>ERZ779764.3-NODE-3-length-65157-cov-4.14035_pt1 | contig 65157 bp, 56 predicted proteins | sample MGYA00511255_ERZ779764 | MGnify/ENA primary metagenome ERZ779764 (study PRJEB29588, sample SAMEA2151677) | human gut metagenome | biome: human gut; feature: human-associated habitat; material: faeces | place: Denmark | collected 2008/2010 ...
CCTGGCTTGGGAAAGTCAGGGCTTTGTGAGTTTTTGGGTGTTTTGACACACCCTCTTAATGGTTACGATAGGCCAAGACATCTTTTGGCAAAACAAAACGTGCCGGACTCCATTGCTTGGAATCCAGCACGTTTCTGTTTGTTAGTCTTATGGCCGAAGGCTTAGATCTCAGGCTCACGACCCTCCACGATGGCGAGCGTGTCGCGCGCGATGACAATCTCCTCGTCGGTAGGAATCATTACGACCTTGACCTTAGAGTCGTCGGCGGAAAGAATCTGCTCCTTGGAGCGCACGTGGTTGCGCTCCTTGTCCATCTTCACGCCGAGGTACTCAAGACCTTGGCAGCTGTCCCAGCGCACGCCTTCCTGGTTCTCGCCCACGCCGGCGGTCCACACGATGATGTCCACGCCGTTCATGGCGGCTGCATAAGCGCCGATATACTTCTTGATGCGGTAGTTGTACATTGCCAATGCGAGGTGAGCCATCTTGTCGCCCTCGTTGTCGGCGTTCTCGTTGTCGCGCATGTCGCTTGATATGCCAGCCACGCCGAGCACTCCGCTCTTCTTGTTGAGATACTCAGACATCTCTTGAGGCGTCATGCCGCTCTTCTCCATCATGTAGCACACTGCCGACGGGTCGATGTCGCCGCAGCGAGAGCCCATCATCAGGCCTGCCAGAGGCGTGAGGCCCATGGAGGTGTCGATGACCTTGCCATACTTGACGGCTGCTACCGACGCGCCGTTGCCGATGTGGCAAGTGATGATCTTCTGCTTGTGGATGTCCACGCCGAGGAACTCGCAGACGCGACGTGACACGTAGCGGTGTGACGTGCCGTGGAAGCCGTAGCGACGCACGTGGTATTTGGAATACCACTCGTAAGGAATGGCGTAGAGGTAAGCGTAGTCGGGCATGGTGGAGTGGAAGGCGTTGTCGAACACCGTCACCTGTGGCACGTTTGGCATGAGCTCGTCCACGGCCTTGATGCCAGCCAAGTGGCCCTTGTTGTGTACAGGGGCGAGGTCGATGAGGCTCTCGATGCCTTCCTCCACCTTTGGCGTGACGAGGCAGCTCTTCTCGAAGAGGTCACCGCCCTGCACGACGCGGTGGCCAACGGCCCCAATCTCGTCGAGGCTCTTGATGGCTCCGAACTCAGGGTCGAGAAGGCACTTGAACACGAGCTGCACGCCCTCCTTGTGGGTTGGCAGGTCGGCCATGATCTTCTTCTTCTCGCCGTTGGGGAGCTTCACCTTGATGAAGGCGTCGTTGATGCCGATGCGCTCCACGCCACCTTGGGCGAGCACGGCCTCGTTGGTCATGTCGTAGAGTTTATACTTAATGCTGCTGCTGCCGCAGTTCAATACAAGAATATTCATGTTAAGCTTACAGTTACTGATTGATGATTATTTCTTGGCGTCTTGTGCCTGGCAACTCGTGATGGCCACCATGTAGTAGATGTCGTCGACAGAGCAGCCGCGGCTGAGGTCGTTGACAGGACGTGCTATGCCCTGGAGGATTGGGCCGATGGCTGTGGCTCCGCCGAGGCGTTCCACGAGCTTGTAGCCGATGTTGCCCACTTCGAGGTTAGGCACCACGAGCACGTTGGCGCGTCCGGCGATGTTGCTTTGCGGGGCTTTCTTCCTTCCCACTGCCGGCACGAGGGCTGCGTCGGCCTGCAGCTCGCCGTCGACCTGCAACTCAGGGAACTTCTCGCGTGCTATCTTCACGGCGTCGACCACCTTGTCGATGACGTAAACGCTCTTGCCCGTGGCCTTGTCGATGGCGTCCTTTGCCGAGCCCTTTGTGGAATAGCTCAGCATGGCCACGTGAGGCTCGTTGATTCCGGCGATGGTCTTGGCCGTCTGTGCCGTGGTGTAGGCGATCTGCGCCATTTGGTCTGCTGTCGGGTTAGGCGTCACGGCCACGTCGCCCATGACGACGATGCCGTCCTTGCCGTATTGCGACTTGGTGACGAGCAGCATGGCACCGCTCACGCAGGTGATGCCAGGAGCGCACTTGATGATCTGCAACGCCGGGCGAAGGGTGTCGCCGGTGGTGCTGAGAGCGCCGCTGATCTGTCCGTCGGCGTCTCCGCTCTTGATGATCATGCAACCAAGGTAGAGGTTGTTGTGGGTGACGAGCTCGCGGGCCTGGTCAACGGTCATGCCCTTCTTCTTGCGCAGCTCGGCGAGCTTCTCGGCGTACTCCTCCGTCTTGTCGAAGTGGAGAGGGTCGATGATGGTGGCCTTGTCGATGTTTTTCAAGCCCCATTCCTCGGCTTCCTGCTTGATATGGTCGGGGTTGCCAATGAGGATGATGTCGGCGATATCGTCGGCAAGCACATGGTCGGCTGCTTTCAATGTGCGCTCTTCCTCAGCCTCAGGAAGAACGATGCGCTGCTTGTCAGCTTTGGCGCGCGCCACGATTTCTTCTAATAAACTCATCTTGATTAGATTTATATTGTGTTGTTATATTAGCGATTAACCCATGCAAAATTACAAAAAAATATCCTTATGCACCTTGGCGCATAAGGATATTTTTCATACGGTGGTCATTTCTTTTGTGAGGAGGCTCTCCAGGTCCTCGGCTGAGAGCCGCAAGCGGAAGTTGCCCTTTATGGCGGCACTGATGCGTCCTGTCTCCTCGGAGACCACCACGGCGATGGCGTCGCAGGCCTGCGATATGCCAAGGGCTGCGCGGTGGCGCAAGCCAAGCTCCTTGGGTATGTCCATGTTGTGGCTCACGGGCAGGATGCAACCCGCGGCCTTGATGCGCCGCTTGGATATGACCATGGCGCCATCGTGGAGAGGCGAGTTCTTGAAAAACACGTTCTCTATGAGCAGCTTGTTGACATTGGCGTCTATCAGCTCGCCCGTTTGCACTATGTCGTCGAGAGGCGTGGCCCGCTCTATCACGATGAGCGCGCCCACCTTGCCTTTGGCCATGTCCATGCACGCCCAGACGATGGGCATGATGGCCTCCTTGTCGGCTTGCTGCGCGCTGTCGCGATGGAAGAACAGGTTGATGAACTTTCTTGCCCGCTGCCGCTCGCCAATCTCGTAGAGAAACTTGCGTATCTCATCCTTGAAGAGGACGATAAGGCCAATGACGCCTACCGACACGAGCTTGTCCATGATGCTTCCGAGAAGGCGCATCTCCAAGACCTGGGAGACGACCAGCCATGTTATGACGAAGACGATGATTCCCGTGAAAACGTTAAGCGACCGGCTCTCTTTCATGAGTCGGTAGAAGTAGTAGAGGAATAACGCTACGGTTACGATGTCTATGATGTCTTTTATGCCGAAGGAGAAAAACATCGAGAGTTACTGTTTATAGATGAATGTGGATAACTTTACCGCTTGCGCCGCCTCCTTGACATCGTGCACCCTGAGGATGCTCGCGCCGTTGGCGAGGGCGACGGTGTTCACTACCGTTGTGCCATTGAGGGCTTCGTCGGCCGTCAGGCCAAGCGTCTTCCTTATCAGTCGCTTGCGCGACAGTCCGGCGAGGATGGGAAGGCCCAACACCTCAAGCTTGCGCTGGTCGCGGAGGATGGCGAAGTTCTCTTCCTGCGTCTTCCCGAACCCGTACCCTGGGTCAAGGATGATGTCGTTGACGTGCAAGTCGCGAAGCTGTTGCACCTCTTTCGCGAAATTGATGAGCATGTCGTGGATGTTGCCCTGTACCGACATGAGGATGTAAGGCACCTTCAGCCTACCCATCATGCGGAAGATGGCCGGGTATTGCTTGAACCGCTCGTCGCCATCGGCGACATCGTATCGCTCCTCCAGGGGCTTGTCCACGATGCCGGTGATGCCTCCCTCCGACACGTCGTTGATGATATCGGCGCCATATTCCTCCACGGCCATCCTCGCCACGTCGGGACGGTAAGTGTCCACGGAGATGGCGACGCCGGGCTGCTCGCGTGCCACTATTGGCAAGGCATGGCGCAGACGGTTCATCTCTTCCTCCTGGCTCACCTCGGACGCTCCGGGGCGGGTGGAGAAGGTGCCAACGTCTATTATAGAGCCGCCCTCGGCCACGATTTGGTTGGCGCGGTCGGCTATTTCCTTCTCTGTCTGCTTGCGGCTCCCGGCGAAGAAACTGTCGGGGGTGCAATTGAGAATGCCCATGACAACAGGGGCGGAAAGGGAGAGCAATCGGCCTTTTATGTTGAGCGTGTAGTCCATGACATTGATATTTTCGGCAAATGTACGAATTAATTTCGTGTTACACTTTGCCATGCAGATAAATTATACTATTTTTGCAAAGGAATTAAGCTTACATAATATATAAGAAATGAGATTTGTCCGTCGGATTTCGCGACTGTTCATGTTGCCCTTGCTGAAGAATGGCGTTTTCTTTTTCGCGATGTATGCCTTGGGCATACTGTGCGCTTATCTTACGCTTCCAGACAACAAGGGGCAGGATGTCTACGACAACTTGTGGCTGGAGCTCTTCCTTGATGTTTATTTCGCTTGCGCGGTGCTCACGGTCATTCCCGCCAAGGTGAGGCGCTGGGTTAGCCTTGCCCTCTACGTCGTGTTGTATGGCGTGGCGCTGACCGACGTGTTCTGCTTCTGGAAGTTCGGCTCCGTAATCTCCCCCTCCATGCTCATGCTCGTGGGCGAGACCGACAGTCGCGAGGCGGGCGAGTTCCTGTCCACTTATCTCAGCCTGGACGTGCTTTCCTCTCCCGTGGCGTGGATAATGCTGCTTTTCATCCTTCATTCCCTTGTGGATTTGCGCAAGCCCCTATGCCGGTTGTTGAAGGTGGACTACGCCAAGTTGCAAGCAAGGTTCCACTTCGGCTTCCTTCGCTTCTTCCACCGCTACATGCTTTACCCGGAGTGCGGCATGCTGGTATTGGCGTTGCTCGCGTGGAGCGTCGTCACGAGCTGGGGCAACAAGCGAGGCATGGCGCGCCTGATGACGGCCGACACCATAGGGTCGATAGAGCACATACTTACCGAGCCGGACCACGGCGAGTTTTATCTCCCGATATATCGCCTCGCCTTTTCCGTTTACAGCAACCACCTTGCCTCGCAACAGGTGGACAAGTGCGTGGCTGCCTCGAAGAGGGTAGTGGTGGACTCATGCTCGTTCCGCTCGCCTACCATAGTGCTCATCATTGGCGAGAGCTACAGCAAGGCCCATTGCCAGCTTTATGGCTATCCGCAGAAAGACACGCCAAGACAGAGAAGGCTTGAGCGCGGTGGATGGCTGACGAAGTTCAACGACGTGGTGTCGTGCTGGAATCTCACGAGTTTCGTGTTCAAGAACGTGCTGTCGATGCACGTCGTTGGCGAGAAGGGTGAGTGGTGCGACTATCCTCTCTTCCCGGAGCTTTTCCGCAAGGCGGGCTATCAGGTCACGTTCCTGACCAACCAGTTCCTCCTTGCCGCCGGGCAGGCGGTTTACGATTTCTCGGGAGGCTTCTTCCTCAACGACCCGGTATTGAGCAAGGCGCAGTTTGACCTGCGCAACACGAGCCTTCACCGCTTCGACGAGGGATTGCTCAGCGATTACGACAACTTCTTGAACGAAGGCAAGATAAACCTCAAAGGCAACAACCTCATCATCTTCCATCTCATTGGCCAGCACGTGAGCTATAACACGCGCTATCCCAAGGACCGTGCCAAATGGCATGCCGACGACTACAAGGAGCTTCGCCCCGACATCGCCGGCGACCACTACCGCCGTCGCATGATTGCCGCTTACGACAACGCCTGCCTCTACAACGACTCCATCGTGACGCAGATAGTGAAACGCTTTGAGGACAAGGATGCCATAGTGGTGTATATGCCCGACCATGGCGAGGAGATTTTCGAGCCGGGGCGCGACATCATTTGCCGTAACCACTCTGCCGCCGTAGACTGGCCCTTGGCCCACTACGAGTTTGAGGTGCCTTTCTGGATATGGTGCTCACGCAAGTACGCCCATCGCGAGCCGGAGGTGTTCAAGGCGATAAAGGACGCCAAGAACCGCAGGTTCATGACCGACGCGTTGCCGCACATGATGGTGTGGCTCGCGGGGATAAGTTCGAAAGACTATAACGACAAGTACAACCTGTTGTCGCCAAATTATGATGAGAGCCGGCCGCGTGTCCTGAAAAACAGTGTCGACTATGACAAGCTGAGGGACGCGGCGCGCCAAGATGAAAAAGCACAAGGAAAGAAATAATGCGAATAAACCTTTACAATGACAGAGAAGCCACGGAGAATGGCGGCGAGAGCCTGCTCACCCGTGCCGAGTGCAACGCCTTGCGTGGCATAGCCATCCTTGGCATCTTCCTGCATAACTTTTGCCACTGGCTTAACCCCGTGGTAAAGGAGAACGAGTATCAGTATTTTCAGCACAACGTGGACTGGTTCGCCCAGTGCGCCGCGCGCGTCAACGAGCTTTTCCCGGCTCATGTCATCTCCTTCTTCGGCCATTACGGAGTGCCGGTGTTCCTCTTCCTAAGCGCTTACGGCTTGGAGATGAAATACGGCAATGGCCAGGGCAAGGCCCCCGACGGGCGGCGCGTGGTGGTGTCGTCTTTCGTGCGCTATCATTATCTCAAGTTGTTCAAGATGATGATAGTGGGCTTCATCTGCTTCACCGTCGTCGACGCCATGACGGCGGGCTCGTGGCACTATAACGTAGCGCAAATAGTGGGCCAGCTGCTGATGATAAACAATTTCTACGACCAACCCGACCGCAACATCTGGCCTGGACCCTTCTGGTTCTTCGGGTTGATGCTGCAGTTGTACGTGGTCTATCGCCTGTTGCTCTATCGCCGTCATTGGGGATGGACGGTAGGCTTGATGGCCGTGTGCACCGTGGCCCAACTGTTCATGGACCCCGAGGGCGAGAACCTCAACTATTGGCGCTACAACTTCATGGGCGGCATGTTGCCATTCGGCCTTGGATTGCTCTTCGCGCGCTATGGCAACAAGGTAATGCTTGTCAATCTCACCTTCGGCTCGTTTCTTATGAGTTGGGTGGTGTGCTCCTTCTTTATCGTGTCGGCCTCAGGGTCGTTTTATACCTGGGTCATCGTGCCCGCTCTCGTTTGCTACGCCTCGGTTTATTTCATCAAGACCGTCTCCACCCTTCCCTTGCCCTTGCTCCGCGCGCGCATTGGCTACGTGCTTGGATGGCTGGGCAACGTGTCGGCGGCGCTGTTCGTGATCCATCCCGCCATAAGAAAGGTCTTCATCACCGTCTCGCGCCAGGGCGACATCTACACGGGCCTCTTGCTCTACGCCATAGCCAGCCTTGGCGCGGCATGGCTCGTCATGAAGCTGATGAGGCACATACCGAACCCTAAACTCTGACGCCATGAGGATTCCAGACATAGAGCTCGCCAATATCTCGCGCTTCCGTGGCGCGCTGATGGGCATCGCCATGCTCATCATCATCCTGTTTCATGTTGACCTCGCGCGCTCCGACATGTTTTTCGGCCTTCGGCGCATGGGCAACCTTGGCGTGGACATGTTTCTCTTCCTGAGCGGCATAGGCTTGTGGTTCTCGTGGACGAAGACTCCCAGCTACCGCCATTTCTATTTCCGCCGCCTGATACGCATCTACCCGGCGTGGCTCATCATAGCGTGCCTCTACTACCTGCCGCGCTTACACGTGCATGATGCCGCGTCGCTCGTCAATCTCATTGGCGAGATAGGCTTCAACTGGAACTTCTGGCTCCACGATGAGCTAAGCTTCTGGTATATACCGGCTATCATGATGCTGTATCTCTTCGCGCCGCCCTACATGGAGCTGATACGCCGCCATTCCGTCTACCGCTGGCTGCCCGTGGTGATGATAATGTGGTGCATACTGGTGGAGTGGGTCACGCCCATCCACCACGCCGTGGGCCACCTTGAGATATTCTGGAGCCGCGTGCCTATCTTCTTCATTGGCATCAACATGGGCGAGATGGTAAGGCAGAAGCGCACCATCGACGGGCAAGGCATCTGGATGCTTATCATCATGTTCGTGATGACGTCAGTCTCTTGTTTCTTCCTTGAGCAGGAACGCCACGGCCAATTCCCGCTCTTCGTGGAGCGAATGCTCTACATCCCTCTTACCATCACCTTTATCCTCATCTGCAACAGGGTGCTGCGGCGCACGCCGAAATGGGTTAACGGAGCGTTGGCCTTCGTTGGCTCGTTGAGCTTGGAGTGCTATCTCATACACCTGCATTTCGTGCTCGATTATTTGCCTAAGGCGTGGAGCTACTGGCCGACGTTCCTTGCCTGTGTCGTGGCCACGCTGCCATTGGCGTGGGTGCTGAGCAAGATAGTGGATTGGATAGCCAAGAAAATCATAGATTCGCATACGAAATGAACACAATGAGACATACCGAGGCGTTGGCGCTCTTGCTCCGCCCCATGCAGTGGATAAAAAACTTTTTCGTCTTCGCCCCGATAATCTTCGGTGGCGCGCTCTTCGACGTTGGCGCGCTCACGCAGGGGCTCGTGGCGTTTTTCGCCTTCAGCTTTGCCGCGTCGAGCATCTATTGTTTCAACGACATCCACGACGTTGCCGACGATCGCCGGCATCCCGAGAAGTGCCATAGGCCCATAGCCAGTGGCGCGGTGAGCGTGGGGCAGGGCTATGCGCTCATGGCTTTCATGTTCCTGCTGAGCATGGCGGCTTGCGGGCTCGCGTCGGGCCAGGCTTGGAGGCTCGCCTTTGTCATAGCCTTTTATTGGCTGCTCAACCTTGCCTATTGCGCGCGCATTAAGCAGTATGCCATCGTCGACGTGTGCGTGGTGGCGTTCGGCTTCGTGCTCCGCATGTGCGCCGGAGGCGTGGCCACGGGAATAGTGTTGAGCAAGTGGATAGTGCTCATGACCTTCCTGATTACCCTTTTCATGAGTTTCGCCAAGCGGCGCGACGACGTGCTGCGCATGGAGAAGACCGGCGAGGCGCCGCGAAGGAATACCAGCCGTTACAACTCCACCTTTATCAACCAGGCGCTCACCATCACCGCCTCGGTCACGCTCGTGTGCTACATCATGTACACCGTGAGCCCGGAGACCGTGGCGCGGTTCCATTCCGAGTACCTGTACCTGACGAGCGTCTTCGTGCTCTTAGGATTGCTTCGCTACATACAGATTGCCGTGGTCGACAAGAAGAGCGGCAACCCTACAAAGGTTATCATCCACGACCGCTTCATACAGCTCGACGTGCTGGCGTGGCTCGTGACATTCGTGCTCATCATTTATGTTGGATAACAAGATTCTCGTTTTCGATTTTGACGGCACGCTCACCATTCGCGACACGCTCATCGCCTTCATACGCTTTGCCCGTGGCACGGCGTGGCTCTTATGCTGCCTTGCGCTGCTGTTGCCACGTCTCTTGTTGATGAAGGTCGGTCTCGCCGACAATGGGCGAACCAAGGAGCGGCTCTTCGCCATGTGCTTCAAGGGCATGCCAGTGGCCTGTTTCGATGACCTTTGCCGAAGATTCGCGGCCACGGTGGGGCGGAGCCTCAAGCGGCAAGACACGTGGGGCGTGATGGAGAAGGCCGTGGCCGATGGCCGTCCGGTCTACGTGGTCAGCGCGAGCGTGGACAACTGGGTGAGGCCGTTCTTCCAGGAAGCCGTCGCGGTGATAGGTACGCAGGTGGAAAGCGAGGACGGACGACTGACGGGACGGTTCCTCACGCCCAACTGCTATGGAGCCGAGAAGGTGAGGCGCCTCAAGGCGTCGCTGCCCGACCTTGCCGACGCCCGTCCACATTATTATATTATAGCCTACGGCGACAGTCGGGGCGACAAGGAGATGCTTGCTTATGCGGATGAGAGCCATTATGTCGGGTAAGTTGGGCGAGGTGGTGCGCTTCGCCATCGTCGGAGCCGCTGCCACGTTGCTGCAATATGCCATTTACTATCTGCTGATACAGTTCTTGGGCACCGGCGCGTCCAAGGCCGACGCCCATTTGTGGTCCACGGTGGCGATGACCGTGGGCTACGTGTTGAGTTTCGTGTTCAACTTTTTCGCGTCCACCCGTTTCACGTTCAAGGTGAAGGCCAACGCGCGGCGCGGCGCGGGGTTCCTTTTCAGCCATGTGGTCAACTACACGTTGCAGATGCTCACGCTGAACCTCTTTCTTTGGCTTGGCCTGTCAAAGCAGGTGGCGCCGATACCCATGTTTTGCGTTTGCGTGCCGGTAAACTTCATTCTCGTGCGCTTCTTCTTGAAGAGGTGAGCTTGTCTGTGAATCTGCTACTTTGGCATACTGACATCGTGCTATTATGGCAGGCGAAACGCTAACGACTCATACAGAACGTGAATAATGACTAACAGCGTGGGCGCGCGCCAAAATGTTGGCACATTTCTTGTCGGAATGGAAATAAACCGCTACATTTGCAACCAATCAACATTATAGAATAATCATCTTATAACAAGAAAATTATGGAAGTTCAAGATTTAGAGAAAATGGTGAAGGAGCAAAGCTCCATGTCCAATATGGAGCGCGACTTGTCCCGCTCCGCCGCGTTCCCCATGTTGATGCGCAAGGTGTATATATGGATGACCATGGCCCTCGTCATCACGGGCCTCTGCGCTTGGGGTGTTGCCACGAGCCCATCCTTGGTGCAGCTCGTCTACGGCAATCGCGCGGCCATGTGGGTGCTGCTGTTGGCTGAGCTGGGCCTGGTGTTCTACACCACGGCACGCATCAACAGGCTCTCGCTCTCCACCGCCACTACGTTGTTTATCGTCTATGCCGCGCTCAACGGTGTCACCATGTCGTTCATTTTCATGGCGTTTACCACGGCTACCATTGCCAAGGTGTTTTTCATCACCGCCGCAACCTTTGGGGCTACGGCCGTCTATGGCTATGTCACCAAGGCCGACTTGTCGAAGATGGGCAACCTCTTCCTCATGGCGCTTTTCGGCCTTATCATCGCCACGGTTGTCAACATGTTCATCAAGAGCACCTCTCTTGACCTGGTGCTGAGCTATATCGGCGTGGTGCTGTTCGTGGGCCTCACGGCGTGGGACAGTCAGCAAATCAAGCGCATGCTTTCCATGCAGGTCGGTCTCGACGAGGGCGCGCAGAAAGTGGCGTTGATTGGCGCGTTGTCGCTTTACCTCGACTTCATCAACCTCTTCCTCTATCTGCTCAGGATATTCGGAAGAAACGACAACTAAAAGTCGGCAGCTTCAATAGCATGTTTTTGGGTGATCCATCATGGGTCACCTTTTTTGTGGGTTGCGCATGCCTTACCGTAATGCTCTGCAGGGGCCGCCCCTGCAAAGCATACGATACGCATCGATATTATCGGATAAAATATTTTACAAATGGTCGTCTGAGAATCGATTTTTTTCAACCAAGGTGTCGCTTGGGCGGAAATAACGGAATTATGGGCCATTTTGGTAAGAGCTTAACTATTAGCAGGTTACGATTTTCGCGGTTTTCAGTCGGTGCCGACGAGCTGATTTAGCGGTGCCGTTACAGTGCAATCGCGGTGCCGTTACGGTGTAATCGCGTTGCCGTTACACTGTAATCGCGATGCGATTGCACCGTAACGGCAAAGATTTTTGGCCAAAAACCGGCCGACGGTGTTGCCAAAGGGCAGAAGGCAACCCTTTTTCCGCTCTATTTGCCCCTGTTTTCAAGTGTTAAATTTTGGCAATAATATTTTACAATTCAGCGTGTCTACGCCATGGTGCCTGTTATGGATAAGAATCATAAAGCCATGGTCGCGTTTCATGGTGCGCGTTGACATGCCTCTTGTGTTCAATAAGTTTTAACTGACGGCAGCGATTGTATATATATTGCGTTAATATGTCATACGCATTACGTTTTACAAGAAAAATACAAAAATAGTTGTATATATGTTTGTAATATTCAATAATTCGTGGTAATTTTGCAGCGAATAAAGGATAAATATACAGATGAAGATAAAAGGTCAACGCTTGGATACCATAAAGATGCTGCTTTCGAGCAACGAGATAGGCAGTCAAGACGAGTTGCTTAAAGAACTCCGGAAAGAGGGCTTCGTGGTGACGCAGGCAACGCTAAGTCGCGACTTGAAGCAGCTCAAGGTGGCTAAGGCGGCAAGCATGAACGGACATTATGTATATGTCCTCCCCAACGAGACGATGTATAAACGTGTGCACACTCCGCTGAGGGCGACGGAGATGATGGCCGTGCCAGGTTTCCAGAGCATCAACTTCTCTGGCAACCTCGGCGTGATACGCACGCGCCCCGGATATGCCAGCAGCATTGCCTACAACATTGACAACAGTGAGATACCTGAGATTCTCGGCACGATAGCCGGTGACGATACCATATTTATCGTCATTCGCGAAGGCACCGACCATAACGCCATCATCGATGCCATGCGCGAGAACTTGATAATCTGACCTGTCATAGAAGATAATCATTAAGGAAAAAGAGAAAGAAGAAAGAGATAAAATGAAAGACGTAAAAGTGTTGGTTGCCGACGAGAGTCATATAAAATTTGTTGACACCATTCTCAAGACTATTGCCGACGCGGCGAAGGTGCGTGGCACCGGTATAGCGAAACGCTCGCCCGACTACGTGGCGACAAAGATGCGCGAGGCAAAGGCGGTCATCGCCCTCGACGGTGACAAGTTCGCCGGATTCAGTTATATCGAGACGTGGGGGAACAAGCATTATGTCACCACCTCCGGACTGATAGTCCATCCCGACTATCGTGGCTTGGGACTCGCCAAGCGAATAAAGAACCTCACGTTCACCCTGGCGCGCATGCGTTGGCCGCATGCCAAGATCTTCTCGCTGACGAGTGGCTCTGCCGTGATGAAGATGAACACTCAGCTTGGCTATCTGCCCGTGACCTTCAAGGATCTCACCGATGACCAGTCGTTCTGGCGTGGCTGTGAGGGTTGCATCAATTCCGACATCCTCCATCGCACCAATCGCCAGTATTGCATATGCACCGCCATGCTCTTCGACCCTGCCGAGCATCTGCCTGTGCGTCTCCCCGACGACGTGATAGAGAGGATAAAGAAGATTGACGGGGTGAAATGACGGAGGTCTCACTTCCAAGGAATAACACAAGGAAAGAACAGAAAACAAAATAGTAAAGATTATGGCAAACAAGAAAGTAGTGGTCGCATTTAGCGGCGGTCTCGATACATCATACACAGTAATGAAGTTGACCCAGGATGGCTGGGATGTTTATGCGGCATGCGCCAACACAGGTGGTTTCTCTGCCGAGCAGTTGAAGACCAACGAGGAGAACGCATACAAGTTGGGTGCCAAGGCATACGTCACTCTCGACGTTACCCACGAGTACTACGAGAAGTCATTGAAATACATGATTTTCGGTAATGTGCTCCGCAACAACTGCTATCCTATCTCTGTATCTTCAGAACGTATCTTCCAGGCTATCGCCATCGCTCGTTATGCCAAGGAGATTGGCGCTGACGCCATCGCTCACGGAAGTACAGGTGCCGGCAACGACCAGATTCGTTTCGACATGACCTTCCTGGTAATGGCTCCTGGTGTAGAGATTATTACCTTGACTCGTGACAAGGCGCTCTCCCGTAAGGAGGAGGTTGACTACCTGAACGAGCATGGCTTCTTTGCAGACTTCACCAAATTGAAGTATTCTTACAACGTAGGTATCTGGGGAACCAGTATTTGCGGTGGTGAGATTCTCGACCCAACACAGGGCCTGCCAGAGGAGGCTTACTTGAAGCACGTTACAGCTAAGGAAGAAGAGGCTGAACTGAAGATTACCTTCGAGAAGGGTGAGATTGTAGCCGTGAACGGCGAGAAGTTCGACGATAAGATTGCTGCCATCCAGAAGATTGAGGAGATTGGTGCTTCTTACGCCATCGGTCGCGACTGCAACGTAGGCGATACCATCATCGGTATCAAGGGTCGTGTAGGTTTCGAGGCTGCGGCTCCTAAGCTCATCATCGAGGCTCACCGCCTGTTGGAGAAGAGCACATTGAGCAAGTGGCAGCAGTACTGGAAGGACCAGGTAGGCAACTGGTACGGAATGTTCCTCCACGAGAGCCAGTACTTGGAGCCTGTGATGCCGGATATCGAGGCTATGTTGACTTCTTCTCAGCGTCACGTCAACGGTACTGCCATCTTGAAGCTCCGTCCATTTAGCTTCCAGACTGTTGGTGTCGATTCACCAGACGATTTGACCAAGTCTAAGCTCGGTGAGTATGGTGAGATGCAGCATGGTTGGACCGCAGAGGATGCAAAGGGCTTCATCAAGGTAAGCTCTACCCCACTCCGTGTTTATTATGGTATGCACCCTAACGAGGAAAGATAATATGGTAAAAGTAGGTATTTTAGGAGCAGCTGGTTATACAGGAGGTGAGCTGATTCGCCTCCTTATCAACCATCCTGAGGCAGAAATCGTTTTCGCCAATAGCGAGAGTAACGCTGGCAACCTTGTGGCAGATGTACACGAGGGTTTGTATGGCGAGACCGACTTGAAGTTTACCGCCGAGATGCCTTTCGACCAAGTGGATGTTATCTTCTTCTGCTTCGGTCATGGCAAGAGCGAGGCGTTTTTGAAGGAGCACAATGTTCCAGAGAACGTGAAGATTATCGACCTGGCACAGGACTTCCGTCTTGCTCCAGAGACTGTGGTTGCTACCCAGCAGCCAACTCCAGCCGCTCACGACTTCATATATGGTCTTCCAGAAATAAATGAATCTAAGATAGCCACAGCTCAGCACGTAGCAAACCCAGGTTGTTTTGCAACTTGCATTCAACTTGGTTTGTTGCCTGCTGCTAAGATGGGCCTCATCAACAGCGATGTTTCTGTTAATGCCATTACCGGTAGCACCGGCGCTGGTCAGAAACCAGGTGCCACTACCCATTTCTCTTGGCGCAACAACAACATGAGCATCTACAAGGCATTCAACCATCAGCACGTGCCTGAGATTTGTCAGAGTCTCAAGCAGACACAAGGTTATCTCGATGCTGCCATCGACTTCATCCCTTACCGTGGAGACTTCGCCCGTGGCATCTTTGCTACTGAGGTTGTGAAGACCGACAAACCTATCGAGGAAATCGTGGCAGGTTACAAGGAGTTCTACAAGGATGCCAAGTTCACCCACTATGTGGACAAGGCAATCGACCTGAAGCAGGTAGTAAATACCAACAAGTGTTTGGTACATGTAGATAAGTATGGCGACAAGCTCCTCATCACCTCTTGCATCGACAACCTCTTGAAGGGTGCCGTAGGTCAGGCTGTTCAGAACATGAACATCATGTTTGGTCTCGACCAGACCGCAGGCCTCAGGCTAAAGCCTTCTGCATTCTAAGTGAAGAACGAAGAGTGAACAGTGAAGAATCCAAGTGGATCTTGGATGGTTCACGCATTACTCTCTCGTTTTACAAGACAAGATGATTGACTTCCGCTTCGCACGTCGAACGTTGTTTCTTCACTCTTCATCCTTCACTCTTCACTTAAATATTAACCCGAAGGACAAGATGATTATTCTCTCTTCGTTCTTCACTCTTCACTTAAATTATGAAATTATTCGACGTATATCCTCTTTTCGATATCAACATAGTAAAAGGTAAGGGCTGTCACGTTTGGGACGACAAGGGACAGGAATACCTCGACCTTTATGGCGGCCATGCCGTCATCAGCATCGGTCATTGCCATCCTCACTACGTGGAGATGCTCACCAAGCAGTTGAACAACTTGGGTTTCTACTCCAACTCCGTCATCAACAAGTTGCAGGTAGAACTTGCCGAGCGTTTGGGCAAGGCGAGCGGCTATGAGGATTACCAGCTCTTCCTCATCAACTCTGGTGCCGAGGCTAACGAGAACGCATTGAAGTTGGCATCATTCAACAATGGCAGAACTCGTGTGCTTGGAGAAGGCATTCCACGGCAGAACTTCCCTCGCCGTAGAGGTAACCAACAATCCTAAGATCATCGCACCTATCAATGACAATGGTCACGTAACCTATCTCCCTCTCAACGACTTGGAGGCTTGGGAGAAGGAACTTGCCAAAGGCGATGTTTGTGCTTGCATCATCGAGGCGATTCAGGGCGTAGGTGGTTGCAACATGGTAACTCCAGAGTTCGCACAAGGTTTGCAGGCTGCCTGCAAGAAATACGGTACCTACCTCATCTGCGATGAAATCCAGTGCGGTTACGGTCGTACCGGTAAGTTCTTCGCTCACCAGTGGCTCGGCATCAAGCCAGACCTCATCACCGTGGCAAAGGGTATCGGTTGCGGTTTCCCAATGGGTGGCGTGCTGATTTCCCCAGAAATCAAGCCTGTATATGGTCAGTTGGGTACGACATTCGGTGGCAACCACTTGGCTTGTACAGCCGCTCTCGCCGTTCTCGATGTCTTCGAGAAGGAGAACGTAGTGGAGAATGCACACGTAGTAGGCGAATACCTCATCGAGCAGTTGAAGGAGTTGCAGAAGCGCAACAGCCATATCACAGAGGTTCGTGGCCGTGGCTTGATGGTAGGAGCCGTACTCGATATTCCTCACAAGGAAGTTCGCAGCAAGCTCATCCACGAGCAGCACTGCTTCACCGGTTGCGCCGGCACCAACATCCTCCGTATCCTCCCTCCATTGGTATTGACCAAGGAAAATGTGGATGACTTCATCGGAAGATTGGAAACCGTATTGAAGGAAGTATAAATCCATTGAGATAAGAATATAAAGAAAACTCAACCCATAAAAGAAATAGGAATCACACCTATCGTGAGCAGCAAGCCCATTGCGGTTTGCTGCTTTTTTGTTTCCCTTATTGGAAAAGTGTAGTTTTTTGCTGCAAATATGCTGAAAATTAGCGAGAAAGCGAAACACATCACATTTTTATGAGGGACTTTCTGCAACGTCCTTCTTGCGTGTACACGTCCTCTCGAGGGTTGAGTCGATTACAGAAGACTATGTGGTGTCAAATTGCTCCATGACCCGAAAATTTTCCTCCAAAAAGAGTGAGTTTCTCTGATTTAATTTGTAACTTTGTCATATCAGAGTTTTGCTTGTTTTCTTATCGCAACACTAAGATAAGTGAGAATTCTGACATAGCAAAGCCCCGGACAACTTTTTGTTGATCAGGCTATTAAAAGGTTTAATTTACAATAGTGTTGCGGAATTAAGGATTATGAAAATGTATCGTGTATTAGGTGTTATCTTAGTTGCGTTATGCTTCTTTGCATGTAATAGCAATAAAGAAAATGAGTATGAGTATCAGCCTCTGACTATAGCTAATTACGCAGAGGTATCCTTGGGTGATACGACAAATCTCATAATAACTGGCGGAAGTGGAAACATTGTTGTTGAAGGAAACGACAAGGTGGACATTTCTACAGATCAGAATGACAAACAGAAAATCACTCTTATCGGCAAGGAAATAGGCACTACTAACATCTTCGTACGAGATAAAATCACGAACGAGTCATGTAGCATTGAGGTAAATGTGATTCTCCCATATCTTACATTGAACTTTGAAATAGAGAAAGAAAACCACCTCAATATAATTCCACATAGCTTATTCGCTTTGGTTGCAAGTGAGGATAGCATATGTTACGTTTTTAGCTATAATAACATGCAGTTTAAGTACAATGACATACCAATGATGAAAGGAACATACCATATATCTCAAAATGGGACCGTGTTGTCTTTCGACTTAAAAGGAGAAAATAGTACCTTCGAACATACCTTTAAGGTAAAAAACGATAATGTTGCATACCTTCTGTCAAACATGTCAAGCATAAGCACGCTACCGAAAACCTATTTAACGGCAAGTTTTACTGACGTAGAAACGGGCACTGACTTTCCGCATGTATTCATAGGAAATAAGTTCCTCAAGAATTTACCCAAACGAGAGTAGAAGTTCGTATAACAGGCACCAGTTCCCTTGTACTTGCTACGTGTGGTATTGAACTTATAGCGAAGGGTGAGTTGCAGGTCTCTCGTACCTCGCTTAGACACATGCAAGAGTTCCATCTTCTGGTTATAGAGCAAGTCGGCATCCCAACATTTATAAAGCAGGTCGTTGCCTTTTGTTTCCAAGGTAAGGGCATCCTTTAGGAATGACTTGCTGATGCTGACATCCAGTACATACTGCTCTTTGGCAAGATATACATTCATCGTGTTACCATTGCTCTGATAGCGATAATCCACGTTAAGGGTGATGCCGCATGGCAAGGAGAAGGCATTTCTTGCCAAGCACGGTTCCTGCCACGTTGGTCAGCAGTCCTTCGTGGGTCTTCTTATATTGAGGAAGATGAGCTTTCACCACCACTTTGCCAAGTTCTTTGGAGAACTTATCAAATAGGGTCGTGTCGGAAAAGTGTCATCAAACCAAGACAACATCAGCGTTCACAAATAACTTTACAGGTTAAGCGAGGTGAAAATATCCTTAAGGGAAAATTTTCAATCTCTTCTTTCCCCATTTTATGGGTGTTTCTTCTTGTTTTACTCTTTCTTGAATATTATTTACATAGATAGGAGAATAAAAAGGGGATAGGCTAAAAATGAAATAATAATTGTAACTACTCTTGCTCATAGGGGTACTGAGTTGTTACCAGCATTCTCCACAAAACAAATCCACTGGTTCACAAAAAACACGATACCTCCAGCCATACTTTTGAAATATTATGCTTATCATTGCACCAAACTTATCAGTATGGAAGAATATCTCATCATATCAAATGCCAACTTCTTGCTCAGAGTGGCTTCCGAACAGATAGCATACGTCTGTTCGGAAGGAAGCTATTGCAATCTCCGACTCACCAACGGCGATGAATACACCTTCTCGTTCAACCTTGTGGTCTTTGAGAAGAAAATAGTAGAGCAACTTGCCCAAACGGTACACTTCTTCGCTCGTGTTGGCAGAAACTACATTATTAATAGTCAGCACATTTTCTGCATCAACCTCAACACTTCAGAACTAGTGTTGTACAACGAGCGGTTTTGCGAGAAATTCACCCTGCACGTCAGCAAGGAACCACTCAAACAATTAAAAGCACTTTTAGACAACTCCATAAAATCGTAAAAGGTATGAAAGGAAAAAACAATCAGGAAGAAACTTATTTCCTGGGCAAAGCACAGGAAACAAGATACACAAAATCTCATATATATAAAAAGGTATTTGGGATAGCCGCTTGCGTGATAGCAATAATAGGTATAACCATCGTCCTTATGTTCAAACCGCAAAGCGTATCACAACCTCATGTGTTAAAGACGATAGCTGTTTTACCGGAAGGTGGTCAGATGCCAATCTTCAACGGCAATGGCGACATCAACGATTTCCTAAGATGGGTGATGACAAACATCCAATATCCTAAAGGATTGGAAGACAAGCCTGCGCGAGTCGTCATCAACTTCACTGTTCAAAAGGATGGAACATTGGGATTGTTTAAAGTTCTCGAAGCTCCCAAAGAAAAAGCCTATGAGCAGACTGTGATAGAACTTCTCAAGAGAAGCCCTCATTGGAAGCCTGCCAGACTCTCCGATGGCGAGGAAGTCAACATGGAGTTTACCTTGCCTGTCGTTTTCACTCCCGAAGTAAGAAAGAAATAATCAGCAAAAACGATGAAACAGTTTAGATTGATCCTTATATTATGGCTATGTATGGCAATGAATGCCAAGGCCAACGAGACCACAGCTAATTTACTTCAACAAGGAGATAGCTGTTTGAGTAGATATGATGTGTTTCATGCAACCCAATACTACCAAAAGTATTTGGAAGCAAATCCATCTCATCTGGGAGCACGCAGGAAACTGGCTTCCTGCTATCGGAAAGTAGGCAACTACACCGCCTGCATTTCTTGCCAAGACAAGATTCCATCAGATAGCATCAACCACGAAGACATGCGAATGTTCTATTATGCATATCTCAATCAGAACAACAATGACAAGGTTTCTCTCTGGGGCGAGCGCATAGCCTCTTCATTTCCATACGACAGCGAGATTATTGCTTCACTTGCCTCTCATTACAATGGAGCAAACCAACCTGGCAGAGCCGAGGAAGTAGCAAAGAATTACATCTACAAATGTGATTCCACGAACTTGTATATCAACAAGGAATATGCCTATTCCCTATTCATGCAATTCAAATATGACGAAGCTATACCATTATATGAAAAGTTGATAGCGCAAGGCTTTGATAATTTTGAATCCAACTTCATCCTTGGTCTCTGTTATGAGGACCAACCGGACAATGAAAAGGCGCTGAAACATTACCAGAAAGCTGTTCAGTTCAAAAGTGACAATGCCACTTGCCTTTTCCATTTGGCTTTGGCAGAGAAAGCCCTTTACATGGATTCGCTATCCATGGCTCATTTCAACCAGTCGTTAGAAGTCTCCTTACCCAAAGACAGAGCATTGCGAACCTATAAATGGCTCGCCGACTTACATTTTCAACATAACCGATATGCAGATGCCGCACGTGACTTTGAGTTAAGCATCCTTTACGATGAAGAAGACGACCCGCTCAACTATTACAATGCCGCCCAAATGTTCATCGCTTCCAAAAACAAGCTGAAAGCGAAACAGCATCTCCAGATGTTCTTAGCAAATGCAAACAAACTGGAAGATAAAAAAGAGGCAGCACAACTCATATCCAAAGCCAAAGAGCAACTCAAGCAATAACCATCAAACAAACATAAACACATGAAAATAAATTTTATCTTAGGTTCAGCATTATTGCTGAGCCAGCCCCTTTGCGCTCAAAACGAAGAGGCAAAAGACACGCTTACCACCCAGATGATGATGCAAAACCTGCCAGAGGTTTTCGTCAAGGCGACACGTCCTATCGTCAAGGCAGAAAGAGGACAGTTGGTGTACAACATGCCACTGCTCATAGAGAAAATGCCGGCAGACAACGCTTATGATGCCCTTACCCGAATACCAGGAGTAAACGAACTAAACGGTAACATCAATTATGCAGGAAAGGAACTGACTCTCATCATCAACGGCAAACCAACCACGCTCAATTACGCACAACTGGCAGAGCGTTTGAAAGCCATGCCCGCATCACAATTAGCCAAAGCCGAAGTGATGCTGGCAGCGCCAGCACGCTTACATGTTCGTGGAATGGTCATCAACCTGATTACCAAAGACTATGTAGGAAAGAACCTGCTTTCAGGACAAATACAAAGCATCTGGAGCCAAAGCAAATACGGAGAAGGGAAAGGCAAAGCCAACCTGCTGTTCCAAAAAGGAAAATTCGGTCTGGATGCCATGTATTCATTTACAGATGGAACATCATACGGTGAAACTACTACCAATGCCAATCATCCCCTTCAAGGGAAACGAGTAGCGTATCATGACAAGACCTCACAGAAAACCCCAGGATTGATTCACAACTATCGCTTGGGACTGAGTTATGCATTTGCTGATAACCACCAACTATCCCTGGCATATACAGGAAAATGGGACAGCAGTCATCCTCATCATGAAACGATGGGAACAGGCACATCCCAGCAACAGGGCAATGAGCATACCTACCTGCACAATGTAGATGCCAGCTACAACCTGCCCTTTGGACTACAAATAGGCATATCCTATCTCAACTACCAAAATCCCAGCCAGCAATATCTGGAAGGAACAATACTTGACGAAGAACGTATTCTATACACAAACAGCAAGCAGGTAATAGAGAAATGGCTTTTCACCGCCGATCAATCCCACTCATTGAAGAAGGGTTGGGAACTGTCGTATGGTATGAAATTCCAAAACAGCAACAACAGAAGCTACCAAACCACGACCAACAAGGATGGAGCAGACATTCCAGATGCAACCAGCCAGGTGAATATCGAAGAAAGAATCTTGAGTTTCTATGGCGGCATAAGCAAACAGATAAACGAGCAAATCAGCTTGGAAGCCTCTGTCGAAGCGGAGCAGTACCATTCTCCACAATGGAACAGATGGCATATTTATCCCACACTTAATGCATCGTGGAAAGCCAATCCTGGCAACATACTCAACTTATCCTTCAGTTCCTGTTCACAGTTTCCAAGCTATTGGTCAACCATGAGCAGCATTTACTATGCCTCTACCTATATGGAGATATGGGGAAATCCTCATCTCAAACCTTACTCTACATACGAGACCAACTTGATGTGGACGATCAAAAGTCGCCATACATTGATGGTATTTGCAGAGTTCCAACCCAACTATTCTGTGCAGTTGCCTTATCAGACTACCGACCACCTGGCAGTCATTATGAAGGAGACCAATTTCGACTATAATCATACTATAGGCATTAGAGCATCGACGACTTTCGGTATAGGCAATTGGATGAACGGAAGTGTTTCGGCAACAGGAATCTACAGACATGACAAGAGTAACGATTTCTTTGACATGCCCTTCAATCGCAAACATATCTCTGCCATTCTTGCCGGAAATCTATCCGCTCAACTTAGCCGAAGTCATCACATCCATTTCATACTTAATCCATTCTACCAGTCGAAAGCCATTCAAGGACTCTATGACATCAAATCAGTCTTTCTCTTGATTGCTATGTTGAGATGGGCTTCCGATAATGATAAATGGAGCATTGTGGTTAAAGGCAGCAATATCTTCAACGAGGGATTCTCTACAAAATCAGTACAAGGCAATCAAGACTACCACATGAACATCAAGCAAGATTGGGCATCCGCCTCCATCTCCATCATCTGTAAGATAGGCAAGTACAAGGAGAAGAGAACCAAGGACGTAGATACTTCCAGAATGGGAGTAAACTAGCGAAATTCTTAAAATATCGTCAGTAAACAAGCGTATTTCCTTAAAAAATCATCAATAAACACGCTATTTTCAGATAAAAGTAGTATCATTGCACCGTAATTGCATTTTAACTATAAGACGACAATGAAAATAACAATTATCGGAGCAGGTGCCATGGGCGGTGCCTTGGCGGAAGGTCTGTTGAAGAGCGAGAAGTTTACTCCGGCAGATATTACGGTATCAGACCATAACCAACCAGTATTGGATCACTTCGCAAGCGAAGGAGCCAGCGTAACTCTCGACAACCAGATAGCTTGCCACGGTGCAGACATCGTATGCGTGGTGGTGAAGCCATGGTGCGTGGAGAAGACGTTGAAGGGCATCAAGGACGTGTTGGACTACAAGAGCCAGAAGCTCGTGGTGGTGGCCGCCGGCGTGCCATCGGCCAGCATCAAGCAGTGGCTCGACAAGGATTGTCTCACGCCTGCCTTCTTCCTCGTGATGCCAAACATCGCCATAGCCTACAAGCAGTCGATGACCTTCATCACCCCTGTTGATGCGTCCTCCACCGAGACCAAGCAGATAACGGGCATCTTCGACGAGCTTGGCGAGAGCCTCATCATGGAGGAGCGCCTCTTCCCTGCTGCCACCGCCATGTCGTGCGCCATAGCCTACGCCATGCGCTACGTGAGGGCCAACGTGGAAGGCGGCGTGGAGATGGGCTTCAAGGCCAAGGACGCGCAGAAGATAGTGCTCCAGACCGTGAAGGGCGCCGTGGAGCTGCTGCAAGAGACGGGCGAGCACCCTGAGGCGGCCATCGACAAGGTGACAACCCCCGGCGGTTGCACCATCAAGGGCCTCAACACCATGGAACAGGGCGGCTTTACCAGCGCAGTCATCAATGGTTTGCTGGCAGGAAAAAGATAAAACAACCAATAAAATATTCGATTATGGACGAAGCTATCAAGCAAATCGGTGAAAGACTGAAAGGTCTCCGTGAGGTTCTCAACATTCCTGCCGAGGAAATTGCAGAACTGTGCGAAATCAGTCTTGACCACTATCTCAAGATTGAGTCGGGAGAAGCCGACCCATCCGTGTATCGACTTTCAAAGATTTCAAAGCGATACGGCATCGACCTCGACGTATTGCTCTTCGGCGAGGAACCTCGCATGAAAGGATACTACGTAACCCGCAAGGGACAGGGACCGGAGATTGACCGCAACAACCAGTATAAATACCAGAGCCTTGCCGTAGGATTCAAGGATAGAAAGGTGAATCCGTTCATGGTGCAGGTGGATCCGTTGCCAGGCGACAAGAAGCCGAACAAGAACGGACACGACGGACAGGAATATGATTATGTGATAGAGGGACAGCTCGAAGTAACCATCGAAGAAAAAGTGATGGTACTGAATCCAGGCGACAGCATCTACTTCGACAGTAGTAAATCGCATTGCTTCCGCTCACTCAACGGTGAGCCAGCCAAGTTCCTTTGTATAATTATCTAGGAAAGTAACTATGATCGAGAGATTTCTAAAACAGACAAAATTTACTTCAGAGCAAGACTTCAAGGAGCATCTGGAGTTTATCATACCAGAAGATTTCAACTTCGCCTACGACGTGATGGACGAATGGGCAAAGATTAAACCAGACCACGTGGCACTGCTTTGGGCAAGCGAACGAGGTGAGGAAATCCGTTTCACATACAAGGACCTGAAGGAGCAGAGCGACAAGGCTGCAGCTTACTTCCAGAGTCTCGGTATCGGTCACGATGATAAGGTGATGCTGATTCTGAAGCGTCACTATCAGTGGTGGCTTGCCATGCTCGGTCTCCACAAGTTGGGTGCCGTAGCCATCCCTGCCACCCACATGCTCACCAAGCACGACATTGTTTACCGCAACAATGCAGCAAGCGTGAAGGCTATCATCTGCTGCGGCGATGATTACGTGGTAGAGCAGGTTAATCAGGCTATGCCAGAAAGTCCGACTGTCAAGACTTTGATCAGTATCGGTCCGGACATCCCTGAAGGTTTCCACGACTGGATGAAGGAATGGAACGAATGTGCTCCTTTTGTTCGCCCAGAACATGTAAACTCTAATGAAGATACCCTGCTGATGTACTTCACATCTGGAACCACTGGCGAGCCAAAGATGGTGGCACACGATCACCTCTATGCCCTCGGTCATCTGACCACGGGTGTATATTGGCACAATCTCCATGAGAACTCCATCCACCTTACCGTAGCCGATACCGGTTGGGGCAAAGCTGTATGGGGCAAGCTCTACGGACAATGGTTTGCCGGAGCCACCGTCTTCGTCTTCGATCACGAGAAGTTTACGGCAGATAAGATCATGCGCCAGATTGAGAAGTATCACATCACCTCTTTCTGTGCCCCTCCTACCATCTATCGCTTCATGATTCAGGAGGATTTCTCTAAGTATGACCTCAGCAGTCTTGAATACTGCACCACAGCGGGTGAGGCAATGAACCCATCCGTGGCAGAAACCTTCCAGAAGCTGACGGGCGTTCAGATTTACGAGGGTTTCGGACAGACTGAGACCACCATGACTTTGGGTACCTTCCCTTGGATCAAGCCAAAGCCAGGAAGCATGGGCAAGCCTAACCCACAATATGATGTTCACATCCTTCGCCCAGACATGACGGAATGCGAGGATGGCGAAAAGGGCGAGATTTGCATCCGCATCGGTGATAACAAACCTCTTGGACTCTTCAAGTATTATTACCGTGACGAAAAGCAGACCAAGTCTGTGTGGCATGACGGTTACTATCACACGGGCGATATGGCTTGGCGTGATGAGGAAGGCTACTTCTGGTTTGAGGGCAGAATCGACGACGTGATCAAGAGTTCGGGTTACCGTATCGGTCCTTTCGAGGTAGAAAATGCCCTGATGACTCACCCTGCCGTAGTAGAGTGCGCCATCACCGGTGTGCCAGACCCAATCCGCGGTATGGTTGTCAAGGCAACCGTCGTACTGAAGGATGAATACAAGAGTATGGCAGGACCTGACCTCGTCAAGAAGCTGCAGGATCATGTAAAGCATGAGACTGCCCCTTACAAATATCCTCGCATCATCGAATTCGTAGATGAATTGCCAAAGACCATCTCGGGCAAGATTCGAAGAGTAGAGATTCGAGAAAAAGACAATAAAAAGAAATAGGAAACAAGCTTTTCAAGTTTCGAAAGCTTTTGCCCTTACAGGGCGTATAGCAATTATAAACCTTAACCCAGGGCGTGCCCTGGGCTAGGAGTTTCTGCCCTTTTAGGGCGTGTGGCGTATAGGTGCTTTTGGACTTTCTAGTCGTATGGTGTCTAGGGGGCAGTCCATCCTCAAGCCATTTACGAAACCTGCAAAAAGCATTCATCAGCATAAAATTATGGGAAAAAGAATCGTAGTAAAGGTGGGCAGCAACGTGCTGACCCGAGACGACGGAAAACTGGATGTAACGAGAATGTCGGCGATTGTGGATCAGATTGTCTGGCTCAGAAAACACGACTATGAGGTGATTCTGGTTTCTTCTGGAGCCGTGGCTGCCGGAAGAGCCGAACTGCACGTTGACCACCATCTGGACAGCGTGGAGCAACGCCAGCTGTTCTCTGCTATCGGACAGGTGAAGCTCGTGGGCCTGTATTACAATCTCTTCCGTGAATACAACATCAAGATAGGCCAGGTGCTGACCATGAAAGAGAACTTCGGTGCCGAGGAGCAATACAAGAACCAGGAGGCTTGCATGCAGGTGATGCTGGAGAACGGCGTGCTGCCCATCGTCAACGAGAACGACACCGTGTGCATCACCGAGCTGATGTTCACCGACAACGATGAGCTCTCGGGCTTGGTGGCGAAGATGATGAATGCCGACACCCTCATCCTCCTCACCAATGTGGATGGCATCTACAACGGCGACCCGAGCGACCCGAACACTCGCATCATACCGTCGGTTTACTACGACCGAGACATCAGCGAGTATATCCAACCCAGCAAGAGCAGCCACGGCCGTGGCGGCATGACCTCGAAGGCTCACACAGCGCAAGAGGTGGCAAAGGCTGGCATCAAGGTTATCATAGCCAACGGCAACACGCCAAACATCCTCGTCAGGCTGAAGGAACATCCCATGGAGACCTTCCACACCGAGTTCGTGGCAAGACCGAAGGAGAAGTAATCATCTTGTCATTTACAAAGAAATATCGCCATTACACAAATTGTGTTACAACATTTGTGTAATGGCGATATTCATGTCATCCAAACTACTATCTGTTGATAAGTAACTTCCAAACTTTTATCAAAAAAAGTGACGGGAAAGATGGTATTTCCAAAACAAGACACTATCTTTGCAGATGTTTCCACAAATATTTTACATAAGCAAAAACTCCGTGAACCGTTATATTCTATGGCAGGTGTAGCTGTGATAGAGATTTACTCGATGTGTTCGATTTTTATAGTTAATAATGCGTAAATATTGGAGTTTATAAACGTTTTTTGATGTATTGCACCTTATCTTTGCTTATCGGAAATTATCCATAACCAAAGTAATAAAAATAGAAAATGGCAAAGAGCAAAAAAGACTTTACATTACTTCTCATTGCGCTCTTTTGCAGTTCTTTGGCTCATGCACAAAAGCAAGTTCCTGCAGAACGGAAAGATTCCATTGACAATGGAAGTAATATTATAAAGATAGTTGGAAATCATTCCAACAAGGGGGCGGCAAATAACGCCCTCGACGTGTTGAGTGGTCAGGCTGCTGGTGTCAATGTGACATCCAACGGTCTTGATCGCATGGCTATGCTCAATAGTGTGCGAGTACGTGGTACAACCTCCATCATCGGTGGCAATGACCCTTTAGTGCTGATTGATGGGGTTACTTCTGACGTACTTACCCTATCAACCATCTATCCTGCAGACATCGAGAGTTTTCGCATATTGAAGAATGCTGCGGAGACCGCCATGTATGGTTCACGTGGAGCGTCTGGTGTTATAGAGGTGAAAACCAAGAAAGGCACAGGACGAGGATTCCAGATATCCTATGAAGGTAATGTGGGGTTCGAGCAGATGTACAAACATCTGGAGATGCTCAATGCTGCTGAATATGTTGCAACGGCAAAGGCATTGGGTATCTATTGCAACAACGGAGGTTTCAATACCGATAACTACAAGGTGATAACACGCACGGGTATGGTGAACAATCATTACCTTGCATTCAGCGGAGGTACGCCACAGTCAAACTATCGTGCATCTTTCGGAGTAATGGACCACAACACCATCATCAAGAAGATGGACTATAGCGTTTTTGTTGCCAAAGTTGATGTAACCCAGAAAGCCTTCAATGACAGACTAACCGGAGAATTCGGAGTCTTCGGCTCTTCATTCAAGAACCATGACATCTTTGATACGCAGATGCTATTCTATTCCGCAGCATGCCAGAACCCAACTTTCCCTGCTGGTACTGACGAGCATGGAAACTGGCTGAAAAACGAATCGGCAACGCATGTCAACCCACCCGGGATATTGCTTGAAGAGAAAAACGACTCCAAGGATTTGAACTTTGACGCACACATAAAACTGAGCTACGATTTCAATAAGAACTGGCGTGTATCCACCTTCGGCTCTTACCTGTATGGCTCTACCGAAAACGGACAATTCTGTCCGACATGGGTATGGGCTCAAGGCAACGTGTACCGTGGAGAGTTCAAGAAAGAGGAATGGCTTGGCAATGTATCTCTTGATTTCAACAAAGAGTTCGGCATACATAAGGTCTCTGCTGGAGTAAGCAGTGAATACAGAAAACTGAGAAAAACTGCTTTCTGGGTGTATGCCAAGGGAATACCTACAAACGATTTTCATTACGACAATCTCGGTGCGACGGCAGCCCGTCCATACGGTGGAACAGAAAGCACTTACGAAGACCAGTCTCTGGCTTCTGTAATGGGAAGCATCACTTATAATCTGCTTGACAGATATACCTTAGCAGTAAATGCCCGCGGTGACGGATCGTCAATGGTAGGTGACAACAATACATGGGGATTCTTCCCATCTGTATCATTCACTTGGGACATGAAGAAGGAAAGCTTCCTTGCCAACATCAAACCGCTGTCAATGCTCAAACTCCGCACGGGTCTGGGACAGGCCGGCAATCTTGGCGGTATCACAGCCTACACAACCATGAACACTGTAAGGCAGACAGGCATTGTTCCGGTTAATAGTTCTCCAACAGTAACCCTTGGTATGGTAAGAAACAACAATCCTGATTTGAAGTGGGAAACGAAGACAACGTTTAACCTCGGTGCGGACATTGGTCTCTTTGCCAACAGGCTTATGCTTACAGCGGAGTATTACTATTCCAAGACCACCGACATGCTCTACGCCTATGAGGTTCCGGTTCCACCATTCGCATACAATACATTGCTGGCAAACATCGGTTCTATGTCAAACCGTGGATTTGAGCTAGGGTTGTCGGTGCAGCCAATAAGCAAGAAGGACCTGGATCTTAACATCAATATGAATCTGTCGTTTCAAAGCAACAAACTCATCTCGCTAAGTGGAGATTACAAGGGAATGAGCATGTCGGCAGCGAACATCACTGCTATTGGGTCATTGGATGGTGCTGGGCAAAACGGCGGCGACAACAACGTGGTCTATCAGATAGTTGGACAGCCGCTTGGCGTTTTCTACTTGCCACATTGTAAGGGGCTTGTCAAGAACGAGAACGGCAGCTATTTTTACGACATAGAGGACCTTGACCATAATGGCAATGTAGACTTAAGCGATGGAGGCGACCGATACATTGCAGGCCAAGCCACACCAAAGGTGATCCTTGGCTCAAACATCAGTTTCAGATACAAGAATTACTATATCTCCATACAGATGAATGGAGCATTCGGGCACAAGATTTTCAACGGAACAGGACTGGCTTACACAAGCATGGCTTGCTTCCCAGACTACAATGTCTTGAAGGATGCTCCAAAGAAGAACATCACAGACCAAAGAGTCTCTGACTACTGGCTTGAAAAGGGCGATTATCTGAACTTTGAGCATTTGACATTAGGATATAATGTACCTTTGAGGAGCAAGCTTATTCGTTCCTTGCGTGTATCATGCAACATTAGCAACATTGGAACAATCACCGGATATAAAGGTTTGACACCAATGATAAATAGCTATGTTGTCAACAGTACGATGGGTATTGACGACAAGCGCAACTATCCATTATACCGTACTTACTCATTGGGACTGAGTGTACAATTTTAAAACGAAAAGAGTATGAAGACTATTATTAAATACATATTAGCAGCACCGTTAATGCTTTGTTTCAGCAGCTGTCTGGATGAGCATCCCAAAGACCAGCTGGACCAGGAGGCAATCTACAACAATGCTGATAATATATACAAAAACGCAGTAGCTTCCCTGTACAACTACATAGGGAGCAATCAGGAGTCGGAAGGGCTTCAAGGAACTTGCCGGGGTATTTACGACTACAATACCTTGACCACTGACGAGGCAATGAATCCAATCCGTGGTGGAGACTGGTATGATGGCGGTTTGTGGGAGAATATGTATCAGCACAAATGGAATGCCAATGATATTAATTTATATAATGTATGGAAATACCTCTTCAAGGTAATTGTTTTATCTAACCAGTCGCTTTCTATCATTGACAGCCATCAGAGTCTGCTTTCTGCAGAACAGACAAGAGATTTCACGGCAGAGGTAAGAGCTGTACGAGCCTTGTTCTACTATTATGCGATGGATATGTTCGGGCGTGTTCCTATCGTGACATCATACGATGTGAAATTGGAGCAGGTAGCGCAAAGCGAAAGAAGTGAGGTATTCAAGTTTATTGTTGACGAGTTGCAGGATGTTGCCCCACAGCTTGCCGATGAGCATTCCAACAAGGAGGGGGACTATTACGGACGTGTGACACGCCCGGTCGCAAACTTCCTGCTTGCAAAGCTTGCCTTGAATGCGGAAATATATACGGATGATAACTGGACCGACGGCAAGCGTCAGGACGGGAAAAGCATTTTCTTCAATGTGAATGGTGAGAAAAAGAACGCTTGGGAAACCTGCATCTGGTATTGCGAGCAACTGCGGCAAGAAGGTTATGAGTTGGAGAGCGACTACGCATCGAACTTTGCGGTTCATAATGAAAATTCCAAGGAGAACATCTTCACAATCCCATTGGACAAGAACTTATATTTGAACGAATACCACTATCTTTTCCGCTCACGACACTACAAACATGGCGGGGCTTATGGTGGTTCTTCCGAAAACGGCACCTGTGCAACTGTTTCAACCGTCAAGGCTTTCGGTTACGGAACTGATCATGTTGACAATAGATTCAAGATAAACTTCTATGCAGACACCGTGCTTGTTGACGGAAAGAAGATATATTTGGACAACGGGAAGCCGTTGGTGTATATGCCGCTTGAACTGAAACTGAACCTCAGCGACAGTCCATATAAACAGACGGCAGGCGCTCGTGTAGGCAAATACGAGGTTGACCGAACCGCCTATTCGGACGGACGGCAGGTTGACAACGATATCGTCCTTTTCAGATATGGTGACGCGCTGTTGATGGAAGCCGAGGCGAAAGTTCGCAATGGCGAGGATGGTTCAATAGAGCTGAACGCTATAAGAGATCGAGTAGGAATGCCTCATGTGGAAGCCAATTTGGACAACATTCTAAAGGAGCGTCTGCTGGAATTGGTTTGGGAAGGTTGGAGACGTCAAGATCTCATCCGTTTTGGCAAATATACCAAGGCATATGATCAAAGAACTCCATTAGAAAAGGAGTCTACCGGGTTTACAACGGTTTTCCCAATACCACAAAGATGTCTGGATTTAAACAAGAAATTAAAACAGAATCCAAGTTATTGATATAGTTGCCATAAGCTTTTCATTCACATGAAATCATCGGTGAATATTAAATCTGTTAAAAATCCTCAAGCAAATCTTATATCTTACCAACTATTAATACCTTTGCACGCAATTTATAATCAATATGGTATTGTAAAAGTCTCCATCTAAGGAGTCATTTTTACCTGCTAAGATTATTCTTATTCAAAAGGATAACATATTATTTAAGAGAATAAATATGAAAGAAGAAACTGAAAGTTCAGTAGTCTGCCATCATCATCGAGTAGGCTTCCTGGGATTGCTCATAACATTAGGCATCGTGTTTGGAGATATCGGAACATCTCCCCTCTATGTGATGAAGGCCATCCTCCATACAGGCGAAACCATCAACGAGAGCACTATCCTGGGCGCATTGTCCTGCATCATCTGGACACTCACCCTGCAGACCACCATCAAATACGTATGCGTGGCACTGCGTGCCGACAACAATGGCGAAGGAGGCATTCTTGCCCTCTATGCCCTGCTGCGCAAGATGAAGAGAAAGTGGATTTACCTATTGGCCATCATCGGTGCCAGCACCCTGTTGGCAGATGGAATCATCACACCTGCCATCACGGTTACCACAGCCATCGAAGGACTCGAAAGCATCAGTCCCCACCTGCCAGTCATCCCCATCACACTGGGCATCATCACCATCATCTTCTTTGTGCAACGCTTTGGCACAGAGAGTATTGGCAAGTCGTTCGGAGTATTCATGCTGATATGGTTCCTGCTATTGGGCGTGATGGGAGCCTTCAGCATCACGTCTTACCCCATGATACTGAAGGCTTTCAATCCCTATTACGCTATTGTTCTGCTGGCGCAATCGCCAGAGTGGTTCCTGATTCTGGGTGCCGTGTTCCTCTGTACCACCGGTGCTGAGGCTCTTTACTCCGACCTGGGTCACTGCGGCAGAAAGAACATCACCATCAGCTGGCTTTTCGTAAAGGCCATGCTCATCCTCAACTATCTGGGTCAGGGAGCATGGGTGCTGAACCATATCCAGACTGCCTCCTCCGTGAATCCGTTCTTTTCCATCATGCCCCAGAACATGCTGATTTTTGCCATCATCATGGCCACGGGTGCGGCAATCGTTGCCAGTCAGGCACTTATCAGCGGCACCTTCTCCATATTGAGCGAAGCCATGAACCTGCACTTCTGGCCACGCATGCGAATCAAGCATCCTACCCATGTAAAGGGACAGCTCTATATCCCGGTAATCAACCTCGCCATGTACATCGGTGTGGTTCTCATCATCCTGTTCTTCCGCGACTCCTCGCACATGGAGGCAGCCTACGGACTCGCCATCACCATCACCATGCTGATGACCACCCTGCTGCTCGGTTTCTACCTGCACAGCAAGGGCGTGTCGCGAATCCTCACGATATTGTTTATGGGCGCATACTGCACCATCGAGGCCATCTTTCTGGCAGCCAACCTGTCGAAGTTTCTCGCAGGAGGATGGTGTACGATGCTCATAGGCGGAATCCTGTTCCTAATGATGTATGTATGGGTCCACGCCATCAAAATCCGCCATCATTATATCAGCACCAAACCGCTTGATGATTATTATCAGATTATCTCCGATATCAAGGCCGACGAGAGCATCCCCAAATACGCTTCCAACCTGGTTTATGTAAACCATGCCGGCAAGGAAGGTGCGGTGGATGACAAGCTGCTCTATTCCATCATCAACAAGCAGCCCAAGCGTGCTGACCATTACTGGCTTATCAATCTGGAATTTGCAGATACTCCTGACACGTTGGAGTACAGTTGCGAGACCCTGGTTCCCGACACCCTCTACAGTGTAACCATGCGCATAGGCTTCCGCATTGAGCCTAGGGTAAGCCTCTATCTGCGACAAGTGGTGGAAGATCTTGTGGCAAGCAAGAAGGTGGATTTAAGAAGCACCTATCCTTCGCTTCGCAAAAACAGAATCCCTGGCGATTTCCGATTCATCATCATTCATCGCGTATATTATCCGGAGAGTTCTGGCAACCGCCAGCAGAACTTGTTGATGACTTTCTACGCTCTTATCAGCAAGATAGGTATCGACGAGCCAAAGGCATTGGGTCTCGACACTTCTATGGTGGTGGTAGAACGTGTGCCGCTCATAATCAACCAAAGCAATAGAAGCGTCAGGCGCATCATACAAATTGCTGAAGAAAAGTAAGTCCTGTCACAGGATAATATCCTTTCGGATAAGGGGAAGGTATGTATTTTTTATAAGTGACTTTTTATTTATTTTTGCACCGTCTTAGCGGATAGTTCCGCCAATAGGTAATTGAATATTATAACTTAAAAGGAAAGTATGAAAACGAAACTGATTGTTTTGGCGATGAGTTCTCTGGCAATTCTGGCTTCCTGCACAGGAAAGAAGACTACGCCAAATGCTGCGGACAATGATTCTGCAAATGTAGTTGACACCACCGCTTCTGATAAGGACAATGTGGATTTAGCGTCTGTTGCAGGAACGTATGAGGGAACTCTCCCGGCAGCAGATTGCCCGGGTATAAAGACAGTGCTCACAATCAATGCTGATAGCACCTATCTGTTGAAGCAGGACTATATCGACAAGAAAGATGGTCACGATGAAGCAAGCGGCATTTTTAAAGTGCTTGACGGTAAGGTCCTTATGCTTGTTCGTCCTTCAACAGGTGAACAGACCTTTTACAAGGTTAAGGATGCCAACAGCATCATTATGACAGATTCTATGGGTGTAGAACCTGAAGGTGAGACTGCAAAATTGTATGTACTGAAAAAGAAATAGTACAAAGGAATCAAAAGACCGTGGACAGGCATTAAGTCTATTCACGGTTTTTTCAAAGATGTATTCAGAGCCTTATAACTAACCATAACTTACTATGACCGACTAACCATTAAGCATTTTCATTTCTGTTTTTTTATCCCAACTGGCTTATAATTCGGAATTTTTATCTAAATTTGTATAAGATAAGCTGCGCTCGGCATAACATTCAAGCAAGCTTGATGTTATGCGCTCGTTTGCATTATCTTTGTATAAGATAAGCTGCACTCGGCATAACATTCAAGCAAGCTTGATGTTATGCGCTCGTTTGCATTATCTTTGCAATATCTTATAACCGTAAGAAGAAGGGAATAGTGACATGGAACTGAAACTGAAAGAGACTTTCCAAAAGGTGAAGGCGGCGAGCAAGGCTCTCGCGCTGCTGACAGACGACAAACGCAACGAGATTCTCAGGGCGGTGGCTGATGCCATCATTGCCGAGACTCCAGCGCTGCTGAAGGCCAACGCCCTTGACCTGGCCAAGATGGACAAGGCGAACCCGCTTTATGACCGACTGCAACTCACGGAGCAACGGCTCCGGGACATTGCGGCGGATATGCGACACGTCAGCACCCTGCCGTCGCCGCTCGGAAGAATCTTGAAGGACAAGACCCTCGACAATGGCTTGCACCTGCAAAGGGTGAGCGTGCCTTTCGGGGTCATAGGCATGATTTATGAGGCTCGTCCCAACGTCACCTTCGATGTCTTCTCGCTCTGCTTCAAGAGCGGGAACGCGTGTGTGCTGAAAGGCGGAAAAGACGCCGACGCCTCCAACACGGCAGGCGTCGCCCTTATCCACAGGGTGCTGCGCGCCCATGGCGTGAACCCCGACGTGGTGGCGCTGCTGCCTGCCACCCACGAGGCCACGGGCGAAATGCTCAACGCCGTGGGATATATCGACCTATGCATACCGCGTGGCGGAAAGAAGCTCATCAGCTTTGTCAGAGATGCCGCCAAGGTGCCTGTCATAGAGACGGGAGCGGGCGTGGTGCATTGCTACTTCGACAAGGATGGCGACGTGGAGATGGGCAAGCGCATCATAACCAACGCCAAGTGCCGCAGATGCAGCGTCTGCAACACGCTCGACACGCTCGTCGTCCACGCTTCTCGCCTGGGCGACCTGCCAAGGCTCTGCGAAGACCTCGCCAAGCGAGAGGTGAAGATCCACGCCGACAGTAAGGCTTACGAGGCATTGAAGGGACGCTATCCCGACACATTATTATATAAGGCCGCTGACAGCGAGCGGAGGATGATGGCTGAAGACCCAAGCCTGAAGAGCATCTGGTTCACGGAGTGGATGAGCATGCAGCTTGCCATAAAGACCGTGGCTTCGGAGGATGAGGCTCTCGACCACATAGCGACCTACGGCAGCGGACACAGCGAGAGCATCGTCTCCGACAACCAGGAAGCGCAGAAGAAGTTTCAGGCTATGGTGGATGCGGCGTGTGTCTATGTCAACGCGCCTACGAGTTTCACCGATGGCTCGCAGTTCGGCCTGGGAGCGGAGATCGGCATCAGCACGCAGAAGCTCGGCGCCCGCGGACCTATGGCCCTCGAGGAAATAACCACCTACAAGTGGCTCATAACCGGAAGCGGACAGACGAGAGAGTGAAGAGGGAAGAGTGAAGAATCCAATAGCCTCAATTGCTATTGTCTTAACTCCTTAACTCCTTTAACTTCTTAACTCCTTTAACTACAAGATAATAATCAAAAAATAATATTACAATGAAGACATTCTTTAATGTGGAAGACCTTGGCGACCTGAAAGCCGCGCTCGCCGAGGCACAGGAAGTGAAAGCAAACCGTTTCGGCTATCAGCAGTTGGGCAAGAACAAGACCCTGCTGATGATATTCTTCAACAACAGCTTGCGCACCCGACTGAGCACGCAGAAGGCGGCAATGAACCTTGGCATGAACGTCATAGTGCTCGACGTGAACGCCGGAGCGTGGAAGTTGGAGACGGAGCGTGGCGTCATCATGGATGGCGACAAGAGCGAGCACCTGCTGGAGGCCATTCCCGTGATGGCTTGCTATTGCGACATCATCGCCGTGCGCTCGTTTGCCGGACTGAAAGACCGCGACTACGACTACGCCGAGACCATCGTCAACCAGTTTGTGAAATACTCTGGCAAGCCCGTCGTGGCCATGGAGACCGCCACGGTGCACCCCTTGCAGGCTTTCGCCGACTTGATAACCATCGACGAGCACAAGAAGACGGCACGCCCGAAGGTGGTGCTGACGTGGGCACCCCACTGCCGCGCCTTGCCACAGGCCGTGCCAAACTCGTTCGCGCAGTGGATGAACGCCGCCGACGTCGACTTCGTGGTGACCCAGCCCGAGGGCTATGAACTCGACCCTAAGTTCGTTGGCAACGCCAAGGTGGAGTACGACCAGAAGAAAGCACTCGAAGGCGCAGACTTCGTTTACGCCAAGAACTGGAGCTGCCCTGGCGTGAAAGACCCGGCGCAATACGGTCAGATTTTGAGCAATGACATGAGCTGGACCATCGACGAGGAGCACATGTCGTGGACCAACAACGGCTATTTCATGCACTGCCTGCCCGTGCGCCGTGGTCTCATCGTCACCGACGACGTGATAGAGAGCAAGAACAGCCTCGTGATACCTGAGGCCGCCAACCGAGAGATTTCGGCGGAGGTGGTGCTCAAGCGAGTGCTCGAAAGCCTGTGATATAGCGTGGGGTGGTTACCTTGTGAACTCACGGGTAACCCATCCGTTGTAAGTGTTCAATGACAACCGCACCTTGCTGCCGGTTGTCATTTGTTTTATGGGTATGCTGACGTAAGCGTCGGTGGTGTAGTATTCGGGCACGCCGCCTTGGCTGTGCAGGAATCTCAGGCAATAGGTCGTGCTGCCGTCGCTTGTCACGGTGCTGTCGAGCGCCAACCCTATGCTTTGCCTCTGGTCGTCGCCGCTTGCCTTGCCCGTTTTCAGGCCAAGGCGCAAGTTGACGTAGTTGCCGTTCTTGCTCTTCCACGCGCTGACGAGGCTCACGGGGTCGGTGGCCACCTGAGTCTGGACAGATGGCTTGGCTGGCTGGAGCGTGTAGACTATCTTCGCCGCCAAGGGCTCAACGACGTTAGAGTCAGCGCCGTTGGCATACATGTTATAATTTAGCAGCACGCGGCAAAGGCTGTCGGCGGCGTTGCTCCAACTCGTTTGCATCGGGCGCGTGAAGGTAAGGCTCACGCCGTCGTCGGTGGTCGCCGCGGAGAGTCTGCCTTGGCTGTCGGTGGTGGCGTCAGCGAAGTCGGTGCGCAGATAGCTGAGCTTGGAGTCGCCCTCCTCGTATGACGTGTTGGAGCAGGATGTGGAGAAAAACAAAAGCCCCACCAGTGCGATGATATGAAACGTTGTCTTCAATGTCATGTGGATGCGGTGTGGGGCTTTTGTTGTTGATTATTTGTTACTTCGTGAAGTTGAACTTGCTGAAAAACTGCTTCAGCCTTCCCGTGGTCTCGGTGGCCGTGAGGTAGTTGCGAGTGGGGTAGGCATACTGCGTGAGCAGGCAGCGGCGCAGGTAAGCCTCGTCCTTGTTCTCGATGTCGATGAGGGCAAGCCGGCTGGCTATGTATTCCTCAAAGTTGTCGAAGTCGTCCTCCGTGTAGTGGTCAGTATACATCTTCGTGTTCTGGATCATGTCGAGGGCGATGTAGTTTTGAGGATAGAGCATGTAGTTGCGGTGTATCTCATGGTCTATATGCTCGGCAATCTGCTCAAACATCTTGTTGCGCGGTTGCTCTTGGTTGACGGTCTGCAACCACTCGTCTATGCATGGCGCGCAGCAGTAGTGTATGTGTCCCTTGAATCCCTTTATGCCCACGCTCATGCTCTCCAGGTCGTCGCCAGGTGCCTTCTTCCAGTAAGGCAGGTCGCGGCGTAGCTGGTATTCGCGTGCCTTGAGATAGTCGCAAGGGTCGTATTGGTAGCTTATGGCCAGTGGCGCGATATGAAGCTGCGTGAGGCGGTCTATGATGGAGCCCTCGCCGCCCATCGCCATCATCTTCAGTATGGCCGGCTGCGTGAGGTCGTTGGAGTTCTTGGCGCGTCCCTCGCGTTGCGCAATCCAGATGTTGTCGTTCTTCTGCGCCACCACGAAGTGCATGTATTCGGCCATGCGCTTGCTGGCGCGAAGCATCTCGCTCGACTTCAGCGCGCGCTCCACGGTAAAGGTCTTGTTGATGCGGGCCAAGGCGCGAACCCAGTCGAGCTGCAGCAGGTTGTCGCCGATGGCAATCTCGCTCGTGGTGCCGAAGCCGGTGTCTATCAAGCATTTATCGAGGAACGCGGAGTCGAGCACTATGTCGCGGTGGTTGCTCACGAAGGTGTAGCGCTTGTGTATGTCCAAGTTGTGGAAGTCCATGTCGATGCCGTTGCTCTGCTCGGCTATGAGCTTCTGCAGGATGACGTAGCAGAAATTGCGTTGGAAGTCGAGGTTGGTCTTGCAGGCGTGCATCTTCTTTGCCACGGCTTCCATTGGCACGTTGGGGTAGACGTATGCTACAACTTGTTGGAACTGCTTGTCAGCAAGTAGCTTGTCGTACACAGCCGCGAGCTCTTCCGGCTCATAAGGCCTTATGGAGTCGAATTCCGAAGGTATTTTCATACGATTAGTGTTTATAATTGTTGTTGGGTGATTCTTTATGGTGTTTATTCTTCCACGGTCACGATGTCGATGCCAATCGCCTCTATCTGTTGGCGTGTGGCCTCGGACAGTCGACTGTCGGTGATTATCATGTCCACGTCCTCGATGTTGCTTATCTTGGCGAATCCGCGCCGTCCGAACTTCGTGCTGTCAGCCAGCACGATGGTCTTCTGCGCCGTCTGCATCATGGCGCGGTTTATCTCGGCCTCGCGCATGTCGGTCGTGGAGATGCCAAACTCCAGGTCTATGCCGTCGACGCCGAGGAACAGCTTGCTGAACGAGAACCCGGAGAGTATCATCTCGGCATACTTGCCCACCACCGAAAGGCTGGTGTGGCGCACCAGGCCACCGAGCTGTATGAGGTCGATGGTGTCGAGCGGAGCCAAGTCCTCGGCCACTTGCAGCGAGGCGGTGACCACGGTGAGGCGGCTCTCTGGGTGGATGTTTCGGGCCAAGGCGTGGATGGTGGTGCCGGATGCCAGCACGATGGAGTCGTTGGGCGTTATCAGCTTGGCGGCCTCCATGCCGATGAGCCGCTTCTCGTCCATGTTGAGTTTCTCCTTCTCCGTCACCGTGCGGTTGTTGGTGAAGGGGTTTATGAGGATGGCCTTGCCGTGGCTGCGATAGAGCTTGCCTTCTTTCTCAAGGTCGGTGAGGTCCTTGCGGATAGTAACTGATGAGACTTGAAGGATGTTAGCCAATTCGGTCACTTGTATGGAACCCTGCTTGAGCAGGTTGTCCATTATTTCACTATGACGTTCTTCTTTGGTCATGGTCGTCGTTTTTATTTTTTACAAAGATAGGCTTTTTATTCTTATCATTATCCTTTAATATCACTTTTATAGATATTATTAACAGTCAAAAGGCACAACTGCGCATGCCCCCAAGTCTCGGAAAAGCCGCGTTAGCGTCTCGGAGGCGTTGCTACCACGGCGTGGTACGGTCTGTACCACACCGTGGTACTGCGACTACCACACCGTGGTATTGTCTGTACCACGCCGTGGTACTGCCAGTACCAAACCTTTCTGGTTTTTTGGTACGGTCAAGTGGGGCCTTACACCGAACCGCTTTGCAGGTGCCGCCCCTGCCATGCACCCCGCATGGCCCGTCCGCTCGCGCTTCCCTAAGCCCCTTCCACTTCTTTCCAGTCGATGAGGCCCTTGCCCAAGTCGTCCAATTCCACGGCAAGGGCGATGGTCTTGCGCTTGTCTGCCCCGAATGGCTCCGTATAGCGGTTGTCCTTGATTTGCTCCTCTGCAGCTGCGAGTCCGCCATTCTTGGTGAGTTTCAGCTCCAGCACATATATGATGCGTCGGGTATATACCACCATGTCTATCCTGCCCGTGGCAAGCATGCGCTCCACTTCGACCTTGAAGCCTATGGCGTTGAATATCGTGCTCATGATGAGGCGATAACGCTCCTCCATATCCATCGAGGCGAGTTTCTTGTTGCTGTAAGGCACGTCGGCGATGAGGGCTTTCAAGCACTTCTTGGCTTCCGGGAGATTGCCCGTGACGAGGTGTTCCCTCAAGAAAGCCTGTGTTGACTGGATGTCGCCGAGCTTGCGCATGGCCAAGGCCGGCAGCACCATCTCGTATAAGGCTTGTCTGACTTCATGGTTCGGAATGCTCAGGTAATAGACTCCTTCTGAATAGCCCTTGATGGTCAAGTAACCAGACTGGTAAAGGAATAGCTCTGCACCACCGCCCACAACATCGGAAGTTTCGATGATATTGCTCAGTATGGCGCAATGGTCGAAGTCTTTGAGACGGATTTCCATGTCATCGACAAACTTCGGCAACAGTGATGTCGCACCAGATGCTGCCCAAAAGTTCCTCAATTTATGTTCTTCTAAGGCGTTGATGAGGCTGAACGGGTTGAAGACATCCACCATGTTGTCAGCGCTGAAATGGTAACCATCATAGTTGGCTTTCAGTTGCTCAACGGTCTCTTCCGCTGTCCACCCGTTTTTCTGCCCCATAGCCTCTATCTCAGGCATGAAGTTGTCGGTAATCTCCTGCTTGGTGATACCGCAAAGGGCGGCATATTGTGGATAAAAGCTGATGTTGGTGAGGTTGTTGAGAACGGAGAAGAGGGAGATTTGCGTAAACTTGGTTATGCCGGTTATGAACACGAACTTTTCATACTCGTCGTCTGCCTTCAGTATGGCGAATACCTTGCGATAGACAGTTGTGCACTCTTCGTGGTAGGGAGTCTTCCAAGAATGCTGCAAGGGTGAGTCGTATTCGTCGATGAGAATGGCAACCTGTTGTCCCGTTTGTTCACAAGCGGTCTCTATGATGGCATCGAAGCGGTTGGCGAGGGAGTCTTGCGGGTCTATTGTAATCTGGTACAGTTTTTCAAGTTTCTTGAAAGCCTTGTTCAGATACGATTTGATTTCCTCTGCCGTGGCACCGGCTCGGCTCATGTCAAGGCGAATGACGGGGCGCTTCACCCATTGCTTTTCCTGCTCCATGATTTTCAATCCCTCGAATAGTTCCTTCTTGCCTTCAAAGTAAGCTTGGAGGGTGTCCACGAGCACTGACTTGCCGAAGCGGCGAGGGCGGCTCAGGTAATTATATGTCATACCCTTGTTGGCAAGGTTCCAAATCAGGTCGGTCTTGTCAACATATAAATATCCTTCTTTTCTTATCTTTTCAAAGGATTGGATGCCCACAGGCAATCTTCTGTCGTTAGTCTCTGTCATCATGTTCTCAGCCTTTTATGCAATACGCGTGTAAAGATACGTATTTTTATCTGAAAGTAGGGTGAGTTTATGGTCAATATTTAAGGAGAGACTTAATTTATTTCCTTTCTTACAGTTGTCTTGTCTTCCGTCTTGTTACCCTTGTGATTGAGAAAACGAAAGCAGGTATTAATAGAGCTGTCGTTTAGAACACGAACTGCACGAAGCGGTTGGCGCTGTAGTTGGCGCCGATGGTGTAAGAGCGCACGTTGCCGCCGCCCACGCTTGATGAGTTGTAAGGCCAGTCTTGCATCTCGCCGCCCTTCGCCCAGGGCGTTGCTTGATCCAGGACGAGAGATGAAGGTTTATGAAAATTGCTAAATAATCTGCTTCTTGATTATTATCCTGTGGATGAGTGGTATGGCATTCGTAATAGTCGGAAGGTGACAATGTGCGCCCTTCTTTTGACCATTACGAATGGCCATGCCTCATCATTTGATTGTTTTCTTGTTTATTTCTTGTTGTTTACCAAGTATTGCTCCTTGCTGTAGGTGAGCATCATGAAGAATATCGACATCACGCAGGCGGCGATGAGGAGGATGAACGTCCAGCCCCATCCTGCGTGCTCAGACACGAAGCCGATAACCACGTTGGCCAGGAGGGCGGTACCCAGCACGTAGCCCATGAAGCCGGTGAGACCGGCAGCTGTGCCGGCGGCGTTCTTCGGGGCGAGGTCCAGGGCTTGCACGCCGATGAGCATCACGGGGCCGTAGATGAAGAAGCCGATGCCGATGAGGCAAGCTATGACCACGTTGATGTTGTCAAGGTTCTGCCAATAGATGAAGATGAAGACGGCCACGACAGCCATGAACAATATCGTTGGGATGGCACGACGGCCCTTGAACACGTGGTCGGAGAGCCAGCCGCAGATGATGGTGCCGGGGATGGCGGCTATCTCATAGGCGAAATACGCCCATCCGGCTTCCTTGATGTCAATGCCCTTCTCTGTGAGGATGGTAGGGGCCCAGTCGAGGCAACCATAGCGCACCATGTAGACGAAGGCGTTGGCGAAAGCGATGTACCAGAGGAAACGGTTGGTGAGCACCGTGCGGAAAATCTCCTTTGTAGACAGCACTTCCTCTGCCTTGTCGGTATATGTGTCGGAATATTCACCGCGCCATTTCTCGATTGACGGCAGGCCGCACGACTGTGGGGTGTCGCGTATCATGGTGTAGGCCACGATGGCCACAAGGATGGCTACGCAAGCGGGGAAGAGGTATGTGCCGACAAGGAAGTAACGCTGCTCGTCGGCTCCATAGAACCATGAGCCGAACCACATGGCGCCATACACGGCCATTGGGCCTACCATGGCGCCGCCGACGTTGTGGGCGCAGTTCCATACCGACATCCATGTGCCACGCTCCTTGATGGAGAACCAGTGGGTCATCACACGGCCGCAGGGAGGCCAGCCCATGCCGTTGAACCAACCCACGAGGAAGTTGAGAGCGGCCATCAAGGCTATTGCCAGACCTTTGTGCTCAGAACCGAGGCACTGTACCGGCACGATCATGAACATCATTGAAAGGGCGGCGAGGATAAGACCCAAGGGGAGGAAGCGACGTGCGTTGCTTCGGTCGGAGACGCTCGCCATGATGAACTTGGAGAATCCATAGGCGATGGCATTCATTGACAGCACGATACCAAGCTCGTCTTTCTCGAAACCGAAAGGCGCGAGCATTGGGATGGCCATCGAGAAGTTCTTGCGGACTATGTAGAAGCCTGCATAACCAATGAAGATGCCAATGAAGACTTGCCACCGCAGTTTGCGATAGCGCGCGTCGGCCTTAGGGCCTGTCTGCTCAGCTTTGAAGGCTGGCGGTGTTAAAAAATTCCACATATTACTATAGTGTCTTGTTTTAAGTGTTTTAAGTTGTGGTTATATTTGTTTCGAGTAAAGGTTGTTATTGTTTCATTTGTATTGCAAAATTATATCAAAAGGCTTTTATTTCAAAATGCTTACGCCATTTTATTTGCCTCGTTAACTTTTATTTTTATTTTGTGCCTCTTTTAAATATTTCCTTGCGTATTACCCACGCTCTAATTTTGTGGAATATCGCGACAGCGCGGAGGCAAATTTTTCCATTGGCCATTAACCATGATGGCACGAAAAAGCCCCAGCTCGTGATGTAAGCTGGGGCTTTCCCTATTTGTGTTTCTTTATACGTCTAAATGTTGATGAGCGTGATGCTTGCCCTGAAGTAAGCCTTGCTTGCCTCCGGGTTCCACATCATCTGTGCCGACACCGGCATGTCAAACTTGCCCACTTTCAACTTGTATGTGGCGCCGAGACGGATGTCGTTGATGCCAGCCGACTTGCCGTAGAGGTTGTTGTTCTCGCCCGGATACTTGTCCTTGTCGTATGGGTTGAGGGCGAATATCCCGCCCACGGATGCGTCGACGGCCCAGTCCTTGCTGTCGTAGAGGCGGTAGCTCGCTTGCACGAAAGTGGAGTAGACGTTCTGCTCGTTGGCCGCGCCACGGTCACGTCCCACGAGGAGCGTTGCCCACGAGAGCGTGAGCGGGAAGCCGGCTTTCACGCCGAAGTCGTAGCTGATGGCCGCGTCGAGAAGGTGGGATGTCTTGCGTGCGTCCCAAGTGAAGTATTTCCCGTTGCCGGGAATGCCGTCGGAGAAGTTCCACAAGTCCCAAACGGCGAGGTTGAAGCCGCTGTTGTTGTAGTTGACGTAAACGTCGGCCTCCTTGTAGTCGCCGTCGGTGGCCATTCCGCCCCACAATCCAATCTTGAAGTGGTCGTTGTTGTCGCTGAGCGACACGTCGTTGTTGAATATCAGTCCGTTTCCTACCTCAAGGCCACGCCACAGGTGTGACGTCTCCAGGCTGGCTGACTCGTGTATCTTTTGTGCCTGTGTGCTGAAAGGAAGAAGAGATATAGCAGCCAGGCATAATATCTTGCCAAAGTTTCCCATAAGATAGTTCTTTTAATGGTTTTATGTTTATCGCTTCTTTATGTTTCGCGTCACCGCGTGTTTAGAGGCTCATGAGCCAGATGCCGCAGAGTCCGGCAACGGCGCCGCCGAGCACTGGACCCAAGACGGGTACCCAAGAATAAGCCCAGTCGGGATCGCGCTTGTCCTTTATCGGGCAGATGGCGTAGGCAATACGCGGAGCGAGGTCACGGGCGGGATTCATGGCGTATCCCGTAGTGCCGCCAAGAGACATGCCGAGGGCCACGATGACATAAGTGATAGGCACTGGGCCGAGCGTTGAGAGGCCGAAGGTGTTGCCTTCCGGGTCGTAAACGTTGCCCTTCGTGCCGAAGGCGATGATAAGGAATACCAACAGCAACGTGGCGATGAACTCGCTGATGAAGTTGCTTGGATAGTTGCGGATGGCAGGAGCCGTGCAGAACACGCCGAGCTTGGTGTCCTTGTCCTCAGTGGCGTCGAAGTGGTCTTTATAGAACAGCCAAACGATGATGCCGCCAAGGATGCCGCCAATCATCTGGCCGATGACGTATGCCGGAACGGAAGCCCATGGGAACTTGCCGGCCACGGCGAGACCTATGGAAACGGCGGGATTGAGATGCGCGCCCGTGTAAGGACCGGCGATGAGCACGCCCATGCAGACGGCGAGACCCCAGCCGAGGGTTATGACCACCCAACCTGCTCCTTGGGCCTTACTCTTGTTCAGGCTGACAGCGCAGCAAACGCCGTCTCCGAATATCACAAGCACCATCGTGCCAATCAGTTCCATGAGGAACTGTGTAGTCATAGAATAATCCATAATAAATTAGTTTTGGTTTATATAGTCTTTATGTTTCCTTCTTCAAGGTCAGTATCCTGCCTCTCCCCCTGTTAAGGCAATGGGGGAGGGGCAAGGGTAGGGATTGCTGGTTTGTGGTTAAAGCGCGCTTTACTTATGGGTCAGCGTGCGCTGGATGGCATCCTGCCATCCCTTCTTGGCGTTCTCTATCTCCTCGTTCTCGGGAACAGGGTTGAACGTGCGCTCCACCTGCCACTGGCTCTTTATCTCGTCGATGTCTTTCCAGAAGCCCACGGCGAGACCCGCGAGATAAGCGGCGCCGAGAGCCGTCGTCTCCGTGATTTTCGGGCGCACCACGGGTATGCCGAGAAGATTAGACTGGAACTGCATGAGCAGGTTGTTGCGTGATGCTCCACCGTCGACCTTCAGTTCAGTGAGAGGCGCGCCAAGGTCCTTGGCCATGGCCTGCGCTATGTCGTAGGTCTGGAACGCTATGCCGTCGAGTGCGGCGCGCGCGATATGGGCGCGAGTGGTGCCACGCGTGATGCCCACGATGGTGCCACGTGCGTACTGGTCCCAATAAGGAGCGGCGAGACCTGTCAAGGCCGGCACGAAATACACGCCGCCACTGTCGGACACCGACGAGGCGAGCTCTTCCACCTCACTGCTGCTCTTGATGAAGCCGAGGCCGTCGCGGAGCCACTGCACCACGCTGCCGCCAACATAGATGGAGCCTTCAAGGGCGTATTTCACCTCGTCGCCTATCTTCCAAGCCACGGTGGTGAGGAGGTTGTTCTTGGAGAGCAAGGGCTTGTCGCCAATGTTCAACATCACGAAGCACCCCGTGCCGTATGTGTTCTTGATGGAGCCCGGCGTGAGACACATCTGGCCGAAGAGCGCGCTCTGCTGGTCGCCTGCGATACCGGCGATAGGCACCTCGTGGGCAAAGATGGTGGTCTTGGTATGGCCGTAGACCTCTGACGACGACTTCACCTCAGGCATCATGCTGCGTGGGATGTCGAGGAGCTTCAGCAAGTCGTCGTCCCATTGCAGCGTGTTGATGTTGAACAGCATGGTGCGGCTGGCGTTGGTGACATCGGTGCAGTGCACTTCACCGCGCGTGAGACGCCAAACGAGCCAAGAGTCCACGTTGCCGAAGCGCAGCTTGCCCTTCTCGGCGCGCTCGCGTGCCCCAGGCACGTTGTCGAGAATCCATTTAATCTTGGTGCCGCTGAAATAAGCGTCGATGATAAGGCCGGTCTTCTCGCGCACCTTGTCGACGAGACCTTGCGCCTTCAGCTTGTCGCAGTATTCGGCCGTGCGGCGGTCCTGCCATACGATGGCGTTGTATATTGGCTCCTCGGTGTCGATATCCCACACGATGGTGGTCTCGCGCTGGTTGGTGATGCCTATGGCGGCGATGTCAAGGCCGTTGATGTCGATGGCGGATATGGCTTCAGCTATCACGGCGGCCTCAGACGACCAAATCTCGTTTGGGTCGTGCTCCACCCATCCCGGTTTCGGGAAGTGCTGTGTAAACTCTTTTTGTGCTACACTGCAAATCTTTCCGCTATGGTCAAAAACGATCGCGCGGGAGCTGGTTGTCCCTTGGTCAAGAGCTAAGATGTACTTTTGCATAGATAATTGAGTTTTTAAGTTTGTATTATGTCTTGTAGCTGTCTTTTTTAAGACGGTTGTAGTGTTTTCCTTTCCTGGCGTGTGACAGCTATAAAATGAAGAGCTGTCGTGCTATCCTTCTGTTGCAAAATTAGGTAAAAAAGCAATAGCCTCCAATAGTTTTAACTTCTTTTTTATGCCATTACTTCCTGTTAATTGTTCCTTTCCTTACCGCTTCGAGACTGTGGCTGTCACAGCTTCATGCCTCGAATGTTAAGTGGCATTCCCATCCTGCCGTCATGATGAATCCTCACGTGGCAGGATGGGAATGAATGGGTGTCTTACTGGTTCAGTTTCCTTGTGGCCTCCACGTCGATGGCCTGCGCGAGGAGCGATATCGGGTTCTCCACGGTGTAGCCCGTCGACATGTCAATCTGCCATTTGCAGGTCTCGCAGTCGGTGGCCACGCAGTCGGGGTTCACTTCGCGAATCTGCTGGAACAGCGGCGCACCTATCTTCTGCGAGCGCTCGTAGTTCTCCTTCTTGAATCCGTAGGTTCCGGCGATGCCGCAGCAGTGGCTCTCGAGCACCGTGAGGTCAAGGCCTGGAATCATCTTCAGCAGTTGGATGGAATACACGCTCCAGCCCATGCGCTCCATGTGGCAAGCGGTGTGGTATGCCGCCTTCTTGTGGAAGTCGTCGCGGAACGCGAGCTTTATCTTGCCCTCCTCAATCTTCTGGCAGAGGAACCTCGTGGCGAGCATCAGGCTGTCGCGCACCTTGCTGTTGTCGATATTGAGCAAGTCCTTGTATTCGTCGCGCATGGTGAACGTGCAGGTCGAGCTTGTGGTGAGCACGGCCTCGTTGCCACCGTTGATGGCCTTCTCCATAGACGACATGTTGACTTCGCCTTGCTTCTTGGCCTGCTGTGGAAGTCCGTTGGCGATGAGCGCCACGCCGCAGCATTTCTCTTTCTCCAAGAGGCGCACGCCATAGCCGCAGGCGTTCATGACCTTCACGAAGTCCTTGCCGAGCTGCGTGAAGTTGTAGTTGACATAGCAGCCATGGAAATAGCTGACGAAACGCTTGTATTCCCGCTGCTTGGCCTCGGCCTCCTGGTGGAACCACGTCTCAAACTTCTTTCCGGCGTATGCAGGGAACTGGCGGTGCTTGTCGATCTTCATCACCTTGTCGAGTACGACCTTGGCAGGTTTCAGTCCGAGGAAGAAGTTGGTCAACGGCGCCACGAGCGTAGCCATCGAGCCAACGAAGTCGGTGTTGGCGAGCATCTTGTCGCGCAGGCTTGGCGCGTGCGTGCTGAACTCTATCCTGGCGGCCTGGATGATGTCGCCAATCTTGACGCCATGCGGGCAAGCCACCTCGCATCGTTTGCAGTTGAGGCAGAGCTTCAATGTCTCGTTGAAGAAGTCGGGGTCTTTCAGGCGGTAGCGCAGCAAGTCGGGACCGGCATGCTTAGGGCCAGGGTATTCAGGCTCCACGGTAGACACTGGGCAATACGCCGTGCAGATGCTGCACTTCAGGCATTGCTCGTAGTCGTGTTCGCTGAGGTTTCTTAATTGTATCTTCTCTTGCATAGCTGTTATCTTTTATCGGATGATGTTAGGGTTGAGGCCACGGCAAGAGCCGTCAGCAAGTCGATACCCGTTGATGTCGCCATGCGAGGGTCGTTGCCGCTGAGAATGGAACCGATGGCATACACATTATCTAAAGTCTGGCCGTTCTTTGTCGCCTTCAGGCCGACGGTCTTCACGCCGTATGACTGGTACGGCTGCTTGTCGTAGAGGTCGTGGGATGTCCACTTAGTGCGGTCGGCGTCGGCGTCCACGTCAAGGTTCAATATAGGCTCTTGCACGCCCTCGTAGTTGGACGTGAGGCCGCCTCCAAGGAACGAGCCCGCTGCGAATACGAAGTTGTCGGCCTCGAGAGCCGTCTCGCACAGTTTGTCGGTATATACCTTCTTGAGGCGTTTGCCATCCAATTCGCCTTTCACCACGGTGTTGTTTGGGATGAGCGTGCCGCCCAACCTCTGGAAGCATTGGCGCAGAAGGGTCTGCACGCGGATGCCAGGCACCGATGGCGGCATCGTGGCTACGAACCGCGTGTCCACGCTCAGGCTGTCTTGCAACAGCTTGGCGGCGTGGTCGTTGGCCACTCCCAACACGGCGGGCAGGAGAAGCAGGTCGGTTCCGGCTGGCACGGCGGCTTTAAGCTTCTCGGCAACCTCCTTCACGTTGTTGTCGTTGGCGAGATAGTTGGCTATGTTTGTGGCGCGCATCTCGGATGGGCTCTGCCTCGCGTGCTCCAACAGGGGCGTCGTCACCGTGCGGAGGCTCACCTCCGCGCCCAACTCGCGCAGGCCATTGGCGATGTAAGGCACCGGGAAATCGAGGAAGCCCGTGATGTTGGCAAGGCATATCTTCTTGCTCTTGAGCTCCTCGGCGTTGTCCACGGTGAACAGTCCGTCCATCGTCAGCCATGTCGGCATGAGCTTGCCGATGGGCGAAAGGCGGTAATGGTTCTTGTTGCAGTCGCCTTTAGTGCCTATGCCGGCCTCTTCGAGCAGCTGCTTGGCCTCCTTGGCAAGGGCCTCAATGTCGTTCACCTTGGCGTAAGGGTGGGTTCCTGGCAGTTGGCCCGCTGTCTGGGCAGGGTCGTCGACGGCCTTGCCGTCGTTGTAGCCCATGAGGTCAAACGAGCCAGAGTTGAAGTGCAGGCTGCTTTGCCCACCGCACACCACGGCGGCTTTCTTGCCTTTCTTGGCGAGGGCGATACCGCACGTCAGTCCGCTCAGTCCGCCACCTATTATTATAGTATCGAATTTCATTTTTGTCAAGCGTTAAGTCCACAAAGTTCCTGGTAAATCTTCAGCGTCAGCTGGTTCTCTTTCAGCGTGTCACCCCAAGCCACGGGCTGCATGCCCTTCCAGCGCTCTTGCATGAACGACTTGAGGTCGGCGAGCTCCTCTTTTGGCTTGTTGTTGCCCACTTGACACAACACGCATGAGGCGCGGCACGCGCAAAGTTCCGCCTGGCATGTTCCCATGCCGATACGTGTGCGGCGGCGCAGGTTTATGAGGTTGTGCACATGCAGCTTGTCCACGGCGAACTTCACCTCACCGGCGCTCACCTCCTCGCATTCGCAGACAAGGGCGCGGTCTTCTATCGTCTCGTGTGGAATCTCGTTGGTGAATGTGCCGTGACGTCCTATCTCCGCCACGCGGCTTGTAGAAGCCACGAGGTCGCTGTAGATGTCGTCGTGCATCTCAGCCTTTATCTCGCTGTCGGTCTTCTCCGAGCCAGGGAGAGGCACGACGGCCGTGTCGCACTTCTTGTCGATGCCTAATTTCTGGCAAGCCAGGTCGGTGGCCTTCTCCGCCATGAGGCGGTAGGTCATCATCTTTCCGCCCGTTATGGTGGCGAAGCCTTTCAGTCCGTCGCGCTTCTCGTGGTCGAGGAGCACTATGCCACGGCTGATGCTTCTGCCCGACGGGTCGTTGTCGGAAGCCACGAGCGGTCTCACGCCGGCGTAAGCGCGTATGATGCGTGTCGTGGCAAGGCTTGGCGCGAGGGTCATGCCCTCACGAATCATCAGCTCCACCTCGTCGGGCGTGGCGCGCATGTCGTCTATCTGGTCGAAAGGCACGCGCGTGCTGGTGGTGCCGATTACGCAGACCGCGTCGTCGGGCACGAGGATGTCGCCGTTGGCGGGCTTGCGGCAACGGTTTATCACCATGTGGTTGACACGGTGGCCGAAGATGAGCAGGGTGCCCTTGGCAGGGAACATGTTAATCTGCACCCCGGCCATCTGTGCGACAGGCTGTCCCCAGATGCCGGCGGCGTTTATCACGAGGCGGCAGTGAGCCTCACTCTGCTCGCCCGTGCGGTTGTCGCGCAGCTTCACGCCTTTCATCACGCCATTCTCGATGATGAAGCCCACGACCTCCACGTATGTGCGGACCTCGGCACCATGACGCTTGGCGTCGATGATGTTTGCCGTGGTGAGGCGGAACGGGTCTATCGAGGCATCGGGCACACGCACTGCCCCGATGAGCGTCGGGTTGACGGCAGGTTCTATGCGGCGCGCCTCTTCCGGAGAGATGATGTCGGCCCTGATGCCGGCCTTCGTGCAAGCCTCGACAAACGTCTTCTGGTAGTCGAGGCTGTCCTCGGGAAGCGTGATGAAGAGACCGTCGGTCTCCTCCACGCAATGGCGAGCCACTCGGCGAAGCGTCATGTTTTCTTCTATGCACTCGCGTGCCGACTCCTGGTCGGTGACGGCATAACGGGCGCCACTATGCAACAAACCGTGGTTACGACCAGTCGCTCCGTTGGTGAAATCGTTCTTCTCGACAAGAAGGACTTTCATTCCGCGGCGAGCGCAGTCACGTGCTGTGCCGGCACCGGTGATGCCACCGCCGACAATAATCACGTCGTATTCTTCTTTGATGGTCTTGTCAATCATTGTGGTTTTTGTATAATAGGTGTTATTCTTTTATTACGAAAGCAAAATTAAGAAAAGTTGGTTACATTTCGATACGTAAAGCGTAGTTTTTCCTTGCAGTTAGCAATGTTTAACAGTGGCGAAAGGTTAATTGCCTTGTTTTGTTTAGAAAAAATCATGGCTATCGATTTTTTGCCTTAATTTATGGAACACCCATGTAATTCATGAGCCGCGACAGTTACTTTGCAACTTGGTTGCGCTTCTGCCTTTGTAACTTTGCGCCCGTAACAAGAAAGATAAAAACAAAGGATATGGATAAAAAACAGTTGTCTCGCATTGCGCTTACCGCGGTGTTGCTTTTTGTGGCTTGGATGGTTACTAAGTCGATAGTCATGCCGGTTTGGGGTCAGCTCCTCGTCTACCTCGTGCCCTACATTATTATATCTTATGACGTTGTGGGCGAGGCCATTGAGGAAGGCATAGGCGAGCGTAATCCTTTCAACGAGGATTTCCTCATGTGCGTTGCCACTATCGGCGCCTTGCTCATTGGTTTCCTCCCCGGCGCTGAGCCACAGTTCCCGGAGGCGGTGTTTGTGATGCTCTTTTTCCAGGTGGGCGAACTCTTCGAGGATTACGCTGAGGACAGGAGCAAGCGGTCTATAAACGATCTCATGGACATCCGCCCCGACGTGGCCAACGTGGAGCGAGGTGGCGAGGTCTGTGCCGTTGACCCCAAGACGGTTGCCGTGGGCGAGACCGTGGTGGTGCGCCCCGGCGAGAAGGTGCCCATGGACGGCACGATAACAGACGGCGTGTCCAGTCTCAACACCGTGGCGTTGACGGGCGAGAGCGTGCCGCGTGACGTGGGCGTGGGCGACGACGTGCTGAGCGGCTGCATAAACATTTCGGGCGTGCTGCGCGTGAAGGTGGGCAAGTCGTTTGGCGACTCCACCGCCTCAAAGATAATAAAGCTCGTGGAGGAGTCGGCCGAGAACAAGTCGCGTAGCGAGACCTTCATCCGCCGCTTCTCCCGTGTCTATACCCCGATAGTGGTGTTTCTCGCCATCGGCGTGGCCTTCGTGCCGCCGTTCTTCTGCGACAGTTATGGGCAGGGCCTTGCCACGTGGGTCTATCGTGCCTTGAGCTTCCTCGTGGTGAGCTGTCCGTGCGCTCTCGTCATCTCCGTGCCGTTGAGCTTCTTCGGCGGCATTGGCGGAGCCTCGCGCAAGGGAATCCTCATCAAGGGCGGCAACTACATGGACGCTCTCGCGAGGCTCTCCACCGTGGTGTTCGATAAGACCGGCACGCTGACGCAAGGCGTCTTCGCGGTAGATGCCGTGCATCCAGGGGCCATAGACGCCAACGACCTGTTGCATCTCACCGCCCACGCCGAGGAGTACAGCACGCATCCCATTGCCTGCGCCCTTCGCGCCGCGTTCGACAACGCCGCGTTCAAGGATGCCGCGTTGGGCAGCGACGGCAGCGTGACTAACATCGGGGAACAGCTCGCCGATGGTTGCCGTTTGGATAATGTAGAGGAGATCGCGGGCCAAGGCATCCGCGCCACGGTGAATGGTCATGCCGTCAGCGTGGGCAACGTGAAGCTGATGGAGGCTTCAGGCGCCAAGGTCACCGAGTGCGAGAAATGCAAGAACGCCGTGGGCACCATTATCCATGTCGCCGTCGACGGCGTGTATGCCGGCCACATCGTGATAGCCGACAAGGAGAAGGCCGACAGCCGTGAGGCCATTGCCGGCCTGAAGAGGCTTGGCGTGCGGAAGACCGTGATGCTCACGGGCGACCATGAGCGCGTGGCAGGGCGTGTGGCCGAAGACCTCGGCTTGGACGAGTATCACGCCTCGCTCTTGCCGCAAGACAAGGTGGAGTGGGTGGAACGACTTATCAACGGCAAGCCGGAAGGCTCCACGCTCGCCTTCGTGGGAGATGGCATCAACGACGCTCCCGTCCTCGCCCGTGCCGACGTGGGCATTGCCATGGGCGCGCTCGGCGCCGACGCTGCTATCGAGGCTGCCGACGTGGTGCTGATGGACGACAAGCCGTCGAAGATAGCCACGGCTATTTATATAGCGCGCCGCACCATTGCCAATGCCCGCCAGAACTCCGCTTTCGCCATAGCGGTGAAAGTGGTAATCCTCATCCTTGTCGCCAAGGGCGCGCTCGGCAGTCTTGCCATGCCCTTCGCGGTCTTTGGCGACGTTGGCGTGATGGTGCTGTGCGTGCTCAACGCCATGCGCACGTTGAGGGTATGAGAAAAAGGCTAAATCACGAACCGCAGACCGATGGCCGCCCTGCGCCAGTTGGCATCCAGGATAAAGCGGCCATTGCCTGCCACGGCTCCCTCGTGGGTCACGCCCGTGTTGCTGTAGCCAACGAAGAAGCCACGCGCGAATACGTCCAAGTGCTTGAATATCTCGCAGCTAACGCCTATGTTCATGCCAGCCTCAAAGCCATTACCGCTTTTGTCGAACCAAGACGGGGCACTGGGTTGCCAATCGTTTACCCAAGAGTGCTTTACCCAGCTAACTGATCCTTCCGTGAAAAATCTCACGGGGCCAACCTTTACGAACGAAAACCTTGCGTAAGGAGTGAAAAAACGATAGCGATTCTCCTCGTTATAATATTCATCCCCTTGTATTCCATTATTTCCCAATTCGAAAGACGCACGCATTCCCACAGCCCATTTGTCGTTGATCTTATAGCCTATGCCTGGCGTTAAGATGGCAGGGTGATGATAGTATTCGATATCCCTTTCATTGGAGAATCCCCCGGAAAACTCAACGAAAACACCGTTCTTCTCTTGTGAAAACGCGACCGCACAACTTGTGCAAAGAAGAACCAAGATGAATAACAGCTTCTTTTTCATACCTCTTAGTTATTAAATTATGTCGCAAAGATAAAGTGTTTTTTGAAATAATATTCATTTATCCAAGGAAATATAGTTAAATTATCCTAAGAAGAAGATGGCGTGCTTTGGGGAAAATTTAAAGCTTATTTAAAAATATAATATTGGATATTAATTTGGTCTTAGCTGTCCACAAAAATAAAAAGGGCGCAAATATCCAGCTTGAAGTATTCTAACACGAGAGCAAACGGGTATGATTTGCAGAGAATGTCACAATTGTCCCCCGTGCCGTCTTAGCCTTTCTTGTGCGTCAGGTAGTTGACGCACTCCTTCATCACCTGCGCGCCCGAGACCTTCATCGCGGCGACATAGAGCAGGGCGGTGACCACGATTTTTATCGCCATGCGGAGCAGCAAGCCATCGAAAGGCGAGGCCACGGCGTAGGCAATGGCGCAAGCCGCCAATGCCGCGAGCATGAACGGCATAAGGTCTTTGAGAAGCATGAGGAACCCGTAGTCCACTATCTTGCGCGCGCAACGCTGCCACGCCACCGTCCATAGGGCGATGTAGGCGGAATAAGCCGTGACCATGGCTATGATGCCTTGGCGGGCGAAGACGAGAATGACCGCTATCTGCAATGCTATCTGCGCTATGTTCACCCACATGAAGATGTCGGACCTGCCCTTGCTGACGATGAGCTGCTGCATGGGCAGGTAGATGGGGATGAAGGCTCCGCTCACGCACAGGATTTGCAGGATGGCCACGCTGTCGATCCATTTGTCGGAGATGAGCAGCACTATGAACTCGTGGGCTATGATGGCCAAGCCGAACATGGCCGGGAAGACGAGAAACGCCGTGAACCGCGTCATCTTGCGCAGGATGTGGAGTTGGCGGTCTCCTTCCGTCTGCGTGGAGGCGAACACGGGTTGCGCCACTTGCGCCAGCATGCCCGACACCAGTCCAGAGGCCATGTTGTTCCATTTCCAGCCTTGTGTGAAGTTGCCCACGGTCTTCACGGGGAATATCCTTCCGAAGATTACGGTGAGGATGTTCTGGCTCAACTGCGATATGATGTTGGTGACGAGAATCTTGCTGCTGAAGCCGAACATGCGCTTGACGGGCGAGAAGTCGATGTCGAGGGTAGGGCGGAAAGGCATGAGAAAATACTTGCCGATGTTTTGCATGCCCGTGTAGATGAGCTGTTGCGCCACAAGCGCCCAATAGCCCAACCCCTTGAACGCCAATGTTATGCCCACTATGCCGCTTATGGTTAGCACCACTATGCGCTGCAGGGCTATGGGCTTTACGATGAGGTTCTTGGTGAGGTAAGCCTGTGGCACGATGCCCAAGGCCGACAGGGGGATGCACACGAAGATGACCCTGCACAGCAGCGTGAGGTTGTCTTGATGGTAGAACCTCGCTATCAGTGGCGCGCAGAAAAACAAGATGACGTAAAGGCTCGTGCCCATAATCATGGAGAACCAGAACACGGAGTTGTAGTCGTTGTGCTTGGGCGCCTTCAGGTTGATGAGCGCCGAGGTGAACCCGCTGTCTTGCAGGCAGCTGGCAATGGCCGTGAAGATGGCCACCATGCCCACCAAGCCATAGTCGGCAGGACTGAGCAGCCGGGCCAGGAAGATGCCGATGATGGCGTTCAGGATTTGCATGCTGCCATTGTTCATGGCCGCCCAGAAGAGTCCTGAGGCTGTCTTTTCTTTCAGTGAGCTCATGAGAACCTTTGGTAAATAGCGTTGTTGCGTTTTATGAAGTTGTAGTGGAACACCTTCTTGCGGAGCTTGGAGAAGTTGAACTCCCAGACGAAGGCCAAGCGTTGCCACGCTGTCAGCGTCTTGCCCTCCTCGTACATCCCCGGCGGCAGGTATGTGCGATAGAGCATGGCCAGCGTGTCGAAGGCGCTGAAGTCGTGGTGCTTGCCGGTGAATATCCACGTCTCGGCCAGCATCCGGTCCTCGCGCTTCTCAGGGGTCAAGGGCCGTAGCGTGCGCAGGTAGGCCGCGCTTGCCCACCAGAAGTTGCCGGCGTACATGGTGAATGTGGCTGGCTTGGGCGGATAGCGCAGGCAGCCGTAGGTGTCGTGGCCGCCTGTCAGCACGTTGGCGGCGACTCGCCATTTGTCGATGTTGAAATATTCCATCACCTCACGCCACGCCTCCACCTTCTTCTTGAAATAGAGCCAATGGCGGTCGCTCTTTTGCGGGCCGTGATAAGACACGCCCTTGGTGTGGAAATAATAGATGAGGCAGTCCTCCTCTCGCGCCTTCGCGTAAGCCGCGTCCAAGGCCGGGTACTCATATTGGCTGGCGTCGGGCGTGCAAGCCACCATCTCATGGCTTATGCCCTCGAGCATCTTCCGCAACTTCTCCACGTCGTCCGCCCGCCGATATATGCAGCTCACGAGCAGCGTCTTGGTTCGCGCGGCAAGTCCGCTCTGCTTCAGTCGCCCTATCTGCAGGGGCACGAGTTCTTCCCAGCCCTCGGCGCAAAACACGTGGTAGACGCCATATATGGGCAGCTTGCCCGTGTAGGGACGCTCCCAAGGCGTCAAGTCCTCCTTGCGGTTGATGTGGATAAGGGTCGTGCTGATGGTTTGCCAAATGCTCATTGCTACAATGATGAAATCATTGCAAAAGTACGATATTTCCTTTGAAGGAACAAAATATAGTTGTACATTTGCAAGATGAAAGCTAAAAAAATAGTTGTCAACCAGACAATACAATTCAAGGCCTATTCCAAGGTGTGCGCCTTGGGCAAGGCGCGCGACGACGTGAATCGCACGCTGTCGGATTGCGGCTACGACGTGGAGATAATCCTCTGCAAGCGCTATCCCGTGCCTTTTCTTTCCAACCTCATGGGCCTGCTGAAAAACATGGCCATGATCCTCCGCCACCCGTTAGGCTCCGAATACGTGGTGCAATATCCCGTGTCGAGCAAGGTGATATTCCCTTGGGTGCTTAGGCTGCAGCGTCTGCTTGGCAACAAGGTCACCATCCTGGTGCACGACATCCAGACCGTGCGCAACGGACGTGACCTCTCGCCCGACCTGCGCGTGTTCAGGTTGGCAAGCAGGATATTGACCCACACCGAGGCCATGAGCCGCTGGATCCACGACCACGGAGTGGCGACACCCTCCGAGGCGATACAGCTTTTCGATTATTACACCGACGACGACTTCCGTCCAAAGGAAGACCTGCTGAGGCATAAGAAGGAGATAGCCTTCGCGGGCTATCTACGCAAGTCGTCGTTTTTCACGCCCTTGTCGGCCCACGACTTCCGTGACTTGACCTTCAACCTTTATGGCAAGACCGACGACGACTTCCGCGTCTCGGGCAACGTGCGTTACCTTGGCGTCTTCGAGAGCAACCACACGGCGGCTGTCGAGGGAGGCTGGGGCCTCGTGTGGGACGGCACGTCGATAGACACGTGCGAGGGCGACCTTGGCGATTACCTCCGCCTCATAGCCTCCCATAAGTTGTCGCTGTATCTCGCCATGGGCATCCCCGTCATCGTGTGGAAGGATAGCGCCGAGGCCGAGTTCGTAACGCGCGAGGGCCTTGGCATCGCCGTGTCGGGCCTCAAGGAGCTGCCCGACCGCATATCCGCCATCTCCGACGAGGAGTATGGCCGCATGCTGGACCGCTGTCGTGCCCAAGGCTCCGTGCTCAGGCGCGGCGGAATGTTGAAGAAGCGTGTAAATGGCATGGACGGCACCGTGTGCCCATGTTGAAATTCAGACGACCATTTGTAAAAATGTTTACAGCATGTACCAGGCAATGAGGTAAGCGTTGTATCCCCAGAAATACACCGTGAGCAACCGCACGAGGTATCTTGCGCATTCGGCTTGCCGTCCGCGGAGCTTCCTTAGCAGGCAAGCCACTGCCACGGGTATGATGAACATCCAGTGGCCACCGTTGATGGCGACCTCGTTAAGTCCGAAGCCGAGCACGACGTGGATGGTCAGGTCTATGGCGAACCACGACAGCAGCATCTGCAATATGCGATCGTTGCGGCCACAGACGATGCCTCCGAAAAACATCAGCACGATGACAGCCTCTATAGCGTAGTTGACCCACGACGAGTAGGTCACCTCGGTGGGACGGCCCAAGAAGACGTCGCCAAGGAGATAGTCGCGGTGAAGCTGTATCGACTCGCCGAAGAGCCCGTCCACGACTCCGTTGACGCGAGACGCGTCGGCATTGATCCAACGCAAGAAAGGCTTGTCGCTGATAGACTTGCCGTTGATTTTCGTCATCGCGATAGAGTTCTTGATGTCGCGAATGGAGTCCTGCCTGAATTTCGCCGGGTCTTTTATAGCCAACTTCCGCTTCATCACCTCGGCGTTGTTGTCTCTTTGCGCCACGATGGTCTGGTCTTGCGCCCAATAGGTGCCCAAGAGCAGGGCAGACGGAAGGAGGAAGCCCAAAAGAAAGTTTTTCCACGTGAAGGCTTTACGCCGGTCCACGAACAAGGCCCCAAGCAAGGTCTTGGCCCCATTGGTCAGCGTGATTCCGGTGGTCAGGTAATACAGCAAGGCCGGCTTGTACCATGCCATGGCCTTGCCTTGGCGTATGTGCCGGCCGAAGACGTAGAGGGTGAAGACGAGGATGGAGAAGGAGAAGATGAAATGGTCGGGCGACATTGCCGATGTCATGATTGACGCGAAAGAAAACAGCAATGCCGTGAGCCACCTGCTGTCGCCCCTGCTCATGCCCATAAGCTCGTGAAGCGTCCTGTACATGAATATTATGGCATAGAGCGACGCCACGACGACGAGCGCGGCCATGATGAACATGGAAGCGTTGACGTCCCATGTCTCCATAATCCAGCGGTTGAGCACGGAGAATGGATAGAGCAGCAGCGTCAACACCGGATGGCGCTCAAGGTTATAGTAGACGCTGAACTTTGTCAGCGTCATGTAGGCGTAGGGGTCATAGCCGGAGAAATGGAGCTGGTTGTTGAACAGACTCCAGCCGCCAATCTTCCCACATCGCGCCAAGAGAAATTTTGGCCAGTGGTTGTAGATGAGCATGGCGTTCATCAGTGCCAGGACGCAAACGGAGACCACTGCCATCCAGCGCTCGTCCTTGCGAATGGCGAAGATATGAAAAGGGTTCTTCATTTTCTTCATTATCGAAAATCAATACATTATATATATGTGTACGGTGTGCAAAATTACTATTTTTTTCCCTATTCCTTGCCGAAAGCTTGTGCCATTGCGCTTTTTCTTGTATCTTTGCAAGAAAAGAAAACACAGATGAATCCCAATAAGACGGTGTCGGTGGTGATGTGCACCTTCAACGGTGAGCGGTATGTCAGTGAGCAGTTGGATTCCATTGTGGCCCAGACATATCCCATCCACGAGCTTATCATCGAGGACGACGGCTCCACCGACCGCACGGTGGAGATATGCAGGGAGTACGCCTCTCGCTACCCATTCATACGGGTCGTCGTCAACGAGCGCAACCTTGGGCTGGATGCCAATTTCGAGGCGGCCACGATGAGGTCCACGGGCGATTTCGTGGCACTGTCCGACCAAGACGACGTGTGGTATCCGGAGAAGATAAGTCGTCAGGTGGCGGCGATAGGCGACAACGACATTTGTTTCTCTTGCTATGACCGTGGCGCCGACCGCCAGCATTCGACCCTTGTCTGCCAGCAATACCGCCTTGAGGCCCTTCTCTTCGCCGGATTCGCGGGCCATACCATGTTGCTGCGTGGCGATTTCGCGCGCACGCATGAGCATTGGGCGTTGGCCAGCCAAGTGCCGTTCATGCATTATGATTGGAGCCTCGCCGTCTTCGCGCAGTTGAAGCGTGGCATCATCCGCATCGACGAGGCGTTGAACCTCCATCGTTGCAATCCCCAGTCGGCCATCGCCAAGGAGTTGGAAACAGGCCCCCGCGTGCCGGCCTATATGCCTTATACTCAGGGATTGCGTGAGTATCGGCGCATGCAATCGCGCCCGGAGTGGCAACGTTTTTACTCGCTTGTCTTCAACCGCACGTCGGACACGTTTCAGCCCCTGGCCCATCGCATGAGCGGCTTGATGCTGAGGCCTGACGGCAGGGCCTTGCTCAGATTGTGCGGCTTGTGCTGCCGCCATCGTGCCACAATCTATTGGAATGGCGGCGCCCATGGAGTAATGGGAAAGGTGCGTGGTTTCTGCTATCCCTTGATATTCGCTTATAACAACAAGAAATTTTACCAAGACCAATGAACATAGCATTGCTTACTGCCGGCGGCGTCGGCAACAGGATGGGGCAGGACATCCCTAAACAGTTTATGACCATTGACAATATTCCTGTCATCATCTACACCATGCAGGCGTTTCAGCGTCATTCGTTGGTCGACGCTATCTGCGTGGTCTGCCTGAAAGGATGGGAAGTGGCGCTTCAGGCCTACGCCAACCAGTTTAACATCACCAAGCTGAAATGGATTTTCGAGGGCGGCGACAGCAACCAGCACTCCATACGCAATGGCTTGGAGGGACTGCGAGCGGCCGGTCGTCCCGACGACGACATCATACTCGTGCACGACGGCGTGCGCCCCTTGGTGAGCGAGCGCATAATAACCGAGAACATTGAGAAATGCCGCAAATACGGCTACGCCGTCACGGGACTCGTATGCAAGGAGGCCATCATGGAAAAGGTGGATGACTGCGTGAGGAACATCTCCATACCGCGTGAGCGGCTCATTCGAACGCAGACACCTCACACCTATCATCTCGGCGACTTGTTGGACGCGCACCATGAGGCGGAAGACAAGAACATTGAGAACACGGTGGCCTCGTGCACGCTGATGTCTGCCCTCGGGGTGGACGACCAGCAACTGGTCATGGGCTCGGAGAGAAACGGACTTAAACTGACCCAGACCGAGGACATCGAGCTTTTCAAGGCGTTGATTCACACCGAGGCGGAGTCGTGGATAAAGCAATGAGATGTCAAGCTCGGCAAGGAAAAAACAGTATTTGATGATGAACAAATATCAAGAAGACTTGTTGGCGGCGGCGACGAAGCCCCTGCCTTGGCAAAGGCTGAGCGGCAAGAACGTCTTGGTGGTGGGCGCTACGGGACTGATAGGCGGCGCCGTGGTCGACGTGCTCATGCGTCGCGGTCCGCTGGACTTCGATGTCTATGCCTGTGGCCGCAATGAGGAGCGGGCGCGCAGGCGTTTCTCGGCTTGGTGGCCTAATCCGCGTTTCCATTTTCTCAAGCATGATGTCACGTCGCCTTGGGAAGAAACCGTCGACTTCCATTTCGTCATTGACACCGCCAGTGGAGCCTCGCCACAGCTCTATGTCTCCGACCCCGTGGGCATCATTCGCTCCAACATCCTTGGCGTGGACAGGTTGCTTGACAATGGTCGCCGGCACGGCATGGAGAAATTCGTGTATGTGTCTTCGGGCGAGGTCTATGGCGAAGGTGACGGCAGGGCGTTCACCGAGGATTATAGCGGATATGTGGATCCCATGAGCGTGAGGTCTTGTTATCCGTCGTCGAAGCGAGCGGCGGAGACGCTCTGCGTGGCTTACGCCCACGAGTTTGGTGTCGACGTGAGCGTGGCGCGCCCCTCGCATGTCTATGGCCCTTGTTTCACGGAGGGCGACAAGCGCGTGTATGCCGAGTTCATACGCGATGTCATTGGGGGTGATGATATAGTGATGAAGAGCGACGGCATGAAATTCAGGTCGTGGTGCTATGTGGTTGATTGTGCCTCAGCCTTGCTTTATATACTTCTGAAGGGAGAGTCGGGAAAGGCTTATAATATCGCCGACGAGTCGTCTAACAAGACGATACGCGAGCTGGCCATCATGGTGGCGGACATTGGCGGCAGGCAGTTGCGTGTGGAACTTCCGCCCGACGCGGCGGCTACAGGCGGCACGCCAATCACGAAGGCCGTGTTCGACACGTCGCGCTTGCGTGGCCTTGGCTGGAGTGTCGACGGCACGATGGAGGAGAAGATGCGGGCGACGATAGAAGAGGCCGCCCGGCAAGCTGAAGCTTAGGCCGTGTTCAGTCTTCCACCACGGTCTCCATCTTGTGGCGGTCTCGTTTGTCTATTGGGGGCAAGTCCATGTAGTTGCCGTATATTATTGAGCAGAGCTTTTCTGGGTCGGCGGGGCCTTCAAATGTCTTGCCCTCGAACATGATGTCGCGGTGGGGCAGGAGCACGTTTTTGTCGAAACGCTCATAGAACCAGGCGCCGTAACTGTGCATGTAGCTGCGCTTGTTGCCAAAAAGGCGCCCGATGACGCGAAAAACGGGAAACACGAGATAATGCAGCGTGTCGTAGCCTGCCTGTGCCATGCGTGGGTGCGCGCCGGCGAACCTTAGGTTGACGTTCACCGACAGCTTTGCCGCCAAGCGTTGAAGCCACGGAATCATGTGGCCCTCGTAGGGGAAGATGTCAATGTGCAGTCCTTGGAACGTCAGCGCCTCTGCCGTGCGGCGGTCTTTGCTCGTGGCGTCGTCGTGGCTCACCTCGCGGCTCTTCAGGTCGCGAAGCACGGCCCATTCCTTGTAAAAGCCCTTGTCGGTGTCGTTGTCTTGAAGCACGTATTGTGGATGGGGATGCGACTTGAGGTAGTCGCATAGGCGCTTGAAGTCCTTGCGGTCGACCACGAAGTCGATGTCGTCGTCCCATGGAATGAAACCGCCATGACGCAGGGCTCCGAGAATGTTGCCTCCGTCCAGACGGCAGGCAACACCAATCTTGCGGGCAGTGGCTTGGAGGTAAACTGCCATGTCGAGAAGGCGGAGCTGGGCGCGCCGGCGTGCCGAGCCGTCGGGGTTGTATTTTCGGCGAAGGTCTTCTTCTGTCTCGCCGGTGTTGTATGTCATGTTTGCTTTCATGTATCGTTTAGTTGTTTTTCTTTTATCTCTTATTATATCAGGTAACTGATGTATAGCCAACCATTATATATCATGAGGTATAGGGCCGTGGTGCCCAATATGCCACGCAGCCACCGTTGTGGGTTGTGGAGCAGAAGGTATGCCATGGCTATGGTGAGGATGAACAGCCAGTGGGGCGACATGATGTAAACCTCGTTGAGGCCAAATCCCAACACGAAGTGTATCACCATGTCAAAGCCGAAGAAGGAGAGGGCGAGCCATAGAAAGCGCGACTTCCGCCCAAACCAAATGCCGGCAATAAAGAGCAACGCTATCATGCCCTCTACGATATAGTTGATAGTGTGCTTGTAGCCGACTATCACGGGGCGATTTCTTAATACGTCGCCCAAAAGGTGGTCGGCGTGAAGTTGTATGGGCTCGCCGAATATGTTCTCTACCATCGATGCCCAGCGTGGCGTGGAGATGTCAGTCCATTGCCCGAACTCGGTCTTGTTTATTGGCTTGCCCTTATGTGCGTATACGGCTTTCTTTTGTTGCCGTTTCATCTTTGCCGAGTCGCTCATGGCTATTGCCTTGTTTACGCATGCGTTGATGGCGGCGGTGTCTCGCAGGTGGGTGGTGTCTTTTACGGCCGTGGCGATCTTCTCGTGACGTTTTTCCTCAATCTTGGCGCGCTTCTCAACCCTTGCCATGTATTCGGGCCTTTCGAAGTGTTGCCATTCGAGTCTCGCTCCAAGCCATATCAATGCCGAGGGAATGATTATGGCGAAAGCTAAATTGGGTGGCCGCCAAAAACGCTTGTCGTTTACAAACAAGTTGGAAAGAAAGACCTTTATGCCATTGTTTAGTGAGATGCCGGCGGTAAGGAAAAAAAACATTATGGTTTGCCATGTCGTGAATGGGCGTTTCGTGTTCAGGCGCATGCCGGAGACATAGAGCGTTAGTATGAGCATGAACATGGAAAGGCAGAAATGGTCGGGCACGCTGATGCCGACGATGACATAGCCGAAAGAAAATGTCAATGCACCGAGAAGCCATGAGTCGGTGAGGCTCGTGCCGATGACGTTGTGAAAGATTCTTACAAGGAAGATAAAACTGTAGAATGCGCAAAAGGTCAAGATAAGCCCCATGATGACAGTCGCAAGGTTGGTTCCTGTCAGGGCCATGAGCACTTGATTCAGCTGGTTGGGGATGAACATGAAAAAGGCAAGCAAGGGATGCCTGTATATATTGTAACTGGTGTCCCAATTGGAGATGACCATGTAAGATATCGGGTCGAAGCCGGAAATGTGGAATTGCATGAACAACCTACGGTAGTTGTCGTTCAAGGCAAAAAACTTATCCGCATACTTGTATATGACCAATGAGTTCCAAAGGATCACATACAAGAGGGCTAAGAAAGATGGCCAACGCTCCTCGCGCTTTATCTTAAAGATGTTTTCCATCGTAGTGTCGTTAATGATCTGTTGCTGTATTGCGTGCTGCTTGTTTAATATCGTTTTTTAATATCGTTCTTTAATATTGCTATTTTAATATCGCTTTTTAGTATTGCTTTTTAATATCGTTTTTTATTATCGCTTGCGAATATTGTTTGCAAAGTTAACGCTTTTTATTGTGAAAGAATTATTGCGGTGTCAAATTAACCACATATATATTGGGACATTGCCTATTAATCCTCTTCAGCCATTTTCCGCTCATTATGTCCATCCCGTCTATCAAAGTCTATCCCATCTATAAATGTCCATCCCGTCTATAAAGTCTATCCCCGTCTATCCCGTCTAAAAAACCGCCCATTTCCTTGATTTACGTCAATTATCCATTATTTTTGAAAAATAA
>ERZ779764.8-NODE-8-length-51577-cov-3.8133_pt1 | contig 51577 bp, 34 predicted proteins | sample MGYA00511255_ERZ779764 | MGnify/ENA primary metagenome ERZ779764 (study PRJEB29588, sample SAMEA2151677) | human gut metagenome | biome: human gut; feature: human-associated habitat; material: faeces | place: Denmark | collected 2008/2010 ...
GGCGGTCATTAGAAAATGACAAGAAGCTTTTTCTAATGACCGATTTGGGTTTAATGAATGGGTGGAAAATTTATTGAAATAACATTGAATTTTCTATACACTGTCTGGAATATTCGAATTTTTCAGACAGTGTCTGACAAATTGCTCGGCATTCATCCAGGGGGTGTATCGCCTATGGGATTGATGAATGACAAGGACAAGAAGGTGCTGTTGGTGGTGGACAAGGACTTACTTGGCTCTGAGTATTTCGGATGCCATCCTTGTGTCAACACGGCAACATTGAGACTTCGCCTCCAAGACCTCTTGGATAAGTTTGTGCCTGCCACAGGACATGAATATCGTGAGGTTACGCTGAAAACAGACGACTAAACAAAAAAAGAGCCGAAGGCACATGCGTCCTCCGACTCCCTCCACCAGTCTATGTCAAATTACAGTGGAATAAATATCAAATTGTCGTTATCGCTTCTTACTCTGGCAGCATCACCACCTGCACCTCATAGAGGCGCTGTGCCTGAGGCACGCCGTCTGGACGATAAAACTCATTCTTCAGCAGATACTGGCGTGGCACCGAGTAGTCGGCAGGCGTGCCGAGCGCGGGCGCGCCATTCACCGGTGTCAGCGTCATGTCCGTGCCCTGGTAGCTGTCCGGCACAAGGCTTATGACAAGCTGCTTGGGATTGACGTCGCCAATCACCTTCTCAGCCTTGCCGTCCTCACCGTCTACCAGCTCGAAATGGTCAGAACCGGTGTACTTGTTGAGGTCGAACAGGAAGCCCTTGTTGGCCGTGGAATATGTCACCTTGGGCAGCAGGTAGTAGGTCAACACATACACCTTGCCGTCGGGAGCCGACGCGTCGTCGCGTGTGCTCATGTTGTTGGTGCCATTTGGTATTTCCACGGTCTGACCATTGGCTATCACCTGCGGCTCGCCATTGACGTTCACGGTGTAGTCGGCACCGGTGTTGTTGGTCCATGTTACCTTGCTGGCCTGCAACGATGTCTGTGCTATGTAGGTCGTATACTTGCCGTAGTTCTTGCCATACACGCAATCGGTGAAGAGATAACGCGAATATACAAGCGACGTGTACAAGTCGACATCGGTGTAATACTCCTCTGGCGCGGGCTCGCGGTCGATACCCGACTGGCAGCTTGTTGCCAGCGTTGAAGCGAACACGAGGAGCAATCCGGCGGAGATATTCTTTATTTTGCTTATCATTTTCATATTAATTATATGTCTTAAATGTTATTCGTATCTGTAGCCGTTCCAACCCGGGTTCTGCTGCAGCTGCTTGTACGACCTCAGCATCGTTGACGAGAACGGAGAGAAATAGTAACGTGCATTGTCAAACTTGCGCAGGTATGGGCTGTAGTCCATGGGCAGCGTGCGGAATGTAGGAGCCTTGTAGTTCTTGCCGTCGGCGTTTGTCTCGCCCTTCTCAAGAGGCACACCGTTCTCGCCAGCCACCGTGCTGTGCTTGCCCACGCGGAATATCTGAATGCCGCGCGACACCTTGTTCAGCTCTGGTATCTCGGTCTTGCCCTCGGCCTCGCCCCAGCGGAGCAGGTCGAAATAGCGGAAGCCAGGGTTCTCGAACGCGAACTCCAGGCGACGCTCCACCTTCACCTCGTCGTACACGCTCTGCTTGTCGGTAGCGCCATCGTAAGCGCCCATGCCGGCACGCTCGCGTATGCGGTTCACCTGCGTGATGGCCTCGCTGGTCTTGTCGAGGTTCACGGCAGCCTCTGCGAGGTTGAGCAGCACCTCAGCATAGCGTATGTTGAAGTAGCATGTGGTGCGCTGGTTAGTCTTGAGTGTACCGTCGTCGTTGAACTGGTCGAAGTGGGAGTACTTGCGCGAGTAGTAGCCCGTGATGGTCTGTGCGGAACCTGAGCCCGTGGGATATGCGGAGATGTTCTCCAGTGTGCGGTATCCGGTGTGCAGGGCGCTGTACCTCAGCGTGCGCTCGTCGTTCATCGTAGTGCTGTCTATCCATGTCTGGATCTCGTAAATCGGATTGGTGTTAGGTCCCATGTACGAGCCGTCGTATGTGACGGTGGCATAGAAACGCTTGTCGCGGTTCTGGAATATCTCTCGGTAGTTGTCGCCTGAGCCAGAATATTCCTTGTCGCCGTTCTTGTCTGTCGTCACCTTGATGTTCAGGTCATGTGCCTGCTTGGTCTCCCACCAGTGTTTCCACTTGCCGTCGGCCTCGTCTTTCTGCAGGTAGCAGTCAACAAGATCCTGAGTTGGGAACAGACCGGTACGGAAGCTCCAAGAGCGTGTCACCTTGTCGGTGTTGCCGTAGTAAGATCCGTAAGGGCCATTCTTGGACGTGGGGTTGAAGCCGCCGCGCTGGTTTTCCTTAAACATCACGGGCCAGATGGCCTCAACGCTTGTGTGGGCTGTCTCCGACGTGAAGAGATCCTCGTAGTTTGGCTCGAGGTCATACTTGCCTAAAAGGTCCTTGGCAGCGTTGTAGGCTATCTCATAGTAGTGCTGGGCCGACTTCTCAAACTTGAACAGTCCAGATGCGTCGTCGCTGTACAAGCCCTTGGCAGAAGCCGCCGCAGCGTCGGCTGCGTACAAGGCCACGCGCGACTTGAAGGCCTCGGCCACGTTCTTGTTCACCATGCCCACGTCGGGAGTTCCGCTCATCTGGTCAAAATACTCCATCGACTTGTCGAGGTCTGCCAGGATATTGTCGAAGAGTGTCTCGCGCTTGGCGCGCTCCAGGTAAGTGTTCTCGGTGATGGCGAGCGCGTGGTCAACGTATGGCACCGTGCCCCAGAACTTCTCCATGTCGAAATAGACCCATGCGCGGAAGAAATGGCACTCGGCGAGCAGCTGGCTCTTCAGGCTTGCCTCAAGGGCGTTGCTGCTGGCGATCTTTTCCATGCTCACATGTATCTGGTACAGGTTCTGGTATGCGCCTGTCCAAGGGCCTTTTCCGCCGCTCGTCTCGTCATACTGGCGGTTGTTGTACGACAGCTGGCGGTATGTGTCCCAGTCGGTCTCGCAGTTGCCCTGGCAGTTGTCAGACCACTGCTCCGACGTGAAGTCGTGACCCGACCCTGTGGCATCGATGAAATAGAAGTTGTCGACATAGGAGCGTGCCAACTGCGGGTTCTGCCAGAAGCGGGTCTCGTCGACCTTTGTTGTAGGCTCCACGCCCAGAGGGTCGCAGGATGTCACCGTGGCTCCAAGCACCGCGGCGAACATTCCAGCCCACATGTATCTTTTTATATTGATTTTGCTTTTCATTGTCGTTTGCTGTTAGAGTGTAAATACAACATTGAATGTGTATGTGCGCTGTGTTGGATAGCTACCGAGCGTACCGCCAGAGCCATATATGTTATGGTATGTGGTGATGAACTCAGGATCCTGCAGGTTCTTGTAAGGATAGCTGCCCTTGGTCCATGTGAAGGCGTTGGTGACGACGAAGCTCAGGTCGAGACCTTTCACGAAGTCCACGTTCTTCAGCACGGTGCGCTTCATGTCGTAGCGCACGCTGATGTTCTTCAGCTTCAGGTATGAAGAGTCGAACTGCCACATGTCAAGGTATGAGTAACCCCACGAGCGGTTGGCATTTGTCGGCAGAGGTATGGCGGCGCTGGTGTTGCCGTTGCTCGGCGTGTAAGCGTTGCCCAAGCCATACTGCGCATAGTTCCACATGTAGTCTTGCTGTGAGCGGAACGGTGATGTCATCGTACCGGTCACGTCGGTAGCGCCCTGGAAGAAGAGCTCAAGCTCGAAACCCTTGTAAGAGCCGCCGATGGTGAAGCCATACTGTGTGAGAGGCACGTTGCCCGGAGAGTTGGTCATGTAGTAGTCGTCGGCATAGCCGTCGCCGTTGAGGTCGACAAGCTTCACCGTGCCGGGAGCGAACGCGCGGTTGTAAGAAATCATGGAGTTGTAAATCTCGTCCCACGACTTGTAGAGGCCGTCGGTCTTGAAGCCAAGTCCGTATGTCACGCCGGCAAACTCGTAGCGTGTGCCTGCCGTATCAAGCGACTTCGAGTACCAGTCGGTGCTCTTGTCGGTGTGCTTTGTGGTGATCTGGTCCCAGTGAGAGTAGGTGACACCGAGCTTGTAGCCGAAGTCGCCAATCTGGTCCTGCCAGTTGAGCGAGATCTCCAAGCCGCCCTTCTTGTTGGTCACATAGGGAGCGTTGACTTGCGGGATGTTAGGCATACCGAGTATGTCGGTACGAATCATGTCGGTAGTCATGTCCATGATATCACCCTTGTTGAGATAGAGGTATGTGTCTACCGAACCGTTCAGGCGGCCCTTGAACATGCTGAAGTCGACACCTGCGCCCATCTGCTTTGAGCTTGACCACTGCAGGTCGTTGGCCACGCTGTTGATATACCAGCCCACGTTAGAGGTCATGCCGCTGCCGAAGAGCACGCGATTGCCGTTCTGCGCATACTGTGTGAGATAGTCGAACGGATCGCCAACGTCGTTACCCACGAGACCGAAGCCGCCACGCAGCTTGAACTCGTTGACGATAGAGTGTGGGATGACCTTCTTGAACCATGACTCCTCGGCCATGTTCCAACCCAATGAGAAAGCGTGGAACAATCCCCAACGCTTGCCAGGGCTGTAGTTGAGCGAGCCGTTGTAGTTCAAGGTGTACTGGAACATGTACTTGTTGGCGTAGTCGTATGTGAAACGGCCAATCCATGAGGCTGATCCCCAGTCGCTTGCCGAACCGCCGCTCGACACCATCGTGGCGCCTATGTCCTCCTGCGGGGCGTCGTGGCGAAGCCCTTCTTGGTCTGGCTGCTCCAGTTGGAATGGCGTATCTGGCTCTGGTAACCGGCCATCACGGCGAAGTTGTGCTTGCCTATGGTCTTGGTGTAGTCGAGCTGGAAGATGCCAGTCGTCAGCTTGTAGTCGTACCAGTACTGGTAGAGCTGCGCGTTCTCCGAGTTATAGGTAGAGAATGTCGTTGAATAAGGTGTGTCGTAAACGTTCTCCTGGTCGTAGGTGAAGTTCTTGTTCATCTGGTGCGTCGTGGTGTAGTTCAAGCTGGCTGTTGCCACGAGGCCCTTCACCCAAGGCAAATTCCACTTCAACGCGGCGTTCATCTGGAAACGCTTCGTGTCGGCATCCTGGAAGCCGTTGTTCAAGAGCGACGATGCCGAACCCTTGCGCGCGTTGCCCGTCGACCATGCCGCAGGACGGTTAGGTATGTTGTTGCCGTACATCACCGAGTTGAACACGCTCTCGCCGCTGCCAGGTTTCTTCTGGTCGCCGAGGTTACCGTTGAGGTTGAAGGTGAACTTGAGGCTCTTGTCCTTCAACAGGTATGCGTCGGTGTTGACAATGATGTTATACTGCTTGTAGTTGAACGTGTCACTCAAGCCTTGCTGGTCCATGTAGCCAACCGAAGAATAGTACTTGACACGATCGCTTCCGCCTCGCAGGCTCACGTTGGTCTGGTACATGGGCTGCGTGTGGTCGAACATTGTCCAAGGGTCGTAAGTCTGGTAGTAGTTCTCGATGTCGCCGCCCTGTGTCTTATACGGGTCGAAAAGATCGTTAACATAGTCGAGCGACCAGTTCACGCCATACTCATCGTTCACCATCTTGCGGATGTCCTCGCGGCTGTAACCCTTCTGGTTGAGGTAACCCATGTAATACTTGGCCATCTCGGTGTTGTTGTAGCGTGGGTTCTCCTCGTAGCTGGCGAAATACAGCTCGTTCATGGTCTTGGCGTAGTCGTAAGAGCTCATGACGTGCGGACGGTATGCCGGTGTCATGATGGTGACCTTCTGGTTGAAGGTTATCTCAGGTGCGCTCTCCGTACCGCGCTTGGTCTGGATCACGACAACACCATTGGCCGCGCGCGGACCGTAAACGGCCGTGGCTGCGGCGTCCTTCAGGACAGACATGTTGGCGATGTCGTCTGGACGCAGACGGCTGAAGAAGTCCTCACCCTCGGAGGTGTCGAGCACCACGTCGTCGATGACATAAAGAATATTGCTGCCGCCACGCACCCAGATCTTGGTCTTCTCACCAGGAGCGCCAGAGCTCTGCTGCGTGAACACGCCGGCCACACGGCCGCCGAGGCCCTCGGCCATTGTCGTAACAGGCAGTTTCTGGAGCGTACCCATGTTGACCACTGACGCCGAGGCTGTCAATGTCTTTGCCTTCTGCACGCCACCGTAACCCGTGACCACGACTTCGCCGATGGTCTGCGAATCTTCCTGCAGCGACACTTTCAATGGTGTACCGTTCCAGACTATGGATTGGGAGATCATGCCGATGCTCGAGATGTCGAGCGTCGCGCCTTTCTTCACGCCCTTGAGCGAGAAATTACCGTCGATGTCGGTGGCAATAGCCGTCTGAGTACCCTTGACGCGTACCACCGCGCCAATGACTGGCTCACCAGTAGCGTCGACAACTGTACCAGTGCAGACGCCATCCTGCTGCTGTATTGCCATGACGCCTGCGGCGTGAGCCTCTAAGGTATTACCCCCCCCCTCCGAAAGGTATCAAGGTAGCCCCCATAGCAACAAGCAGACCTAAAGACTTGCTTGATTTTTGCATATTAGATGGATTAAATGTATAAAAAAATAAACTCTCTCAACTCATGTGCATTATACAACATTTACGCACTTACGCACTATTGCCATAATCGAGGAAAATCGACACGTGCGGATGTTCGCGCAGCACGATTGCGTTAATATGCACTGATTATTCCTATTCCATAAAATACAGCCCACGCCATTGCTTTTCAGCGCGGAATTATTTGGGTAACGTAAATGTTTCTTTTGCAAAATTAGTGAAAATGTGCGAAATAGATGTTACATTTGCACAGTTTTTTTCGCAATTCGGTAAAAAAGGCAAATCTTCTTTACTATCTTACAAGATTTGCCGCTGAAATAGCACGAAAAACCCGCCACACCCGCTACGGTACGGCGGTATATTCTGGTTGCTTCTGGCTTTCTCAGCCACGCGCCTGGCCTTGCCCTACTTGATGTCCCTTGAAATCCTGACGCGCCTGCCTTGGCTGCCCACGCCCTCCACCACGAGGCGATAGCTCGCGGCGCCATTTGGCAGGAACGTGAGCGTAGCCTTGCCTCCGGCAACGCGCAGCGAGGGGTTCCAATATACGGTGCGGCGCAACCCGTAGCCATCGGGGGCGGCGTGCCTTGGGTTGTAAAACTCCGCTGGACGCTGGTAGCCAAGCGGACGCAAAAAGGCCACGTCAGTATTCGCCCTTTTGGTTTCCTTCTTGGTCGTCACCACGATGGCGCTGCTGCTCATGTCAAGGGCCCCGATTCCGGCAAGCGTGGGCAGCGTGCCAGTCACCGCGCCTTTTATGATGTCTATCTGGAGCAGGTCGCTCACCCTGATGCTTTCAAGTATGGCGACCATCGTAGGGCCTGTCTCCGACGACAGCGACCACAGCGTGCCGTCAATGACCAAATATGACGGCACGCAGTGGTAGAAGAACCACTCGTTGTTGAAGTCGTAGGTAAGCCCTGTATAGTATGCGCTCTTGAGAAAACTGAACACGCTCTTGCTACCCTCGCCTTTCAGCATCTCGGCCGTTATGGAGCGGCCTGTCACTTTCGCGAGACTCTCGTACTCGGTCTTAGGGCGATGCCTCTCTGTCACCGTCACCTCCGGCAGGAACACTACGCTACCACCGCCTACAGCAGCGCGCCTGTCGTCACCGGCCACGACCTGCGTGACCACGCCACGTGGCTGCGGAATGGCCCCGGCGATTCCTGGATAGGACATGCTGTCTACGCGCACCACGTTGTTGCTGCTGCCCTTGGCGCTTCTCGCCTGCAATATGTAGCCTGTGCTGTCTGGCATCTCAAAACCGTCGAAGCTGAAACGTCCGTCATCACCGGTAACGGTCTCGCCGGCCATGCCTCCACGGTTTGACGTCATCACCACCCTGGCCGCCTTTCGCCCACGTGGGGTCATGTTGGATGTCACCTTGCCACTGAGGCGCATGCTCGTCTCGGGCACGGCCGTTGGTTTTCGCACGTAGCCCACTAACACCTCTCCCATGTCGTAGCGTCGCCTTCATGTCTATTCCGAGTCCGTCCTCGGCGACAGTCTTGTAGGCCACGCGACAACGCCGTCCCATCACCAGGTGGCCGCCTTCAGGCATGAGCTGCAGGTCAATACCGTCGTTGTCTATCGTGACAAACTCGCTGTAGTTGCCCACTTCCACAAGCAGACAACCACGGTTCGCGCCCATGTCCACGGCATGCAGGCTCACGCCCTTGCCTGAGCTTCCGGTAAAAGCCATCTCGCCAGCGGCTGAAGATACCCTCACGCTTCCTCCATGAATGGGCTTGCCGCTCTTAGGGTCGGTGAACGAGAGCCTCACCGGGCCGCCCTTGCCATTGGCCGCTATCCTCACGGGGTTGTACACGGAGCTGAGTATCCTGACCTGACGCTGAAAGACATACTCTGGCGTGGTGGCGGCCATGTAGCGTGTATAGGCACGAAGCGTGTACAAGCCCGCTGGCAGGTCAAAGGCGGTGGGGACGTATCCGTAGATATCGCCGTCGGCATCTTGCCGCATCATCTGGCGGCACACAAGCTTCCCGAACGGATTAACCAGTTCCACATACACATACTGGCTCGCACGTAGCGGCACAAGCGTAGTGGCGTCGGCAATATGGTGCCGCACCCATATCGTGTCGCCGCATGTATACTCGGCGCGGTCGATCTGGGCATACAGCTTCTCCTGAGGAAAAGCCATAACCTGTCGCCACATACGCGCGGCAAGTGTGTCGGGAGGCACCGTGCCGGCTGCCGGCAATGCCATAACACAAAAGACAATAACTGCCATCAAGGCAAAGGCCTTCTTCATAATCATGCTTATTATTTTTTTGCCCTGTAACGAATCGTGTGGGTAAAATATACTTTTTGGCTAATTACACACACCCTGTCTCCAGGATGAGTTTCATATGTTGATACGGTAAACGCAGTTAATGAACACTATATTTTTACATTATGGATTTAAATCTTTCTTCAAATCCTCGTCAATTATTGTGTGCATCCAACTGCCAGCTCCGCAATACATGAGTTGAAATTCGCCGGAATTGTTAGCTACATTGACATAGCCATACGCTGCCAACTTTGTTTTTGTAATTGCATACCATGTGTCAGACCTGACACCATTGACAATACTATAGTGTTTCAACGTGTAGTCTGCCCTCATTTTGTCAATATCTATCCTCGTATTGGAACATTGCACAGAACCGCCCCAATAACATATCTCATATGTTGTACTAATAGTCGGATACTGATGCCCGAAACTTTCATTATCCGAAGAGCTTCCACCCATACCAGCTACAACATTTGGGGGTGATGCCAGTCCGCCTTTTCCGTCAATATCATAATAGACATACACGAATATCCTGTCGCCGTTATACATAAGCTATCGTGAAAAACCAGCTGTCTCAGCTCTTGTTTTTAAGAATGAGGCATCTTGCAAGTTCATTTTTAATGGTTTTATCTTCAGCCCACTGACAAATTTAAAATATTCTTCAAAACTTTCTACATCTTGCTTTGAAAGCCGCTCCTTAAATGTCGGTGCAAAATTCACCTCAACATCAACATCATAGTTCTTCTGCAATTGCTCAATGATTTTCTGATTGTAAGTCGCATTGTCAACTTCCGCATCAGCAGCATTGTCTGTATTGCAGGCAACAAAACATGCACACAAGGAAACGAATAAAGAAAGAACAAAAATCCTCATAGCTTTAATTTTTAATGGTTAGTAACTATATTATTAATGACAAATGATGCCTCATTTTTTGAGATTGCTGGCATTCACCATTTTTCCGTCAGAGGCAATACCCTCAATGCGGAATCTTAGTTTTGCGATTCCGCCATTAAAGAAAGTCAGTGAAGCCTTGCCGTTTTTTACCCGTACCGATGGGTTCCAGTATATCGTGTTCTGCCGTCTGCCTCCGTCCGACTGTTCGAAACGCGGGTTGTATACGGCCGAGGGCTTCTGATAGCCGAGCGGCCTGACAAGCGACACATTAGTCCTGTGCATAGGCTCGTATTCACGATTGGTCGTTATGAGTATGGCGCACATGTCAAAGCCTACAGAACCGACACCGTTTATTCCGGGCAACCCATTCACACTTGGCCCCTTTACGACATCAACCTGATAAACGTCTTTTGCCTTTAACGACTGCATGAATGCCTGTATCATTGACCATGTGTCTATATTTGTTTCTCCGTTGTCATAGTTCATGCCTATCAATGACCCGTCGACAAACAGATATACTTCCTTGCCGCGATATTTGAACCAGTCGCGAGTGCTATCGTATTGAAGCCCCGATATGCCTGCACTTCTTATGACATCCAGGATGCCTCGGTATCCTTCGGTTTTCAGTTTCTCGTAATTTATAGACGTACCGCCCAGTTTTGTGAGGATTTCGAACTGGGTTCTCGGCTGTCTCCTTTCCTCGACTATCACCTCTGGCAAGAATATCATTCTGTCAACGCGTCTGTCAGGAATGCTGTCGTGAGACTTGTCGCCGCTCTGTTTACCGCGCACATTGGCCAGAGCCGTAGGCAAAACGTCTGATACGACTGGATATGTAGGTTTGTCCATTCGCAGCACCAGATTTGTGCTACCCTTCGCACTGCGTGCCATAATCATGTAGCCAGTGCTGTCGGGCATCTCAAAACCACTAAAACAGAAGCGGCCATTTTCGTCGGTCACGGCAGTTTCAACAAGTCCGCCACGGTTGGACGACATCGTGACGGTGACGTTGCGCTTGCCTTTTGGCGTAACGTCAGACGTAACTTTACCGTTTATGCACATGCCTGTTTCGGGGGTGGCATCGGTTGATGTCGCCTCGCCTTGCAACACTTTTGGGATGTCGTATCTGCGCCAACCCTGTGTCATCATCAGCAGGTCGAGTTGTCCAGAGCGTCCGCGCCCGGTGAAGTACCATGCAGGCTGCTCAATGTATCCGCGCAGTTCCTGCGAGAGAAGTAGCGCGGACACGATATTTTGAGCCGTGTCAGCGCGTGCGGCACAGTCAGCGATGACGCTCACGGCACAGTCGGCGTCAATGCTGTCGGGCAGCGAAACATTCACCCTGCACATGCCGTCATTTAACGGGGAAACGCCTACCGTACCAGCGGCATTGCACACATTGCGCCCGTTCCAGACGAACGCGAGCCGTTCACTCAGTATGTTCATCCGGTTGTCGGCAAGCATTACATGCACTATACCGTCGCGGAACACGTCGCGTCTGAACCTTATGGCCGCCCCGTCTATCTGCCTGACGCAGAGCGGCGCTCCGCCTTGATGCACCACAAGCCACAGCGTGTCGTGCGGTGTTGCGGTTGTCGCCCCATAGGATATGTTTGGCCGCAGCACGCTGACAATCAAGCTGCTGCCGTTCTGCACCACCGACAGCGACGGTATCGCCAGCGATGCCTTGGGCAAACGTGAGGAAGCGGTGCGCCCGTCGGCAGATGTACACGTTATCGTATACGAACGGCCGGGCTGCGGCACATAGCTGAACATGCCCATGCCGAGGTGCGTGGCCGTATTCTCGGCCACAATATTACCCTTGTCATCAGTCACAACGGCCGTCATGCCCAGGCCAAGCCCCGTGTCGGCCACAGCCTTATAGGCTACGCGACAACGCCGTCCCACGACAGCATGGCCACCCTCTGGCATTAGTTGCAAGTCTATGCGCCCACTCGGCACTGACACATACTCCTCGTAGTTGCCAACCTGTACAAGCAGGCTGCGTCGCGACGGATTGGCATCAATGGCATGTATGTCTATGCCACGTTCCGTGCTGCCAGTAAACGCCACGTCGCCGTCACCGTTAGTCACCTTAACATTGCCGCCATGTATTGGCTGTCCCGTGTGCGAGTCAGAGAACGACAACCGCAGTGTTCTGCCGCGCAATTCAGGCGTTATCCGCACGGAGTTCTCCAAGATCCCATGCAGGCGCAACGGGCGCAGGAACAGATATTCAGGCGTGGTGTCTGCCATGTAGCGCGTATACGCACGCAGCATGTACAGCCCCGACGGCATGTCGGTATAGGTGGGGACATAGCCGTATATGGCTCCGTGTTCGTCCTGCCGCATCATCACGCGCCGCACCAAGCGGCCCATAGGGTCTAACAGCTCAACATAAGCATAGCGGCTTGCGTACGAAGGCAGTCCCGTTGTGGCGTCAGCAATATGGTGCCGCACCCATATCGTGTCGCCGCATGTATACTCGGCGCGGTCGATCTGGGCATACAGCTTCTCCTGAGGAAAAGCCATAACCTGTCGCCACATACGCGCGGCAAGTGTGTCGGGAGGCACCGTGCCGGCTGCCGGCAATGCCATAACACAAAAGACAATAACTGCCATCAAGGCAAAGGCCCTCTTCATATAATGATGTTTAATGGCTGAAACGGTATGGCGGAAACAAGTATTCATCATGGCAACAGGTATAAAACTAATAAAGGTTATAGCATTAGCAAATTTAGGCAATAAAAATGACAATGACGGCAAAAAAGCGGAGAAAATGATCGTGCAAGCAAATTTAATGGAAGAAAAAAACAGCTTATACTTTGTCAATATCGAATAAAAAGCGTAACTTTACATCATAAATTATAAGATGTTTTTCAATATGGGGAATACAGCTATCATAGAAGCATTACGCCAATATTTCAGTACTCAACCTGTATTGAAAGCGTGGTTATTCGGGTCTTTCTCAAGAGGCGAAGAAACGCAGGACAGCGATGTGGATATCCTTATTTCCTTGGACAAAAGTAAACCAATTGGTTTGAATGTGGGGGGATTTGGAAGAACTATTGGGCAGAAAAGTCGATTTGGTATCAGAAGGCACCTTGCTCCCTTTTGCCAAAGAATCAGCCGAACGTGACAAAATCCTGGTCTATGAGAGAACGATGTAGAGATAAAAGCCTACTTGAACATATGCTTCAGGCGATAGAACGAATCAGACGATATACAAGGGGAAAAACCTTTGAGGATTTTACCAGCGATAACATGATGTATTACGCGGTAGTCAAAAATATTGAAATTCTCGGCGAGGCATCAAATATGCTAACGGATGAATTTCGAAATGAACATCCATAAACTCCTTGGAAACAAGTTAACGGCATGAGAAACTATATCGTTCACGAATATTTTAAAGTAGACAATAATGTAGTGTGGGATGTCGTCACAAATGATTTGCCCCTATTGGAACAGCAAGTAATTGGCTACATCAATAAAGAGATGTAAATTTTAGAGGAACGACGTAAACACACAAGTAATAAAGTGTGAAAATCATCTGTCAAACATTATTTTAAGGCCGGCACAAGACCGGCCCCTGCACAGTCCATCGCGTAGCCGCTTGCGGCGTAGCCATCTTTCAAATCTTTGGAATCCGTGTGAGGAAAAACACACGATTCGTTATAGAGCCCCCAAAAGGCATTGGAACATTTGCGCGAGCGCGGCTCCAATGCCCAAAGATATTACTCGCTGAAGTATATTTACAGAAAGCATATCCGCATGCTCACAACTTGTCAGGCTCCATGCACATTATATAATATATAGGCAAATAAGTGACCCCACCCCTCTCTTCCAACTTCACGTATGATATACTTCTCTATCTTCCTATATAGCATAATTACACTTTTGCTACAAAATCAGCGTTGCAAAAATACACTTTTCCTACGATTTGCCATAACTTGGAACGCAAGGGGCAACAGCGAAAGCACATAATATCTCCCGAACAACACTCGCGCGGAAGCCACAAAATGTAAAATATTATTGCCAAAATTTAACACTTGGGAACAGGTGCAAATAGAGCGGAAAAACGGCTCGAGGCTACCCTTTTACAACGCCAGCGGCGGCTTTTCGGCCAAAAGTCTTTGCCGTTACGGTGCAATCGCGTTGCCGTTGCACCGTAACGGCAACGCGATTTCACTGTAACGGCGACGCAGTTAGACCGTTTTCGTGACGCCAAGAAACCGATAAAAACATAACGTATTGATATTCAGTCGCTTATCAAAACAGCCCATAATCGCGTCATTTACGACCAAGAGACTGCTTGGTTGAAAAAAATCGATTCTTAGACGACCATTTGTAAAATATTTTGGTATGCATCGTATGCTTTGAAGGGACGGTTAGCGATGGTTATGGGCCGTCCGCAACCACTATTGGCTATTTTCACTGACTGCTCAAAAAAGCGTTTCACCTGCGTTGGATTTGGCAAGCGTCGCGGAAACGCCTCAAAACGTCGCACCTCGACACGAACAGGTCAGTCTTGCCCGCATTGGCGGAGCAGAACGAAGAAAGGGCGGCAAGGGCCTTGTATTGCCTTGATTGTGGCAGGGGCTTGAGGTTGCTGATGTCGTAATACTGCTGCGTGGCATCGTCCCATCCCTCAAAGAACCATGGTTCGCCATGACGTATGAAGGCGAGGGCATACAGGCTTTTCTCCTTCAGCTTGAAGTCGGTGCTTTGGGCGCTCTCGTCGAGCAGGCTCATGGCCTTGGCCACGAAGTCGGCCGTGCCAGCCATGACGCTGTCCTGCATCACGCTCACTCCATACTGCGTCAGCCACCAGCAGTCGCCCTCCCAGCTGCCCTGATACCACATCGAGGCAAGCTCGTAGGCCTTGCGCATGCGCTCCTCGGAAGGCTTCATGAGCGAGTATTGGCTCAAGAGGTTCAGCATGTCGCGGCAATAGCTCAGCTTCTTGTTCTCTTGAAGCTTTGGCAGGACGGCCCGTTGCTCTTCCGTCAGGTATTCTGGTTGCGCCACGGCCTGCTTGCCCATCCAGCGCTCCTTGGCATAGCTGCGTTGCGCGGCATAGGGCGCTATGTTCTGGTTGTTGAGAAACGCCACGCTCACCTTCTCAAGGAAAGGCACGGCGTCGGCAAAGCGCGCTTGGGCGAGGAGGCGCGTGCCAATGATGTCGTTGTAGAAGTCGGGCTCGCGGTAGGCGCGTCGCCAAGCCCAGCTCTCAAGCGAGTCGGACGGTTGCTTGGCAAGGTATTTGACGTAAGCCTTGAGGTCGTCGGTCGTGGCGTTGTTGAGCGCGTCGAAATAGGTGCCTTGATAATACCACCTGGGGTCGCCGTCGTTCATGCCGCTCAGCAACACGAGCGCGGCACTGGCACGTCCCTCCTTGGCGCACATTGGCACGAGCCCATTGTAGACCATGCGCTCCTGCACGTCGCGATAGTGGTCGGTGTCGTAGAGCGTGGTGCTCTTGCGATCCTCAGCCGACTTCATGTCGAGCCATTTCATCTCCCCTGCCAGCCACTTGTCGAAAGACGCGTCGCGGCGCGTCGCGGCAAAGATGGAGTTGGCGGCGTAGATGGCGCGCGCGTTGTCCTTCATGCGTTGCGTGCCGGCAAGCGACATGGCCTTCGCGAGGTCGGCCTTCGCCTTGTCGTAGAGGCCCATTTGGTGTTCCACGCAGCCTATCGCCGCCTGCCAAAGGCATGGCACGCCAGTCTTGCCTTCAGCCACCACGCCCCTGGCAAACGAGATGAAGCGGTTGGCCTCAGCCGTGGTGATGTTCTTGGCGTCTATCTCCTTCATCCACTCGTCGAGGTCGGCCTTGGTCTCATTGCCCGTGGCGAAAGGCATGTGGCGCGCGCCATAGACGTCCATCGTCTCCTGCACGTTGTTCACGAAGTCCTGCACGAGGTAAGCGAGCGTGGCCGAGTTGGGGTTTGCGGCATACACCTTCTGTATGCCGGCGAGGTTGCGATAGCCCCGCACGCAGTATTTCAGGCTCTGGTAGTCCTCTTGCTCGGCATAGACCTCTATCGCCTGGCTCTTCTTGCCCGTGCGCCACAGGCATCCGGCATAGATGTTGCGCGCCATGTCGCGATACACGCTCGGCTGCATCCGCTTGCCGGTGGCGTTCCAGAAGTTCACGCCCTCCTGGTACCGCTTCAGGCCGAGAAGCGCGCGCATGCGCATGAGGTCGTACTGGGCACGCAGGCGTTTGCCCTGATAGGCCTTGGATGCCTGCAACAGGTTGTTGAGCGTTGCCGCGCGGTTGGCCAACTGCTGCTTCGTGGGATAGTCCCACGCGTTGAAGTTGACGCAGTTGTCGAGATAGCTGTTTAGCCTGCGGCAGTAGGTCTGCATCTCCACGTCTTTCTGCTTCTTGGCCTTGTTCATCACCTCCTCTCGGCCGCCCCACCTGTAGCTCGGCATGTCGGCGTTGCCGACATAGCGTTGCCAGAACTTCTCGGTGGCATCGGTGAAACGATCACCCATGAGCGAGCGGTTGAACACGGAAAAGAGATAACTGTTGTGACGCGGGGCTTCCGACACGCACGCGTGGGCGGTGGTGGCGGCAAGCAGCATCAGGGTCAGGCTACTCGTAAATTTTCTTAAAGTTATCATTGGTAAATCGTTTTATGTTCTTATCGTTCAAGTCGTAGAGTATTATCTCGCCGTTGGCGTCATTCCTCGCGTCGTCTACCGCGTGCTTCGCCCGGAGTATGTCGTCCAACTCCGGCTGCCTCACGGCAACGCTGTCGCCCGGCAACACGGGCAAGTCGTCGTCACCGTGCATTATGCCCACGTATTTGCCGCCCCGGAAGAGCCAGGCGAAAAGGGGATAAGCCGTGGAGAGGGACATGCCATAGCCGCGAAGATAACGCATGTAGGGCATCACGTCCTTGATGTCGAGGATGGGTTTGCGCACGGCAAGCTTGGTCACGTCGCCCGTGTTGTACATCATCAGCACGCCGTGGTCGGCAGGCGGCGCGGGTTGCGAGAGCTGGTGCAGGCGTATGGTGACCGACAGCTTCATGCCACGGTCGTGGCACATCGCGCGAAGTCTCTCAAGAAAGGCGAAGAAGGCCTCGCGCGTGGTCATGGTCCAGTCGCAATCTATCTGTAACTCCCTGGCCGCGAGCAATGAGTTGGTCTCGTTCATCTGGCTCACGCGCCTCACTATCTTCTCCGCCAGCCCATCGTGTGGCTGGCCCATGCAGTCGTTTACGATGAAGACCACGGGCACCACCTCCACCGTCTTGGGGAAAGCGCCCTCAAAGGCCAGGGTGGCGTTGGGCTGCGGCCCGTCGTCGCCTGGCACCACGTCGAAATAGCGGCAATAGACCTTCCCTATCCCATGGCGCGCGAGGAAGGCGCGTTCGGCGGCACCGACGCGCAGCGTGGTCTGCCAATAGTAGACAGACCGCCTTGGCTCGTCGCGCCCACAAGAGGCTAACAAGGCCATGACAAGCAAGAGCCATAGGCTTGACTTTAATATCGTTTCACGCCATTGCATGGTTCACATAGATATACAACGTTGTCTTGTGCAAAGATATAGATAATAAAACATATACTACCCCATAAAGGAAAAAAGTTTGCATCGTTCCTACTACTGTGCGGTGAAACACAGCATCCACTATAAACTATGCGCAAGCGAACCGTATACAAATCGAAAAAAATCACTTCACTTTATTTGAATAGTCATATTCATATGGCAAAAATATGATAAAATCCTCAGATTAAAGACTCTTTCGTAGTATAATTGATAGTTCTATTTCCATTTTAACATTTTCAGACGAAGGATTGCCAAACAAGCTAACTTTCAGCAAGAAGAACATCTTATTATAGCCTAAACCAACAATGCAGGAACGGCATTTTTATTGTTTTCCCATGACATTAAACAAAGATAAAGCGTGCGTCTTCACAATCTGAAAACACACGCTTTATCATGGAAGTAGAACCCTCTCACGCTGATAGCAAGACTCAATTACCAAGGAATGTCAATACAAGGAATTGGCCTGCGCATAATGAGAGTGCTTGAAACTGTTTCGCAAGTTTTTATCATTTCATTTTCATTCCCATCTCATACATCAGGAAGCCGTAGATGTCGGCATTTTCTTCCATCTGCTTGCTCAGTGGTTTGCCACCACCATGACCTGCCTTCGAGTCGATGCGGATGAGCACAGGGGCATTGCCGCCTTGGCACTCCTGGAGGGTCGCAGCAAACTTGAAGCTGTGGGCTGGAACCACACGGTCGTCGTGGTCGGCGGTGGTTACCATTGTGGCTGGGTAATATACGCCCTTCTTGATGTTGTGCAGAGGAGAATAGCCCTTCAAATATTCGAACATCTCCTTGCTGTCGGCACTCGTGCCATAGTCAGGAGCCCAGTTCCAACCGATGGTGAACTTGTGGTAGCGCAACATATCCATCACGCCCACCTCTGGGATGCAAACCTTGAAGAGGTCTGGGCGCTGGGTCATGCAGGCACCTACGAGCAAGCCTCCGTTGCTTCCGCCGAGGATGGCGAGGTGATTCTTGTCGGTATATCGGTTGTTGATGAGCCATTCGCCAGCCGAGATGAAGTCATCGAACACATTCTGCTTCTGCATCTTGGTACCAGCCAAGTGCCAGTCTTCGCCATACTCGCCTCCACCACGGAGCACTACGTAGGCATAGATGCCACCATTCTCCAGGAAAGGCATGCGCATCGCAGAGAACGATGGAGGATAGGTTACGTTGAATCCACCATATCCATACATCAAGACAGGGTTCTTGCCATTCTTCTTCATACCCTTCTTATAAGTCAGGAAGATAGGGATGCGAGTGCCGTCCTTCGAGGTATAGAAAGCCATCTCTGAGGTATAGTCGCTCAACTTAAAGTTGACCTTCGGCTGACTGTAGATGCTGCTCTTGCCCGATGTCAAGTCCATCTGGTAGATGGTAGTAGGCACGGTATAGGAGGTATAGCTATAGAAGAGTTCCTTGTGCTCTCGCTTGCCACTGAAGCTGGCGCTTCCTACGCCAGGCAATTTGATTTCGGAGAGTTTTTCACCTTTTATATTATATAGGTAAGCGTGGCTGCAATTATCCTTGGTGTAGGTGAGCACCATCTTGTCGCCGTCCACGAAGGTCACGTCCTCCAGCACGGCATCCTGTTCTGGGATGAGTTCCTTCCAGTCCTGATAGCCCGGTTTCTTGAGGTTTGCCACCATCAGGCGATACTTCTGTGCGCCAGCATTGGTGAGCATGTAGATGTCGTCGCCGATGATTTCCACAGGCGAATAGGCCTTCGAACAATCGCCCGTCATCTGGATGAACTGGGAGTTTGGCTGGCGGAGGTCACGCACGAAGAGGTTGATGCCCTGGTCCATGCCCGACTCGGTGAGGAACATCATCGTCTCTTCCTTGTTTACGCCCACGCCATAGAAGCGGAGCGGATTGGCTGGGTTCTGATAGAAGAGCTGGTCTTGGCTCTGAGGTGTACCCATCTTGTGGTAATATACCTTCTGGATTTCGTTCTTCGCCGAAGTTTCCTTGCCCTTCTCTGGTGCATCGTAGGCGCTGTAATAAAAACCATCGCCCTGCCAGTCGGCGCCCGTGAACTTCGCCCAAACGATATGGTCGGGGAGGAGCTTCTGGGTCTTCACGTCCATCACGTAGATCTCTTCCCAGTCGCTTCCGCTTCGGGAGATGGTGTAGGCGAGATACTTGCCGTCATTGGAGAAGGAGAAGCCTTTGAGGGCTACGGTTCCGTCGTCGCTCAACTTGTTTGGGTCGAGGAACACGCGAGCTTCGCCTCCGAGCTTGTCCATCTGGTAGAGCACAGCTTGGTTCTGCAGACCGTTGTTCTTATAGACATACCACTTTCCATTCTTCTCGAAAGGGGTATAGACCTTCTCGTAGTTAGCCACCTGCTTGAGGCGTTTCAGATACTTGTTGCGCTGAGGTATCTTGGCGAGGTAAGCGTCGGTTACGGCGTTCTCTGCCTTTACCCAAGCCGCAGTTGCCGCACAGGTATCGTCTTCGAGCGGGCGGAATGGATCCGCTACTTTTATGCCGAAGTATTCGTCCACCGTATTGTCCTTAGGGGCGGCAGGATACTTCAAGTTTTGTCCCATCATGGTAGTGGGGCTCATCATAGTCATGGCGGAAACTGCCAACGCTGATGATAAAAGGATTTTATTCACTATCTTACATTTATTTATTAACGGTTCGCTTTACATGCTTTACGATTCTCTCTTCGTAAGACCTCTCGCGTGAGAAGTTGCATTATGCATGCAAAAGTAAGAAAAATATCTTATATTTGCCAATATCCGAAAAACATCGTGTATCTTTGTGTAAGATAAGCTGCATCTCAGCATAAAATTCAAGCAAACTTGATTTTCTGCGTTCGATTTGCATTATCTTTGTATAAGATAAAAGAAATATTGTTATGGCAATAAGCAACAAGATAGAGTTCGGGTTTGCCGAGAGTCCTTTCGGCAGCATCATCGTGGCGCGCACATGGGACGGCGTGTGCGACCTGCAGTTTTTAGAATACAACCGGCTGGAGACCATCCATGAACTGGCAAAACGATGGGGACAGTACACGCCCACCACGCAAAGCAACGTCATGGCCAACACGGTTGAGCGCGTCATCTTCGAAGGACTAAACCACCCCGTGAACCTTGACGTGAAAGGCACCGAGTTTCAACTGAAGGTGTGGGCCGAACTGCGCAAGATTCCTTTCGGCACCACGGTGAGCTACCAGGAAGTGGCAGAGCGGATTGGCGAGCCCAAGGCCGTGAGGGCCGTGGCCACGGCGATAGCGCAAAACCCCGTGGCCATGCTCATACCGTGCCACCGCGTAATACATTCAGACGGGACGATTGGCGAATATCACTGGGGACGCGACTTGAAAAGACAACTCATAGAATGGGAGAAGAGCAAGGCAAAATGAGCCTGATAGCACAGGGGCTCTACGACAACGTGCTTGCCATAGTGGGCAACAAGAAGCTCACGGTCACCTCGCGCCTGAAACTCTTGCACGAGACATTGGTCGTGACGTGCGCCCAAGCGTTGAAAGACACGAGGTACGGATTTGGAGACCTCAACTCGCAACTGGAGAGCGTGATGCGGCTTTTCAATATCCACGGCGACGAGGCCGACGCGCTCAGGCAGGCAAGGCGCGACAGCAACCGCAGCCACTTCGACGGCGATACGGACGAAGACAAGTCGGCACTGCTCTACGACGCGGCTGCCGTGGCGAGGCTCATCAGCCGCGTGCTGAAAAGCGCGATGCCGGAGACGCTCACCTCGCTATTGCCTCACGACATGAGACCTGCCAAGGAACGCATAAGGCAAAACTCTCCCGACAAGCGATGCATCGTGAGGTCGTTTGACGAGCAAACAATACAGGTGGTGGTCGACGAGGACGGCGAAGGCAAGGAGATGACCGTGTATTACACACGCCAGACGCAATACGCGCGCATGGAGTATCTCCACGACATTCTCAAGCCGGGCATGCACCTGAACCTTCTCGGTTGCCAGACCGACTGCGACACCATCACGCCAAGGCTCATCATCGTGGAGCCCGACTGCCTAATGGACATATCCGTGATAGCGTCGTGCTTCGAGGATTACGGGCACCACCCGCTAATGTATCTGCTCAAACGCATTAAGGAACGCGCCAACACGCAAGCCATTCTCTTGGGAAACTATGCCGGGGCGTGCCTCGACGACATAATAAACGACAAGAAATTCTCGGCGACCAAGACCCTCGTCAAGAACTTTCGCGACAAGGCCCTCGAATACACGAGCTGCCCCGACTTCGACGCGACAAAGTTCAAGGAAGACGCGGCGCGGCAAGCGCGAAACATCATAAGCATAGTGGAAGAGCTGCGCCGGCACTACGACATGAAGAAGGCCATACTTGAACCAACGTTCGTATGCGAGAAGCTCGGGCTGCAAGGACGCGTTGACTTGATGACCACCGACTTGCGCCTACTGGTGGAGCAAAAGTCGGGACGCAACACCTTCCTGGAGCGCGGCTTGGCAAACAGCCAAGGCGCGAAAGTGGTGGAGAAGCACTACGTGCAGGTGCTGCTCTATTTCGGCATACTATACTACAACTTCGGCGTGCAGCACTCCGACATACGATTGCTCTACTCCAAATACCCGTTGCCCGGCGGTCTCATTGGCGTGACATCACTGATGAAACTTGTCTACGAGGCCATGCGCTTCCGCAACGAGGCCATGGCGCTGGAGTTTGACATAGCCGAGAACGGCATGGATAAAATCCTGCCGCAAATTACCGAGCAAACGCTCAACGTGGCCCACGCGGGCGGTTTTTTCTACGACAAATACCTCAGGCCGCAACTGCTGTCCTTGATAGCGCCACTTCACGCGCTCACACCATTGGAGCACGACTACTTCTGCCGAATGACGCAATTCGTGATTAGGGAGAACATCATGTCGCGAGTGGGCGTGGTGGAAGGCACGGGCAGTTGCGTGGCAAACCTGTGGAACATGCCCTTGGCCGAAAAGAAGGAAACGGGAAACATCTTCACCGGCCTCACCAATCCCAAGGCGATAGACTACAATGGGCAAGAGACCGACGACGGGCAAGGCGGCGTTTGCGACACGCTCGCGCTTACGGTGCCAGACCAAGGCGAGGACTTCCTGCCAAACTTCCGCCGTGGCGACATGATTTACCTCTACGCTTACGACAACTCCAAGGAACCCGACGCGCGGAAGGCGATATTGCTAAAGGCTGGAATAGAGCAGCTCCACACTGGCAAAGTGGTGGTCAGGCTCATGAACCCATTGGCCAAGACTTATCTGAAGCAGAACAAGGACAAGGTGTGGTGCATAGAGCACGGCAGCAGCGACGTGGGCGGGGGCGCGGCGCTGAGCTCCATCTATCAATTGATTACGGCACCGAAAGACCGCAAGGACTTGCTGCTCGGGCAACGCGAGCCGCAAGCCGACAAGAGCCTCACGCTGTCGAGAAGCTACGACGGCAACATCGACGACATAATATTAAGGGCAAAGCAAGCAAGCGACTTTTTCCTGCTCGTGGGACCTCCGGGAACGGGAAAGACATCCATGGCGCTGCAGTTCATGGTAAGGGAAGCTCTCACGGAGCTTGACAAGGAGAATGAGGGCAAGGCGTTGTTGCTCATGGCTTACACCAACCGCGCCGTGGACGAGATTTGCGGCATGTTGGCCGACAACTGCATCGACTTCCTGAGGATAGGCAGCGAACTGTCGTGCGCCGAGGGCTTCACTCCTCATCTCTTGCAAAACAGGGTAGGAGAAAAGCCGTCGCTCGCTGGCATGAAGCTGCTCATAGAAAGCGCCAAGGTCATAGTTGGCACCACGTCGATGATGCAGTCGAGAGCTTACTTATTCTCTATCAAGCATTTCGCGCTTGCCATCGTGGACGAGGCTTCGCAGATATTGGAGCCTAACATCATAGGCCTGTTGGCAAGCCACCGCGCCTCGGACGCGTCGCTTGGATGCCAATGCAATATCGACAAGTTCATTCTCATCGGCGACTACAAGCAGCTGCCAGCCGTGGTGCAACAGGGCGATGGCGACAGCGCGGTAAGAAGCAAGCCGCTGCTCGACATAGGGCTTGCCGACTGCAAGAGCTCACTCTTCGAACGGCTTATACGGCAAGAGCTCATGGCCAAGCGTGCCGACTTCATTGGCACGCTACGCCGCCAAGGACGCATGCACCCCGACATAGCTGAGTTTCCCAACCGTGAGTTTTACTCGCGTGAGCGTCTCAGCTGCGTGCCGTTGCCTCACCAACAAGCCAAGGAGATTGATTACGCATTGCCATCGCAAGACGGCATCGACGACCTATTGAAGGGCCACCGGATGATTTTCATAGCGTCGAGAGACTGCCGGCAGCCTGAGATTTCCGACAAGGTGAACGCCGACGAGGCGCGTATAGTATGCGACATGCTACAACGTGTGTATCGCTTCTACGGAGAGCGGTTCAACGCCGACAAGACCGTGGGCGTGATAGTGCCTTATCGCAACCAAATAGCGATGATAAGGAAAGAAATAGAAAAAACCGGGATAAAGGCCCTTTACGGCATAAGCATCGACACCGTTGAGCGATACCAAGGCTCGCAAAGGGACGTGATAATTTATTCCTTCACCATACAGCAAGCCCATCAGCTCGACTTCCTCACTGCCAACACCTTCACCGAGGACGGACATGAGATAGACCGCAAGCTCAACGTGGCGTTGACACGGGCTCGCAAACAACTTATCCTCACGGGAAACGTGAAGACACTGTCGGCCTCGCCACTCTTCCGAAAGCTGATGGATTATATAAAGGGAAAAGGCGGGATGGTTGAACGCGATTCATAATCTTGCAATGTGCGGCACCTTGCCGAGCTTGGGAGTGAGGCTTAGCCACTTCCCTCAAAGCAATCCCCTGTCCTTGAACTCCTCAAGAAGGGGCAACGCTATCGCCTTGGCATCGGGATGGGGCTGGCCTGTGGTGCCAAGGGCGCGAAGGTCGAAGAAATGCTTCCAGTCGGAGACGAAGGCCGTGTGGACCAGCTCGGTGGCGGTGTCGAGGGGCAACACCACTCGCGCCTCCTGCGGCTTGCGTCCCGCGGCTATGAGATTCATGTACGACTTCTCCGCGGCAATGTTGGCAAACACCCAATTGTCGAGAAGCGTGGCACTGCCGTCGGCAACCTTGCGCGCCAACTCCATAAACTGCTGACCGCTGACTTTCAACATGCCACTGCTCAGCTGGCGTGACCATTCCGACCCCGTCATCTCATGTTTCACCCACGTGGGGATGTTGATGGTTATCTCGTTGCCAAACTTCGCCTTCGAATAGTTGCAATAACGCGTGCTCTGCTCTGCCATGGAGTCGGCACGGTGACGGTTAAACTCTCGCGTTATGCCTATCTGCGTGGTGAAATGCACGGTGACACGCACAGGATGAAGCGGCAAGGGCTCACTCCAATAGGCTTCAAGGTCGTCAAGACGCTTGTTCTCGGCAAGCACGCGAAGGTTGGTGGTGACATACATCTTGCCCGAACGCTCCACACACTGCGAGAACTTGTTGGTGGCATAGAACTCCCAAGGCCGTTCACCGCCATTTCCTCTCTCATCATTCGGCTTGATATCGAACAAGAGGTAGACTGACCCATGCTCAAGCATGGCGAGGTGCTCGCTCTTGATCATGCGCTCCACAAAGGGGCGCGCCGAGTCGGCCGTGGTGTGGTCCTCGCTCTTATAGCACACACGCCCCACGCGTTCTACCTGTTTGTAAACGCCGGATATGCCCGGCCCTTGTTGCCATATCTCGAAAGATGGATTATTGATTCGCATTGTGAAATGAAGTCCTCGTGTTTATTGTGTCATTGATTGGGTGGATAAGATAATGCAAAAATACAACTATTTTCCCGTTAACAGACGCACATTGCTGATTTTTTTGCTAATTTTGCAATAAAGAAACATGAGGCAATGGATGAGAAGACAAGCATCAAGCTGTTGAGCAGCCATGACATCAAGCCCACGAGCAACCGCATTCTCGTGGTCAAGGCGTTGGCGGCGGAAGAGTACCCGTCAACGCTGACAGAGCTTGAGACGCATTTGGTGAGCGTGGACAAGAGCGGCATATTCCGCGCCCTGACCCTGTTTCGCGAACATCATCTCGTGCACACCATAGAGGATGGCAACGGCGGAATAAGGTATGAGCTGTGCAGGAGCCAAAGCGACGACGACGAGGAAGACGAAGACTTGCACGTGCACTTCTTCTGCGAGAGATGCCGCAAGATTTATTGCCTCCACGACACGCCGGTGCCGGCCATAGAATTGCCGGCAGGGTTTACGCGCACCAGTTGCAACTATGTGGTGAAAGGCATTTGTGAAGATTGCAACCGGCGTGCCCGACAAGCGCGATAAACCTCAACGATTGATAACCTATAACCAGTAAAATATATGAAACAAATCCAGAAGCTGACGGTATTGACTTTCCTGCTGACCGTCTACGTGGCGTTTTCCTTCGCCGCTGTCAAGAAAGAGTATCTTTGGCCAAAGGGCAAGATGCCCGACAGCCAACAACACCAGATTGCCGCGTTGAAAAGCGTGGCAAGCCAGAAAGACTTCAACGCCGACAAGAACCGCTTGCCTTATCTCGAATGGTACGACGCTCCGGCTAAAGGGAAGCGCACGGGAGCCTGCATGATTCTCATAAGGGGAGGAGCGTATGAATATCTCGCGAGCGAGGCCGCGGAAAAGCAATGGCGGAAGCGGCTCACCGAGGAAGGCATACAATGCGTGGGGCTCATCTACCGCACGCCACGCCCAAAGGGATTGCCCATATACAAGACGGCGTGGGAAGACGGGCAGCGCGCCGTGCGCATGGTGCGAAGCGAGGCCAAGAAGCGTGGCTATGACCCCGAGAAGATTGGCGTGATAGGCATGTCGGCAGGCTCGCACATGGGACTGCTTCTCGCCACGAGCTCGGAGACGCGGGCATACGCGCCACTGGACAAGATAGACGACACGCCGTGCCACATCAACTGGGCAATACTCAACGCGCCAGCCTACGTGACCACCGACGGGCGCACGGGCACGAAGGCCACACGCCAAGGCTACGGCACAGACGTGAGCCTCGACACCATATTCCATTTCGACAGCCACACTTGCCCCATAAGCCTGCACCACGGCGGCCTGGACCCCTACTCGCCAAACGGCTCCACGCTGGTGTATAGACAGCTGCGGCGCATGAAGGTTCCCACGGAGCTTCATCTCTATCCAGACGTGGCGCACCGCGCCTTAGGCCTTGAGCGAGGCATTGAGTTTATCAAGCAGATGGGTTTCCTCGGCTCTCTCGACAAGGAGGTGCCGCTCATGAGCCGATACGACAACGACGAGGCTCGCGGCAACTATAAGAAAGAGGCCATCTGGCCTAAAGGCAAGATGCCCGACAGCCAAGACAAGCAATGCGTGCCATATCTCGAATGGCATTTCCCGAAGGTGCTGAAGACCAAGGCCATACAGATTGCCTACTCTGGCGGGGCATACACCAACAACAATCCCGACGGCTTCGAGGTGGCTCCCTTGCGTCGCTTCCTCAACGAGAAGGGCATGACCGTGGTGACCATCAAGTATCGCACGCCGCGACCATCAGCCGAGAGCGGGCTCTCCAAGCACACGACGGCATGGCAAGACTTGCAAAGGGCCATAAGGATTGTGCGCAATGAAGCCAAGAGCCTTGGGCTTGACCCCAACCGCATCGGCATTTCAGGATGCTCGGCCGGAGGACATCTCACGCTCATGGGCGTGACGTCGTCGAAGCACCAGAGCTACCTGCCAATAGACAGCATAGACAAGGTGCCATGCAACGTGCAGTGGGGCTTGGCTACCTATCCGGCCTACGTCTTGTCCGACGGCAGCGACGGCCACGACAGCGAGGGGGGCAACGAAGACCGCGACGTGATAAACCCGGAGTTCTCGTTCGATGTCAAGACCGCGCCGACGCTCTTCCTCCATGGCGACGCCGACGGCTACGCGGCCATGGGGTCTGTGAAATGCTGGGAAAGGATGCGGGCCATGGGCATACAAAGCGAGCTGCACACCTTCGCCCTAAGGAAACATTGCTTCCAGAAACAAGCCGCGCCGGGCACTGGAAGTTATGGTTATCTCGACCGCATCTGGGATTTTCTGACGGAAAAGAAGTTTAATCGCTGATTATTTCGTAATTTTGCACTTCAGAAAACAATTAAACAGAACACATGGAAGATAAACATTTCAAGCGGACAACCGTCACGGCGGCATTGCCTTACGCCAATGGTGGCGTGCACATAGGCCACTTGGCCGGTGTGTATGTGCCAGCGGATATCTACGTGCGCTACTTGCGCCTCAAGAAACGCCCTGTCATCTTCATCGGAGGAAGCGATGAGCACGGAGTGCCTATCACCATCAGGGCAAAGAAGGAGGGCATAACGCCGCAAGACGTGTGCGACCGTTACCACAAGATCATCAAGGACTCTTTCAAGGAGTTTGGCATCTCGTTCGACATCTACAGCCGCACCACATCGAAGATTCACAACAAGTTCGCCTCCGACTTCTTCCGCAAGCTTTACGACGACGGCAAGCTCGTGGAGAAAGAGTCTGAGCAATATTACGACCCCGAGGCCAAGCAGTTTCTCGCCGACCGCTACATCATGGGCACTTGCCCTCACTGCGGCAACCCCAACGCCTACGGCGACCAATGCGAGAAGTGCGGCAGCGACCTCTCGCCAATGGAGCTCATTGAACCCCACTCCACCATCAGCGGGGCGAAGCCTGAGATAAGGAAGACGAAAAACTGGTATTTGCCACTCAACAACTATCAAGACTGGCTGAAGCAGTGGATTCTTGAGGGCCACAAGGAATGGCGACCCAACGTCTACGGACAGTGCAAGTCGTGGCTCGACATGGACCTCCAGCCTCGCGCCATGACGCGCGACCTCGACTGGGGTATACCCGTGCCTGTGGAGGGTGCCGACGGAAAGGTGCTCTACGTGTGGTTCGACGCTCCTATCGGATATATCAGCAACACTAAGGAGCTGTGCGACGACGAGCCTGAGAAGTGGGGCTCATGGCAGAAGTGGTGGCAAGACCCTGAGACACGACTCGTTCATTTCATCGGAAAGGACAACATCGTGTTCCACTGCCTCATCTTCCCTACAATGCTGAAGGCGCACGGCGACTACATATTGCCCGACAACGTGCCGGCCAACGAGTTCCTCAACCTGGAGAACGACAAGATTTCCACGTCGCGCAACTGGGCGGTGTGGCTCGACGAATATCTCAAGGACTTCCCTGGCAAGCAAGACGTGCTGCGCTATGTGCTCACCGCCAACGCGCCAGAGACGAAAGACAACAACTTCACGTGGAAGGACTTCCAGGAGCGCAACAACTCTGAGCTCGTGGCCATCTACGGCAACTTCGTGAACCGCGCCCTGCAGCTCACCAAGAAATACTGGAACGGCGTGGTGCCTGAGTGCGGCGAGCTGACCGACGTGGACAAGAAGGCCATAGACGAGTTCAAGGACGTGAAGGCCAAGGTGGAGCAGCTGCTCGACGGCTTCCACTTCCGCGAGGCGCAGAAAGAGGCCATGAACCTGGCGCGCATCGGCAACAAGTATATCACCGAGTGTGAGCCTTGGAAGGTTTGGAAGACCGACCAAAAGCGCGTGGAGACCATTCTCTACATCTCGCTGCAACTCGTGGCCAACCTCGCCATAGCCTTCGAGCCTTTCTTGCCTTTCTCAAGCCGCAAGCTGAGAGACATGATAGGCATGGACAGCTTCGACTGGGCCGAACTGGGCCGAACAGACCTGCTCAAGTCGGGTCACCAGCTCGGCGAGCCTCAACTGCTCTTCGAGAAGATAGAGGACGAGACCATACAGAAGCAGCTCGACAAGCTCGCCGCAACGAAAGAGGCCAACGAGAAGGCCGCAGCCGCAAAGGACTACAAGGCCGAGCCCGTGAAGCCCAACGTGCCATTCGACGAGTGGGAGAAAGTGGACATAAGGGTCGGACACATCAAGGAATGCAAGAACGTGAAGAAGTCGAACAAGCTCTTACAGTTCACCATCGACGACGGCAGCGGCACCGACCGCACCATACTTTCGGGCATAGCAAAATTCTACAAGCCTGAACAGCTCGTGGGAAAGGACGTGCTCTTCATAGCCAACCTCGCGCCACGCAAGATGATGGGCATAGAGAGCCAAGGCATGATACTCTCCGCTCTCAACTTCGACGGCTCACTGAGCGTCACCACGACCCTCGGAGAGGTGAAACCTGGAAGCCAAATAGGATAAACCGTTTAATCACTGGCCTGCATCGTGCCAGCCATGACTAAAACATAAAGCATGAAAAAAGCCACACCCTGCATGAGGGTGTGACTTTTTTCATGCAGCCAGCCAAGACTGCTTGAAGACTGGAAAATGTAAAATATTATTGCCAAAATTTAACACTTGGAGACAGGTGCATTTAGAGCGGAAAAACGGCTTCGAGGTGCCCCCCGGCAGCACCGTCAGCGGCTTTTTCCTGAAAAACCGTTGCCGTTACGGTGCGATTACACCGTAACGGCGACGCCATTTTAGCGAATTTGCGATACCAAAGAACCGTTAAAAACACAACCTGCTGATAATCAATCATTTACCAAAATTGCCCATAATCGCGTCATTTACGACCAAGAGACTGCTCGGTTGAAAAAAATCGATTCTCAGACGACCATTTGTAAAATATTTTGATATGCATCGTATGCTTTGCAGGGCCCGCCCCTGCACTGGCGTTATTTGCCTGAAAGGGCAATACGTGCTCGTGGACTTCTGGGCAAGCTGGTGTGGCCCATGCCGCAGGTCAATGCCTGAGCTGATAGAGTTTTACAACAAGAACAAGGGCAAGGGAATGACGCACGAGCAGATAGAGGCCCTTCCAAACAAATAGGGCCTCTGTCACTATTGTCTTATCTCAACACGAAGACCTTGGTCTCGTGGGCCAGGACCTTGCCTCCCCACTTGGTGGCGCCACGGGCAATGTCGCGATGCTGCCAAACGTCGCGCACGGTGTACTTGCCCGTCAAGCCAAGTTGCTTGAACGAGACTGAGAGTCTTTGGGCCTTGTCGCCGCTGTTGAGTATAGCCACGGCATGCGAGCCATTGGCCAACGGGCGGACGAACACTTGATGGCCAGCCTCGTTGACCACGCGCTCAGCGGCCTTGCCGAGCGGGTCTTGGTCGATGGCTATAATCTCCTTGTTCAGGAGTATGCGCTTGTCTTCCGGCGTGAGGTGACGGAGGTCGTTGCTCAACGCCAGCACCGACGACATCATGCACCACATGCTCATCTGGGTCTGGTATTCGGTGTAGGTGCAGCCCACGCCGCCGAGGTCGCTCGATGGTCCTCCCTTGCCGTTGAGTCCCACCACCAGCATGTCCATGTCGGGCCACTGGCCGTGGCGCACTTGTTTCGACAGTGGCGCGGTGACGTTGATGATGTCGAGGATGCCCACGCCGCCTTGGTTCACTATGTCTTTCCACATGTCGCGCACGTCAGAACTCGTGCGCCACAATTGACCGCCCACGTGCTCGCACCACTCTTCGCCGTTGCGCTGTCCCCACTCGCAGATGCCGAGCACTATGTCGCGGCCCGATTTAGACAACGCGTCGGCCATGGTCTTATAGCGCAAGCGCGCCGTGGCACTGTCCTCAGGGGCGTTGCAATAGTCGTATTTCAAGTAGTCGACGCCCCACGAGGCGAACGTGCGCGCGTCTTGCTCCTCGAAGCCGTAGCTCGCCGTGCATCCGCCGCAGGTTAGCTGTGCTGCGTCGGAATAGATGCCGAGCTTCAGGCCCTTGGAGTGAACATAGTCGGCAAGCGCCTTTATGCCATTAGGAAACTTCTTCGGGTCCGGGATGATGTTGTTGCGGTTGTCCCTGCCGCCCTGCCAAAGGTCATCGATGAAGACATACTTGTAGCCGGCGTCGCGCAACCCGCTTTCCACCATGGCATCGGCGGTCTCCTTGATGAGTTGCTCGGATATGTCGCCCTTGAACATGTTCCACGTCATCCAGCCCATGGGCGGGGTTGGGGCCAACTTGCCACGCTCGGTTGTCGCCGTGGGTTGTTGCGCAAAGGCGGAGGTTGCCATCATGGCCACTACCGCGATAAAAAAGAATACTCTTCTCATATTGTTTAAAGTCATTAGTGTCATGCCGGTCAATATTCCACCTTGTCCTTCTTTTCGCTCCACAAGCGGAAAGCCTCTTGCGCCTCGTCGCGCAACAGCACCTCTGAGGGCAACTTGCGTTGCTGGCGTGGCAAGGCAAACTCGTCGTAGATGAACGAGTCGTCGAAGCCGATGGCCTTGGCGTCGTGCTTGTCGTTAGCGAAGTAGACCTTCTTCAGCCGCGCCCAGTATATGGCGCCAAGGCACATGGGGCACGGCTCGCACGAGGTGTATATCTCGCAATCGCTCAGGTCGAAGGTGCCAAGCTCACGGGCGGCGTTCCTTATGGCCGTCACCTCGGCGTGGGCGGTGGGGTCGTTGTTGGCTGTGACGCGGTTCACGCCCGTAGCCACCACCTCTCCGTGGCGTGTTATCACGGCGCCGAACGGTCCGCCGCCGTTGCGCACGTTGTTTACCGAGAGGGCGATGGCCCTCTTCATGAAGTCTTCGTTTGTCAAGGTTTTAAAGTTTCAGAATGTCTTGGCGTGAACGCATTTCATGTTTTTCTCCAGTTGCGCTGTTGAGCTGGCCCCCACCAGCACGCTCGTCACGCCCTTTTGGTGCAGAATCCAGGCCAAGGCCATCTCCGCCAAGGTCTCGTCGCGCTCAATGGCTTGCGCGTTCCACCGCTTGAGCCGGGCCAACAGTTCCGGGGTCAGGGCAGCGTGCTTCAGCGAACGCTCCTTCGCCATGCGGCTGTCGGCAGGTATGCCATTGAGATAACGGTCGGTGAGCAGTCCTTGCGCCAGTGGCGAGTAGGATATGAACCCTATGTCATGTTCATGGCAATAGTCGAGTATGCCCTCCTCCTGCGGCGCGCGGTCTATCATGTTAAGGCGGCCTTGATAGATAAGCAGCGGCACGTCGCGCTCGCGCAGGTAACGGTCGGCGAATTTCAGTGCCTCCAACGGCCAGTTGCTGATGCCCAGATAGAGGGCCTTGCCTTGCCTCACGATGTCGACCATGGCCTGCAGCGTCTCCTCAAGCGGAGTAGCGGGGTCATAGCGGTGACTGTAGAACAAGTCCACATAGTCCAGCCCCATGCGCTTTAGGCTCTGGTCAAGGCTTGCCATGAGATACTTGCGCGAGCCCCAGTTGCCGTAAGGGCCCTCCCACATGTCGAAGCCCGCTTTCGTGGCGATGAAGAGCTCGTCGCGATACGGCCGGAAATCATCACGCATCAACCGGCCCATGGTCTCCTCGGCACTGCCGTATGGAGGGCCGTAGTTGTTGGCAAGGTCGAAGTGGGTAATGCCATGGTCGAAGGCGTAGTGGGTGATGGCTCGACTCCGCTCATAGGGGTCAACGCCACCGAAGTTGTGCCAGAATCCAAGACTGACCTTTGGCAGGAGCACACCGCTCTTGCCACATCTATTATATAGCGCATCGCCATCGGCGTAGCGGTGGGCGTCGGCCGTGTATTTTTCTTTTAATTCCATATAGCTTGCGGTTGAATGTTTAACTGTTGCAAAGATAAGAAATAACTAAACATCCTACAACTTTTCCGCGAAAAAAAAATGGAGCATGGCCGATAGCGCGTAAAGCCCACTACGCGTCAGCCTTTACGCGTATGCAGGCATTGGCTATCATCGCCGTGACGCCGCCCGTGGTGATGCCACTGGAGAAGATGCTCTTGATGACGCTTGGCATCTGGGATAGGATGTCGGGCACGAGCTCCACGCTCATGCCCATGGCGAAACTTATGGCAAGCACGAGCACCGCCTTGCGATCCATCTTGGTGGAGGCTATGATGCGCACGCCCGCCGCGGCCACGGTGCCAAACATCAAGAGCGTGGCCCCGCCCAGCACGCAGTCGGGGATGAGGGAGAAAAACTCGCCCACCACGGGGAAGAGGCCAAGGAGGAACAAGGCTCCGGCGATGAAATAGCCCACGTAGCGGCTTGCCACGCCCGTGAGCTGTATCATGCCGTTGTTTTGGGCGAAGATGGAATTGGGGAAGCTGTTGAAGACGGCGGCCAGCATGGAGTTGAAACCGTCGGCCAAGATGCCGCCCTGCGCGCGCCTCATGAACACGGGACCTTCCACGGGCTCGCCTGAGATGAGCGAGTTGGCGGTGATGTCGCCGAAAGCCTCTACCGCGGTGACGAGATAGATAAGGCCAAGGCCGACGATGGTGCCCACGTCGAAACGCAAGCCATACTTGAGCGGTACGGGGATGTTGAGCGACCCCGTGGCATGGATGTCGGAAAAATGGATCATGCCCAGGCAATAGGCCGCCACGCAGCCAACGAGCAGGCCCAGCACTATTGAGCCCATGCGCAAGAACCTGTTGGCCGACCTGTTGAAGAAGATGATGGTGACAAGCACCAGCACCGCCAGGCCCAAGTTCCGGATAGAGCCGAAGGTGCCGTCGTCTATCGCGGCCTGGCCTCCTCCGCACGAGTTAATGCCCGCCTTGATGAGACACAAACCTATGAGCGTGACCACGATGCCGGCCACGAGCGGCGTGATGACCTTGCGCGTGTAAGGCAATATCCGGCTCACTATCATCTCCACGACCGAAGCCACAAGGCATCCGCCGAAGACATAGCTCAAGCCGAGCGCGACGTCCATCTTGCCGTTGACCATGCCAAGCATGCCGGCGCTGATGATGGGACTGATAAACGAGAACGAAGTGCCCTGGATGCAAAGCAAGCCCGTGCCGATGGGCCCGACACGGTGGCTCTGGATGAAAGTGGCGATGCCCGAGACGAAGAGCGACATGGAGACGAGGAATCCCGTGGTCTGGATGTCGAAGCGCAAGGCCGACGCTATGATGAGAGGCGGGGTGATGATGGCCACGAAGATGGCCAAGAGGTGCTGCAAGGCGGCGAACAAGGTCTCGCGGAGGGGCGGACGGTCGTTAAGCCCATAAATCAAGTCCTTCTGCGCGGCCATTATTCCTCTCGCATTTTTATCTCGCAGTTGTCGAGCGAGTCGATGATGGCCATGCTCTCGCAGCGTATGCCAGCGTCCTCGATGACCTTACGGCCATGCTGGAAAGCCTTCTCTATGATGAAAGCCATGCCTTCCAGATGCGCCCCTGCCTGGCGGCAAAGGTCGATGATGCCCTTGGCGGCGTTGCCATAGGCCAGGAAGTCGTCAACGAAAAGCACCTTGTCGTCGGGCGTGAGATAATCCTTTGAGATGACGACGTGGTATTCGCGTTGCTTGGTGAACGAGAACACCGTGGTTGAGAGCATGTCGCCCATGGTCGACGGCTTTTTCTTCTTGGCGAACACCACCGGCAAGTCGAGCAAGAAACCCATCATGATGGCCGGCGCTATGCCGCTCGCCTCGATGGTCAGTATCTTGTTGATGTCGGTGTTGGCATATCGGCGAATCATCTCCACCGCTATTTGCTTCATCAGGTTTGGGTCCATCTGGTGATTGATGAACTTGTCGACCTTTAAGATACCACCTGGGTAACACTTGCCATCCTTACGGATTCTGTCCAATAACGCTTTCATTGTGTAATTTGTTTAATTAATGCAAAATTACAAAAAGCTCGCGTCTTGTGAAAGCAATTGGACTGGCAATGTTGAAAGAATATGAAAAAAGCTCCCTTCCATCGAGCATATTCGAGGGAAGAGAGCTTATGGAGTTTATTTGTTGCCTATGGTTATTTCCTTCCGAAGTCGGCGGGTATGTCTCCCCATTGCCTTGTCTGCCACTGTATTATGGGCGTGTTGACCTTGTGGGCGCGGAGCCATTTCTCCGCCCGACTTATGAGCGCGTAGAGAGGTTCGGTGCGCTCGTCGCGTTCAAGCTTTGTCTTGCATTGTTTCTTCTTGACCCATAGTATGGCGATGTAGGAGTCGGAGTAGATGGCCTTGTCGGTAATGCCCATCTTGTCCATCAAGGCCAAGGCGTGCACTATGGCGAGAAACTCGCCTATGTTGTTGGTGCCATACACCGTGGATCCGTCGGCATAGTATGGTCCGAAATGGAATATCTTTTCACCCGTGGCGAGGTCCACCCCTTGATACTCCATCGGCCCGGGATTGCCGGAACAGCCCGCGTCGACGGCCCAGGCGGAGGAAACGCCTTGAACGTTTTGGCCCATCATGGATGTGCTTTTTTACATTCTCTCTGGCACCTCGATACCAAGAAGCTCCATGGCGTTCTTGATGGTCTTGCTCACGTTGCGCGCGAGCTTGAGACGGAAGATTTTTTCAGCCTCAGTGTCAGCGGAGAGGATGCTGTAATCGTGGTAGAACTGGTTGAAGAGCTTGGTCAGCTCATAAGTGTAGTTGGCAATGCCAGCAGGGTTATAGTTCTGGCCAGCGTCAGCCACGGCCACCTTGAAGGCGTCAAGCTTCTGTATCAGCTCCACCTCCTTGGCGTTGGGAGCGTAAGAAGCGTCGGTCGCGACAGCCACGTCGCCGCTCTTCCTGAGGATGGAGCGTATGCGCGCGTAAGTATATTGTATGAAAGGACCCGTGTTGCCATTGAAGTCGATAGACTCGGCAGGGTTGAACAACATGTTCTTGCGTGCGTCCACCTTCAGGATAAAGTATTTCAGCGCGCCCATGCCCACGATGCGGGCTATCTCACCCTTCTCCTCGTCGGAGAACTCTTTCGACTGTCCGTGCTCCTCGCTCGTCTTGCGTGCGTCTTCTATCATCTCCGCCACGAGGTCGTCGGCGTCGACCACCGTTCCCTCACGGCTCTTCATCTTGCCGTTGGGAAGCTCGACCATGCCATAGGAGAAATGCACGAGGTCCTTGCCCCACTTGAAGCCGAGGCGGTCGAGAAGGAGCGAGAGCACCTGGAAGTGGTAGTTCTGCTCGTTGCCCACCACGTAGATCATCTTGTCGATTGGGTAATCGGCGAAGCGCATCTCCGCCGTGCCTATGTCCTGGGTCATGTAGACCGTGGTGCCGTCGGCGCGTATGAGAAGCTTCTGGTCAAGGCCGTCGTTGGTGAGGTCGGCCCAGATGCTGCCATCCTCTTTCTTGTAGAAGAGGCCCTTGTCGAGACCCTCCATCACCTTGCGCTTGCCCACGAGGTAAGTGTTGCTCTCATAATATATCTTGTCGAAGCTGACGCCAAGCGCCTTGTAAGTCTCATCGAAACCGGCGTAGACCCATGAGTTCATCTTGGCCCAGAGGTCGCGGATGTCCTTGTCGCCCGCCTCCCATTTCACGAGCATGTGGTGAGCCTCCTTGATGAGCGGAGCCTCCTGTTCGGCCTTCTTCTTGGCTTCTTCCTCGCCCATGCCCTCTGCCACGTATTTCTTCTCGAGCTCGGCGCACTCTTCCTTGTAGTGCTTGTCGAAGAGCACGTAGAAGTCGCCAATGAGATGGTCGCCCTTCTTGCCAGTAGACTCAGGCGTGCAGCCGTTGCCCCATTTCATCCATGCGAGCATCGACTTCATGATATGTATGCCACGGTCGTTCACGATGTTGGTCTTCACCACACGGTTGCCGTTGGCCTCAAGAATCTTCGCCAAGCTCCAGCCAAGGAGGTTGTTGCGCACGTGGCCGAGGTGAAGGGGCTTGTTGGTGTTGGGTGAGGAATATTCCACCATGACGAGAGGAGACTCGGGCGTTACCGCCTTCTCGCCGTAGCGTGGGTCGCTGTCGATGGTGTCGAGCAGCTCCGTCCAGGCCTCAGGCGCGATGACGAGGTTGAGGAAACCGCCCACGGCGTTGAACGCCGCCACGGCCTTGCAACCGCCAACGAGCTTCTCGCCAATCTCTTGCGCGGTGTCTTGCGGCTTCTTGTGCGACATCTTCAAAAACGGGAACACCACCAGCGTGAGGTTGCCCTCAAAGCCAGGTTTCGTTTTTTGAAGTTGAACCATCTTTTCAGAAACCTCTTGCCCATAAAGCTCCTTGACGGCGGAAATCACCGATGAGCTTATCTCTTTCTCAATGTTCATGGATTTATCTTGTCTGTTTATGTTACACATATATATATTAATCATTTGCAAAGTTAGCAAAATATATAGGAATAGTGTCAGTTTGACGCAATAAATATTAAAGTAAGCAACCATTTTTATGTTAAGCAAATTAAATAATAACAATTTTATTGCCAAATATTTTTGATTGTTCAAAAACATTTGCTAATTTTGTTTCAAATTGAAGAACTAACATTAAAAACCGAAAATCAAACATTGGTTGATTTTTGTTTAATGTTTTGATTCTGCACTATTTAAGATAAAAAACTAAAATTAATATGAACACACAACAAGACGTCTACGGCAGCTTGGGCCAGAAACGCAAGAAATTCATCAATTGGCAGGCACGCACCATTTTGGTGTCGATGCTTGGTTACGCCATGTTTTATTTCGTGAGAAAGAACTTCTCGCTTGCCATGCCTGGCCTGACCGGTGAGTATGGCATTTCCAACAAGAGCTTCGGCTGGATATTGTTTTTCGGCTCCCTCATATACGGAACGTCGCGCTTCATCAATGGTTATGTGGTAGACCGCGTCAAGAGCCACATAGTGATGGCCTTGGGCTTGTTCTTGTGTGCCATGGCCAACTTCGCCTTTGGCTTCAGCGTGAATATCAGCGCGCTCATCACGGGAACCGAAAGCGGCCCCGACTTCACCTCGATGCTCATCCTCTTCATGGGTATCGTCATCATCCTGAACCAGTATTGCCAAGGCATGGGCTATCCTCCGTGCGCACGCATCCTGCCCCACTGGATTCATCCGTCGGAGCTCGCCACCAAGATGTCTATCTGGAACACGTCACACTCGGTGGGCGCCGCCTTCGCCGTGATAGTGTGCGGCACCATCATGGGCTCGCTCGGCACCGACATGAGTGTCAACGCTGACGTGGTGGCAAGGATAGCCGAGAACCTGACCAACAACAACGTGGCTGACGCCTCGACACAGGCTCTCAACTACGCCGCACACATAGGCGCGTGGAAATGGTGCTTCTGGATTCCGGCCATCATCGCCCTCTGTGGCTCGGTGTTCGTGTTGATGGGCTTGCGCGACGAGCCTAAGGACGCTGGCCTGCCCGACCTGCCCGGCACGTCGCTCGGAAAGATTGACGTGCAGAACAAGAAAGACCGCAAGAAGTTTGAGATGGAGATGGTTTGGAAGAACCGCTGGGTGTGGACGTTCTGCATTGCCAACCTCTTCGTGTATGTGGTGAGAATGGGTATCCTCGACTGGGGACCTAAGTTCCTCACCGAGAGCCGCGGCCTCGACATCTCCGAGGCTGGCTGGACAGTGGCCGCGTTTGAGATCGCCGGCATCGTCGGCACGCTGTTCGCAGGCTGGGCCACGGACCACATCTTCAAGGGCAAGGGACACCACATGTGCGTGGCTTGCATGGCAGGCGCGGCATTGTTCATGTTCATCTTCCGCTGCTTGCCTGGCAACGCGAGCCTTACGCTCACAGCGGCGGTGCTCGTTGGCGCGGGATTCTGCGTGTACGGCCCACAGGCGCTCATCGGCATCGAGCTCGGCAAGCAAGCCACGAAAGAGGCTTCGGCAAGAGCCAACGGCATAGCCGGCATTCTCGGATACATCGGCTCCGGACTCTCTGGACTGCTCGTGGGATATGTGGCCGACATCTACGGATGGACAAGGGTGTTTGAGACCATCATCGTGGTGGCCATCGTCGGCATGTTGATATTGATATCCATGTGGAAAGCCCCACGCGACGGATATGAGCGCGCCTCAAAGATCAACTATGAGGAAGAGTAAACAACTGTGACATAACTGTGTATATGAAATAAAAAAAGACAATCTATGAAGTTCGACAAGTTCTTATCTCCCTTTGGGCACGACAAGCTGATGGAAGCGTTGGCAAAAATCAGCCACGTGGCTCTCGACATGGACGGCACCATCTACCTTGGCAGCAAGCTCTTCCCTTATACCCAACACTTCCTCGAGACGCTGCGGAGGCTCGGCATCAGCTATTCGTTCTTGACCAACAACCCGACAAAGAGCTCAGGCGATTATCTCGAGAAATTGCGCAAGCTCGGCATTGAGGCCACTGCGGAGCAGATGTACACGTCGTCGATAGCCACCGTCGACTACATCCACCAAAACTATCCGCAGGCCAAGCGCATCTTCGCGCTTGGCACGCCAAGCATGCAGGAAGAGTTCAGGAAGGGAGGCTTCGAACTGTGCGAGGACTCGCCTGAGGATCGCCCCGACGTGCTCGTGGCCGCCTTCGACACTACGCTCACCTACAGCCGCCTGTGCCGCGCGGCATGGTGGGCGTCGCACAAGGACATCCCCTACATCGCCACCAACCCCGACTGGGTATGCCCCACCGACCAGCAGACCATCCTCGTGGATTGCGGCTCGTTGTGCAAGGCGATAGAGGGTGCCACGAAGAGGCAACCCGACGTGGTGATAGGCAAGCCCAACCCCAACATGTTATGGTGCATACGCGACAAGTATGGCCTTAAAGACGACGAGATAGCCATGGTGGGCGACCGCATCTATACCGACGTGGCAACGGCGCAAAACGCGGGCTCGTTTGGCGTGCTCGTGCTGTCGGGGGAGACAACGCTTGAGGTGTCGCAGACTTACGAGCGCCAGCCAGACCTCACGGCGGCAAGCATCAAGGAACTTGGCGAGCTGCTCGAGGAGGCACGCGGCCATTGAAAAACGGCAGCGTTGGCAAAAATGAAACAACCTTGTAACAGCAGCGAAAAGCTATTGTAATCCGCTATAGATAATTTTGTACCTAAATAATTAACTTTAACTATCAATTATGAAGATGAAACAGCATCACGTGAAAATTGCCGTGACGGCTCTTTCGATGCTCACCTCAGTGACGGCTTTCGGACAGAGCGTGAAACTGACCGGCCGTGTGCTCGACTCCGATGGATCAACCCCAATGGTTGGCGTGACGGTGCAGCAAAAAGGTTCCAAGACAGGAACAGTGACCGACTTGGACGGACACTTCACGTTGACTGTTAATGGGGCGAACCCGCAACTAACAGTTTCCTATCTTGGTTACCAAACCACTACCCTCTCAGTGGGTAGCAAGACAAACGTCAAAATCGTGATGAAGCCAGAGGCAAAGAACCTTAACGAGGTCGTCGTGACGGCTCTTGGCATCAAGCGTGAGGAGAAATCGCTGGGCTATTCGGTGACGAAGCTCGACAACAAGGAGCTCACGAAAGGTGTGTCCGGCAACTGGCTGGAACAAATGAACGGCAAGGTAGCCGGATTGTCAATGTCGCAGGCAGGTACAGGCCCAATGGGAACGATGCGTGTCACGCTTCGTGGTGACCACTCGTTGAACCACGGCAACAACGGTGCGCTCTTCGTGGTCGATGGTGTGCCAATCCAATCGGGAACAGTGGCAACGGGTAGCGGTTCAACTTATAGCAACAACGACGCGCCTGTGGACTTCGGTAACGGCGCGGCAGACATCAACCCCGACGACGTGGAGTCGGTGACGGTGCTGAAAGGTGCCGCAGCTACCGCCCTCTATGGCTCGGCAGCAGGAAACGGCGCTATCGTCATCACCACGAAAGGCGGTGGCAACGCTAAGAAATGGGGCGTCACGGTAAGCTCCTCGCTCGTCTTCGAGAAGGCAAGCTATTGGCCAGACTTCCAAAAGGAATATGGCGCTGGCGCTGACATGGGCCTCAACCCGTTCGTCTTCAACAACGTGGACGCCGACAAGTCGGCAGACGGCAAGGCTTACAGCTCAAACTACTCGCGCTATAACTTCGGTGAGAAGTTTGGCGAGGGCAAGATGCGCTATCAATATAATTCTTACGACTGGGACACCGGCATGTGGACCCCAACTCCATGGGAGTATAAGGACGACTGGTACAAGGGATTCTTCCAGACTGGTTCCACATGGCGCAACAACGTCTCCATCACCGGTGGCAACGGCAAGGGCACTTCTGGCCGTATCAGCTTCACCGACACACGCAACAACTGGATTACGCCAAACACAGGCTACGTGGACGACGCGGTGTCTATCGGATTCGACTCGCCCGTGAGCAAGCGCATCAAGATAAGCTCACGCGTCAACTTCATCAACCGCCGAAGCGGAAACCTGCCGGCAAGCGGTTACTCATCGGCCAGCCCAATGTACCAGCTCGGCTTCGGTTACAACACCAACTCCATCAACGAGTGGAAGGATGAGTATTTCAACGGAAGGTTCACCAAGGAGAACATAGACAACGGCATGACGGTGTACAAGGGTACCGACTCGTTCAACCCTTACCGCACGGCATACGAGGAGCTCAACTCCATGAACAAGACCCGTGTGTATGGCAATATGCAGGCCACTATCTCGCTGCTCAAGGGACTCAAGCTCAAGTTGCGCTCAGCTGTGGACATGACCCACACTTGGAGAACTCAGCAGCGTCCATTCTATACCAACGGCTTCCAGGAGGGTATGTATCGTGAGCAAACGACCAATGTTTATCGTTTCAACAACGACTTCCTGCTCTCATACACCAACAACAAGTTCGTGGGCGACCGCCTCGGATTCAATGCCTCTTTCGGCGGCAACAGCTACGACTATCGTTACTACAACGACCGCATCACCCTCACCAAGCTGCAGGTGGACGGCGTTTACAACGTCTACAACGTGCCATCAGGATATAGCCCTGACGTGTTCAGCTATCATTCAAAGAAGAAGGTCAACTCCTTCTATGGCATCATGGGCCTTTCGTGGGACAACACCTATTATCTTGAGTTCACCGACCGTAACGACTGGTCGTCAACTCTCGCCATGGGCCACAACTCATACAACTATCCTTCAGTGTCAGCCACTGTCCTTCTTGACCAAGTGTTCAACTTCAGGGAGAAAGCCCCTTGGATTGACATGCTCAAGCTGAAAGCGTCGTGGGCTAACGTGGGTAACGACACGTCACCTTATTCTTTGGACCGCTATTATGACAACACGTCATACTACGGAGGCTACCGCATCTCACGCACCATTCCCAACGCCAAGATCAAGCCTGAGAACGAAGAGAGCTGGGAAGGCGGTATTGAGGGCAAGATGTTCGGTGGTAGACTTGGCTTCGACTTCACTCTCTATACCACAAACACGACCAACCAAATCGTGAGCGTGGCAGCTGACCAAATCACTGGCGCCACTGGCTATACCATCAACGCTGGTAAGATAAGCAGCAAGGGTGTTGAGATCTCGCTCAGCGGCACGCCTGTGAAGACTCGCAACTTCGAGTGGAACATCTCCGCCAACGCCAGCCGCAACTGGAACACCCTTGAGGCATTGCAAGACGATTGGGATCCAAGACAACCTTTCCAGCTCAACAACGGTACGACCATCGGCGGTCGTGTATATGTCTACTCATTCGTAGGCCATGAGATGTATCACCTCTACGGCAGAGGCTACACACGCGCTCCGGAAGGCGCTTTCTACCTCGACGATGACGGCAACAAGGTTGACTGCAGCGGCGCCAAGATAATAACCAGCAACGGTCTGCCCGTGAGCCCTAAGTCGTCACCGCTTAAAGACCTCGGCCGTGTCAACCCGACATGGACAGGCGGTCTGAACATGAACTTCCGCATCAAGGACGTGACGGTATCAATGGACTTCTCCGCACAGGTTGGCGGACACGCTTATTCCACTACCAACTTCATGCTTTCCTACCAGGGCCGCTTGAAGAACTCGCTCAAGGGCCGCTACGACGGATTCGTGGTTGATGGCGTACAGGAGCACAAGGCCGCCGACGGCACCATTACCTATACGAAGAACAAGACCGTGATGACATCCGTGCTCAACTATTACAACACTTATGTATATGTGCGAGACAATGCCGAGGAAAACACGTTCTCAACAAACTTCATCAAGTTCAAGCAGCTGCGTGTCGACTACAGCCTTCCAAGGGTCATCTGCAAGAAGACCCATTTCTTGGAAAGCGCAAGCTTTGGCGTTTACGCCACAAACCTCTTCTGCATCACACCGTTCCCACAGTATGACCCAGAGACTGCAATGGTATCGGGCGCGGAGATATACTCAGGTATAGAGACGCTTGCATACCCGATGACACGCCAGTATGGATTCAATCTTAAACTTTCTTTCTAAAGCCATGAAAACAAGATTCACAAAATATATGCTTCCCGTCGCCGCGTCAGCATTGCTTCTCGCGGGATGCACGCAGAATTTCGAGTCAACCAATTCCAACCCTAACAAGATTACGGTGGAAAGTGGCAAGCTCAACTGCTCGGCCATGTTTGAGCCGATTCTGTATGGAGGTACAAACTATTTAACTTACATAAGTTACAACTGGAACGACGAGCTCATACAGCATACTGCCGGCACAGCCTACACCACTACAACGCAGCACCGTTACGGCATAGGCGACAGCAACTGGACATCGCTATGGAACTCCATAGCACGCTACGCCAGCGACTGCAACGAGATGGGCAGACTTGCCGAGGTGCAGAACAACCCTGCAATCCAAGCCGTGTCCAAGACGCTGTACGTGATGTACATGCAAAACCTCACCGACATGTTCGGCGACATTCCTTTCACTGAGGCGTTCAAGGCTTCTGAAGGAAACATGAAGCCGGTGTTCGACTCTCAGGAAAAGGTTTATACCCAGCTTTGCTCTTACTTGGAAAAAGCCAATGAGACATACGCGCAAAGCCCTTACGTGGACAAGAGCTTACCGGCATTGGACGGCATGTACCAGTTTGACATGGCCAAGTGGCGCAAGTTCAACAACTCCCTGTATCTCCGCGTACTCGGCAGGCTCACAAACCGCATCAATACGATCGTGGACAGCACGGCAAACCTCAACGTAGCGCAGAAGATACAGCAGATCGTTGACAACCCTGCCACATACCCTGTATTCGAGAGCAACGACGACAACGCCACGGTTCATTATAGCGCCATAGCTCCTTATTACTCAGAGTTTGACCCTAATGAGCACAACGACAACGACTTCCAGTGCTTGCGTCTCACCGAGCAGATGATAAAGATGATGGTCGTCAAGAATCCTGACGATGCCAAGATAGACACCTACGTTGACCCACGTCTGCCTATAATCGGAACTAAGCGCGGTAGCTACACCTACTGGAAAGGCACTGTATCGGGTGGACTCATAGAGAACCAGGGCAACGACGACAAGGGAGCCGCATTGCTCAACCTCGGCACCTTGCGCCGCGACAACTCCGACGAGTTCCTCATGAGCTACGACGAGGCATTGTTCGTTCTCGCCGAGGCAGCCCAGCGCGGCATGATAAGAGGTGGCGAGGAGAAGGCTCGCGAGTATTACGAGGCAGCCGTGAAAGCAAGCGTGGAGAAATGGTCTGCTTTCGCCAAGTCGAGCGTCAGCAATGGTCAAGTACCCGCGGAATATGACGTAACTGAAGACCAAATCAACCAGTTCCTGCAGTCGCAACTCGCATCGTGGGATCTCAACGAGAATCACCTCAAGCTCATCCTCGACCAGAAATACTTGGCCACATTCTGGGTTGGCATGGAGAGCTGGAACGACTATCGTCGCACGGGCTATCCTGAGTTGACCATCGGCGCGGGCACCGACCCTAACGACTTCATTCTTCCTACTCGCATGGGCTACCCCAACACCACGGTGGCAACAAACGCCGACCACGTGGAGGAAGCGTTGAAGCGCATGGGTGGCGAAAACAACATGAAACTGCCCGTGTGGTGGAGCAAACAGGCCGCTCAGTGATAATAACCGCCGCAACTTAACATTATCATACAGACAAACACTATGAAAATAAAGAATATATTTTTGTCAGCATTGACACTCATTTGCCTTTTGGGTTTCTCTGGCTGCAAAGACAATGACGACCCAGTCGGCGATCCATACCTTACCTTTGAAAACATCGAAGGCACCATCAACGTGAGCAAGGCTGGTATAACACAGGCAAAGCGCAAGGCCGTGACCGTGCGTTCAAACAGCGCTTGGAAAGTGGCGTTGGAGAATCCTGATGACGCCTCATGGCTCCACTTCTTCATTGACGAGGGCGAGGACGACGGCCTAATCTATTATTGGGTTGACAAGAACACCACGTTTGACCAGCGCGAGGGCAAGATTACCCTGTCTGACAATGGCAAGGTGCTCAACTCATTGGACATCGTGCAAGAGGCCGACGTGCCAAACATCACCGTCAAGGATGGCTCAAACGGTTTCACGATTGCTCCGGAAGGTAGCGTGCTGAAGGTAGCCGTAGAAGCCAACATCAGCTGGAAAGCTTCGCTCACGCCTGACGTGGAATGGGCACACATCACCAACGTGACAGAAGACTCCGTCTTCGTGACAATCGACAAGAACGAGGAAGACGAGCGCACGGTGACCCTGGCTCTCACGGGCGAGGGCGAGTACGCCAACGTCAACTCCAACACTCTTATCACGCAGAAAGACGAGTCGCTGATTTACAACGACGACTTCAACTGGCTGCAGGAAGGCGAGGATAAGCCCACCTACGAAACGCCGGAGGTAAAGATTGAAAAGTGGGAGAAAGACATGGGATGGACTTCTTATTCCAGCTGGGCTTATGGTGGCCACGGCTATATCAAGCTTGGCAAGACCAACTATAATGGCGACATCGTATCGCCCGCGCTTACCAAGCTGAAGAAGCCTACCGACGTGAAAGTCACATTCCAGTCGATGGGATATGTCTCAAAGACCGGAGTGAAAGACGCGTCTATCGTAAAGGTTGGCGTGATTGGCCCTGGAGAGGTCAACGGCGATGAGGTCAACAGCATAAGCATCAATGGCACCGCGTATCGCTGCGTGAAATTCGTCAACACAGTCTTCCCCAACTCTGAGAATAACGAGAACGGCGAGGATTATGACCCGTGGGCACAACCTGGCTCTTACCATTCATTCACCATAACGGGAGCTACCGCTGAAACGAAGATCATCTTCGTGGGTGGTGATAATTGGAACAAAGTGAAAGGCAAGAACCGAGTGTTCTTGAAGAGCGTTGAGGTTGTAAGACTCAAGTAACGACATCATGACAGCCCAATCGTCCAAAAGACGGTTGGGCATTTAATGAATAGTTTATATCAATAACAATAACAAAATCAAAGCAGAATGAAAAAACTGATTGTTATGGCAGCCGCGTGCCTCATGACGCTGGCCGCCGCCGCACAGACCAAGATCGTGGCACACCGTGGCTACTGGGATTGTGCGGGAAGCGCGCAAAACTCTATCACGTCTTTGAAACTTGCCGACAAGATTGGTTGCTACGGTTCCGAGTTTGACGTGCATCTCACTAAAGACGGTGTAATCGTTGTCCACCATGACCAGAACGTTGGCAAGATAGACATACAGACTTCCACCTACAAGGCCTTGAAAAAGGAACGCCTGAGAAACGGCGAGAAGATTCCTACGCTTGAGCAATATCTCGACGCTGGCAAGGACTTGAGCTGCAAGCTCGTGCTTGAGATAAAGAAGCAGAAGGTGCAAAGCCATGAAGACAGCCTGGTGCGCCAGTGCGTGGACTTGGTAAAGTCTAAAGGCCTGACCGACAGGATAGTGTGGATCTCGTTCAGCGGCAAGGCGTGCGAGCTTCTCCACCAGCTTCTGCCCGACGCCCATATACAGTATCTCAATGGCGACTGGGATCCCAAGACCATAAAGGCAAAGGGGCTCTCCGGCATCGACTACGAGCAGAAGGTGATAGCCTTGCACCCGGAATGGATCAAGGAGTGCCACGACCTCGGACTGGTGGTCAACGTGTGGACGGTGAACGATCTCAACACCATCAACCAGTTTATCAAGGCCGGTGTAGACTTCATCACAACAAACGCGCCCGTGGAGGGATTGAAACTTGCCAAATAGGAAGTTTAATCTAATATATACGAAACCATACTTGTTTATATTATAGAAACCCTTACTTATTTAGGATAAACACACGAAGCCCTATTTATTTAGGATAAACACACGAAACCCTATTTATTCAAAATGAATTACAAAAAGCTATTCTCCGCCTTGGCTTTGGCCATCACCGCGAACCTCGGAGTGCTGGCGCAAGGCCAAAAAGGCCCGGCGTGGCTCTCCAATGCCGTGTTTTACCAGATTTACCCATCGTCGTACATGGACACCGACGGCAACGGCATTGGCGACTTGCCAGGCATCACGTCGAAGCTCGACTACATCAAGTCGATTGGCGTGAACACCATTTGGCTCAACCCCGTGTTTGAGTCGGGATGGTTTGATGGCGGCTACGACATCATCGACTTCTACAAGATTGACCCTCGCTTCGGCACCAACACCGACATGGTGAACCTTTTGAACGAGGCCCATAAGCGTGGCATCAAGGTGTGCCTCGACTTGGTGGCAGGCCACACGAGCGACAAGTGCCAATGGTTCAAGGAGTGCGTAAGCGGCGACCGCAACGGCCGATATGCCGACTACTTCATTTGGAGCGACTCTATCTCGAACAATGACAAGGAGCAGATTGCCCTGCGCAACAAGGAAGCCAACCCGCAAGCCAGCACACGTGGCAAATGGGTGGAGCTCGACGCCAAGAGGGGCAAGTATTACCAAAAAAACTACTATGTGTGCCAGCCTGCCCTCAACTATGGTTACGCCAATCCAGACCCTGCCAAGCCATGGGAGCAAAGCGTGAACGCTCCAGGCCCACAGGCCGTGCGCTGCGAACTTCGCAACATCATGGCTTTCTGGTTCGACAAGGGCGTCGACGGATTCCGCGTCGACATGGCGGCATCGCTCGTAAAGGGCGATCCCGACAAGAAGGCGGTAATGGCATTGTGGCAGGAGATGCGCGAATGGATCAACAAGAACTATCCTGAGTGCGTGCTCGTGTCGGAATGGAGCGACCCGAAGAAGTCTATCCCCGCTGGCTTCAACATCGACTTCGAGATTCACCTTGCCGACAAGATTTACAACACGCTCTTCTTCGCTTCCGATGCCCCATGGGGGAAAAAGGGCAAAGAGTGCTATTTCGACAAGAATGGCCGCGGCAGCCTCGACTATTTCTACTCCAAATACGCCGACATCTACTCGTCGACCCACGACAAGGGCTACGTGGCCTTCCCGACAGCCAACCACGACTTCCAGCGTCTCCGTACCGGACGCCGCAACGACTTGCAGCAGCTGAAGGTCGCCATGACCTTCTTCCTCACCATGCCTGGCGTGCCGTTCATCTACTATGGCGACGAGATTGGCATGAAATATCTCCCTGGCCTTCAGCCAAAGGAGGGAAGCCGCAAGCGTTCCGGCACGCGCACGCCGATGCAATGGGCGGCAGGCGAAACGGCTGGCTTCTCCACTTGCACGCCCGAAAAGCTTTACTTCCCAGTTGATACTGAGAACGGCAAGATAACCGTGGCGGCAGAGGACAACGACCCTCGCTCGTTGCTCAACTTCGTGCGCGGCCTCATCAAGCTGCGTCATTCCTCACCGGCACTCAACAACGACGGCGCTTGGCAACTCGTCAGCAACCCATCCAAGCCCTACCCCATGGTTTACACTCGCTCAATGAATGGCGAGACTTACGTGGTAGCCCTCAACCCGTCAAACGAGAAGGCGGCTACCGCGATAGGCCATCTTGGCAAGGCTGAGAGCGTTTCGCTCACGGGCAAGGCAAAATACAAGAGCGGCAAGACCACCGACAACGTTGAGCTGTCGCCTGTCTCGGCCGCGGTGTTCAAGATAAAATGAGCGCAGACTCCGCGCTACATAAGAAGAAGATTATGAAATAGCGGATTGTCACCAAACCGACAACTCCACAAACGACTTACCATTTCCCTGCAAAGCGACTGTCGCCTTCCGATAATCGGACGCGGTCGCCTTGTAGGGATTTTTCATGTATGTCTGTGGATTCACCGCCACGAGCGGAAACCAGCTGAACTGCACCTGCACCATAAGCTTGTGTCCCGGCATCAGCACGTGGGCTATGTCGGGCATGGTAAAGCTGATGTTGAAGTCCTTGTTGGGCGTTATAGGCTTTGGCTTCGAGAAAGAGTGGCGAAAGCGCGCCGGCATGACGTCGCCACGCACAAGCATCTCGTATCCGTCAGGGCGCACGTCTATGAGTTTCACCACGGCCAATAGGTCAGTGGCGTCGGTATTGAGCACGAGGTTCACCTTCACGGGTCCCATCATCCGGAGAGTGTCTCGCGTGGCGGGCCACGAAAAGGTGAGCACGTCGCCACGTTTAGAGGCAAACCGCTGGTCGCCTGCCATATACGCGCGGTCACGACCGCGAGTCGTCACATTATTATAATATGGCACGGGGTTGTCGGGGTCCGACACCACCGTGCCTCCGCCGAGACACAACCTCTTGGCGCGAGCGTCCTTGGGTGGCCAGCAGTCCAATGTCAGCCATTGGCTTTCCACGTCGCGGTCTTTCATTATCTCCTTGCGTGTCTCGCCAGAGGGCAGCAATGTCACGGGCGCGGGCCGTTTGCCTTTTCCCTCAAGATAATGGGCGAAGAACGGGTATTCTATCTCGTTGATGAAATAGGCCGCCGTGCCGGCACCGAACCACGCGTCGTCGAGGTGCTGGTAACCACTGTTCCCCCAACCATGATGATACCATGGCGCTTCCACGAGATAAAGCGGAGTCTTGGGCGACTGCTTGGCTATCTGCCTCCAAGTGGTCCAAGTGCCATAGTTGTCTTCAGCGTCGTAAAGGCCGCCAACAATCATCACGGCTGGCCTTATCTTGCCCAAGCTGCTCGTTGAGCAATGGGCTTGCCAGTAGCTGTCATAATCAGGATGCTCCACTATGTCGTTCCAAAACGACCCTTCCTCCATCACTGGGCTCAGAATATCAGCTATCGGCCGCTTGTAGAACACGTCGACCGTGGTGTCGACAGGCGCGAGCTTGCCCATCGCCTTCACCGAAGGGTTCCGCCGCTGCCTGAAGAAAGAAGAGCCGAAGCCGTAGCTGTCCATGAGCATCAACGCCCCGTTATGGTGAATGTCATCGCCCATGAACCAGTTGTTCACGGGTGCCTGTGGCGAAGCCGCCTTGATGGCCGGATGGCCGGAGCGCGCCGCCATGAAAGCGTAGAAGCCAGGATAAGACGTGCCTTTCACGCCCACGCGCCCGTTGGTGCGACAGTGGGCGAGCAACCAGTCCACGGTGTCCCATGTGTCAGTCGCCTCATCCGTATCGCCTTTTTTCTTCTTGGGATTGAACGGGCGCGATTGCTCAAAACACCCCTCGCTGAGATACGTGCCCCTCACGTTTTGCCTCACGATGATATAACCATGGTTCAGGTACACGCTGTCGAGCCCAAAGCTTTTCTTGCTGAAAGAGTCGTCGTTGTATGGCCGTAGCGAGTAGGGCGTGCGCATGATAAGCACAGGCGCGTGGTCGTTGCCAGCAGGCTCATAAATCTCGGTGTAGAGCCTCACGCCGTCGCGCATGGCAATCATGGCGTGCCGCTTGGTATAGTTGAAACTATGGGCGCATACTGAAAAAGCGCAAAGCAGAAAGCCGATTAGATGGATATGTTTTCTCATGGTTTTGCAAAGATAGTACAAAAATAATAAAAATGTGGGATGACATGGATTATTTTAGTCAATATTAGTTGCGTAATAATTGGAATTTTTGTAAATTTGCAAAAAGTCTTGCTGATATTAACCGCAAACGACAAGGCAATACATGTATAATCAAACCATTAAAAAACAAAAACATTATGGCAAAGAAAGGTGAAGTTTATAAATGCAAACACTGCGGTGCCATGTTAGAAATATTGCACGATGGCGCCAACCCCGTATGCTGTGGCGAGCCCATGACCCTGCTTAAAGAGAACACGACCGACGGCGCCAAGGAGAAGCACGTGCCCGTGGTCGAGAAGATAGACGGTGGCTACCGCGTCAGCGTGGGCAGCGTCGCCCACCCCATGACGCCCGAACACTACATTGAGTGGATTGAGCTGCTGACTCCCACGGGGGTACAGCGTCGCTACTTGACACCCGACGACAAGCCCGTGGCTGAGTTCAAGACCGATGCCACGGAAGTCACGGCACGCGAGTATTGCAACCTCCACGGCTTGTGGAAGGCATAATCACAGCTTGAAACCTGACAAAACATAGGTGATACAAGGCAGAGGGCGTGTCAAAACACCCAATATAAAAATATTAAACTCGTTGTGTGTCCATTTATGGATGCGCAACGAGTTTT
>ERZ779764.13-NODE-13-length-44842-cov-3.9655_pt1 | contig 44842 bp, 32 predicted proteins | sample MGYA00511255_ERZ779764 | MGnify/ENA primary metagenome ERZ779764 (study PRJEB29588, sample SAMEA2151677) | human gut metagenome | biome: human gut; feature: human-associated habitat; material: faeces | place: Denmark | collected 2008/2010 ...
GGGTTGCGGACGGGCACAGGGCCCGCCCCTGCAAAGCATCACCGTATGCGATGATGGATATGCTTACTTGTAGAGCAAGTCTACTATCTCGCGATTCGCGCTATCCACCCTGCCCACGTCGATAGAGCCGAGATAGACCTGCGTCATCCTCTCCGACACGTGCCCCATGGCTTCGCTTATGAGAGCCGTGGGCACGCCCGTGCTTTTTGCCACTGTCGCCCAAGAATGTCTGGCCACGTAGAGCGTGAGATGCATCGGCATGTTGAGGCGCTTGCCAAGCTTGCGCAGATGATAATTGACCATTTGCGAGCTGCGCTTGAATTGTCGCCAGCCCTCCGCTCCTTCCGATGATATGAGCGGAAAGAGATAATCGCCGCCGGCATGTTCGTACCTGGTGGCAATCTCTTGCATTTCGGCAATCCATTCCATCGAAATAGCCTGGCCTGTCTTATGGCGCATGTAAACCAAACGGCCCGCCACAATGTTTGCTTTCAGCAGGTGCGCCATGTCGATGAGCGCCATGCCACGTGTTATAAACGAGAAGATGAAAAGGTCGCGCGCCAATTGCTCTTTTTCGCTCTTGGTCTCCGCGGATGCGATTCTGCGTATGTCCTCTATCGGCAAGGCGCGTTTGCGTGTTCGCGCCTTACCCGTGTAGACGTTATCGAAAAGCTTGTCGTGCAGTTCCGCCTCTCCCGTTTCCCGTGCCCTGTTGCAAACGGCGCGAAGGATGCGGAAATAAAACGACTGCGTATTCTTAGTCGCGCCCCGCTTTTTTAGGTAATCGGCAAACAATGTCATTGAACGTGACGTGACCATCTTCCAAGGCATGGCCTTTTCAGGGTCAATGAAACGCAGCCAACAATTGAGGGTGGCGCGATAGGCTTCTGCCGTGCGGAATTGGCCGGCAGTCTCTTTCTCCGTGATAATCCCCCTCATGAACTCCACCATGTCGCCATAGGCCGTAGGCGCAGTCTTGTTGTCTTCGTTCTTAACCGTGATACATATTTCCAAGTGATGCCCCACAATATTGAGCAGTTCCTTTGATACGATAACTTCGATGTCTTTCTTTTTCATGTATTATATATAATAATGTGTAACCGCAGTTTGGAGTGGCAAATATAATATATCCCCGAAACATGGACTGACATTATTGCTCGAACATTTTTAAGGGCCGGCATAAAACCGGCCCCTGCAAGAGGGATGGTTTTCAAAGTCTCCCCACGGGGAGATTCGCAAAACCATGCAGGGTTCTCTCCCCTGCTTGCGTGCTGACGAGCCCCACGGCAAGGCATTTTGATACCGCAAAGGTACATGCCCCAGCCGTAAGAAAACCAAAAGGAAATTTATTTTTAAATGTTTAATTAATCTTTTAATCGTATGAACAAAAAGAAGGTTTTCAGTTACCTGTTCATCGGCCTGCTCGCAGTGGGCGCAACAGGTACAGTAACTTCCTGTAAGGACTACGATGATGACATCAACAACCTGCAGCGCCAGATAAAGGCCAATGCAGATAAGATCGACGAGATTGAGAATCTCATCAAGGGCGGTTCTGTCATCACTAACGTGGCTCAGTCGGAGACGGGTGTCACCGTTACCTTGAGCAACGGCAAGTCATTCAACCTCACCAACGGCAAGGACGGTGCACAGGGCATCCAAGGCGAACCGGGCAAACCTGGTACCGCATGGACAATCGGTGAAGACGGCTATTGGTACTGCGACGGCAAGCCGACCAAGTATCTCGCACGTGGCCCACAAGGCGAAAAGGGCGAGCAGGGCGAGCAAGGCGTGCCTGGAGCAGCAGCATCAGTTGAGTATTATGTGCCAAACCCAGAGACCCACCACTTCGACATCTACAAGGATGGCAAATTTGTAAAGGACTCTGGCATCTCATTCGTCAGCGACCAGAGCGGCACCATCACCGGAACACTTGACAACGCACGCAAGAACCTCATTCTCTCTGGTTTGACAGGCTATAGCGATGACGTGGTGATTTCTCTGACTGGCAACCTCACAAGCCTCGTGTTCATGCCTAAGCTCTATATGGACGGCATCGAGACCGTGAATTATCCTTACCTCACTGGTACCACTTTGGTAGCAAAGGATCTTAGCGGCTTGAAGAACCATCAGGGTAAGCCGATAGCGGGTGATATCGTCGATTACCAGTCAAACCTCCTGCCTAACGATCCTATTACGGCAACAGGTGGTGAAGATTATGTCTATGGTCCTACATGGACTGTGCAGTATCACATGAATCCTGCCAACGCCAATACAGAGTATAGCGACGTTAAGGGTTACAACGTGCTGCAGCCTGAGGTGATGTACGTGAAGACACGCGCCGGGGAGGATCCTGCAAAGGTGCTTGGCGTGACATCTCCTGAGAAGAAAGACAATGGCGCAGCCGCATTCTTGAACAGCAACGGTATCCTGACAGCAGGTCTTAAGATTGCACATCCAGACAAGCTGAACGAGACACCAACAAGCAAAACTTACCAGAAGGACAACACGATTGCCCTGCAGGTGAAGTCTAAGGAGAACAAGCTCGCTACCGAGGACGCAACTGTCACTTCCGACTACGCTCTCCTCAACCCACTGAAGGCTAAGCTCGAGGCTCTCGCATGGGCTATCAAGCCAATGTACGGCGAGATGGATCTTGAGAAGCGCACGCAGACAGGTGACGAGAAGGGTCTTGCTGCTTTCGGTCACGAAAACGACAAGGTGCACATCTGGAATTCTCCTAATGAGGCTTTGGCAGATAGTCGTGGCGCAGCCCTTGAGCTCTACTACAATGGCGACATCGACTTGAAGCAGTATATCAACATACACTATGCCGTGCAAGACTACAAGAAACTTGACAAGGCTTTTGTTAATTCGACCATGACTCTTGACCAGGCTCGCGAATGGGGTCTGACCTACGAGTTCAAGCTCGTGGACTACAAGGTTGACGGCAACAAGACCGCTGACAGCAAGTTCGCCACATGGAAGGATGAGGCCAACGGCGTGCTGAAGGCCAACAACGTTGACGAGAACGGCAATCCTGCCAAGGATAACCGCGCAGCCATTGGCCGTGAGCCTCTGGTACAGGTGCTCGTGAAGAACGCTGACGGCAACGTTGTGCTCGATGGTTACATCTTGCTCCACATCACGGAGAAGGCTGCTGAGGACAAGATAGCCACACTCGACACTTATCCTGCCGGTGATGCCCAGTTTGACCTTTGCAACGCTGTTGACGGTGTACAGACAACATGGTCTCAATTCAACAAGTTCGTGCTTTCAGACTTCTTCACAGAGGTTGATGCCAACGGCTTGAAGAAGGAGGAGTTTGATGCCATGTATACTCCTGAGGTGCTGACAGAAAACGCAGGAACAACAGCAGATGGCAACAAGTTTGACTACTTGCAGCTCTATACCACAACAGACGGCAAGACCTTCACCAAGTCAGAGCTTGGAGATCTCGCTTATGTTGCAAACAGCGAGGGTACAACCAACCACACTTGGACATGGACACTTTCTGAGAAAGAGGTCGAGGAGTTGACCCACCACAAGACCAAGTATCCTGTGACCGTGACTCGCTACTTCCGCTACAACCTCAAGGAGGCTGTCGTAGGTACGAAGATCGCTCCTTACAAGTACATCTATGTCAAGGTTACCGTGAACCTCACACGTAAGCAGAACACCGCGGTTGCCCTCACCGAGAAGATTAGCAACCACTGGTTTGACGCCGTAACGGGTGCTGATGGTGGCAAGACGGCCATTGTAAACGATATCCACGAGCCTATCAGCGGTGGTTATGCCAACACGTTCAACAACAGCATTGCCAAGACATTCGTCGGCAACAAGGCTGCTACGGGCAATCTGGAGAACAAGTACTACTTCGTTCCTAAGAATGTTGAAATTACCGCTCAGAATGGCAAGAAATACACCATCACAGCCAAGAGTTCCGCTACAGACACGAAGTGGAACGCTTTGGTAGACAAGTATGTTGAGGACCACTCTGATGTCTACGACGAGGCTAAGCTCGCTGAGCAGCTCAACGCTTGCGCAGTGGATTACAATGAGGGCGTGTTCACCAACAAGTCTCTCTACGCTGTGTATAATGGCAAATACACAAAGATCGCCATTCTTACTCAGGATGGCGCAAGCGCTGGCCAGTTGAAGCTCATCAACAACTCAGCCACTAAGGATGTGCTCAACGCTATCGGCTACAAGGCCAACCATGGCAACATCGCCGATGAGCTTCGCACATACGTTGGAGTTATCGCTTCAAGCGGTTGCGGTGTCGCCGTTCCTGTGACCGACGGTTCATTCCTCGTTAGCTGGCAGCGTCCTATCAACCTCAACACAATTGCTCCTCAGCAGGTAATTGACGCTAAGGAAGACGGTAACATCATCTACCTGAGTGACCTGTTGAACCTCTACGACTGGCGTAACGATTCCATGGAGGGCGCAAACAAGTGGTACTGGGCATATTATGGCGTGAATGCCGTTACGGTCAACGTCAACCCATCAGTTGTTGAAACTAACATGCACCAGGCAGACGAGAACACATTCGTCAAGCTTGGCACTATCACCAAGAAGGCTGAACTCTACACTCACGATGGCACAGCTACCGTGAACAAGGGCGCCAAGAAGTTCACATTCGACCTCTCAGCTTACAACAGCTCTGATAAGAACCAAGCGCTTCTTGACAAGATCGCAGCCGACAAGGCTATCTTCGGTGCCATCTACTACAAGAACAACGGTGAGAACGTGACCAAGTTCACTCTCAAGATTCCTGTGACAATCAGCTACACTTGGGGTGACTTCTACACTGAACTCGTCGTGACTGTTGACAGGACGAAGAACAACTAATCGCACGTTATTTCTTATATCAAATATAAGCTCTTAATTGAGAGGGTGTGTCTACAAAAGAGCAGACACACCCTCTTTTTTATAATATAAACGTTTACCTATGAAAAAGACATTCAGTTTATTGTTTGCTTTAGGCATGCTCTCTTCGTCTTTCTTCACTTCTTGCTCCTCCTGCTCTTCCAACAAGGAGAAGCCACGCGAGGAAAGAGTGGCGGAATTCAGAAGCACGCTCAACCATGAAGACACCACCCAGATGCTTAAGCTTTGCGACGACGCCATGGCCCAGCTCAAGGCTGGCCAAGTGGAGAGAGTCTTGAGCAGCTTGTATGAATACAACGACTCCACCAAGGAGGTGAAGCCGTTGACCAAGCAGACTGCCGACCGCTACCGCAAGCGTTTTCGCATGTTCCCGGTGCTCGACTATAGCCGCCAGTTTTTCTCTTTCCAGTTGGAAGGATGCAACGACGTGCGCTACAACGTGACATGGGCAAAGGCTGAGCAGACTGGTACGGATTCACCCGCTAAGACGGCTTATATGTTTAATCCCGTCAAGGTAGATGGCTCGTGGAAGCTCTGCGTCAAGACGCAAGCCGACGAGACAGACCCAGACATGAGATAACACGTCTTGTTTATGAAACACTTTTTACTGTTACTGACATTGCTTTGCTCGCTGGCTGGTTATGGGCAGAGCACCAAGAAAGCCACGTTTAATTTTTCCTCCCCGTCATCATTGAGCCCGTCGTATCACGACAAGGACTTTACCACAGACGCCGGCCCAGCCGTCAAGGTATCCAACGTGACGTTCAAGTCTGGCGACGTATCATTGTCTTTCACCGAGACAGGAAGCTGCCCTGGTGTCTGGCTTGCAAAGGAGGACAATGGATATTGGTTTGAACCCAAGGTCAACTCCACGGTCATATTCTCTGTTCCAAGTGGCGCGAAAATTGACTCAATAGTTGTTGACAACAACAGCGAGCAGGGTGGATTTAGCCCTGAGAGAAACCAGGGTGGCAAGTTTGATTATACATCAAGCAGCTATTGTTGCAAGTGGACTGCCAATGGTGGAACTTACACACAGGTAAGTTTCTTCATCAGTGGCGAGGGAACGGCAATCAACAAGATTACCGTAACCTACACTCCACGCGCCGACGTGCTCACTCCCGTCTCCACTTCCATAGCCAATGGTGCCACGGTAGGCAGCTTCTCGTCTATCGACCTGACATTTAGCAGCACCATAACCTTAAACAGTGGCGTTAATGCCGAGTTGCTTGCGGATGACGCGGAACCTCAAACGTTGACGGCAAGCGCCAGCGGCTCCAAGCTGACATTAAGCATCGCCAACGCCATAACCGAGAACGGCCAGTACGCTATCAGCGTGCCAGAAGGCATGGTGAAAACAAGCAGCGGTTATACCAATACCGCGCTGAGTTATGCTTTCACCGTGAAGAAAGACCAAGCCACGTTCAATCCAGAGTCAGTGTCGCCAGCCGAGGGATATCAAGAGAACATGTCGCTTAAAGATCCCATCGTCATCACGTTCCCAGAGCTCATTGGTACGGTGAGCGACAAGGCTTTACCCCTCTGTTTAGATGGAACGGCCAAGAACGGAGTGACCTTTACGATTGGCCCGGACAACAAGAGCATCATCGGCAAGTTCAATGTGGAGCAGCCCATGACCACTCCCGGCACATACACGCTGACCATTCCCGAGGGTTTTGTCCACAACGCGTTGTGGAACATCGAAGGCTCGGACGCGTGGAACAAGGCCGTGACATACACATGGGTGGTGTCCAACAAGAAACCTGACACGGAGACCATGAAAGCCGCGAAAGCGCTGCTTTTGAAGACCGGCGTGGGCTATCCGTCAGCCACGAGCAAGTCTCGCGAGGCGTTGGAAAATGCCGTCGAAGCCGAGGAGGTGCCTACCGACGAGCAGTTGACAAAACTGATGTCGGCTTTCTACAGTGAGACCGACGTGGAACTGCCTTCAACAGACAAGTACTACAAGATTTGCGGCATTAATGACAAGGGTGACAAACTGTACCTGAGCTATGACGGGGCCGCTGTCAGCCTAACCTCCAACGCATCCGGCGCTTATCCATTCAAGGCAGAGAAAAAAGGTGAAAACAAAGTCGCCTTCTCTACACTTGATGGCAAGTACCTGCACTTGCTCACGACAGACAATAAGTACACGGGCTCATCATCTAAGAACGTGACCGAGGCTTATGACGCTTCCATTAACGACTTGACCTTAGCTCGCTTCTCAATTGATGAAGTTGAGGATGCCAAGACCTTGGGTAAATTCAGCATTCATGGCAGTCTTGGCACTGACCCCGTGACCAGTGAGGCGGTATCGGCTTTCAACCTGCTCGACTTCTCCAAGAAGATGATTCTCACAGACCCATCGTATAAGACACTCATGTTCAACGACAAGATCTCCAACGCCTTTGTCTTCGAGGAGAGCGAGAAGCCTGCCTTGGAGAGTGCCGACATTGACGTGCAGCTCGACAAGACCGTTATCTCAAGTACCAACGAGACCATTCGCCTGACATTCACCCACGATGATGGAGTGACATTGAAAGCTGGCGTAGCACCTACCATTACCGATGCCAACGGCAATGTGGTAAGCGGAGCCACGGCAACCATAGCCTCCGTGGACAACTCCACAATGGACTTTGACATCTCGTTCAGCGGCCTATCAGATGGCGATTATTTCCTCATCATACCCAAGGGGGCATTCAGCTTCGCGCAAGATGGCAAGCAGGTGACTTCCAATGAGTACAAGACTTCGTTCAAGGTCTCGAGCAAAGAAGACCCGACACCAGGCCCACTGCCATCGGGTTTCAAGCATTACCAGAGTTGGAGCAAACTGCCCAAGGAAAACCAAGACGAATATCCAGCCGATTACCTTACGCAGTTTATTGTTTACATAGACCGCGCACAATCAAAGAACGGTCTTGTCGGCAACCCCAATGTCAAGGTACAGCTTAAAGAGAATAGGAACAACAAACTGGTGGGCGAAGGACATTTCGAGGAAGACCCCGAACACACCGATAACATTAACTATGCTGTTAAGCTTGTTTGGGATTCACCTATCGACATGGTAAAGGTCAGGTCAACCCAATACATCTTCATCATCCCCGAAGGCGCGTTTGGCGACGGCAACTATGGCAAGTACCTGCAAAATGCGTCGAGCGTCAGTCCGTCACAATGCACTGTCAACGATAGCTACACAAGGTGCTATGACATCAATACCGCCATTCCTTCCAGCATCAATGGTGTACAGGCCGAAGACAACGCCGCCAAGGTCATTTACGACCTTCAGGGCCGTCGTGTGGAGCGTGTCACGAAGACTGGCATCTACATCGTGAACGGCAAGAAGACCGTGATTTGGAAGTAATAATCCGTTTCCATAACGGGAGCCATGACAAATAAGGAGGCGCGCCACAAAGATTGGCGCGCCTCCTTTGTTTTTGATATTATCTATCAACTAATACTTCCAACGCAAGAAATATGTCCGAAGTCCTGCAAAAAATACGGTTCAATAATTACCTATACACTATCTAAAGCTTCGCGACCACCTCCTCACTTAAACCAGTGTATTTGGCTATCAAGGCCGTGGGCATACCGTCAGCCTTCATGGCCTTGGCGCTTGCCATGGCACTGTCGTGCGCACCTTGCGCCAAACCCTGCTTCATGCCTTCTGCCAAACCTTCTGCCTTGCCTTGCTTCATGCCTTCTGCCAAACCTTCTGCCAAACCTTCTGCCATGCCTTCTGCCAAACCTTCTGCCTTGCCTTTCTCGCGTTCTCTTCTCACTGAGGAGTGAAGGGTGCGCTCAACGCTGACCATGTCCCAGAAATGGTCATAACCTGCCATCTGCGCGTCGCTGTAAGCCGACTCCTCAACGATGTCGAGCGCTTTGCGGGTCTCTGGGTTCTCCAGCAGTTCCTTGGGAGCGATTTTCGTGTCCCCGTCTATCTCGGTCAGGAATCGGAGCCACAGTGCCGTCATCTTCTTCTCAGTGAAAGAATGCGGCTTGAACTTCGGCAGCTCGATGAAGATCACGTGCATGTCCTCGATGACATGGCCGGGATACTTGAACTCCATTAACCCGTAGTCGTGATACCACTCATCGGTGTCGTGAAGGAAGGCCTCGTTGATGAGGTTGAGCGAATACACGGGCTGCAGGTCGGAATAGTCATCCCCGCTCTTGAGCTGCTTGACGTAAGCCTTGGAGGAGTTGAAAAGCACGCGCTTGAAGAAGTCGGCCGTCCATATCATTTGCATCTCAACGATGAACTGCCGCTTCAGCTGGTCCTCGCAACGCACGTCGACGATGGTGTCCTTCTTCAACGGCATGGTTGGTATAAGCTCAAACGGAAGGTACTCGATGCTTGTCACCTGCCCGTCGTCGGGCAATGGCAACATGGCATTGAGGAAGCTTATCATCAAGTCCTTGTGGTCGGCAAAGACCTTCTTGAATGTCAAATCGGCTCTTGGATCAAGGTATTTTCCCATACTTGTGCTGTTTTCCGCAAAGTTAATGATTTTATTCGTTCCGAGAAAGTTTTTAGCCTATTTCCGCAACAATGACTTTAATGATTTGCGGTATCAGAGCCGAACCATCGGGATTAAAACAATTCAGGGAGGAGCAAACCCACCGGCTTGCCCCTCCCTGAATTGTTTACACGGATGCCACTTAGGGCATTACCAAATAGTCATTGGCTAACGAGCTTACCACACGTGGGCACGCTTGTTCTTTGGCACGAACATCTTGTCGCCTTTCTTCACGTTGAAAGCCTTGTACCAAGCGTCTATCATAGGAAGCGCGGCATTGACGCGAGCGTAGTTAGGAGAGTGGACATCCACGGTGAGGAGATACTTCACCACCTCGTCGGTCATGTTTGAGGCCCACACTCTACCCCACGCGAGGAAGAAACGCTGCTCAGGCGTGAAACCGTCTTTCACGGCCAGTGGATGCTCCTTCATGGAGTTCTGCAAAGCGCGGAACGAGATGTTCAGTCCGCCGTTGTCGCCAATGTTCTCGCCAAGGGTTTGCTTGCCGTTGACCTTGATGCCTGGCAGCACGTCGAACGAGGAGAACCAGTCGGCAAGCACCTTGGTGCGCGCGTCGAAATTTTTCTTGTCTTGCGCCGTCCACCAGTTGCGTTGGTTTCCGTACTTGTCGAATTGTGAGCCTTGATCGTCGAAGCCATGGCTCATCTCGTGACCTATAACGCCGCCAATGGCACCGTAGTTGACGGCATCATCGGCATTAGGATCGAAGAATGGCGGCTGCAGTATGGCCGCGGGGAAGCAAATCTCGTTTGTCGACGGGTCGTAGTAGGCGTTGATGGTCTGTGGGGTCATCTGCCACAACGTCTTGTCCACCTTCTTGTTCACGCGCTTGGCTATATAGTCATCGGTGGCCCAGCGAGAGATGTTGCACAGGTTCTCGTAAAGCGAAAGGCTGTCGTTGACCTGCAAGCCGTCGTAGTTTTTCCACTTGTCGGGATAGCCAATCTTGACGATGAAGTTGGACAGCTTGTCCTTAGCCTGCGCCTTCGTGGCATCTCCCATCCACGTGGCCTCATCGATGCGCTGTGCGAGAGCCGTCTGCAGGTTGCGCACGAGTTCAAGCATGCGTTTCTTGCTCGACTCGGGGAAATACCTCTCCACGTACATCTTGCCTATCGCCTCGCCCAACCTGTCGCTCACCACGGCCACGGCGCGTTTCCATCGCGGCTGGTCTTGCTTTGAGCCGACCATGGCCTTCCTGAGCTCGAACGAAGCCTTGCGGAAGTCGTCGCTGAGCTTGCTGGTGGCACCACTGATGACCTTGGCCTCAGTATAGGTCTTGAGGTCATCGAGAGGCGTTTCGGCGAGAATCTTCTCTACGGCGTGTATAGGCTCAGGCTGGCCAACGTCAACATAATCGAAAGCCGGGAAGCCAGAGGCGAGGAACACGTTGCCCCAGTCGATGCCGGGGAAGTCGCTGATGAGCTGCGTGTATGTCATCTTATGATAGTTGGCGTCGATGTCGCGCTGCTTCACCTTGTCGTAGCTTGCCTTGGCAATCTCCGTCTCAATGGCTATGACGGCCTGCGTCTTCTTCTCCGCCGTGGCCTCGTCGGCCCCGGTCAGCGTGAACAGCTTTTTCAGGTATTGCTTGTAAGCCTCCAGCACGCGCTTGTTTTGCGCGTCATCGGAGAGATAATAGTCGCGCTCGCCAAGTCCGAGTCCGCTCTGCCCCACGGCCACAAGGTTCCACTCAGAGTCTTTTTGGTCGGCCCCCGCGCCAATGCCGAACATCATCGTCGACTCACCGTTGCGGTCGAGCTGCGCGCACACCAGCTGGTATTCCTTGCGGTTCTTTATTGCCGCTATCTTGTCGAGCGTAGGCTTGATGGGTCTCCATCCCTCACGGTTCAGGCGGACGGAGTCCATCAAGAGGTTGTAAAGAGAGCCTATCTTCTGCCCCAGCGTGCCTTGCTTTTGCGGTTTTGAGGCAAAGTCGAGAATGATGTCCTGGATGCGTTTCTGGCTCTGCTCGTACAAGTCGGTGAAGGCACCGTTCTGCACATGCTCAGCGTCGAGCGGGTGCGACTTGAGCCATCCTCCCGCGGCATAGTGGTAGAAGTCGTCGCCAGGCTTCACCGAGGTGTCGAGGTTCTTCAGGTCAATGCCCGAGGAAAGGTTGCCCTGTGCGAACGCGCCCGTGGCGCACAGCAAGAGTCCCAAAAGAAAAGTCTTTTTCTTCATTTTTCGTGTTATATTAAAAAAGCGAACCCCACCGCGCCCATTATTATCATGCGCCCGATGAGATTCGCGTCGTTTAAGACATTGTTACTTATTTCACGTTGCCCACCTTGATGAGGTATTCGGCAATCTGCACGGCGTTGAGCGCCGCTCCCTTGCGTATCTGGTCGCCCGTGAGCCACAGCGTGCAACCGTTGTCGTCGGCCAAGTCCTTGCGCACGCGTCCCACGTAGACGTCGTCCTTGCCCGCGCTCTCCAATGGCATGGGGTAGACATACTGGTCGTCGGGATCCTGCACGAGAGTCACGCCCGGCGCGCTCTTCAGAGCCTCTTGGATGTCCTTGACCTCCAACGGCTTCTCTGTCTCAAACCACACGCTCTCTGAGTGGGAACGAAGCGATGACACGCGCACGCAGGTGGCTGACGTGCGAACGTCGGAATGCATTATCTTCCGGGTCTCATTATACATCTTCATCTCCTCCTTGGTATAGTCGTTGGGCGTCATCTTGTCGATTTGCGGAATGACGTTGTAAGCCAACTGGTGAGGGAATTTCTCCACGGTGCTGACGTGGCCCGTCTCCACCATCTCCTTGTATTGCTGCTCCAGCTCCTTCATGGCCGCCGCTCCGGCACCCGACGCGCTCTGATAGGAAGACACGTGAATCTTCTTGATATGACTGAGCTTGTCTATCGGGTTCAGCACCACAACCATCATTATGGTAGTGCAGTTAGGGTTTGCGATGATTCCCTTCGGGCGGTCCAACGCATCCTCTGGGTTTATCTCAGGCACAACGAGCGGCACATGCGGATCCATGCGCCACTGCGAGCTGTTGTCTATCATCACCGCGCCATGTTTCGTTATGGTCTCCGCAAACTCCGCCGACGTACCGCCACCGGCTGAGACAAAAGCGATGTCCACGTCCTTGAAGTCATCGTTGTGCTGCAACTCCTTCACGGTATAAGCCTTGCCGCGGAAGGTGTATTGCCTGCCCGCGCTGCGCTTGGAGCCGAAAAGCAGAAGGTCATCGATGGGGAACTCTCTCTCAGCAAGGATGCGCAGGAACTCTTGTCCCACGGCACCGCTTGCGCCTACAATAGCTACTCTCATAATTGTGTAATAATTGAAACCTTTGGGGCAAAATTACAACAAATATGCGAAAATATGAGTAACTTTGCCATTAAAATAGGAAACAAAGATAACAAATGGCAACTTTTGCCTCATATTTCCCCATCACCGACCCCACGCTGGTGTTCTTCGTGGTGCTCATCATCATTCTCCTTGTCCCTGTCATCATGGGCAAGCTGCGCATACCCCACCTCATAGGCATGGTCCTCGCCGGCGTAGCCATTGGCAAGTATGGCCTCAACGTCCTCGTGAGGGATTCCAGCTTTGAGCTCTTCGGCAGGGTGGGACTCTATTACATCATGTTCCTCGCCTCCTTGGAGATGGACATGGAAGACCTTCGCAAGAACAAGTGGCGAACACTGACCTTCGGGTTGCTCACCTTCGGCTGCCCATTCTTCCTGACATGGCTGATGGGCATCGACATCCTCGGTTATGCGCCCATCGCAGCCTTGTTGCTGGCTTGCGTCATGGCATCAAACACGCTTGTCTCCTACCCCATCGTCTCTCGATATGGCATACAGCAGCAGAAGAGCGTCACGCTGTCGGTGGGTTCCACGATGGTGAGCCTCTTCCTTGCCCTCGTGGTGCTCGCCGCGTTGGTGGCTTCCAATGAAGGCAAGAGCGACGTGTTGTTCTGGCTGTGGTTCGTTGGCAAGCTCGCCATATACGTGGTGGGCATACTTCTCACCATCCCACGCCTGACACGATGGTTCCTCCGCCGCTACAGCGACGCGGTGATGCAGTTTATCTTTGTAATGGCCGTGCTCTTCCTCTGCGCCGCGCTGTCGGAGCTTGTCGGCTTGGAAGGCATCTTCGGCGCGTTCTTCGCCGGTCTGGTGATGAACCGCTACATACCGCAACTCTCGCCTTTGATGAACCGCATCGAGTTCATAGGCAACGCACTGTTTATCCCCTATTTCCTCATCGGCGTGGGCATGCTCATCAACGTGCGACTCCTCTTCCACGGCGGAGGCATCCTGTTTGTGGTGGCTTGCATAGTGGTCTTCGGCACGGTGGGCAAGGCCATCGCCGCTTACGTGGCGGCATTCTTCTTCCGCCTGCCCACATTGGCCGGGCACATGATGTTCGGCCTCACCTCAGCCCATGCCGCCGGAGCCATAGCCATGGTCATGGTGGGCATGAACATGACCACCGCCAACGGCAAGCCCCTCATAGACGAGGTGATGCTCAACGGCATCGTCATCATGATACTCTTCACCTGCGTCATCTCGTCGCTCATCACGGAATGGGCGTCAAGGAAGACCGTGCTCAGGGAGCGCGAGCTGCCATCAGAGGACGTGCCCGATGACGATGAGCGCATTCTCGTACCCGTGAAGTACAAGGAGTATGCCAACCGCTTGGTCAACTTGGCGATAATGGCACGCAACCAAAAACTCAACCGCTCAATAGTGGCCATCAACGTGGTCTACGACGACTCCAACATGCGGCGCAACCAGAGAGACGGGCAGCAGCTCCTTGAACAGATACAGCAGTATGCCGCTGGCTCCGACGTGAAGGTTGATACCCAAGTGAGGATTGCCGCCAACATAGCCAATGGCATCAAACACGCCTTAAAGGAGTTTCAGGCCTCAGAGATTCTCATAGGCATGCACATGCACGACATAGAAACGACGGCTTTTTGGGGACAGTTCCACCGGAGCCTGTTCAACGGCGTGAACCGGCAAATCATCATGGCGCGCCTCTACCATCCTCTCGCCACGCTGAGGCGCATCGTCGTAGCCGTGCCCTCACGCGCGCAATATGAGCCAGGATTCTTCCGCTGGATGGAACGGCTGTCGCGAATAGCCGAGAACCTCGAGTGCCGCATACAGTTCCACGGCAGGATGGACACCCTGCAGATGGTAAACCAGTTCATCACGAACCGCCACCCCAACCTCCGCGCCTCATGCGTGGAGATGACCCACTGGAACGAGCTGCCTCGACTCGCCTCCACGATAGCCGACGACAATCTTTTCGTGGTGGTGACGGCGCGTCAAGGCACAGTGTCGTTCAAGTCGGCAATGGAACGCTTGCCAGAGGAGCTGACAAGGTGGTTCAAGGGGAAGAACCTCATGATAGTATTCCCCGACCAGTATGGCGACGACAAACAGACCATGACGTTCGCGCAGTCGCAGCACACGGAGGAGACTTCGGCCTACGACGCCCTGGCAAAGTGGCTGAGAGGTGTCATAGGAGGCAGAAGGAGATATAGACGAGGATAGACACTTATAGAACTATATAGACTGATATAGACTAAATAGACTGATAATAGACAGAATAGTACAAACAATGATAGACGTTAAAGGAATAACCAAATCGTTTGGAAAATTGCAGGTGCTCAAGGGCATTGACCTGCATATCGACAAGGGCGAGGTGGTAAGCATAGTGGGTCCGTCGGGTGCCGGCAAGACCACGCTCCTGCAGATTATAGGAACCCTCGACAAGCCCGATGGCGGCACGGTCGTGGTAGACGGCGTGGACGTGGGTGGCCTTTCAGCCAAGAAGCTCGCCGACTTCCGCAACCAGCACATCGGATTCGTGTTTCAGTTTCACCAGTTGCTGCCAGAGTTCACGGCTCTGGAGAATATCATGATTCCGGCGTTCATAGCCGGCAAGGGACGTCAAGAAGCGCGCAAGCGCGCAGAAGAGTTGCTCGACTTCATGGGCCTGAGCGAACGTGCCTCGCATAAGCCCAACGAGCTGTCGGGCGGCGAGAAGCAGCGCGTGGCTGTGGCTCGCGCCCTTGTCAACAACCCGGCCGTGGTGCTTGCCGATGAGCCGTCGGGCAGTCTCGACACTAAGAACAAGTCGGAACTGCATCAGCTTTTCTTCGACCTCAGGGACAAGTTTGGCCAGACTTTTGTCATCGTCACCCACGACGAGAGCCTTGCAAAGCTGACCGACCGCACCATACACATGAAAGACGGACTGCTGGAAGCCACTGTCCAAGCGTCCGACCAACCCTCCACGACAGATGAAGGGGAAAGCATGACCGAGACAGTATGAGCAAACACTCTGTCATGTCCTCACCTATCATGGAGATGAGTGACACTTGCGGTATGCAGAGCGGCATATTCCTCGTTGCCCTAAGCGGAGGCCCCGACAGCGTGGCATTGCTACGCATGCTCATCGACAAGGGTCATAAGGTGGAAGCGGCCCACTGCAACTTCCACCTGCGTGGCAAGGAAAGCAACCGCGACGAGGCTTTCTGTAAGACCCTTTGCGAGAAGTTGGGGGTAAAGTTGCACATTGCGCATTTCGACACCAAGGAGTTTGCCAAACTGCGTGGAATCTCCATCGAGATGGCTGCGAGGGACTTGCGCTATCGGTGGTTCGCGCAACTCGCGCAAGACACAAACGCCGCAGGGGTGTGCGTGGCTCACCACAGCGACGACCAAGTGGAGACCATACTCCTTAACATGCTTCGCGGCACAGGACTTAAAGGACTGCTCGGCATGAGACACCGCAACGGCATATTCGTGCGCCCGTTGCTAAACATGTCAAGGCTGGATATCCTCGCTTACCTCAAACGCATAGGACAAGACTATGTCACCGACAGCACGAACCTCGAGGACGACGTTCAGCGCAACAAGCTGCGGCTTGATGTCATTCCCATGCTTGAGACTGTGACACCCGCGGCAAAACAAAACATCCTGCGCATGGCCGACAACCTTGGTGACATAGAGAAGGTGGTGGAACAAAGCCTCAGCGTGGCACTGGAGAAAGCAAAAGCGGAATGCGCCATTGGCGAGGCTTATTCCATGAATGCCGTAAGGAGTTATGCCAGTCCACGACTGCTTCTCTGGAACATCCTGTCGCCCATTGGCTTCAACCGCGCGCAAACAGAGGAGATACTCTCTTCAGCCCAAGGCGGAAAGACGTGGACGGCAAAGCGTCATGTCGCCGTGATGAGCAACGACAAACTGTTTGTCTATCCGAGTGAGGCGTGGGACAAGGCTTTGCCCAAGCTGCGCATCCCGGAAGAGGGGCTATATGGCCTTGGAGAGCACAAGATACGCGTTTCAATAGACACGGCAGCCAACTGTCCACATCCCTCAAAAGACAGCCTAATAGCCACATTAGACGCCGACGGCATTGCCTTCCCGCTAACATTGCGTCCCGCGAATGATGGCGACCGCCTGTCACCCTACGGCATGAAAGGCACGAAAACCGTGGCCGACTACATGAAAGACAAGAAAGCCGAACCAATAGAGCGGCGCGGGCAACTCGTGGTGACTACTGCCAATAACGACATTATATGGCTTGTGGGACGGACAATAGACGACCGCCATAAGATTGGGGAAAGCACCAAGAGGATAATGACCCTGAAGATTGAAAGTTGACAAACATGGGAAAAACGTCAACCGGTAAAAGGCAAGGACCATTACCTAACTAATGACAACGACAACAAATTTGCGACCAACAAATAATCGCTGATAATAAATCAACAAACAATCAACAAACAACAATCCCCGGCTTGCGACTGCAGGCCGGGGATTTCTTATTTATTCCCTTCGAGGGAAACTGTTGGCTTATTAAGGCTCAGCGATCATGATAGTCACACGGTTCTTGTCGTTCTCGGCGAACGGCTGTACGCGTGAACCCTTGCTGTCTGACGTGATGCGGCTCTCAGCGATACCCTTGTCCTTGAGGGCCTTAACCACTGTAGCGGCGCGCTGTGCGGCCAGACGGTCGTTGATCTTGTTGTTACCTGTGCCAGCGTCAGCGTAACCAGTCACGGTCACCTTAGCCTCTGGGTGCTCGTTCATGTAAGCCACGATGTCGTCAACCTTTGGCTGCTCCTTAGATGTAACGGCAACCTTGTTGATTGTGAAGAACACGTCGCGACGGATAGGTTCAACCTTCACAGGAGCTGGTGCTGGAGCCGGTGTTGGCTCAACATACTCTTCCTTCTGTGGCTCTGGTGCTGGAGCTGGCTCTGGAGTCTTCTTTGTGTAGCTCTTGCCGAGGTTGATGCGCAGACCTGCGAGGGCGTTGAAATACCAGTCGGCGTTGCCAGCCTTCTTAGAGTTGTACTTATCTGAGAGGATGTTGGCATTACCCTCGAGCATGATGCTGACAGCCTTGCTGACGCGGAAGTTCAGCTCAACGCCACCACGACCCACGGGACGCACCTTTGTGCCTTCCCAGATGTAACGCATCCCATAGTCCTTGGCCAGGGCGTTAGCCTCGTCGTTGTCGAAAGCGATGTTAGCGCCGCCACCGATGAACGCGCTGAGGTTGAACACGCGGTTAGGATTCCAACCACAGAAAGCGTTGCTGAGGTTGAAGATGAAGTCGACGCCAGGAGCGACATACTTCCACTTATAAGTGACGTTGGCAGGAGCTGCATTGCCAGTCTCCGTCACGCCATTGTAGCCACCCTTGCTCTGCCAAGCGTTTACAGCAACGCGAGCGCCAAACCAAGGATTGAACTGATAGCCGATACCGAGCTGCACGTTAGGTGAGATGAGGTCGCCAAACTTGGCCTCACCGAGAGTGTACTGTGCACCACCCTGTAAATCGAGGAATGCGTGCTTCTTGAATGTGTACTCGTTGCCAGCCTTATCCGTATAAGTGGCTTGAGCCATGGCAGCTGAAGATCCACCAAGGACCAACGCTGCGACCAATAAAGTCTTAATGCACTTCATAAAGCGATTAATTTAGTTAATATTCTCTTTGTTATTTCTCTCAAATACAAAAGCCACACTAAAATTCTTTTGCAAAGTTAGCAAATAATTTAATAGCTGACTGTCTTTTTACTGTTTTTTTTCTAAAATCTTAGAATTCCGCGTTTTTCGGCGTGCGTGGGAACGGTATGACGTCACGTATGTTTTGCATTCCTGTCACGAAGAGGATAAGTCTCTCGAAACCAAGGCCGAAGCCGGCGTGTGGGCATGAGCCGTATTTACGGGTGTCGAGGTACCAGCTGTAGGTTTCCTCCTTCATGCCGCGGCGTTCAATCTCGTCGAGGAGTTTCTTATAATTCTCCTCACGCACGGAGCCACCGATAATCTCGCCAATGCGCGGGAAAAGCACGTCGGTGCCCTGCATGGTCTTGCCGTCGGGGTTTTTCTTCATGTAGAACGCCTTTATCTCCGTGGGATAGTCGGTCATGATGACAGGGCGCTTGAAATGCCCCTCCACGAGATAACGCTCATGCTCAGAGGCAAGGTCCATGCCCCAGCCCGTGATTGGGAACTCGAACTTATGGCCGTCTTTCACGGCTTGTTGAAGGATGTTGATACCCTCCGTGTAAGGCAATCGCACGAAATCCTCATTGACGACATTCTCCAAGGTCTGTATCAAGGTCTTGTCTATCATCTTGTTGAGGAATTCAAGGTCGTCGCGGCAGTTGTCGAGTGCCCAGCGCACACAATACTTGATGAAGTCTTCCTCAAGGTCCATCAGCTCCTCCTTGTCCATGAAAGCCACCTCTGGCTCTATCATCCAGAACTCGGCGAGGTGCCGTGGCGTGTTGCTGTTCTCGGCGCGGAACGTGGGACCAAAGGTATAGATGGCTCCAAGCGCGGTGGCTCCAAGCTCACCCTCAAGCTGTCCGGAGACGGTGAGATTACACTTCTTGCCGAAGAAATCCTTGTCGTATTCCACCTTGCCGCTCTTTGCCACGCGGTCGAGGTCGAGCGTTGTCACCTGGAACATTTCGCCCGCGCCCTCACAGTCGCTGGCGGTAATAAGTGGCGTGTTGAAATAATAAAATCCATGCTCATGGAAATACTTGTGCACGGCGATTGCCATGTTGTGGCGGATGCGGAACACCGCGCCAAACGTGTTGGTGCGCAAGCGCATGTGGGCATACTGGCGCATGTACTCAAACGACTGGCCCTTCTTCTGCATGGGATAGTCGGAGGGGCAGAGGCCGTAGACCTCGATGTCGGAAGCCTGTATCTCCACTGTCTGGCCCTTGCCTTGGCTCTCAACGAGGATGCCTGTGGCACGGATGCACGCGCCTGTGGTGATGCTCTTCAGCATTTCAGCGTCGAACTTTTCGGGGGCCACTACCAACTGGATGTTCTTGATGGTAGAGCCGTCGTTCAAGGCGATGAAGTCTACCGCCTTGCTGCTCCTGTGAGAGCGCACCCAACCCTTAACAGTGATTTCCTTGTTATAATCGGTGCTCCGGAGAGCATCAATGACTTTTGTTCTCATGTTATCAACAGCCTCGCCAAGACAACCTGGCAGAGAAGCTTAGCGATTCGCTAAGCCACCCAAATTGGCTTGGAGAGGCACTTTATTTAATGGTTAATCTTCTGTTTTATGCCACTCGGCCCTTACTCGAACATTCCGCTACGCAGCATGTCAACTTCCTTCTCGGTGAGAAAACGCCAGTCGCCACGACGGAGATTCTTCTTCGTGAGGCCAGCGAACTGCACGCGGTCGAGCTTTACGACGCGATAGCCGAGCGACTCGAATATGCGGCGCACGATGCGGTTGCGGCCACTGTGTATCTCGATGCCGACCTGTGTGTGGTCGCGCTCATCGGCATACTCTATGGAGTCGGCATGCACCTCACCGTCCTCCAGCTCTATGCCGTCGGCAATCTTCTGGAGATCCTCGGTGGAGACGTTCTTGTCGAGGAACACGTGGTACACCTTCTTCTTCAAGAACTTGGGATGTGTCAGCTTCGAGGCCAGCTCGCCATCGTTGGTGAGCAAGAGCACGCCCGTGGTGTTGCGGTCGAGACGGCCAACGGGATAGATGCGCTCAGGGCAAGCGTCCTTCACGAGATCCATCACGGTCTTGCGCTGCTGAGGATCGTCGGACGTGGTTACATAATCCTTGGGCTTATTGAGCAGGATATAGACTTTTTTCTCTATCGACACTGGATTCTCGTTGAACAGCACCTCATCGGAACGTTTCACCTTCGTGCCGAGCTCGGTGACGACCTCGCCATTCACCTTCACGGCTCCAGATGTGATGAACTCGTCTGCCTCACGACGCGAGCACACGCCGGCATTGGCAAGATACTTGTTCAAGCGGATGGGCTCGTCCGGGTCGACGTGCTCCTCTTTATATTCGATGCGCTTCTTCAGGCTGTACTTGGCATTAGGGTCGTAACCCTGGCGCGGTCCGTTGTTGAAACCACGGTAGCCGTTGTTGCCGTAGCCGCCCTGACGGTTGTTGTAACCGCCCTGACGATTGCCGTAGCCACCTTGCTGGCGGTTTCCGTAGCCACCCTGCTGACGATTGTTGTTGCCATAACCACCTTGACGGCGAGGCTGATAACCGCCCTCGGCGTTGTAGCGCTGGCGTGGTTGGTATTCGCCTTGCTGACGAGGCTGATAGCCACCCTCCGCGTTGTAGCGCTGGCGTGGTTGGTATTCGCCTTGCTGCCGGGGCTGATAGCCACCCTCGGCATTGTAACGTGGGCGAGGCTGATAACCGCCTTGACGCGACTGGTAGCCACTCTGCTGACGATGCTGGTAACCGCCTTGGCGAGATTGATAGCCACCCTGCTGACGGGACTGGTAACCGCCTTGGCGAGGCTGGTAGCCACCCTGCTGACGAGGCTGGTCGGCATCTAACGCCGCGCCAAAGCCTTCCGGACGGAAGCCGCTGTCGGCAGGCTTGCTCGTCGACACGCGACTGGCGCCATACTGTGGACGCTGAGCAGTGGCGTGGATGCGCGGACGCTGCGTGCGCCCAGTGCCTGGATTGAAGTCTCTCTGATTCTGATGTCCGCTAACGTGTGAATACCCCTCACGGGCATCTTTCTGCGGCCCTTGGGCCGCCTGCGTCTTTTCCTGTTCTTCTGACATAGTAGTAACTTGCTTGATCCGCGAAGACTATATCACTATAGGCCTTCACAGACAAAATACATTTTGAAACTAAATACCTGTGTAATTATGCGGAGTGATGGCAAGGAGCTCTTGCTTAACCTCCGGTTTGACATTTAAACTGTTGATGAAATCGTGGATGGTCTCTTCCGTCATTGCCGTGTTGGTACGGGTGAGCTGCTTCAAAGCCTCGTAAGGATGAGGATAGCCCTCGCGACGGAGGATAGTCTGTATGGCCTCTGCCACAACCGCCCACGTGTTGTCAAGGTCGGCGCTTATCTTCTCCTCGTGGAGGATGAGCTTGCGCAAGCCCTTTAGCGTAGACTGTATGGCAATGACGGAGTGGCCGAGTGGCACGCCAACGTTGCGCAGCACGGTGGAGTCGGTGAGGTCTCTCTGAAGGCGGCTGACAGGCAACTTGGTGGCAAGGAACGTCAGCACGGCATTTGCCATGCCGAGGTTGCCCTCGCTGTTCTCGTAGTCGATTGGGTTGACCTTGTGAGGCATGGCCGATGAGCCCACCTCTCCGGCCTTGATCTTCTGCTTGAAGTAGTCCATGGAGATGTACATCCAGAAGTCGCGGTCGAGGTCTATTATTATGGTGTTGATGCGACGGATGCCGTCAAAGATGGCGGCGAGATAGTCGTAGTTGGAAATCTGGGTGGTATACTGCTCACGCTCCAAGCCGAGCTTCTCGCTTACGAACTTGTTGCCAAAGGCGCGCCAGTCGTAGTCGGGATAAGCCACGTGGTGGGCATTGAAATTGCCCGTTGCGCCGCCGAACTTAGCGGTTATCTTAGAGGCCTTGAGGGTGTTGAGCTGCTCGGTGAGCCTGTACACATACACCATTATCTCCTTGCCGAGACGCGTTGGAGACGCTGGCTGGCCGTGGGTCTTGGCGAGCATCGGCACGTCTTTCCACTCATCGGCGTAGGTCTGGAGCTGGGCGATGAGCTCCTCAACTTGAGGATAGAACACATCATGAAGCGACTCCTTCAACGCCAATGGCACTGACGTGTTATTGATGTCCTGCGAGGTAAGGCCAAAATGGATAAACTCCTTGTAGCTCTCCAAGCCGCCTATCGCGTCAAACTGCTCCTTGATATAATACTCAACCGCCTTGACATCATGGTTGGTGACCTTCTCTATGTCCTTAACGCGTTGTGCGCCTTCCTCGTTAAACTTGAGGTAGATGTCGCGAAGACGCGGGAAGAGGTTATGGTCGAACGACTTCAACTGCGGGAGAGGAAGCTCGCAAAGAGTAATGAAATACTCTATCTCCACACGGATGCGATAACGAATGAGCGCGTACTCTGAATAATAATCGGCAAGGGCTTCCGTCTTGCCTCTGTAACGACCATCAATAGGCGAGATTGCCGTCAATACATCAAGATTCATTTGACTATTTATTATAATACGTATTACCTGACTGTGATTTCCATGCTTAATGTAAACGCGATTTGCATTTCACATGGATGCAAAATTACAAAATCCTTATGAAAAGACCACAAAAGTAATGATTTTTTAGAAATGGTAACATAAAAAAAAATCCCGCAGCGACCTAAGTCACTACGGGAACCACCCCTGTGGGCGTTGACGGATTCGAACCGCCGACCCTCTGCTTGTAAGGCAGATGCTCTAAACCAACTGAGCTAAACGCCCTTGTTTCTTGTTTGCGGGTGCAAAGGTACTAACAATTCGCGAACCCACCAAACTTTTTCCCGACTTTTTTTTCAGAAAACTCTTTGTTTTGCCTACATATTATATTAGCACACTTCTTATATTAGGGCTTTCATGGCATGTTTAAGTGCAGCAGAATGATTTTCAGCCAAGCATGGTCTCTATGTCTTTCTGCTTGATAATGCACAACGTGGCACGGCCATCTGGGGTGTAGTTGACATTGGAGCACTGGAACAGGCGATTGGTGAGGTCCTCCATCTCATCATTCGACAGCACCTGACCGTAAGGAATGGCGGCTGCTTGCGCGAGCGACGCGGCCATGCCCTCGTGAATCTTAGCCAACGGAGACTCGGCGTCGGTATCGGAAAGCAAGTCATGAAGGAGACTGGCCACATCGATACCCTCCAAGCCTTCTGGTATGGCGTTAATGCCATAAGACGACGCGCCCAACGGCGACAACTCAAAGCCGAACTCAGAGAAAGCGTCCTTGACAGTGGTCAAGGTGACCATTTCCTTTGGCGAGAGTTCCACTTGCTGTGGGAACAGCACCTTTTGCGAGGTTATCTTATGGTTTGACAACCTGCGGAGGTAATCCTCGTAGAGCACACGCACATGGGCACGGTGCTGGTCTACGACCATCAAGCCCGACTTCACCGCGGTCATGATGTACTTGCCCTTATATTGGTAATGGGCAGGAGCCTTGTCTTCCAGTTCCGGAGCTGAGCCTTCTTGCACGGGACCAGAGAAGAGGGAGTCTGGGGCATCCTGGGCGGGCGCGTCTTGGCCAGCGAACAAAGCAGACGAGCCAACGCCGCCACTAAAAAAGTCAGCGCCGTCAAAGCCACCGCCAACATCATGGGCACCCGTCACACCCAAGCCCAAGTCGGCCTTTGGCGTGGCACGCGGCTTGGACGCCGCGAAGGGATTGTATTGAGGGTCAAAGTCGACCTTGGGCATTGCGAAATCGGAAGGTTGACCTTCGGGCTGAAACATCGGGATGTCGGGTTTGCCCTCCACGTCAAACTCTATGGCCGAAGCGCCACAGAACGTCCCTACCGCGTCGCGCACGGCGGCGAGAAGAATCTGGTAGACCGTTTGCTCGTTCTCAAACTTTATCTCCGTCTTCGTGGGGTGGATGTTTACGTCGATGTCGTGCGGGTTGATGTCGAAATAGATGAAATAAGGCACTTGCTCGCCTTGCGGCACCATCCGCTCGTAGACGCTCTGCACCGCCTTGTGGAAATAAGGATGGCGCATGTAACGCCCATTGACGAAGAAGAACTGCCTCACGCCTTTCTTCTTTGCCGACTCCGGCTTGCCCACGAATCCCGACAAACCGCAGACCGACGTCTCCACGCTCAAGGGCAGGAGATCGGCATTGATGCGCTTGCCGAAGACTTCCACGATGCGCTGCCTCAACGTGCCGGCGCGCAAGTTGTAAAGCTCGCTGCCGTTCGAATGAAGGGAGAAAGCGATGTCGGGATAGACCAACGCTATACGCTCAAAGGCTGTGATGACATGGTTTAGCTCGGTGGCGTTCGACTTGAGAAACTTCCTGCGCGCCGGGACATTGAAAAACAGGTTTTCAACCTTGAAGTTGGCGCCCTGCTGACAAGCGCACGGCTCTTGCGACAGCACCTTGGAGCCGGAGAAACAGATGTCGGTGCCAAGGGTGTCGTCGGCGGTGCGGGTCTTGAGCTCCACCTGCGACACGGCGACGATGGAAGGCAACGCCTCGCCACGAAACCCCATGGTGCGAAGGTTGAAGAGGTCTTCCGCATGACGTATCTTGGACGTGGCATGACGTTCGAAAGCCAGCCTGGCATCGGTCTCCGACATTCCCTTGCCATCGTCGATGACCTGTATCAACGTGCGTCCGGCGTCGACCACCGACACGTCGATATGGCGCGCGCCGGCATCCACGGCGTTCTCCACCAGTTCCTTTATGACACTGGCAGGACGCTGTATCACCTCACCGGCCGCTATCTGGTTGGCCACGGAATCGGGCAAGAGCTGGATAACATCAGACATACGCTTACTTTTGAGCTTTGTTTATTTTGGTGTTCCCTGTCGCGGGCTTTTCATCGGCATTTTCTTTCTGTCGTGGCTGCTTCGCCTCGCCGCCAGGCAATTTCTGCAAAGGAGGCGCATGGCGCTGCAACACCTTGAGCGATGAGCCATTAGGCTTGCCACGCCACACGAACACGTCGTCAGGCCCCGTGGGACGCAAGTCGGCAAACCATTGAAACACGTCGAGCTTGTCCTTGCCGGGCGGTATCTGTGTCATCGGGTAAAGCGTGCCCTGGGCCTTGGGCATCCAGATGCGCTCAAGCTGCCTCGCGGGCGAGACGTACATCCTCATGGTGTCCGACTCCACATAGTTGAGACCGATAAGCGTGGTATCGCCCTTGTCGGTCGGGTAGAATATGGCGCGCACATTGCCCACGGCGTCGCTACGGCGGATGTTGCCGCCATTGAAGTAGGCGTAAATCTCTTTCGACGAGACCTGGCCATAATGCACGCTGTCCTTCATTTGCTCAATGGAGAGAGCCTGACCTATGACGTGGGCCAACTTGATGGTGGAGTCGTTGGTGAAGATAAGGATTTTCTCGCCCGTGAGTTGCCTGCCATCGCTCCACGTGATAGGATCCTTGTACATCGTCAGGCACGAGTCGCGCGTGTCGTAAACGAGCGAGTCGCACATGGCCTGGAAGTCAGCGCGATAAGCGCGCACGTGGTCATAGCCATGCACGCGGCGATGCACGCTGTCGGTATTGATGTTGAATGTCTCTATGCGCAGCGTGTCGGCGTGCATGTAGAGCGTGTCTTTCTGCGAGAAATCCACGACGAGGGCCTTCTTAGTGGCGAATCCCTTGCCCGTCTTCTCGTTGTAAGCCACTTCGCCCGCCGTCAGCTTGTTCTTGTTTTTCGTGTCGACGAACACCACGTTGCCATAACCATGGTTGCGCCCCGTGGTGCTGTTATAAAACAACGTGTCGCCCGTGATGGTCTTCTCCTTGTCCACCACCGTCGAACGGCCGTAGAGACGCGCCCTGTCGGTCTTGGTGTTGAAGAAGGCGTCGGTGGTCTTCACCACCCCACCCTGGTTGTGTATGATTGACGGCCCGGCATGTCCCTGCCCACGGTTTGGGGTGTACATGCCGACGATATGGGCTATCGATTTCTTGGTGTCATAATACAAGGTGTCGGTAGAGACGCGGTTCTTCGGCGTGCGCAACTGCACGTCGTAATAGAACACCGCCTGACGGGTGTTGGTGTTATACTCTCCCCAGTCGGATGAGAGCTTGTTCTTGCCGTCGACGAGTCGTCCGCCCTTGAAGAAATAAGCGTTGTCGTACAGACGGTCATAATTGAGACTGTCCGTGTAAAGCACTTGCCCACGATGATGCAACACCACATTCTTTCGCGCTTGCATCATCTGTCCCTCTCCGTCGTACCACGCGTTGTCGCACGTGAGCGACAACGTGTCGCCCTGGCGGAAACGCACATGGCCAAAGGCACGGAAAGAGTTGGTGGCTTGGTAGTAGTAGGCACTGTCGCACAGCAACGTGGCCCCACGGTTGATGAAATGCACATGTCCCTTCGCTATCTGCGCGTCGGGGTTGGGGCCGAACTGGTCGTACTTCAACTCGTCGGCATGCCTAAGATAAACGCGCGTGTCAACCTTGCGAAGCGCCCTCCGCCTTTTGCGCGAGGGGGTCATTCCGCAAACCACCAGCACCACAAAAAGGAAGAGTGCCAACACCCTTCCCCTATTTCTTAAGATTTCACCCATCCCTGGTATTCATATTTCCCCGGCACACGATACTGCGGCAACATGCGCACGTAGGTATGCTTAATCTTGTCGACCACCCAATCGTGTATGGTCTTCTCGCGCTCCTTGTTGAGTACCACTTCCTTCATCACCTGGAAGTCCTCGGTAATGGTGGCCTTGTGGCCGAGCACGCGGCTCTTGAGCTTGACCACCGCCGCTACGGTCTTGCCCTTTGAGTTGATCATCTCGAAAGGCTTGGAAATCTCGTTCACCTTCAATGTGTCGACCACTCTCGCCACTTCCGTGGGCAGGTCTTTCATCTGGAAACGAGACGTCATTCCGTTGGCCGTGCTGTTCGACATCAGTCCCTCGTTGTTGCGGGTATCCTTATCATCAGAGAGATACGACGCGGCCTCCTCGAACGAGAACTTGCCGGAACGAATGTCGTTGCTTATGGAATCGAGCCTATGCATCGCGCCCTCAACCTCGTCGGCCGACACTTTCGGCTTCAGGAGGATATGGCGCGCGTTGATCTTGTCGCCACGCTTGTCGATAAGTTGTATGATGTGATAGCCAAACTCCGACTCCACTATCTTCGACACCTTCTTCGGGTCGGTGAGGTTGAACGCCACGGCTGCGAAAGCCGGGTCGAGCACGCCACGCCCCGTATAGCCCAGCTCACCGCCCTGACGGGCCGAGCCAGGGTCCTCTGAATAGAGGCGCGCGAGAGTGGAGAACGTGGTCTCACCCTTGTTGACGCGGTCGGTGAAGTTGCGCAGCTCGTCCTTGACCCTTTTTATCTCGCTCTGCTTGATGCGAGGGGCGCTGACAAGAATCTCAACCTCAACCTCCGTGGGCACGAAAGGTATGCTGTCTTCTGGAAGATTACGGAAATAGGCACGCACGTCGGCCGGAGTGACCTTGACGTCCTTCACCAAGCTCTCCTTCATCTTCTGAATCAACTGCTGGTCACGAAACTGGTCGTGAAGATCGGAGCGCATGTCGCTGATGCTCTGCTTGCGATATTCCTCCAGCTTCTCCTTGGAGCCGGCCATCTCGACCCAACGGTTGATTTGCTGGTTCACGCCTGTCGCCACCTCCGACTCGGTGACTTCGATGGAGTCTATCTCAGCCTGGTGCAGGAAAAGCTTCTGCACGGCAATCTGCTCGGGGATGGAGAAGTCGGGGTCGCTGCCGAAGTTGATGCCCTCGGCAAGTCCCTGCATTCTCATCTCCTCGACGTCTGATTTAAGTATAGGCTCGTCGCCCACCACCCAAATCACCTCGTCGATGACCGACTGTTGCGGTACGACGACCTCCGCCGCCTTTGACGTGTCGGTCGTGACTTTGGACGAGTCGTCTGCCAACGCGTTGAAAGACGACACCCTTCCTGACGGCACAGCCATTGCCCCGATAGTAGCAATGGCCGCCATAGCTGATAAAAGTGTATTTCTTATTTTCATGCTTTATTCTTCGCCCGGACGCGAGTAGTTTGGTGCTTCCGAGGTTATGGTGATGTCGTGTGGATGACTCTCCATGACACCTGCGTTCGTGATACGCGTGAACTTGGCCCCGTGCAGCTCGTCGATGTTGTGCGCGCCACAATAGCCCATGCCTGAGCGCAAGCCACCTGTCAGCTGGTAGAGGACCTCCTGCACTGTGCCCTTGTAAGGCACGCGGCCCGCGATGCCCTCCGGCACCAGCTTCTTCACGTCGGTGGTGTCGCTCTGGAAGTAGCGGTCCTTGGATCCGTTCTTCTGGCCCATGGCCTCAAGCGAGCCCATGCCACGATATGTCTTGAACTTACGTCCATTGTAGATGACGGTGTCGCCAGGGCTCTCCTCCGTGCCAGCCACAAGCGAGCCGATCATGCAGCAGTTGCCACCGGCGGCAAGGGCCTTAACGATGTCGCCTGAATAGCGCAAGCCACCATCGGCGATGAGAGGCACGTCGGTATCCTTCAGCACGCTGAACACGTCGTAGACGGCTGAGAGCTGCGGCACGCCGACACCTGCCACCACACGCGTGGTGCAGATAGAGCCAGGGCCAATACCCACTTTCACGCCATCGGCGCCATTGTCGTACAAGTACTTGGCCGCGGCGCCTGTGGCCACGTTGCCCACCACGACGTCGAGCTCGGGGAACGCGCTCTTCACTTCATGGAGCTTGCCCACCACGCCAGCGGAGTGGCCATGGGCGGTGTCGATGACGATGGCGTCAACGCCAGCGTCGACAAGAGCCTGGGCACGCTCCAAGGTGTCGACGGTAACGCCTACGCCAGCCGCCACGCGAAGACGGCCCTTGTCGTCCTTGCAAGCGTTTGGCTTGTTCTTTGCCTTGGTGATGTCCTTATATGTTATCAAGCCAATGAGATGGTTGTCGCCATCCACGACCGGAAGTTTCTCAATCTTGTTCTCTTGCAGAATCTGCGCGGCGTTGGCAAGGTCGGTCTGCTGGTGAGTGGTGACAAGGTTCTCCTTGGTCATCACGTCGTCAACGAGGCGATCCATGTGGCGCTCGAAACGCAGGTCGCGGTTGGTGACGATGCCCACGAGATGATTCTCGCCATCCACCACGGGGATGCCACCGATATGATACTCGGCCATCATCCTGAGAGCGTCTTGCACGGTCTTTCCGCGACGTATGGTCACGGGGTCGTAAATCATGCCGTTTTCAGCACGCTTGACGATAGCCACCTGTCGAGCCTGCTCGTCGATAGGCATATTCTTGTGGATTACGCCAATACCACCCTCACGAGCGATGGCAATGGCCATCGACGATTCCGTGACAGTGTCCATGGCAGCCGTCACGAATGGGATGTTGAGCTGAATGTGTCGAGAGAAGCGGGCCTGAAGGCTTACTTGTTTTGGCAATACATTGGAATAAGCAGGGATAAGTAGGACGTCGTCAAAAGTAAGACCGTCCATGACAATTTTATCTGCAACAAATGATGACATATAAAGTGACCTTATAAATTTATTGCATGCAAAATTAGCAATAATTCAGCAATAAATCATCAATATGGCATAAATAAATGCTATAAAAAGAGTTAAGAGGCGACCATTGGCCGCCTCTTAACCCGCAGGATATAATATGCATGATGATTTAATGTGGAACGCCGGCCTAATCAGTTGCCAGCGTCAGAGAGGAACTTGATGAGCACGAGCCGCGCCTTCTCCTCGGCGGTGAGGCCCTCATCGTCGTCGTAGATGTCAACCGTGTCGATGGCAGTGTCGATGTCGTCGGTATCGGAATGGCGGAAATAGTCGAGTATGTCTTGCATCTCGTCTTGGTCTATGACGTCCTCGTCGGTAACGTAATAGTCGATGTTGACCTTCGTGCCACTGTTCACTATCGACTCCATGTCGTCGAGCAACTCGTCGAAATCGAGGCCCTGGGTTTCAGCTATGTCGTCCAACGGTATGCGACGGTCTATCATCTCTATGATCTTGAGCTTGCGCTTCGACTTGTTTGGCAAGGTGATGACCCTCATGATGTCGGAGCGCTCAATGTCGTTCTCCTCGCAATATTTCTTTATGAACTCTATGAACGGCTTGCCGAACTTGCGCGCCTTGCCCTGCCCCACGCCCTGTATTTGCTGCAGCTCCTCCATGGTTTGGGGGAACGTGGTAGCCATCTGCGTGAGCGATATGTCCTGGAAGATGACATACGGCGGGAGGTTATGCTTCTTGGCCACGTCGTGCCGCAAGCCTTTAAGCTGCTGATACAGGGGCAAGTCGAGCGCGGAGGTGCCGCCCTCGCCGCCATCATCGCTATCCACAAACTCGCGGTCGGGCACGACGGAGAACGGGCGCGGCTCCTTGAGCCATTCCTTTCCCGAAGACGTGATTTTCAGAAGTCCATAGTGCTCAATGTCCTTCCTTATGTACCCGGCTATCATGCCTTGGCGTATGACAGGATTCCAGATGGAGGCTATGTCGTTGTTTATTTCCTTTCCGTTGCCAAACTCAGGCAGCTTGTCGTTGCCGTCCCTGACTATATGGTCGGTGGCGCGTCCACGCACGAAGTCAACGACATAGTTTTGCTCATACTGCCCTTTCAGCGCCTTGATGGCCGAGAGCACGCACTCCAAGGCATCGGTAGCCTCGATGAATTTCTTTGGACGCTTGCAGTTGTCGCAGTTGCCGCAATTGTCCTTTGTGTACGCCTCGCCAAAGTAGTTGAGCAACACTTTCCTTCGGCACACTGAAGTCTCGGCGTAGGCTTTCGTCTCATCCAAGAGCTGACGGCCTATCTCCTTTTTCATCTCGCTCTTGGTGTCCATGAACTTGCTGAGCTTTTTCAGGTCCTTCGGGGAATAAAAGGCCAGGCAGATGCCCTCGCCGCCGTCTCGGCCGGCGCGGCCAGTCTCCTGATAGTAACCCTCAAGGCTCTTGGGTATGTCGTAGTGGATAACAAAACGCACGTCGGGCTTGTCGATGCCCATGCCGAAGGCTATCGTGGCCACGATTATGTCGATATTCTCCTTCAAGAAGTCGTCTTGCGTCTTGGCCCTGACCTCGTTGTCCAAGCCGGCGTGATAAGGGGCCGCGCGAAATCCGTTGAGCGTCAGCTTCTTGGCAAGCTCCTCCACCTTCTTGCGTGACAGGCAATAGATAATGCCGCTCTTGCCCTCGTGCGACTTTATGAACTTTATGATTTGGCTGTCGGTATCCTCATCGCTCACCTTCTGCCGGACCTCATAGTAAAGGTTCGGGCGGTTGAACGAGCTTTTAAACTCCTTGGCGTCGGGCATTCCGAGGTTGGTCTTGATGTCTATCCTCACCTTGTCGGTAGCGGTGGCCGTGAGGGCTATCACCGGGATGTGCCGCACGTTGCGCGCCACGGCTATCTTCTCCAGCGTGGGCTTGATGTTGCGGTACTCGGGACGGAAGTCGTGTCCCCACTCCGAAATGCAGTGAGCCTCATCCACGGCTATGAAAGAGATCTTGAACGACTGGAAGAAAGGCAGGTTGTCCTCCTTGTTGAGCGACTCCGGAGCCACATAGAGCAGCTTCGTCTTGCCGCTCTTGACGTCGCTCTCCACGCGGTTTATCGCCGCGCGGTTGAGCGAGGAGTTGAGGTAATGCGCCACCGAGTCGTCCTCGCTGTAGCCATTGATGACATCCACCTGGTTCTTCATCAAGGCTATAAGGGGAGACACCACGATAGCGGTGCCTTCCATAAGCAGCGACGGCAATTGGTAGCAGAGGCTCTTGCCTCCTCCTGTGGGCATGAGCACAAAGGTGTCGTTACCCTCCAAGAGGTTGGCGATGATGGCTTCCTGGTCGCCCTTGAAGGCATCGAAGCCAAAATATTTCTTCAGCGCTTCTGTAAGATCAAATTTCATACATTCACATTTTAGGGATGGTCAAACGGTATCACGCAGACTCAAGCTTCTGCAGGTGTGCCTTGTCAAGCTGCTGCTTGGCATAGTCGAGCGTCACGTTGAACTTCTTCACTCGCTTTGACGGAATCTCATACATCGCGTCCATGATGATGGCCTCGACGATGGAACGCAGTCCACGGGCGCCAAGCTTATATTCCAACGCCTTGTCCACGATGAAGTCAAGACACTCGTCCTCGAACGTGAGAGTGATTCCATCCATGGCAAACAGCTTAGTGTACTGCTTCACGATAGAGTTTTTCGGCTCCACGAGGATACGGCGCAACGCCTCCTTGTCAAGGGGATTGAGATATGTGAGCACCGGCAGACGGCCAATGAGCTCCGGTATGAGACCGAACGACTTGAGGTCTTGCGGCACGATATATTTCATGAGGTCCTTCTTGTCCACGTTGCGCGCGTTTTGCACGGAGTTGTAACCCACCACGTGGGTGTTGAGCCGCTGGGCTATCTTGCGCTCTATGCCATCGAAGGCTCCGCCGCAAATGAACAAGATGTTCTTGGTGTCGACATGTATGTACTCTTGGTCGGGGTGCTTGCGTCCGCCCTGTGGCGGCACGTTCACCATCGTTCCCTCAAGGAGCTTGAGCATCGACTGCTGCACGCCCTCGCCACTCACGTCGCGCGTGATTGACGGATTGTCGGCCTTGCGGGCTATCTTGTCAATCTCGTCGATGAAGACGATGCCTCGCTCTGCCGCCGACACGTTGTAGTTGGCCACTTGCAACAAGCGTGAGAGGATGCTCTCCACGTCCTCGCCCACATAGCCGGCCTCGGTGAACACGGTGGCGTCGACAATGGTGAAAGGCACGTCGAGAAGACGCGCAATGGTGCGCGCCAGCAAGGTCTTGCCCGTGCCGGTGGAACCCACCATGATGATGTTGCTCTTCTCTATCTCAACGCCGTCGTCGGTCTCGGGCTGTTGCAGACGCTTGTAGTGGTTGTACACGGCCACGGAGAGGTATCGCTTAGCCTCATCCTGGCCGATGACATACTCGTCAAGATATTTCTTTATCTCCACGGGCTTGGGGACATCCTTCTTGGGGCGATAAGGCTCGCTCCCGTATTGCCCATTGCCGTAGGCGCCCGCCTGCTCAGATATTTTGTAAGCCTGCTTCGCGCAATCCTCGCAGATAAAGCCGTTGATGCCCGTGATGAGCAGCTTCACCTGGTCCTCGCCACGGCCACAAAAGCTACAAGTCTTCTTTTTCATTTATTTCTTCTTCAATACCTGGTCTATCATGCCATACTCCTTTGCCTCATCAGCTGTCATCCAGTAGTTGCGGTCGGAGTCCTTGTACACCTTGTCGTAAGGCTGATGCGAATGTTCTGATATGATGGTGTAGAGCTCTTTCTTGAACTTGAGAATCTCCTTCGCCTCAATCTCGATGTCGGACGCCTGGCCCTGCACGCCGCCAAGGGGCTGGTGAATCATCACGCGGCTGTGAGGCAGGGCGGAACGCTTGCCTTCCTGTCCCGACACGAGGAGCACGGCGGCCATCGACGCCGCCATGCCTGTGCATATAGTGGCCACGTCGGAGGTGATGAACTGCATGGTGTCGTAGATGCCGAGACCGGCGGGTGACGGAGCCGCCGGGGGAATTGACATAAATGGAGATGTCCTTGCCGTTGTCCACCGAGTCGAGATACAGCAACTGCGCCTGAAGGGTGTTGGCGGTATAGTCGTCTATCTCCGTGCCAAGGAAGATGATGCGGTCCATCATGAGACGTGAGAACACGTCCATCTGTGTGACATTAAGCTGGCGCTCCTCAAGGATGTAGGGGTTAAGGTATTGCTGTTGCGCCTTTACCACGTCGTCGAGCACCAAGCCATTCATGCCAAGCTTTTGAGTAGCGAATTTTCTGAAATCGTTGTTCATGTTTTTCCTTCTATTATATATTAACGAACCAAGGGAATTATCCCACAATGGTTCATTAAATAACAAACTTCGTGCCAAGGAGAACGCCCCCTGCACATTGTTTGCCAAGTCCTTTCGTTTTACAAAGATAACCATTTCCGCATAAAAAACAAATATATTCAAGATGTTTTTTATGCAAATGGCGAAAAAACGCGTTTTTACACAATCGAGAAAGCCCCGTACGCATGTCTCACACGCGCACGGGGCCACCCTTTTGTATCTTTATTAAGCGTTATGCCTGCTCGGCAGTAACCATCTTGTTGAAGTCCTCAAGAGAAATCTCCTTGTGGTTCAGCTTAACCACAGGCTTGATAGCTGCCACGAGCTTCTCGTCGACGGCACGCTCGGCAAACTGGTTCACCGTGTCGCGCTGCTTGAGCAGCTCCTCAGCGTAGTTGTTGACGTATTCCTCGCCGACATTCTGCATTCCATATTGCGCGAACTGTGCGCGAGCGATCTCACGGGCAACGTTCTTCACGTCGTCGTCGTTGACCTTGACCTCAGCCTTCTCGGCGAGCTTGTTCTTGATAAGGCTCCATGTGAGATCCTTGAGGCTTGCCTCATAGTTCTTGTTGATGAACTCGTCGTCCTTGTCCTTGTTGTTCTCCTTGAGCACGCGCTTGAGCAGTGCTTCAGGATAAGTGAGCTGGCCGACCTTCTCCTCGGCATACTTGCGAAGGTCCTGCAAGAAGCGGAAGTCCTCGTCGGTGGCGAGCTGCTGCTTCACGCCTTCAGCGATTTTCTCGCGGAAGCTCTTCTCGTCTTTCACCTCGTCCTTGCCAAACACCTGGTCGAACAGCTCCTGGTCGACAGCGTGCTTCTCGAAGTGCTGCACCTCAGTGATTTGATAGCTGAAGTCGCCCTGGTAGTCGTTCTTCTTCTCGCGCTCCACCTTCAGGAGCGTTGCCACCTCTGCACCACCGGCATAAGCCTTGTAAGGATTGAAGGTGATGATGTCACCAGCCTTGGCACCCTCGAAGAGCTTCTTCTGGTCGTCGTCCTTGAGATACTGTGGCATCACGGTAGCGCCCTCAACCTCAACGCCGCCTTCCTTGGTGTTGCCTTCAGCGTCGAGCTCGCGGAGGTCGCCCTTCAGCACGTCGCCCTCCTTATACTCCTCAGCTTTCTGGTAAGCGCCAAAACGAGAGGCGAAGCCGTCGACCTGCTGGTCAACGAGCTTGTCGTCGACAGTGATGTCGTAGTAGTCGATGGCGTCCTTGTCGGAAAGCTCGATGTCAAACTCAGGAGCCACGGCAATGTCGAACATGAAAGTGTAAGGAGCGTCCTTCTCAAGGTCAACAGGAGTCTGCTTCTCAGAGCCTAAAGGCATGCCGAGCATATTGATCTTGTTGTCCTGGATGTACTTGTTAACCTCCTCGGAGAGCTTGTTGTTCACCACGTCCATCTTCACGGCGTTGCCATACTGACGGCGGATAAGGCCCATTGGCACCATGCCGGGACGGAAGCCAGGCACGTTGGCGCGCTTGCGGTAGTTTTTCAGCTCTTTCTCAACATCGTTCTTGAAGTCGTCCTCCTCGATAGTGACAGTCAGCAGACCGTTGATTTTATCGGGGCAATCGAATGATACTTTCATTGTCTTTTATTTCTGTTTTTATTGTTATATATCTGCCTTGTAGACTGTTAAAGCACAGTCGGTTTGCAAAGTTAGTGCTATTTAACGAAAGCGCCTAATATATAGATGATAAAATGTGTTTTTTTAACGGTATAAGTTGATTTACCGCTCAAAAAGCACCCTACATGCCTATTTCCTTGAGCAGCTGCTTGCGTGCCTGGGCGGCGAAAGCACGATCGTCCTCGTTGGACTGGAACTTGCGGTACACGAAGTTGTCGGAGAGGTAATTCTTGCGCACTATCTTGTTCTCCGACAGCTCCTCCGGCAGTCCCTGGAACAGTATTCGCCCCTCGAAGAGCAGGTAGGCACGGTCGGTGATAGAGAGAGTTTCCTGCACGTTGTGGTCGGTAATCAGGATGCCGATATTGCGGTATTTCAGTCGCCAAACGATGTGCTGGATGTCCTCCACGGCAATAGGGTCCACTCCGGCGAACGGCTCGTCGAGCATGATGAACTTCGGGTCTATGGCCAGGCAGCGCGCTATCTCCGTGCGGCGACGCTCGCCACCCGACAGGCGGTCGCCCATGTTCTTGCGCACCTTCTGCAAGCGGAACTCGGCGATGAGGCTCTCGAGCTTGTCAAGCTGTTGCTGATGGGTGAGCTTGGTCATCTCCAGCACCGACATGATGTTGTCTTCCACCGACATCTTGCGAAACACGCTGGCCTCCTGCGGCAGATAGCCAATGCCGGCGCGAGCGCGCTTGTAGACCGGGAAATCGGTGATTTCCTTGTCGTCGATATATACGTGGCCCTCGTTGGGGATGATAAGTCCGGTGGTCATGTAAAAGGACGTGGTCTTGCCCGCGCCATTGGGGCCAAGCAATCCCACTATCTCGCCTTGCTTCACGTTGAACGACACATGGTCGGCAACGGTGCGACGCCCATAACGTTTCACCAGTCCTTGAGTATGAAGCTCTTGGCGTGGCAACCGCTCCTTGATCATCTCGTCGAGACGCTCGGCATCTTCCACTGGGCTTGCTTGCCCCTGGACGTCATCTTGCTGTTGCTGAATAATATCTTCTGCCATATCCATAGCTTGTGCTGTGTATTTTTGCCACAAAATTAATAAAAAAAGGAGTAATAACGACGCGAAAGGGAAAAACTCTCCATTAAATTACGGTTTTAAAGGGATTTTGGGTACTTTTGCACACATATTAGGGTCTTTCTCACACATATTTAATATTAAGGAAAAGCATGTTCATCATACGTTTAGCACACCGTTACCTCACCACCTTCGGCAGCTACCTCATGCTTATGGGGCGCACGTTCTCCATCCCGGAGCGCATGCGGATGTTCGCCAAACGCTACGTGAAGGAGATGTCGCAACTCGGCATCAACTCCATAGGCATAGTGCTGCTCATAAGTTTCTTCATCGGAGCCGTCATCTGCATACAGATGAAGGTGAACATCCAAAGTCCGTGGATGCCACATTGGGTGACGGGCTACGTGACGCGAGAAATCATGCTGCTGGAGTTCTCGTCTTCCATCATGTGCTTGATTCTCTCTGGAAAGGTGGGCTCGAACATAGCTTCGGAACTTGGCACCATGAGGGTGACACAACAGATAGACGCCCTCGACATAATGGGCGTGAACTCAGCCTCCTACCTCATCTTGCCAAAGATATTGGGGTTGGTCACCATCATGCCTTTCCTCGTAATCTTCTCGTCGGCGCTTGGCGTCATCGGCGCTTACGCCACGGCTTTCGTGGGCCACATGATGTCGCCCGAGGACCTCACCTCAGGCATGCACCACGCCTTCAACGAGTGGTTCGTGTGGATGAGCATCATCAAGAGCCTGTTTTTCGCTTTCATCATATCAAGCGTCTCATCATACTTCGGCTACACGGTAGAGGGCGGCTCCGTGGAAGTGGGCACGGCCTCTACAAACGCCGTGGTGTGCTCCAGCGTGCTGATTCTCTTCTCCGATGTCTTCCTAACTGAATTACTGTCATGATAGAAATAAAACACTTGACCAAGAGCTTCGGCGACAAGACGGTGCTCCTCGATATCAACACCACGTTCGAGACGGGCAAGACAAACCTCATAATCGGACAGAGCGGATCGGGAAAGACGGTGCTGATGAAAAACATCATCGGCCTGCTCACGCCAACGAGTGGCGAGGTGCTATTCGACGGGAGAGACACCGTCACGATGAGCAAGAAAGCCAAAGTGGAACTAAGGCGAGAGATGGGAATGGTGTTTCAAGGCTCGGCGCTCTTCGACTCGCTCACCGTGCTGGAGAACGTGCGCTTCCCACTCGACATGTTCTCATCGCTCAACAGCCGCGAGCGCGACAAGAGGGCGCAAGAATGCCTGGAGCGTGTCAACCTGCTCGACGCGCAAAACAAGTATCCCGCTGAGATATCCGGCGGCATGCAAAAGCGCGTGGCGATAGCAAGGGCCATAGTGCTCAACCCGAAATACTTGTTTTGCGACGAACCGAACTCCGGACTCGACCCGAAGACATCGCTCGTGATAGACGAACTGCTGTCGGGGATAACAAAGGAATATGGCATAACCACAATCATCAATACCCACGACATGAACTCCGTGATGGGCATTGGCGAGAACATCATTTTCATTTATAAGGGACATAAGGAATGGCAGGGAACCAAGGACGAGGTGATTGACTCCACCAACGAGCAGCTCAATGACCTCGTGTTCGCTTCCGACCTGTTCCGCAAGGTGAAGGAGGCCGAAAGGAAAAGCTAAGCCGGCACTTTACGCTCTCACGCACTGACGTGGAAACAAAGGAACGACAACACGAGACCACGCTAAAATGTAAAATATTATTGCCAAAATTTAACACTTGGGAACAGGTGCTTTTAGAGCGGAAAAATGGCTTGGAGGTGCCCCTTTGCTGCACCGCAGGCGGCTTTTTGACCAGATTTTGTTGCCATAGTAGCCAAATGACGTCGCCGTTACACTGAAACGGCGACGCGATTACGGTGTAACGGCAACGCGATTGCACCGTAACGGCGACGCGATTACAGTGTAACGGCGACGCTATTTTAGCGTAAAAACGACGCTTGGGAACCGTAAAACTTATAACGTATTGATATCCAATAATTTATCAAAACAGCCTATAATCGCGTCATTTCCAACAAAGAGACAGCTCGATTGAAAAAAATCGATTCTCAGAAGACCTTTTGTAAAATATTATTATCAAATTAAATTGATGTCATTTGGCGCATTGCGCCTTATCTCATATACCACACCTTGTCCACCTCCACCATGGGCACGACGACTTGTTCTTTTTTGCCATCGCCATAGGTGAACGTGAGGAAAGCGTTGGCGACATGCTTGGCGGTGTCGGCACGGCCATCGGTCACCGACACCAGCTTTATGCCTTTATGGTCTTTTTCCTGTTGCGCCACGAACATCTTGGCATTGGCTATGAGCTGCTGACGAAGGCTCTCGGGCATGCGCGTGGGTTGGTAGCGCCCATCCACGAAACTGCCATAGTCGCCTTTCAGCAACTGGTCATAATACACCTTTGCGGCCTGCGACGCCAACAATGCGGCATCGGGACCCGAAGGCTTGCCGGAACAAGCGACAAGAAGCGGGAACAGCAGGAAAAAGAAAAACTTGCGCATCATTTCTGACGGATGAACACATTGATTGGACAACCGTGCATAGACCAGTTCTCACGAATCTTATTCTCCAAGAAGCGACGGTAAGGCTCCTTGATATACTGTGGCAGGTTGGCATAGAACACGAAAGATGGTATCTGCGTGTTGGGCAACTGCGAGCAGTATTTTATCTTTATGAACTTACCCTTTGTCGATGGTGGCGGTGTCTGCTCTATGATAGGCAGCATCACCTCGTTGAGCTTGTTGGTGCCCACATGTGCCGTGCGGTTCTTGTAGACATCCACTGCCGTCTGAAGCACCTTGAAGATGCGCTGCTTCGTCAGTGCGGAGGCGAAGATGACGGGGAAGTCGGTAAACGGCGCCATGCGGTTGTAAATGGCGTTCTTGAAAGTGTCGATGGCTTGCTGGCTCTTGTCCTCCACCAAGTCCCACTTGTTGACCACCACCACGAGGCTCTTGTTGTTTCGCTGAATGAGCTGGAAGATGTTCATGTCTTGCGCCTCGATGCCACGAGTGGCGTCAATCATGAGGATGCACACGTCGCTGTTTTCTATGGCACGAATGGAGCGCATCACGCTATAAAACTCCAGGTCTTCCGACACCTTGTTCTTTCGGCGTATGCCGGCGGTGTCGACGAGATAGAAGTCGAAGCCGAACTTATTGAATCGCGTGTATATGCTGTCGCGCGTGGTTCCGGCTATCTCCGTGACGATGTTGCGATCCTCGCCGAGGAAAGCGTTTACGATGCTCGACTTGCCCGCGTTAGGACGGCCCACGACGGCGAAACGCGGAAGCTCGTCCTCAAGGTCGTCCTTGTCGTCGGCAGGCAGCTTGGTGATTATCAGGTCGAGCAAGTCGCCCGTTCCGCCACCCGTGGCGGCGCTGATGCACTGAGGGTCACCCAAACCGAGCTTGTAGAACTCCGCGGACGCATAAGCCATGCCGCTGTTGTCTACCTTGTTGGCCACCAATATCACGGGCAACTTGGCGCGGCGCAGGATCTTGGCCACGTCCTCATCCCAGTCGGTCACGCCTGTCTCAATATCCACGAGAAAAAGCACGAGGTCGGCCTCATCTGATGCCACAAGCACCTGCTTGCGTATGGCGTCCTCGAATATGTCGTCTGACTTGACTACCCAACCGCCAGTGTCTACCACGGAAAACTCGCGGCCGCTCCATGAGCACTTGCCATACTGACGGTCACGAGTGGTGCCGGCCACGTCGCTCACGATGGCGCGACGACTTTGTGTGAGACGGTTGAAAAGTGTGGACTTACCCACGTTGGGGCGTCCGACAATAGCTACTAAATTTGCCATTCTGAATTGTTTGATTTCTGAAGTTTAACATTCTTCGGCCCTCGCCTCTTGCGAGAGTGCGCCCTGCCTTGCAGTCAGGGGAGAAAAACATTGATTAATATACACAATCCTTATTGCGGATTGTAACCGAAATTGTCGAGTTCACGCTCTGAGTTGCGCCAATCCTTGTCTACCTTGACGAAGATGTCGAGATAAACCGACTTGCCAAAGAATCGCTCAAGGCCCTTGCGCGCCTCGGTGGACACCTTTTTCAGCGCCACGCCTTGATGGCCTATGATGATGCCTTTCTGCGAGTCGCGCTCCACGTAAATCACCGCGTTGATGTGGATGTGGTGCTCGTCTTCCTTGAATCGCTCCACCACGACCTCCACGGAATAGGGCACCTCCTTGTCGTAGTAGCGCAATATCTTCTCGCGGATAATCTCCGAGACGAAGAACCTCGCGGGCTTGTCGGTGAGCTGGTCTTTAGAGAAATAAGCCGGGCTTTCGGGAAGCAGCTCCTTGATGCGCTTCATGAGCATGTCAACGCCAAACTTGTTGGAAGCTGACAGGGGCAGAATCTCCGCGTTGGGGAGCAGCGAATGCCACTTCTCCACTATCTCGCCAAGACGCTCTGTCGACTTCGCGCCCTGCAGCTCGTCTATCTTGTTGACAAGCACCAAGACGGGAATCCTCATCTCCCGCACCTTCTCCACGAAGTCGAGGTTTTTTTCCGGGTTCTCCACTACATCAGTGACATAGAGCAGGATGTCGGCGTCGGCAAGAGCCGACTCAGAGAACTGCAACATGTATTCCTGCATCTTGTAGTTGGGCTTCAGCACGCCCGGAGTGTCGGAAAAGACTATCTGGCAGTCGTCGGTGTTGACGATGCCCATGATGCGATGACGAGTGGTCTGTGCCTTGAACGTGGCGATGCTGATGCGCTCGCCAACGAGTTGGTTCATCAGCGTAGACTTGCCCACATTGGGGTTGCCTACAATATTTACGAAACCGGCCTTATGCATTGAAAAAGAATTCTATTTCATTGAGTGTAACACTGTTGCAAAGTTAGCCATTTTTCATCATAAACTCTCCTAAAAGCTGGAAAATATGTTGTAGAAATAAAATATCAAGCGCGTTTTTCCTGCGGCAACGGCAAGAAAAACGCGCTTGATATTTAAGATGCGATATAAACGTTACTTTGCGTCGGTTCCCGCGGAAGCACCGTCGTAACCCCACTTGTAATAGATGGCACCATGAACGAAACCTGCTCCGAAGGCTGTGAAGATGATATTGTCACCCTTCTTGAAGTTGGCCTCGTTGTCCCAAAGTGCCAATGGTATCGTGGCGGACGAGGTATTGCCATAGTGGTCAATGTTGATAACCACCTTGTCGAGAGGCAAGTTGGCTCTCTTTGCCACCGCGTCTATGATGCGGAGGTTGGCCTCGTGTGGGATAATCCAATTGAGGTTGGTGTTGTCCAGCCCATTGCGCTGCATCACCTCTGCCACGTCGTCGCTCATGTAAGTCACCGCGTGGCGGAACACCGTGCGGCCTTCTTGATAGACGTAGTGCAGACGATTGTCAATGGTGAAATGGGACGGCGGGCATACCGAGCCTCCAGCTTTCATGTGTAGGAAAGGCAAGCCCTTGCCATCGGTAAGGAGCATGGAGTCTTGGAAACCCACGCCTTCTTCCTCAGTGGCCTCAACGAGCACGGCACCCGCGCCGTCGCCGAAACGGACACACGTCTGGCGGTCTGTCCAGTCAACGACCGACGACATCTTCTCCGCGGAGCAAACTATCACTTTCTTGTAGCGTCCCGACTGTATCATCGACGACGCGGTGTCGAGGGCGTAAATGAATCCGCAGCAAGCGCACGACATGTCGAACGCGAAAGCGTTTTTCAGTCCGAGCTTGCCGACGACGATGCTTGCCGTTGACGGGAAAGGATAGTCAGGAGTCGTCGTTGAGACAATAAGGGCATCTATGGAATCGGGATCCGCACCTGTCTTCTTCAGCAACTGCTTGCAGGCCTTGCGGGCCATGTAGCTGGCGCCAAGGCCTTCCTCGGTGAGAATGCGACGCTCTCTGATGCCTACACGCGTTCTGATCCACTCGTCGCTGGTGTCCACCATGCGCGACAGCTCCTCATTGGTGAGGATGTAGTCGGGCACGTAGCCACCAACACCCGTGATCACTGCGTTGACCTTAGCCATTACTCAGCGGCCTCTTTGACGATAGCGACCTTGCCACGATAGTAGCCGCAAGTTGGGCATACTGTGTGGTAAACATAGTAAGCGCCACAGTTAGGGCATACGGCCAGCGTGGGAGCTACGGCCTTATCGTGAGTTCTACGCTTAAGTGTACGAGTCTTTGACTGTCTTCTTTTTGGATGTGCCATTTTGAGTATTAATTTTAATTATTGATTTTTATTTGCGAGAGGGCAGCCCATCGCGAGTCCACAGGTTTCTCGTCGTCACCATCACCGCTTCGGGCGGCTGAATGTTCTTCAAGAATCTTCATCATGGCAGGATTGCATTTTCCAGGTGCATGCACATGCCTGAGTGGTACGGCGAGTTCTACAAACTGATAGATGAGCCACGAGGTGTCGAGCATTCCTTCTTTCTCAGGCACCGTGATGATATCATCATCCTCCGAGTATTCTTCTCCAAACTTTGCCACGAGGTGCTGGTCGTTGACGATGGGTTGGTCCATGTCGTCGAGACAACGGTCGCAAGGCACCGTGACAAAGCCTTCAACGTGGAAGTCGAGGTTAAAATAGTCATCAGTACGGTCAACGTCTATGGACACGCTGACATTGCCTTGCTTGATTTCGCCCTCTTCGAGCGACTCAAACCAGGCATCACCGAGGTTGAAGCGGAACGTGCTCACGCCCTCACTCAAATCCTTCAAATCTATCTTAAGTTCCTCTAAACTACACATTTGGTGTGCAAAGTTACTAATATTTTCCGATATAAGCCAAAACAACTCGCAATTTATTCACAAAGTTTTTTTATTTTCCCTCATTCGCTGACCACGATGTCTCGCTCGAATGAGGTTATGTCTGTTGGCGACACCACATCCATAAGCAGTCGGTATTTGCCCGGAGTGACTGTTGTCTTGGGATTCCCCTTTACCACCGATAACCCAAACGGAGTATAGAAAATGCCTTTCGCCTCTATCGTGTCGTTTGGTGCCCACTCCGTCTTGGCGACACCTAAGAATATCTGCTCTGAGCGGAAGTCATGAGGCAACTGGGCTGCAAGGTTTGCAATCCAAAACAGACACAGCAAGAATGTATAAATGACTTTTAACCTCATAATAACGCAGGAGTAAAGTTTCCTAATATTGATTCATGTTAATGGAAATACATATCTCATAATAGCATTGATTCCAACCCTCTTCTAAATAAGTGTCTTGCCATGTCGTGGTATTGACTTTTTCTTTCGGCATTAGGAATTTCAAACTCATAGCGATTTGGCACATTGTCATCTAAATTCAATGTCAACCAGCCAACGTACCTAAATAAGTAGGCCCAAATGGTCTCTGCGCCATCACCGCACTTGTGCAGAAACATACAAGCAACAATAACAAATACTTTTTCATAAGGCTATGTTTTTTTGATAATTACTTCGCAAATGTAAGCAAAAAAAACAATACCAAACAAGAGATCTGATGCTTGTTAACAATATTTCAAATTTAGTGTTAGCTGTTACCAATTTATGGCTCTCCCGGAATTTGTTTCCCCAGCTCTATGCGGAATGTCGTGCAGTTGAACCCTCTTGACTGGCTCACCGATGTCCTTGGCAGGCTAAGAGACAAAATTGAATGGTTACATGAGAACATATTGTCTGACGCTCTAAAAAAGATCGGCTGACGTTCAACGGAGAATTCTCCTCCGCACGTCAGCCGATGCGTATTAACCCAAATCGGTCATTAGGATTTCTCTGTGTCGTACGGCAAAGAGAAATCCTTTAATTTTTCCCATATAGATAAGAATGATTG
>ERZ779764.16-NODE-16-length-40792-cov-3.50615_pt1 | contig 40792 bp, 33 predicted proteins | sample MGYA00511255_ERZ779764 | MGnify/ENA primary metagenome ERZ779764 (study PRJEB29588, sample SAMEA2151677) | human gut metagenome | biome: human gut; feature: human-associated habitat; material: faeces | place: Denmark | collected 2008/2010 ...
GGTGCAATCGCGTTGCCGTTACGGTGTAATCGCGTCGCCGTTACACTGAAATCGCAACGCGATTGCACCGTAACGGCGATGGTTTTTTGCCAAAACCCAGTTTGCGGTGTTGTAGAGGGGCACCACGAAGCCGTTTTTCCGCTCTAAATGCACCTGTTTCCAAGTGTTAAATTTTGGCAATAATATTTTACAATTCAGACCAATTAAAAACCCTCCATCATTGTCAGCGTCGGCAATGATGGAGGGTTCGTCTTGGTATCGCTTTATGGCGTTTACTTTACCAGTCTGCGCTTCGCGAGTTTAAGCGGCGCCTTGTGGAAAGCCTTGGCACTGCGGCGCAGCGACTTCGCGCCCGACTCCTCGTCGGCTTTTATCAGGATTGGGTTGCCAAACGACAGCAGGCCTCCGGCATAGTTGTCGTTTGATGCCTCGTTGTCCTTAAAGGCGTCGATGCTGACCCCGTTGACCTGGGTGCTTGCGTCTATCGTGCCGTCGTCCTTGAACTCGCCCATTGTCGCCTTGCTATCCTCGTCGTAGGCTATCGTGGCGGAGTAGGTGACACTGTTGTCCCAATAGACGTAACCGTCGGTAGCGGTCATGTCAGCGAAGAGGTAATAGGTGGTCTTGCCCATGACGAAAGGTCCCATCGGCGTGCCGCCGGCCATGGTCAGCGTTGACGTGGCGTCGTTCCATGCCACGCTCAGCGACAGGGCAAGCTGCGGGAAGTAGAGCTCCTTGGCTCCGGTCTTGTTTACCCTGAAGTCAACCATGGTGCCATAGGTGATGCCAGCGGCCAGGCTGTCGCCATCGAGCAGGTAGTATTCGCCTGCTATGTCTTTGTTGAACTCAGCCTGTGTGACGTTCGACGTGTAGGTTGAGCCGTTGCTCGTGGTGATTGTCACCGTGGCGTTGCGCGGATGCCCGGTGGCGTTCTCCGTGGCTTCCAGTGAGAGCTTGTCGCCATTCACCGTGGCCTTGAGCCAGTCGGCGGTGCTGGCCACCGTTGGCGGAATGTCCACCTCCATGGTGTAGGTCTGCGCCTGGGCCTTGTCGGAGAGCAAGAGGCTCTGCGGCAGCGACGTGGAGAACACGAAGCCATACTGGTCGATGTTCACTATTACCGAGTCGGCCGGACTTGACTTCACCACCACCGTGGCGTGTCTCGACTGCTTGCTGTCATTGGTTGCCGCTGTCACCAACACTGAGTTGGTGCCCTTGTCGGCTTTCACGGTGGCCCAATCCACGTTGGCGTAAGCCGACGCTATGGGATGGTCCACGGTGATGGTGTTCTCGCCTCCGGCGGCCTTGAATGTCGTGCCTGTCACCGACACTACCTTGAGCTGGCGATTGCTCTGTATCATGTCGTCAGTGGCGTTGTCCTTGCACGAGTACAAGCTCAGGCCGCCCATGCAAGTCATGGCGATTATTAGTGCTTTTATGTTTTTCATGATAGTGATGTCTTGTTAGTTGATTTTAGTCAGTGTCTTGGGTCCTACCAGTTGGTAGTTGCCAGGCCTGATGTAGAGCGCGTCTATTCCCTCCGCGGGGCCCACGAAGGTGTCGTTGCTTGGCGAGCCGGAGAACAACACGAGGATGAACGAGTCGGTCGTCAGCCAGGCGTAGTCGTTGGGTTCGAATTTCAGCACCGTGCCCGCCTCGTTGGTGTCGCGCGAAACTATCATGCCGGCATCGGTAGACCACGTGAAGGTGCCTTCCTCTCCAAAGGCGTTCCATCCGCAGAGCCACACTTGGTTGTCGCCCATGTCGATGAGGTGCTGGGTGTTGAGGCTGAGCGTTCCAGAGGTCTTGTCGTAGGTCAGCGTGAGGTCGAAGTTGGCGTTCATGCCTTTCAAGAGGTAAGTCTTGCCGTCGCCGGCTGGCACGAGATGCAGTGTCAGCTTGCTTGCGCCCCAGTATGTGGTCATGTTGTAGTCGCCGGCAAACTCGCTGTACTTCATGTAGTTCTTTGGCAGTTTCACGCTCAGCTTCAAGCCTTGCGCCGTGGCTCCGTCAGGGTTCAGCGACATGTCGTCGGCATCGTAGTTGAGCTCTTGCAGCGCCTTGCCGTTCACCTCAAGGGGCTGCAAGAGCGTTATGCCTTTCGTTGACACATAGTAAGGTATCTTCTTGTAGCCGCTCTTGTCGGTGTAGGTCAGTATGCGGTCGTCGCCCAGCGACACGCCACCCAAGGTGTCGTTGCCCTCAACCAGCGAGAATGTCCTCATCAAGTCATCGTCCATTTGCTGAATCTTGTTGATCTCATCTTCCCAGCTTGTCGACTCCGCCACGCGCGTCATCACCATGTGGTTGCCCCATTTCTTTCCACGGAGGTAGATGGAGTCGTTGGTGGTGCGCATTATCACGAACTCATAGTCTTGCTGTTCGCCATCGTCGTCGTCCATGGAAGGCTCGGCGAGATAGTGGAAAACCTCGTTGTAGGTGTTCACCGTTAGCACGGGGCCCTGGTCGGAAATGACGTCGTAGCTCGACGTGGTTTTCATGTTGGCAGGCGCTATGTCGCTGCTGACGGTCACCTTGTCGTTGGCGAACTTCATGAAGTAAGTGTAACCGCCGCCGCTATAATCTTTTCCTGTCCACAGGTGCAGTTCCCATCCGTTTGCCGCCGACTCGAGCAGAGTCTTGTCAGCCGCCACGTTTTTCTCCAAGCGTTCTGCCGCGGGCTCGCCGAAGAGCTCGGTGTCGTCGTGCAGTGAGCAAGCCGACAAGCCAAGCACGGCTGTGCCTATAAGTATGCTGTTTATTATGTTTTTCATGGTTGATGTCTTATTCTAATGTTGTCAAATCGAGTGCGCTTATCTCTGATGCCCTGCGCTGAACGATGTCGCGCATCTTGTCTATGTCGAGACCCCACGAGTCTTTCATGTAGCTGCGCACCATCGTCAGCTTCTTGTTGATGAGCTGGCCGCCTTCGGCTCCGGCGTCCTTGATGATGGCGTTCCACTGCTCTGGTGAGTCGGTGACATACACCGACATCATCTCGGCGAAGTCCTCTCCCGGCTCGCTCATGGCGTACGGGGTGACGAAGCCTGCCTGGTGGGCTGTAGTGGCTGAAATCCGATACCAGTCGCCACTCACGTATCCGTCCTCGGTGATGAGCTGATAGCTATCGCTGTAGTTCTTCTTCTGGTTGAGGATGTGCGTGAACTCGTGGTGCATGGTGTGGAAGTAGTACTCGTTCATCGTGGCGTAGTCGTGCAACATTCTGTCGGAGAGCTCGTTTACCATGTACAGCGTGATGACGTAGCCGCCCTCTGCCGTACCGAGCACCATGGTGCCTTCACCACTGTTGTAGGCAGGCGAGCCTATGAGGTGGATCACCCTTGGCACGTTCTGCTTGACGAATGTAGGCCCCATGGCCTCAGAGTAGGCGTCGAACCATAGATACTTGGCGAGAATCATCAGCTTGGCCGATTTTGCCGAGTCGGCAGGTATGAGGTTATAGCTCATGTCGGAGTAGATGTCCTCCATCTTGTATTTCACGTCCACGTTGTATGGCGCGGTGAAGTTTTTCTGCAGCCAAAGGGCGAAGTTGTCCCTTATGGGCGATGTCGTCGGGAATATCTCCTCTCCGTCTGGGTCGTCGTTGGAGCATGAGGCAAGTCCCATCGCCACTACTGCCGTGAGAATGAACAAATATATTTTCTTCATGTCTATGTATGCTTTACGGTTGGTTTACTTGTTTCTTGGGTTCGCCTGCAAGCCCGCTGTTATCACGTCTTGTGGCAGCTGGATGGCGCGTCGTGGGTCGTCTTGCGTGAGCGTGTCGGTCACCTGGAGCACTTGGCTGCTGCGGTTGAGCTTTCGGCGGTATATCACTATGCCGTAGCGTTTCACGTCTTGCATGCGCTCTCCCTCGCCGAGCGTGAGGATGCGGCGAAGCTGCAGGATGGCGTCGATGACGTTCTGCTGGGTGTTGTCCTTGAGCGTGGTGAACACCGGGTGTAACGCCTTCTTTGGCGTCGGGGCTGTAGGGGTGTAGTCGGCCAGTCCGTCATAGAAAGAGTTGATGGCGTCGAGCGTGACGCTCTTCTTTCCCACTGACATTGCCTTGACCTCGAGGTTGAGGTCGCTCACCGCTCCGGCGTAGTCGCCGTTGAGGGCCTTGGCCTCGGCGCGCACGAGCAGGGTGCCGTCGGTGGTGAAAGCGGGTATCTCGGTATGGGCGAAACCCGTGCCGGCCTGGATGTCCTTGTATTCGAAGCTATAAGGAATCTTGTTGATAAAGTACTTCGACAGGCTGCTGTTAGACCACACAGTGTAGCCGAACGTGGCGCTGTTTCCCCAAGGGCCGTTCGCCTGTAGGGTCTCAGCCGAGCTGATGAGCTTGCTGTGTGAAAACTCGTTGCCTATGTCGTAAGGGCCATAATAGACGCCCCACTCGGAAAATGCCGCCAAGATAAGGAGGTTGGCGTCTTCCGACGAGCTGACGTATCCGTTAGGAGCCACTTGCTGGTTGGGTGACAGGGCGTAGAACGAGGCCCAGTTGCGCAAGCCGTTGGCGGCGTTGGCGCCAAGCACTTTGTCGGCATAGCTGATGGCCTTCTCGTAGTTGCCATAGAAGAGGTTGAACTTGGCGGCGAAGGCATAGGCGGCGGCACGTGTGAAGTGGAACTTAGGCTGCGTGTACTGGTCGTCTTGCACGAGTGGCAGAGCCTCCTCGATGTCGCTGTTTATCTTGTCGTAGAGCTGCTTCAGCGTGCCACGCTGGTATTTGGTGCCGACGTGCTCCTCAGGCTCAGTGGGGAAGGGCAGTCCAAGCTCCTTGTCGGCCGTGGTGGGGCTGTAGGCGTTGCAGAACACGTTGGCGAGCATGAACTCGCTGTAGGCGCGGCAAAGCAGGGCCTCGCCACGCTGGGCGTTAAGGGCTGACGGGTCGCCTTGCTTCTCAATGGCCTGAAGGGCCAAGTTGGCGGTGGCAACCTTGAGATAGAAGTTCTCCCAAAGGTTTTGTGGAGCCTCCTGGGTTGAGATGTCGGTGATGTCTTTCCAGTTGTAGGCTTCTTTCTCAAACTGCTCGCCGTCGTTCCATCCTGTCACGTCGAACTGGTCGCTGTTGTCGGAGTAGCGCTCCAGCAGGAAGGCGGGGTTGTATTCCGGATATGCCGACACGAGCAGGTCGGTGATGTCTTGTGCGCCTTTCAGCTCCATGCGGTTGTCGGGCAGCTCGTCGAGGAAGCTGTCGCACGACGACAAGCCAAGGCTTGCGGCGAGAAGCGTGAGGGCTATGTATTTGCTATATGTCTTTTTCATAAGAATGTTCTTATACTTTTTTTGTTTCTTCATATTGCCGAATATGTGGTTTCTCATCGCTGGCGTTTACATTCCGACCTTGAGGGTCAGCGTGTACTGTCTTGGCACAGGCGCGGCCACGCCACCGGCGTTGATGAACTCAGGGTCTTGGCCCTGCAGCTTCTTGTCGGCGTAGATGAGGAAGAGGTTCGTGGCTTGCAGCTTGAGCGATATGTCGCTGATAGGCGTGCTGCTGAACCATGCCTTCGGGAAGTCGTAAGAGAGCGAGATGTCTTTCATGCGAATGAAGTCGCCCTTGGCTATGCGGTCGTGTGTGTAGTTGTAGGCGTTGTAGCCATAACTAAGCTGCCTGTTACTCTTGTATGTGCGTCGGTCGAGAATGCCAGGGATGGACGTGATGTTCTCGTCGCCGCTCTGCATGAACCTGTTGCGATACTCCTTGGTCATGGCCGTCAGGTCGCTGTATTTGGCGCGGAAGACGGGGTCGAGGCGTATCACGTTGCCGAAGTTGTAGGTCACGAAGATGTTCAGGCGCCAGTTCTTGTAGCGGAACTCGTTGCCAAATGAGCCGGTGATGGTAGGATCTGACGGACCCTCGTATATGAGGTATGAGTTTTTGTTACGGTTCTGGAAGTCTATGTCCGTGGATGTCTTCTCGCCCTCCGGCGTATAGAGCTGTGGTATGCCATGCTCGTCGAGGCCGGCGTAAGGTATGGAGAAGAGGCCGCGGTATGGGTAACCCACCACGGCGAAGCCGTTTTGCGAGATGAGATCCATCGTCCTGGCTTGCGACATGAGCTCGGTCACCTCCGTGGTGACGTGAGAGAAGATAAGGTTTGTGGTCCAGCTGAAGTCTTTCAGCTTGAAGTTCTGTGTCTGGAGCGAGAACTCCTGGCCTCTCGACTTCATGGAAGCCATGTTGGCGTAGCGCACGATCTCGCCGCCAACGCCTTGTGTGGCCATGGGGCCTATGAGGTCATAGTTGTTGCGCCAGAAGATGTCGAACGTGGCGTTGATGCGGTTGTTGAGGAAGCCAAGGTCTACGCCGAGGTTGAACTCGTGCTTCTTCTCATAAGTGAGGTCAGCGTTGGCAATCTGGTCTATCTGTATGCCGCTCTCACGGTCGGAAGAGAAGATGCGATAGGGGTTATACGACTTGAGGATTGCCGTAGAGTTGGTGTATGTGGCCGGGCCCGGGTCAGCGGTCAGCGAGTAAGAGGCGCGCAGGGTGGCGTGGGTCAGGGCCTTGCCGAAGACGCCATAGAACCAAGGCTCCTGGTCGGCGTTCCAGCTTCCGGAGATGTTCCACGTGGGCAGCCAGCGGGCAGAGCGGGCGCGTCCCAAGCGGTTGGTGCCCTCATAGCGGTAGGTGCCGGTGAGGTTGTAGCGCTCCTTATAAGAATATGTGGCCGTGCCGAAGAAGGCCGCCGTGCGGTTGTGCGTGTGAGACAGCGTGTAATAGTCGGAGTTCTGCTCCTGGGCTTTCTTGAAAAACTCGTAGACCCAGAAAGGCACCTCGCCACGGGCGAACTGCATGCCTACGCCATTGAACCATGAGCGTGAGCGATCAACGTTGGACACGTCGAAGCCACCGAGCACGTCGATGAAGTGGCCGCTCGTGAAGCGGTGGTGATAGTCGGCCGTGCCACGCACGTCCCAAGATGTCTTGGAGAGGTCGGTGCGCTGGTAGAATCCGCCTTTCGGCAAGACGGTGACAGGCAGGGCGTAAGCGTAGTCGGGGTCGGTATAGAGGAGGTTGTTGTTGTCGCGGATGATGGAGTTGCCCAAGGCGCGGTAAGCCTGTGCCTGGTTGGAGTTCTCCGTGATGTTGTTTTCCTGCGACGACTTGTCATACTGCACGGCACCCACGATGTGCAGGCGCAGGTCGGAGATGGGGTTGTAGGCTATCTCGCCTTGGAACTTGGTGTTGACCACGTTCATGTTGATATTGTTGTTCTCCAGTTCGTTCAGGATGTTGAACGGCGCGTAGTTGGCCTGATAATACGTGTCGGGGTCGAGCGTGCGCGAGGTGTTCAAGGCATAAGAGTAAGGGTTGATGTCGAAGTCGCGCTTCACCTGTCCGGTCACGGCGTCAACGTCCTGGCTCAACGTGCCAGGAGCCTTCTGCTTGCGGTAGGAAGCCGAGCCGAGGAGCGTGAAGGTGAGGTTGTCGAGAATGTGGTGGGAAGCGTTGAAGTTGGCAGTGTAACGCCTCATCTGCGACTCCTTGTACCATCCCGGGTCGTCCATGAACGACATTGAGACGTAGTAGTTAGACTTCTTCGTGCCGCCGCTCATGCTGAGAGAGTGGTTCTGCATGACGCTGTTGGAGAAGAGCTCCTTAAACCAGTTGGTGTTTCTCCACTCCGCGGTTTGCAAGAAAGCATTGCGCGCCTCGTCGGTGTTGGCGAGCTGGAACTGGCCTGTCTTGGGGTCGTAGGTGTTGATACGGTGCCACATGTCACCGTAAACGCCGTAGTCGCTGCCGTTGAGCACGTCGGAGACGTTGAGCCATCCCTTGTCGGCCATCTCCTGGTAGATGCCCATCTGCTCTTGCGAGTTGAGGATGTTGAATTGGCTGTATGAAGGTATCATGCGAGTGGTGAACTCGCCGGTATAGTTGATATGAGCCTGTCCGGCGCGTCCTTTCTTCGTGGTGACCACAATGACACCAGCCATGGCACGCGCGCCATATATAGATGTGGCGGAACCGTCTTTCAGGATCTGGAAGCTCTCGATATCGTCGGAGTTGAGGCCGGAGATGGCCGAGGAGATAAGTGTCTCGGCATCGCCAGAGCTGAGGTCGTCGGCGCTGATGTCGGTGATGTCTTCCTGGACCACGCCGTCGACCACCCACAGTGGCTTGGAGTTGCCATAGATTGACGTGGCGCCACGCACGCGGATTTTTGGTGCCGTGCCGAAGGTTCCCGACACGTTTTGCACGCTCACGCCTGCCACGCGGCCCTCGAGCGAGCGACTAATGTCGCCAAGGCCGCCAATCAACGCGTCGTCGGCTTTGACCTGTGCCGTGGCACCGGTGAACATGCGGCGGTCGACGTTTGACATACCTGTCACTACGACCTCGTTGAGGGTCTTGTTGTCAGAAGCGAGCTTGATGGTCATGCCCTGACGCATGGTGACTGTCTGTGGGGTCATGCCGATGTAGGAAACCACGAGCTTCTTGCCCGCTGGCACGTTTAACGTGAAGTTTCCGTTGACATCTGTCACGGTGCCCATCTTGGTTCCCTGAACCATGACCGACGCGCCTATAACAGGCTCGCCGTCATCCTGAGACACTACTTTACCGGAGATTTTACCTTGGGCGAAACTCGCTCCCACGCATAGGAACAGGCCTGCCAAAGTAGAGCTAAATCTTTTTACCATAAATCTCTCTCATTTAAATTAAAATATAGTTCTTGTTTGTAATTAAATGCAAAATTAGTAATAGTCAGAAAAAAAACAAAGCTTTTTTGATAAAAAATAAGCTTTAGATGCAAAAATCTTTTGAAATATAACTAAACGGGCGTTTTTGCTGGAAATATTCTTATTCAGAGTGAAAAATAGTGTGAAAATGCTATCGCAATTTCGCCTATATTATTCATAAAAAACGACAATGAGGGTTTATAAACCTTTAGTATGTAAAATGATTGCTGTCCACAGAAAAACGCCAAAAGCATATAAAACCGTCGGAACAGTTTTGTAAACTTGGTTAGTGATTTGCAGGTTGCGGCCCCTGTGGCCGTCCGTTGTATTTGTCCTCAAGTTGCTTGAGCCTCTCCTCGGTCTTGATTCTGAACAGTCGGTATTCCTCGCTCTCGGGGTGAAGCGGTCGATGGTTGAGGGCCTCGCGTATGGGTTTCCACTCTTTGAGAAAAGCCGTTGTGGCATCGGAGAAAAATGTGGAAGCCATGCGCTCGAAGATGTAGTCCACGGCTTGGTCGGAAGGGTGGAGCATGTCGGGCTTGTAGAAGCGGTAGTCGCGAAGCTCGTCGTTGATAATCTCGAATGACGGGAAATAAGTGATGCGCTGGGCGTCGACGGTTGTGCTGTGACCGCCTGGCGTTGACGTTTGAGCTTTCACCAATGAGTCGATGGCAAGCATGAGCGTGGCCTTCGACAGTTGCGACTCATGGTAGCCGTACTTGCGATAGCGTATGGGCGACACTGTGAGGATGAATCGTGTCTTTGGGAAACGGTGGCTGATGAGCTGTATGGCATTGTCGAGGTAGGCGGCGCACTCGGTGATGGACAGTTCCCGCTCCTCAAACAGGCGTTGAGGCCGTTTCTGGCAGTTGTCCACTATCTCGCCCGTCTCCTTGAGAATGTAGACGTGGTTGGTGCCAAGGGTCATCACGGCAGTACCTTGTTCGTCGGGAGAGAAAGGCATGGCGTCGTCTTGCGTCAAGCGTCGCACGGTGTGCAGGATGCTGGCGGGGTTGTACATCACGCCATAAGGATTGACCACGGCGCGGAACTTCTCTTCTGTGAACCGCTTGCCGATATTGTCGGCGAAGCACGAGCCTATGAACAGCATGCGCTCGCAAGGCTCTATCTTCCAAGGGCTTTCGGGAATGTCTACTATGGTTCTGAATTCCATGCCACAAAGTTACGGGAATTTTTGGTCAATAGTAGATAAATTAGTAATTTTGTGAGATATGGAAAGGGAAATTATCACAAGCGCGCAAAACCCAAAGGTCAAGCGGCTGATACAGTTGCAGCAGAAGTCGGCATTCAGGCGTTCTGAGGGGCTCTTCGTCGTGGAGGGCGCCCGCGAATTGCTTCATTGCATCCATTCTGGCTACGAGGTTGAGACCATGTTCTATTGTCCGGAGATTCTTCAGGCTTACGACGGTGCCGCGGAGATACTCGCCTTGGCGCGCGAGGGCGTGGGTCATGAGGTGTCGGCGAAGGTCTATGGCCGCATGGCATACAGGGAAGGCACGGAAGGCGTGGTCGCCGAGATGAGGGCTAAGCACTTGGGCCTTGCCGACTTGCGCTTGCCCAAGGACCCAATCGTGGTGGTGCTGGAACGCGTGGAGAAGCCAGGCAACCTCGGCGCCGTGCTGCGCTCGGCTGACGCTGCGGCGGCCGATGCCGTCATGGTGTGCGACCCGTTGACCGACCTTTTCAACCCCAACCTCATACGCTCAAGCATCGGCGCGGTGTTCACGGTGCCCACGGTGGCGTGTACCTCTGAAGAGTGCATAGCCTTTCTCAAGGAGCGGGGCATACAGATACTCACCGCGCAACTTCAAGACTCAAGCCTTTATTATGATACCGACATGAGCCGCGGCACGGCCATAGTGATGGGCACCGAGGCCACGGGGCTTACCAACGTGTGGCGCGAGGCCGCCGACGCGCATATACGCATACCCATGAAAGGCCGCCTCGACTCGCTCAACGTGTCGGTGTCGGCGGCGATATTGCTTTTCGAGGCAGTGAGACAGAGAAACGGGCAGTAGGGTGGAGCGCGCGTCACGAGCTGTAGACACCGAGGTCGTGACGAATCAGTCGGGCCAGTGATTGGTGAATTTATAGCCCTTGAACTTTGCCTTGGGGTAGACGAAGATGTTATCGTTTGAGATGCCGGGGTGGAAGTTGCTTATCTTCACCGTTGTCCAGAAGAAAGCCACCTTTATCTTCATGGCGGTGGGGTATTTGGTGTGACGGTTGAGCACAAGCTTGGCGTGCTTGATGCTGCTCTTCACGTCGTCCTTGGCATCGAGGTTAACCACGTAGCTTTCCTTTTCGATGGTCAAGGAGTAGTTGTAGTCGTTGGGCGAGAAAGTAAACTTGGACAGGTACTTGTCGCGTTTTGGCGACTTGGGGTTATGGAAGTCCACGGTTTTCTTTTTCGTGTCGACCTTGTAGAAATGGATGGCGTCTGACCATCCAAGGTATCGCTTCTCCTGATAGTGTTGCTTGTTTCCTTTTACCCAGATGGTTCCAGCAGTCTTATAAAGTCCTATTATGTTCACGGAGTAGCTTAGCGACACGCCGTTTGGCGACGTGTACATTTTCCAAGCCTTGTTGAACAGTTTTCTTGCTTCAGTGGCGTTGCTTGCCGCTTTTGCGCTTATAGGCAAAAAGATGAGCAACAGCATTGCTGCCATTGCCCATCTCAATGATGATCTAATGTTCGTTATCATGTTTTTATGCAGAATACTTTTTCAATGTTGGATTTATTTTCTCATGAGGAATATATTTTTCACACGGATGCTAAAGATTATAAAGATTGCTACGCCGCATTCGACTACGCGCAGATTGCGTTTCATGCATGGTATGCGTAATCGGCGTAGCCGACATCTTTAATATCTTTATAATCCGTGTGAGAAAAATAAAATCCGTGTGCGTGGCCCCCTGTGTGAAGGTTATTCCGCAGGTGAGGGTGAGGCCGAGGCCGTCGCGTCACGCTTCTTTCTCCACTCCGTGTAAACGCCGAGGGCGATGAGCAAGGCCAGGAGGATGTAGGCGACGTAGGCTATGGCCTCAGTGGTGCGGATGGAAGATGGGTGGAAGTCGAGCACCACCTCGTGTTTGCCAGGCTTCAGCTGCAAGGCGCGGAGGATGTAGTTGACACGTCCAAGCTCCACTGGTTTGCCGTCCACTGTGGCCTTCCAGCCCGGGTAATATATCTCTGAGAACACGAGCACGCCGCCCTTGTCGGAGCTGGCTTGATAGATGAGGTGGTTAGGCTCGTATTTCTTCAGCGTCACCATAGACTCACCGTCTTGCTTGGTGGACTGTCCGAGTTGCGTCTCGAACTTGCTGTCGGCCACCGCCTCGTGCTTGAGGTCAATCTTGCCAACCTTTGCTATCTCTTCGTTGGCGTTGCCCACGTAGTAGAGCTTGTCCACGAACCACGCGTTGCCGTTGACGTAAGGATTCTGCAATGGCACGTTGCGGTTGTTTTGCAAAGGCAAGATGAAGTATTTGGCGTTGAGCATGTTGAGCACGGGGAATATGGAGTCGCCGTTGACCTTCGTCATGTCTCCGCCCGCCTTGGCTATTGCCGGCATCGAGCGTTGCATCTCAGGGGCGATGTAGGCGTCGATCATCTCTTGGTAGCGACGCAGCTTGGCAGCGTGGTATCCGCCAATGCTCTTATGGTAATATGATGTCTCGTTCTCGTTGAACGTGTTTGACGCGAGGTTGAGCACGCGATAGTCGAGCCCCTTGTCGCGCAGTATTATCCTGTCGGTCTCTGTCATCTGTTGAGGCGTGTCGCGCACGCTCTTCTCAACGAACATGCCATCGTTGAGATAGCGTTTGTCCACTTGCCACATGTCCACGAGGCAGAGCAGGGCTATGCAGCCCACGGTGAAGTGGGCGTTGAGCTTCTTCTTGTAGAAGAGAAGGAGCAAGGCCGTGCCAATGGCGATGATGATGAATGAGCGAAGGGCGTCGGACGAGAAGATGTATTCGCGCACGGAGGTGATGTTGGCCTCAAGCGCGTTGACAAACTGAGCCGCCTCCTGACCCTGCTGGGCAATCTGTCCAAACTGTTGGGTCTCAGCCGCGGAGATATAGTTGGGGAAGAACAGCGTTGGGGCTACCCAGAAGAGGAAAGCCAGACCGCCGGTAAGACCAAACGATGTCCACAGCCATTTCTTGTTGTTTTTCAGGGTGTTGGGCTCGTCGATGATTTTCTTGAGCGCGAGCATCGCGAGAAGCGGTATCGTGAACTCGGCAATGACAAGTATGGATGCCACGGTGCGGAACTTGGCATACAATGGGATATAGTCGATGAAGAAATTGGTGAAGCTCATGAAGTTGTGACCCCACGACAGGAGTATTGACAACACCGTGGCTGCGAGCAATGCCCACTTCATGGGGCCTTTCACGATGAACAAGCCGAGGAAGAAGAGCATGAGCACGAACGCGCCCACGTATACCGGCCCGCTTGTGCCAGGCTGATCGCCCCAGTATTGCCCAATCTGCTGGTATGCCTGCATTAATTGCGGGTCGGCTTTCTCCATCGCCTTCTCGTTGGCGGCCATTGGCACGCTGGCGCCTCCCTTGGCGTTAGGCACGAGGAGCGTCCAAGTCTCGTCGATGCCATAGCTCCACTGCGTGATGTAGTCGCGGTCGAGGCCGCTCGATGTCTGTTGCTCGGAGTTCTTCTTCACCAGTTCGCTCTTTCCGCGCATGCTCTCCTTTTGGTATTGCCAAGTGTGGTAAAGGTTTGGCAGGTTGATGCACACGCCAATAAGCGCGGCGGCAGCCACCACGCCCGAAGCCTTCCAGAAACGCGGCAGCCAGTGTTGGCGGATGGCGGCCACGAGCCAGGCTATGACCATGAAGAGGATGATGAACAGGTAATAATATGTCATCTGCACGTGGTTGGCCTTGATCTCAAACGCCGTGAAGATGGCCGTGACAGTGAAGCCCCATAGGTATTTGCCACGATAGGCGAGCACCATGCCTCCAATCATCGGCGGCAGATAGGCGAGGGCCATGACCTTCCAGAAATGGCCCGCGGCGATGATTATGAGGAAATAGCTGGAGAACGCCCATATTATAGAACCAAGCGCGGCGAGGTATTGCTTGAAATTGAAAGCGCGCAGAAGGATATAGAAGCCTAAGAGATAGGCGAAGAGATACCACACGTAATCGGGCAGCCAAAGGTGGTAAAGTGAGATGGCCTGGTTGATGATGGTGTTGCTCGTGTATGACGGTGCCGTCTGGTAAGTGGGCATTCCGCCGAACAGCGAGTTGGTCCACCTTGTGGTCTTGCCGGTTTGCTCGTTGTATTGTTGAGCTTCACGGCTCGCGCCGATGCCGGCGGCCGAATCATGTTGGAAGAGGATGCGACCCTCGAAGTCGGCAGGGGCAAAGTAAGCCACGGCCAAGACGATAAAAAGAATCACTGCCAAAATGTCGGGCAGGCATTTCTTTAATGTTTTCATAAGTTTTCTGTCAATTATGTGGCAAAGGTAGTGATTTTTTCATAACTTTGCATGAAAAATAGGAGTTATTGTTTTGAAAAAGTTAGGAGTAATAGTCGCGATGGACAAGGAGCTGGCGCAGCTCCGTTCGTTGCTTGACGATGCCACGACCGAACGTCATAACCATAAGGATTTTGTCATCGGCAGGATAGGCAACCATGAGGTAGTGTTGCAGCAATGCGGCATTGGCAAGGTTAACTCTGCAATAGGCGCGGTGGAGATGATAGACAACTATCATCCAGACCTCATTATCTCCACGGGTTGCGCCGGTGGTGCCGACACGGCGTTGAACCCGCTCGACGTGGTGGTGGCCTCGGAGTGTGTGTATCACGACGTGTATTGCGGCGACAACGCCAGTTATGGACAGGTGATAGGCATGCCGCCGACATTCAAGGCCGCAGCTGACCTTGTGGAAAAGGCATTGACAGTGGAGATGCCTGAGGGTGCCAAGATAGTGAACGGCCTTACGGTGAGTGGCGACTGGTTCGTGGACTCAAGGCAGAAGATGCAAGACATAATATCCAAGTTCCCTAATGCCACTGCCGTGGACATGGAGAGCTGCTCAATTGCCCAGGCTTGTTTCATCTATAAGACGCCGTTCATATCATTCCGCGTCATAAGCGACGTGCCACTGAAAGACACTAACGCGTCGCAATATTTTGACTTCTGGAACCGTGTGGCCGACGACAGCTTCAGCGTCACGCGGTCGTTTATTGAACTGATAGATTAAATCGTTAGCAATGAACAAGATACCTTCGTTTACAATCAACCATGAGAAGCTCCTTAGGGGCATATACGTATCACGTAAGGATGAGGTTGGTGGCGAGACCGTCACCACCTTCGACATTCGCATGAAGGAACCAAACAGGGAGCCGGTGCTTCATCCGGGTGCTCTCCACACCATAGAGCATCTTGCGGCCACGTTCCTCAGAAACGACGCGGAATGGAAAAACCGTGTGATTTATTGGGGGCCAATGGGTTGCCTTACAGGTAATTACCTGCTGCTTCGTGGTGACTTGGAACCGCAGGACATTGCCGACCTCATGCGTCGCACGTTCCGGTTCGTGGCCGACTTCGAGGCTGACGTGCCTGGTGCGGCCCCACGCGATTGCGGCAACTATCTGCTTCACGACCTGCCAATGGCTAAGTGGGAAGCTAAGAAATATTTGACCGAAGTGCTGGAGCACTTGAAACCAGAAAACATGACTTATCCGCAGTGACTGAAATTTTGGCGAAGCATTAATGCTTCGTCATTTTGTTTTCATCTTTCTCTTTTCCTCATAGAGAATATCTTTCCCTTACAGAGATTTTCTTTTCTTCACACGGATCTAAAGATTATAATGATGTCGGCTTCGCCTATTACGCATGCGATAACGTTTTGCAGGGGCGGCCACAGGGGGTGGCTTTAATCAATGTGGGTCTCTGCATGTCGTTTATTAATCAACGCATAGCCGCGTGCGGCGTTTATCTGCATTTTCAAGACTGTGGAAATGCTGAAGTACAATCCTTCCTTGCTTCGTGAGGCGAGCCTGCAACTGGAGCAGACGGTGTATTCCTCCTTGCGTGAAGACCGATGCCTTCAGGATTCTCCCGTGGTTACCAATATCATCAACAACATGTTTGCCCTGCTGAAGGTTTATTTCGACCAGTCGGAATGCACCTGCATCTCTCAGTTGGTGCTCTGTCAGCTCAAGGCGTTCTTCATAGGTTTTCACGAGTATCTGCAGCGCAATCTTTGCAAATAAAGATGCAACTGCAACACACCACGCAGAGCATCAAGGAGATAGCATGGGAATACCATTTCTCCGACACCAGTTTCTTCTGCCGCTACTATAAGAAGCACACGGGTATGACGCCGCGGCAGGTTAGGGAATGAAAAATGGCGCGGCAAAAGGGGCCGCGCCATGCAGTGCATGCCGTGAGATGGCATGATATGTTTTTCACCCTCCCTTGCGTTGGGGAGTGGGATAAGGTGCTTTAGAACTCGCTCGTGAAGTGGAACTTGATGTGCTCGAAGTCTTGTTCCGCCATGCTCAGCACGTAGCTTGAGTCGGCGAGGAACACGTCTCTGCCCTCAATGTCCTTGGCCATGTATTGGTATTTGCGCTTCTTGAAGTTGTCGAGCTCCTGCGCGTCGTCGCTCTCTATCCAGCAAGCCTTATAGAGGTGTACGGGCTCCCAACGGCACTTGGCGTTGTACTCATGCTCAAGGCGATACTGTATGACCTCAAACTGCAGCTGTCCCACGGTGCCGATGATGCGGCGGTTGTTGAACTGGTTGACGAACATCTGCGCCACGCCCTCGTTCATGAGTTGCTCAACGCCTTTCTGGAACTGCTTCGACTTCATTGGGTCGTCGTTCTCGATATACTTGAACAGCTCTGGCGAGAATGATGGCAAGCCACGGAAATGCAGGTGCTCACCCTCGGTCAGCGTGTCGCCAATCTTGAATATGCCGTTGTCGGGCAGGCCTACGATATCGCCCGGCCATGCCTCGTCTACCGTGCTCTTGCGCTGGGCCATGAACTGTGTTGGCGAGGAGAAGCGTGTCGTCTTGTCGAGCCTCACATGGTAGTAGGGCTGGTTTCTGAGGAACTTGCCTGAGCAAATCTTGCAGAAGGCGATGCACGAGCGGTGGTTGGGGTCGATGTTGGCGGTTATCTTGAAGATGAAGCCCGTGAACTTGGGCTCGTCGGGGTTCACCATTCGCTCCTCGGCCTTTGTGGGCTGAGGGTAGGGGGCTATCTGCACGAAGCAGTCGAGCAGCTCTTGTACGCCGAAGTTGTTGAGCGCGGAGCCGAAGAACACCGGGGCGACTTCTGCCTTGCGGTAGTCGTCCACGTTAAACTCCGGGTAAACGCCGTCCACCAGTTCGAGGTCGTCGCGAAGATGCTGCGCGAAGTCCTCGCCCACGTGTTGCTCCAAGTCGGCCGATTGCACGTCCACCTCTACCTTTTGCGTCTTGCGCTGCTTGTCTGGGGTGAAGAGGTTGAGGTTGTGCTCATAGATGTTGTACACGCCCTTGAACTTCATGCCCTGTCCTATTGGCCACGAGAGCGGGCGCACGTGTATGTTGAGCTCTTGCTCAAGCTCGTCGAGCAAGTCGAAGGGGTCGCGGCCCTCACGGTCCATCTTGTTGATGAATATGATGACCGGCGTGTTGCGCATGCGGCACACCTCCATGAGCTTCCTGGTCTGTGCCTCCACGCCTTTGGCTGAGTCTACCACGATGATGGCTGAGTCTACGGCCGTGAGCGTGCGGTAGGTGTCCTCGGCAAAGTCTTGGTGACCCGGGGTGTCGAGGATGTTCACCTTGTAAGGCTCGCCCGTCTGGCCCTCGGGAAGATAGTCAAACTCCATCACCGAGGTCGACACGGAGATACCACGTTGCTTCTCAATGTCCATCCAGTCGCTGGTGGCCGTCTTGCGAATCTTGTTGCTCTTCACGGCACCGGCCACTTGTATCTGTCCGCCGAAGAGCAGGAACTTCTCCGTCAGCGTGGTCTTACCGGCGTCAGGGTGAGAGATTATGGCGAATGTACGCCTGCGTTCTATTTGCTTATTCATTGTTGATATTGTTCATGCATTTCTTGAGACTGTCGAGCCAGTAGGGTATCTTCACGCCGAACGTCTCCTTTATCTTTGTCTTGTCGAGCACTGAATAGGCTGGGCGAGTGACCGGCGAGGGATATTCGTCGCTGTGGCACGGCTCAATGTCGCAGTCGGTGTGGCCTGCGAGCAGGGCTATCATCTTGGTGAAGTCGTACCAGCTGCAAACGCCCTCGTTGCTGAAGTGGTAGACGCCCGTGTTGCCCTCAAACTTGCGGTTCTCCACGATGTCGAATATCACGTTGGCCAGGTCGCCGGCGTAGGTCGGCGTGCCCGTTTGGTCGAACACCACCTTCAGCATGGGCTTCGTGGCGGTGAGGTTGAGCATGGTCTTCACGAAGTTGTGGCCAAACTCGGAGTATAGCCACGCCGTGCGTATGATGACGTGGTCGCATCCCGTGGCCTCAATCTTCTGTTCGCCGTGGAGCTTGGTGAGTCCGTAGACGCCTGTCGGCGTGCCTTTTTGGTCCTCGCGGCATGGCGTGTTGTACGGGTCTCCACCAAACACGTAGTCGGTGCTGATGTGCACGAGCAGTCCGCCGGCTTCCTTCATCACCTTGGCGAGGTTCTCGGGTGCCACGGCGTTGAGCGTCTCCACGATGTCGCCGGCGGTCTCCGCCTTGTCGACGTTGGTCCATGCCGCGCAATTGATGATGCAATTAATCTCGTGGGCCTTGACGAAGGCCCTGACCTTTTCTATGTCGGTGATGTCGAGCTTTTCGTAACCGTCGCATACGTCGGTGAAGAAATAATGGTCTTTCGCCGATTGCTTGCTCACAATCTGCACCTCGTTGCCAAGTTGGCCGTTGGCGCCAGTAACAAGAATGTTCATTTCGTTTCTTATATATTAATCGTTGTCACCAAAGTCGAGACCCTCGTCCCGGTTTTTTATGTAATAGTCGCTGAGCATGCCCACGAACGTGGTTATCTCGTCCAGGGCGTGCTCTGTGTCGGGCGATATGTCCTTGTGCTTCATCTGCAAGAGCATCTTGCCGTAGAGGGCGTTGAAGCAAGTCTCTATCTCGCCCACGTTGTCGTTGCCCTTGCGCTTCAGCTCAACGATGAAGGGCAACACCTTGTAGTATTCCGCGTTGTAGAAGGGGAAGCGGTTCGAATCTATTATCTCTCCGTGCAGGTCGGCGAGGTCTTGTATTATGATGGCGTTGATGTTAAGGTGTCCCTTCTCGCGCTTGCCCTCCTCGTTCATCATGCGTATGAGGTTGCCAAACCAGTCGGTCTCGTCTTCTTTCTGCTCCTCGGTCAGGTTGGAGAACTTGCTGATGTAGTCTCGTTTTATGCGTGGGAGCGAGCATCCGTAGGCACGGATGAGGTCCTCTATCTGCCACATGTAGAGCAGGTATTCGGCTATGGATTTCTTTCTTATCTCTTTTGCGATAAACATAGTGATGGTTGTTGTTAGGGTGTGTCTTTGCCTCTTCTGCCTGTCACTGCTGCAACGGCAGCTTGGGGAAGAGGTATATGTTGAATAGCGTGCCTATGAGGCTGACGAGCGAGAAGAAGATGACGCAACTGCCAATGACGCGGTTTATTATTATCACGCCCGTCTGGTCAAACTTCGCTCGTATCTTGTCTACCAGCCATGTCAGCCCGTACCACCATAGCAGCGCGCCGCCTATCATCGAGGCGTAGCCCATGACCATGAGCACCGGCTGGTTGGGGATGATGAAGTTGAGCTGGGCGAAGAGGGCTATGAAGAGCAGGATTATCAATGGGTTTGAAAAGGTGATGAAAAACGCGGTCACCATGTTGTGGATTAGCGTGCCTTTCTCCCTCTGCCCGTTGCTGTGGGCTTTTTTCAAGGGGTTGCTGAAGAAGCTGATGAGGCCGAAGACGAGCAACATCAAGCCGCCGGCGAGTTGCAGATAGAACTTGTAAACGGGGTTGTTGATGAAGTCGACCACAAACGACATGCCGGCTCCCGATATCAAGGCGTAGATCAAGTCGCTTGCCGATGCCCCGATGCCCGTGGCGAAGCCGAACCATCGGCCCTTCTTCTGGGTTCGTTGCACGCAGAGTATTCCCACGGGGCCCATTGGCGCGGAGGCGGCTATGCCAATGATGATGCCTTTGATAATGAGCGATAATATATCTATATGTATGGGAAATGGCATAATTGATGATAAGCGTATTTGTAAAATCAGTTGGCAAAGTTACGCTTTTTATTCCATATAACCGCTATTTTCGGGCAATAAAGTCTTAAAAGCCAACAAATAGGGCGTCGCGCAAGGCTCCCCGTCTTTCCACCGCTTTGGATATCGGCTTCACCGATGACGCACACGATGACGCTTTGCAGGGGCGGCCCCTGCAAAGCGATGGGAGAAGACGGTGTGCGGAAACCACCTGGACCTATTCTCTGTCCATCGCCCTCCATACATAAGCTATATAGGCGAAGACGAAAGGCACGAGCAACGACACGTAGAACATGGTGCGGAGCGTGAACTCGCTGCTGCAGCTGTTGGCTATGGTGAGCGAGCTTTGCAGGTCGGCGTTCGACGGATAGTAGGCCGTGCCGCCCCATCCGGCCACGAGGAGTAACGACAGCACCACCAGCACCACGCCGATGCCGGCTGGCCAGATGCCCCTGACGTAGGCGGGGCTCAGCACCGTGCGCGCCATGCCATAGAGCAGCAAGACCACGCCGGCGAGCGTGATGATGGCCAGTGGCCACATGGCGAGGTAGTTGTGTAGGTATTTCAGCGGTTCCATGACAATAGCCGCAGTGGCGGCATCCACGGCATATCCGTCTTTCAGCAACAGGCGGATGAAGAACGCGAGAAACAGCACGAGGAAAGGCACCGTGGCGCCCAAGAGGCGCGCCCTGCCGCGCGAGCGTATGCCGTCGTCGGCGACATTGTTGATGATGTAGAGCGCGCCAAGCATGCGCGCGAGGAAGAACACGGCCAAGCCGAGCACGAGGTTCCAAGGGTCGAGGAGCGCGTCGAGGCCAGCCGAGGCGTTGGCCCACCGGCTTATCACCGGGCCGCCGACATCGGTGAGCGCCGCTTTCTCCACGATGAAGTTGGACCCGTCGAAGAATGTGGCCACGGCGCCGCCGAGCAGCAGCGGGCCTACAATGCCGTTGATTATCAGGAAGCAGCGATACGTGCGCTTGCCGAGCAGGTTGCCCTTGCGGTGCTGGAACTCATAGCTGACGGCTTGCAGCACAAACGAGAAGAGGATTGTCATCCAAAGCCAGTAGGCTCCGCCGAAACTCGTGCTGTAGAACAAGGGGAACGACGCGAAGAAGGCTCCGCCGAAGGTGACGAGCGTGGTGAACGTTATCTCCCATTTGCGGCCCGTGGACTCGAGCACCTTGCGTTGCCCCTCCTCGTTGCCGCCTATGCTGTAGACCATGGAGTTGGCCCCTTGCACGAAGAGCAGGAAAACAAGCAGGGCGCCGAGCAGCGACACGATAAACCACCAGTAGTGCTGAAGAAATGTGTATGTCATGACGGTTTCTTTATTTTTATGGTTAATTTGATGTGTGATTGCTTATCACCTTGCACATGATGCGCAGCTCGGCCACGAGCAGCACGGTGAAGAGCACGAGGAAGATGAAGAAGGTGAGGGCCACGCTGCCCGTGCTGATGTCGGAGACGGCTGCCAAGGTGGGCATCATGTCTTGTATGGCCCAAGGCTGCCTGCCCAGTTCTGCCACTATCCAGCCCGCCTCGCTGGCTATGTAGGCCAGCGGAAGCATGGCTATGGCCGCCCAATGGAGCCAGCGGCGCGACCCAGCCACGTCACGTCGCCATGCCACATGGCCAATGACGAGGAAGAAGAGCAGCAGCAGCGTGCCCACGCCCACCATAACGCGGAAGGCATAGAAGTTGACGGGGATATACGGCACCAGCTCGGCGCGGTCCTTGATGTAGCCATATCCGAAATACGGCATGTCTTCCTTGAGCTGCGCCGCGAGGCGTGGCAGCTGCTTGTCGCCTGGGTTGGCGGCTTTCAGCTTGCGGTATTCGGCAAGCGTGGCTATGGCCTTGCGGCCACGCTGCATCTTCTCCTCGGCCGATGGCTCGCGCTTGCCGTCGGCACGCGTGTAGCCGTTCAGCAGGTCGTTGACGCCAGGCACGTAGCCGTCCAGGCTGTGCGTGGCAAGCAGCGACAGGCCGCAGGGCATGGCGATGCGCAATGGCGGCTCTCCGCCATTGGCGTAGTCGGGCTGCTCAAAGGGGTTCACCGCGGCCACGGCCGTCAGGCCCACGCCGTTGCCGCCGTTGTAGAGGGCCTCCATGGCGGCAAGCTTCATGGGCTGCGCCTGGGCCACCTTCCCCGCCGACGAGTCGCCGGTGGCCATGGTCAACACCGCTGCCGCTATGCCTACGACCGATGCTATCTTTATGCTCTCCGTGGCCAGCCGCGTGTTGCGCCGTTTCAGCAGATACCAGCAGCTCACGGCGCAAACGAAGACGGCGCCGATGATCCATGACGACGTGACGGTGTGGAAAAACTTGTCGACGGCAAAGGGCGAGAGCGCGACGTCGATGAAGCTCGTCATCTCGTTGCGCACGGTGTCGGGGTTGAACTCGCAGCCCACGGGATATTGCATCCATGAGTTGGCCACGAGGATCCACCATGCCGAGATGGTGGCGCCAAGGCCGGTGAGCCAAGTGGAGGCCAGGTGGAACCCGCGCGACACCTTCTCCCATCCGAAGAACATCACGGCCACGAACGTGCTCTCCATGAAGAACGCCACGATGCCCTCTATGGCGAGCGGCGCGCCGAAGATGTCGCCCACGAACCAAGAGTAGTTGCTCCAGTTGGTGCCGAACTCAAATTCGAGGATGATGCCCGTGGCCACGCCCATGGCGAAGTTGACGCCGAAGAGCCGTTGCCAGTAGACCGCCGCCTCGCGCCAGAACTGTTTGCCGGTGCGATAATAGCAAGTCTCCATGATGCCCATGATGAGGGCGAGACCGAGCGTCAGCGGAACGAAGAGCCAGTGGTAGATGGCTGTCAGTGCGAATTGGGCCCTTGACCAGTCTATCAGTGAAGGGTCGATGGTTAATAGGAGGTTCATGGTGTTGAGGATAATGTGTTATTTAGTTAGGTTTATCTCGTTATCAGTTCTCCGGCCACGTAGTTGGCCGGGTTGCCGTCGTGTGCTTTCTGCTTCAGCACGTCGGGGAAGAACAGCAGCTTCAGTATGACGAATATCACGAACAGCTTTATCAGGATTATGGCCCACAGCACGCGTCCAAGCCGCATGTGCTTGAATCCGTCGGCATACAGTCGGTACACATTATAAAGAAAGTTGTGCGTCATAGGTTGAGGCTTTTGGTTTATCCGTGCTTTGCCGTTTGGCAAGCACTTTGCAAATATAGTGAATTATTTTTAATCTAAATTGAAATGATTACAACTTCTGAACTATTTAACAAATGTTCACTGTTGGTGTATTATGTGGTTTCCTGCTTCTTGTCGGCAATGCCGGAACGTTGTGTTGATGGATTGCCAAAGCGTTTGAAAAATCACGACAAAACGCCTTCTGAGAATCGATTTTTTTCGAGCGGGCGGTCGCTTGGTCGCAAATTCGCGAATGGTGAGCGATTTATATATAATGCTGATTATCAGAGGATTATCATTTTCGCGCTTTTTCGCGGCCCCAAAATGAGGCTTTCGACGTCGCCGTTACGGTGCAATCGCACTGCCGTTACGGTGCAATCGCGTCGCCGTTACGGTGTAACGGCAGTGCGATTGCACCGTAACGGTGATGGCTCGGCTTCATTTTTGGCATGATTGAGCGTCACCGACGCCCGAAAACCACGTTTTAGCTCTCTGGATTGCGAGCCGCGGAGAGTGTGTTTTTCGACCAAAAAAGTTTACAAATGGTTAGGTTTCCCATAGGCTTCCACAAAGACGGAATCTTATTTCTCCACACGGATTTTAAGCTGTTCGAGACCGACGCCGTGAAGGTGATTCTCTATTTAGATATGTTGTTCGTTCTATTCGCTTCATATTGCCGCTTTTCACTTGAAACCGCTGCGAAGTTACTGCTTTTTCTAAAAGTGATGGAATTATGAAAGTTTTAGGACACCGCGTCCTAAAACTTTTGATTTAAGCGTGGTTTTAGGATGCCTCGTCTTAAAAAAAAAGGAAGCTGGATAACCCCTATTGCATTGAATAATCACCAATGCCTGAAAAGCTCCAAGCCAAACCTGCATCCAAACGTGCGGTTGCCCTTGCCGTTGCTGACGAACAGGCCGGCAGAGAAAAACCTTGTGGTGAAACCATAGCCAAGTTCAACGTAAGGGTGCATCTTGCGCGCGTCGAGCCACGACACGTAAACGCGTTCCATCTCCATGTAGTGGCCTACTATGGGAAGCCAGCTCAAGAGCAAGAGCGGCGACTCATAGGTGAGGTTACCACGAACATAATAAGGCGAGGAATTGTAGTTGTCGCTTCTCAACAACTCAAACTCACCGCTCCAGTCGTCGTTCCAACCTCCGGGTATGTTGTTCTCCTTGAAGTTATCATAGTTGAGGAAGTAGGTGTCGCGTCCCTTGTGGGAATAGAATCCCGCGCCAAGCCTCATCTGCAACGCTTGCAGGCGGTTGAGGTGATGGATGTATTCAGCGTTGAACTCGTATCGCTCATACTTCATGTTGGAATTGAGCACGTTGGTTACGCCACGGTCATAGTCGAGCGTCAGGATAGGTCCCGACCAACCCATCGGACGATATTGAACCTCGAACACCGGCGCGAAAGCACTGTAATGGGTAGGCTTATCCATGGCGCGGAAAAAGCCAGTGGTAAACGCCTTGTACCTTTGGAAGAGCGAGCCCACCTGGAAGCCAATGAAACTGTTGACATCGAAGTTGAGCACCAGGCGCGCGTCTGTCTGCGTGAACTCATTGAAATGGTCAGGGGTCTTTATCATCAAGGCATGGTTGCCAAAGTTGTTTAAGGCCTGTTCCATGTCATTGTATATAAGATTGTTGCGTATGCGATTGCCATTGCCTATCTCAAACTTGACATACCTGTTCTTGCGCCGGCTCATGTAGAAATATAATGGCAGGCGGAAATAATACTGCTTGATTTTGAAGGAATAACCGAAGCGCAAGTTGCCGAGCAGCTCGGCATCCTCGCCCGTTTGGTAGTTGGCGTGCATCGCGAACTTATATGTGAATCCTCTTCTGTCGCTATAACTCATGTAGAGAGGATTGAGCACGGGGTTTATGCGCAAATAGCCTTGGCTGTTCTGCCCGAAGGTCATCTTGATGCGGTTGAACACGTTGTCTCCCACGGCATCCCAGAACACCCTTTTCACCCAGCTGCCACGCTTCTTGTGCGTGGCCACCGTGTCGGCGGTGTCCTTGACGGCCTTCGCAGCCAGTATGTCGTCCACGATTTTCCTTTCTTGAGCGGGAAGTGTTCCCGGGCGCACGCTATCCATAAGGGCAGGATTGTCAGCGTTGTCGTAACCGTCGCCATGAAGCGCATTGTTCAAGCCGTAGTTTGAAATGTAATGAGCCGACACCTTGTTGCCAAGGAAGTTGAAACGCAACAGTCCGTCACAGTCTTTAGGGAATAGCGAGTTGGCGCCCCTGTTACCCATCGTCATGGAGAGCAGGGCGTTGACCATGTCGTACTCGCTCCAAATGTTACAGCTGATTATGCGTCCCGTCAATTTGTCGATGACGGCGTTGCCATGAACGAGCTGGGTGTTCTTGCGGCGGCCGGAGAAGCTCAATTTCACCACGTCGCCAGTGACGGCGTCCACTTTATATTTATAAAACTTGAAGTTGTTTGGGTGAAAAGGCGAAAGGATGGTGTTGCCCACGACGGTCTCGTCGTAGATGGTCGGCGTCATGTACCTGTTGAAACTGCTCATGGCGCCTCGATAGCTCGGAATGTTGCTAATCCTCAATAAGGTCCTCGTATCGAAGTCGCTGTAGTTTTTCATCCGTATCTTCGAGAAACGTTCCGTGAGAAACTCTCGCTTGCCGCCTCGGGAAATGATATAGGCCGATGGCACGAGCATGAGAATGGGGTTACGCTTGTCTACCTTGATGAAAGCGCGCGAGTAGGAATAAAACTCTTTTGAGATATTGGCCGTGTCAACTGTCGTGGCATAGGTATGCACGCGGTGGAGCAAAGAGAGCTTCTTGCCCCTCTTCGCGTCCGCGGTTATCGATAGCGCCAAGAGGACACACAGCAACAGCCACGTTATTCCAACTCGCTGAGCTCCAGCCATCTCATCTCTTTTTCGTCCAACTCATCCTTTATCTGTGGCAGACGCTTGCTCTTCTCCGTCAGTTCCTCCACTGACAGCGTTCCGCTGCAAAGCATCTCCTCTATCTGCTTTTGCTCTGTCTCAAGAGCCTCTATGTCCTTGGACAACTGCTCAAACTCGCGTTTCTCCTTGAACGACATGCGGCGGCGAGTGTCGTGGTGATAATCCTTCTTCACCGCCTTGGCCTTCTTGGAGGAGCCATCGTCCTTTTCCGATTTCAGCGACTTCCATTCCCTGTACTGCGTGTAATTGCCGGGGAAGTCCTTAATCACCCCACTGCCCTCGAAGACCAGCAAGTGGTCGACCACCTTGTCCATGAAATAACGGTCGTGGCTGACCACGATGACGCATCCAGGGAAATCCTGCAGATATTCCTCAAGCACTTGAAGCGTCTGGATGTCAAGGTCATTGGTAGGCTCGTCGAGGACGAGGAAGTTGGGATTCTTCATCAGCACGGAGCAGAGGTAGAGCTTGCGCCGCTCGCCTCCGCTGAGCTTATAGACAAAGTTTTGCTGTTGCTCGGGCGTGAAAAGAAAATAGTTGAGAAACTGCGACGCCGTCATCTTGCGGCCTCCGCCCAAGTCGATGTAATCGGCTATGTCGGTAATGATGTCGATAACCTTCTGGCTCTCGTCATACTTCAGTCCGTCTTGTGAGAAATAGCCGAACCTCACGGTCTCGCCAACGTCGAACTTGCCGCTGTCGGGCGGCACGAGGCCCAAGAGCATCTTTATGAACGTAGACTTGCCCGTGCCGTTGTTGCCAACGATGCCCATCTTCTCAAAGCGTGCGAAGTTGTAATGGAAATTGTCGAGAATGACCTTGTCGTTGCCTTGCGAGTCGGTGAACTTCTTCGACACATGCTGGCACTCAAAGATTTTCGAGCCGATGTACACGTTGCTGGCTTTCAGCCTCACCTGCCGTTCCTCGATGCGCCTGTGGGCACGTTGCTCAAGCTCGTAGAACGCGTCCTCTCGGTAACGCGCCTTGTGGCTTCTCGCCTGTGGCGTGGAGCGCATCCACTCCAGCTCCTTGCGGTAGAGGTTGTTGGCGCGGGCTATCTCGGCCCGACGGTTGTCGATGCGCTCTTGCCGCTTCTCCAGGTAATAGCTGTAATTGCCACGATAAGTGTAAATGGTCTCGTCGTCAAGCTCCAATATGACATTGCACACGTTGTCAAGGAAATAACGGTCGTGAGTGACCATGAGCAAGGTCAGCGTGGAGCGAGAGAGATAATTCTCAAGCCACACTATCATCTCAAGGTCGAGATGGTTGGTGGGCTCGTCGAGTATGAGGAAATCGGGCTCGGTAATGAGCACGTTGGCAAGTGCCACGCGCTTGCGCTGGCCACCGCTCAGCTCCTTCATGGGCTGCGCGAGGTCATCGATATGAAGCTTTGTGAGTATCTGCTTAGCCTTCAACACCTTCTCTGGGTCACCGTTATGGTTGAAACAAGCGTCCAACACCGACTCCTCCGGGTCGAAATCGGGAGTTTGCTCAAGATACCCCACCCGTATGTCGTTGTGGAATATTATTGAGCCACTGTCGTGGCCTTCCTTGCCGGCTATAATCTCCAAGAGCGTGGACTTGCCCGTGCCGTTCTTGGCAATGAGCCCGACCTTTTGCCCTTCGGCAACCGACATGTTGATGTTGTCGAAGAGCACTTGGGCCCCAAAGCTCTTTGTCAACCCCTGAATGTCTAAATATGGTGTCATCCTGTGTTATTTTTCCGTATGGCCAATGTCCTTGAGAATCTGGCCTATATAGTCGAGCACTTCTTCCTTGCCCGTCTTTGCGCTGGAGCTGGTAATAAAATAAGGCGGCAACGTCTCCCAAGTGTCGAGGAGCGCGTCCATCCAAGCCTTGGCATTGGCACGTGCCTTGCCCACGGAGAGCTTGTCGGCCTTGGTGAAGATAATGGAGAACGGAATGTTGCTCGCTCCGAGCCAGTCGACAAACTCACGGTCTATTTTCTGCTGTTCGTGACGTATGTCGATGAGCACGAAGACGTTGACAAGTTCCTCACGCTGAAGGATATAAGAGTGGATCATGCGGTCAAGCTTGTCGCGCTCAGTCTTTGACCGCTTGGCATAACCATAGCCAGGCAGGTCAACGAGATACCAATCGCGGTTGATGATGAAGTGGTTGATGAGCAACGTCTTGCCAGGAGTAGCCGAAGTCTTGGCCAAGCCCTTGTGGTTGCAAATCATGTTTATCAAGCTCGACTTGCCCACATTGCTTCGACCGATGAACGCGAACTCGGGACGTTGATCCTTGGGGCACATCGTCACAGTAGGAGACGAAATGGTGTATTCTGCTGTCTTAATTACCATACTTTTATGTTTTTAGTGCAAAGATAATGATTATCTGTTATTTTTTTGCTAACTTTGCGCCTAAATAATAAAAAAATAAAAGGTAAAAAGAAATATCATTATGGCTAAGAGATTTGCCGAGCACGACCGTCTTGATTTGACCAAGACAAACGAAAAGGTTTTAGCAGAGTGGGAGAAGAACGACATCTTCCACAAGAGCATTGATGAGCGTGAGGGTTGCCCGAAGTTCATTTTCTTTGAGGGACCTCCTTCAGCAAACGGTCATCCCGGCATTCACCATGTGCTGGCTCGTTCCATCAAGGACACATTCAACAGATACAAGACCATGAAGGGATTCCAGGTTCACCGCAAGGCGGGATGGGATACCCACGGACTCCCTGTTGAGTTGGGCGTAGAGAAGGAATTGGGCATTACCAAGAAGGATATTGACAACAAGGCTTCCGAGAAGTATATTTCTACTGAGGATTATAACCACAAGTGTCGTGAGAACGTGATGATGTTCACTGCCGAGTGGCGCGAACTGACCGAGAAGATGGGTTACTTCGTTGACCTCGACCATCCTTACATCACCTACGACAACAAGTATATCGAGACGCTGTGGTGGCTCCTCAAGCAGCTCTACAACAAGGGCTTGCTCTACAAGGGCTATACCATCCAGCCATATTCTCCAGGCGCAGGTACGGGTTTGAGTTCTCACGAGTTGAACCAGCCTGGTTGCTATCGCGACGTGAAGGACCTCACCACCACAGCCCAGTTCCTCATCAAGGATCCGAAGGCAAAGTGGACAAAGTGGGGCAAACCATACTTCATCGCATGGACTACAACCCCTTGGACCTTGCCATCTAACGTGGCTCTCTGTGTAGGTCCTAAGATTGACTACGTAGCCATCGAGACTTATAATCTCTACAATGGCGAGCCAATGACATTGATTATGGCTGAGAGCCGTATCAACGCTTACTTGAAGGCTGACCAGGAGTGCAAGGAGGGCGACCTGCTGCCATTCGACAAGGAGAAGAAGCAGTGCCCTTGGCGCATCGTTGACCGCATGAAGGGTACAGAGCTTGAGGGCATGCGCTACGAGCAGTTGATGCCTTGGGTGAAGCCTTGCGAGAAGGTGGACGACTTCGCACCTAAGTTTGTTACAGAATATGCTGCCGCTCATCCTGAGAAGGTGTTCGCTTCTGAGGACGGTCGCGACAAGTTCGTGGAGATGGAGAGCGAGGCTTTCCGTGTGATCCTCGGCGACTATGTGACAACAGAAGACGGTACTGGTATCGTACACATCGCACCTACTTTCGGTGCCGACGATGCCAAGGTAGCTAAGGATGCCAACATCCCAGCCCTATACCTTATTAATAAGAAGGGCGAGACCCGCCCAATGGTTGACCTTCAGGGTAAGTTCTACCTCATCGATGAGTTGGATAACAACTTTGTCAATGCTTGTGTAGACAAGGAGGCTTACGCTCATCACGCAGGCGACTACGTGAAGAACGCTTACGACCCTAAGTTCAACGTGGATGGCGTTTGGGACAAAAAGGCTTCTGAGAAGGCTGAGGACCTCAATATCGTGCTCTGCTATGAGTTGAAGCAGGAAGGCAAGGCTTTCAAGAGCGAGAAGCACGTTCACAACTATCCTCACTGCTGGCGTACCGACAAGCCAATCCTCTACTACCCATTGGATAGCTGGTTTATCAAGGACACCGCACGCAAGGAGCGCATGGTAGAACTCAACAGGACCATCAACTGGCAGCCTGAGAGCACCGGTACAGGTCGCTTCGGCAACTGGTTGGAGAACTTGAACGACTGGAACCTCTCTCGTTCTCGTTTCTGGGGTACTCCATTGCCTATCTGGCGCGACGAGAATCGTGGCGAGAAGTGCATCGGTAGCTTGGAAGAGCTCTATGCTGAAATCGAGAAGTCTGTTGCCGCTGGCGTTATGAAGAGCAATCCTTTGAAGGACAAGGGTTTCGTGGTAGGCGACTACAGCCAGGAGAACTACGATAAGATTGACCTCCACCGTCCATATGTGGATAACATCGTATTGGTGAACGACGAGGGCAAGCCAATGTATCGTGAGAGCGACTTGATCGACGTTTGGTTCGATTCAGGTTCTATGCCTTACGCCCAGCTCCACTACCCATTCGAGGGTGAGATGGCTCGTGGCACAGAGGCAGACCGTGACGCGCTCATCCACAGCACTTACGAGGGCTATGCCATCCCTCCTAAGAACTATCCTGCCGACTTCATCAACGAGGGTGTCGACCAGACACGTGGATGGTTCTTCACCTTGCATGCCATCGCTACGATGGTATTCGATAGCGTGGCATTCAAGAATGTGATTTCTTCAGGTCTCGTGCTCGATGCCAAGGGCAACAAGATGAGTAAGCACGTGGGCAACGTGACCAACCCATTCGAGATGATCGACAAGTATGGCGCCGACCCTGTTCGTTTCTACATGATGACCAACAGCGAGCCTTGGGACAACCTCAAGTTCGACCCTAACGGTGTCGACGAGACACGTCGCAAGTTCTTCGGTACCTTATATAATACATACAGCTTCTTCGCCCTCTATGCCAACGTGGATGGTTTCGATCCTAAGGCAGCACAGGTGCCTACAGAGAAGCGCCCAGAGATTGACCGTTGGATTCTCTCTTCGCTCAACACTCTTATCAAGGGCGTTGACAAGGAGTTGGCTGGCTACGACCCAACCCGTGCAGGCCGTTTGATCGATGCATTCGTCAACGACGACCTCTCCAACTGGTACGTTCGCTTGAACCGCAAACGTTTCTGGGGCAAGGAGATGAGCGAGGATAAGCTCAGCGCTTACCAGACCCTCTACACTTGCTTGATGACCGTGGCTAAGCTCTTGGCTCCATTCGCTCCATTCTATGCCGACCAGTTGTATCATGACTTGGGTGGCGAGTTGGAGAGCGTTCACTTGGACAAGTTCCCTGTAGCTGACGAGGCAGCCATCGATCACGACTTGGAGGAGCGCATGGCCATCGCACAGAAGATTACCTCTATGGTATTGGCATTGCGCCGCAAGGTGAACATCAAGGTTCGTCAGCCACTCCAGCAGATTATGATTCCTGCCGTAGATGCTACCCAGAAGGCACACATCGAGGCTGTGGCTGGTTTGCTGAAGAACGAGGTGAACGTGAAGGAAGTGAACTTCATTGAGGGTCAGGGTATTCTGGTCAAGAAGGTGAAGTGTAACTTCCGTGTCATGGGTAAGAAGTTTGGTAAACTCATGAAGGGTGTAGCTGCTAAAATGAGCGGCTTGTCCCAGGATGAAATAGCATCGCTTGAGAAAGAAGGCTCCATGTCGTTTGAGGTTGAAGGCAATCCAGTCACTGTTGAGGTGGCCGACGTTGACATCATCTCTGAGGATATTCCTGGATGGCTCGTCAGCAACGATGGCAACTTGACAGTGGCCCTTGAGGTGGAACTGACGCCAGAGTTGAAGAACGAGGGCATGGCGCGTGAGCTTATCAACCGCATACAGAACATTCGCAAGGAAAGCGGATTCGAGATTACGGACCGCATAAGGCTCACCGTGGCTCCTAACGGGGAGACAGATGCCGCTATCAAGGCATTTGGCGACCTTATAAAGAGTCAGGTGCTTGCCAACTCTATCGCCATTGCCGACAACGATGGTACGGAGGTGGACTTGGATGACTTCAAACTGAACATAAAGGTTGAGAAAGACTAATAATACGTCGTCATGCAAGTAAAGCATTATTCTGACGAGGAGCTTGAAGAGTTTCGTGAGATTATCAACAACAAACTTAAGGTCGCAAGGCAAAGCTACAATGAGGCCATGGCGACCTTAAGCAACAAAAGTAATAACACGGACGCTGACACAGCTCCCACATATCATGTACTTGAAGAAGGGACGGAGGTGATAGAGCGTGAGAACTTGATACAAAAGGCGCAACGCGAATACAAGTTCATCCAGTCGCTTGAAGCCGCCCTCGTCAGGATAGAAAACAAGACATATGGCATTGACCGAGTCACGGGGGAATTGATACCCAAAGACAGGTTGCGCCTTGTGCCTCATGCCACACTTAGTGTCGCCACTAAAAACGCGAGAAAGAAGTGAAGAGAAAAGGACTTCTGGCATGGATCATTATCGCTGTCATTTTAATAATAGACCAGTTGATAAAGATTCATGTCAAGACAACTATGAGTTTAGGTGAATCAGTAAGGGTCACCAACTGGTTTTACATCACATTCATCGAGAACAACGGAATGGCTTGGGGCATGACCTTTGTCAACAAGCTTTTCCTTAGCGTGCTGCGCGTCGTAGCCGTTTGTGCCATTGGCTGGTTTATATGGCAAGTGGTACGGCAGAAAAGCAGGACCGTCTTTGTGGTCTGCCTCTCCATGGTATTGGCTGGCGCCGCTGGCAACATCCTCGACTCGATGTTCTATGGACTTTGTTTTACGGCATCCACTCCTTACAGCGTGGCTTACACAGTGCCATTCGGCTCTGGATACACAAGCTTCCTTATGGGAAAGGTTGTGGACATGTTCTATTTCCCTATCATTCACAGCACTTGGCCTACATGGATGCCTTTGGTCGGTGGTGAGAGTTTCACTTTCTTCTCACCAGTATTCAATTTTGCCGACGCTTCCATCACAACGGGCGTCATCTGCTTGCTGCTGTTCTGCTCAAAAGACCTCTCAACCATTGGAAGGACCATTGACAACGCTCGCGGAAAGCATGAAAAAGATAGCGGTGAGAAATCAAATACCGTAAAAGACACGAAAGGATAAGCCATGAGAAAGGCATTGTTTTTCTTTATTGCGATAATGCTCGTCGAGGCCTTTGCCACGAGTTGCGACAACACCCCGTCTATAATCTCCTCTGGGGAGATGGAGAAAATCCTGTACGACTATCATCTTGCCGATGCCATGGCACAGCAAGCTGAAGGCGGATATGAGAAGAACGCCTTTGAGTATCGTGCCGCGGTGCTCAAGAAATACAATGTCTCACAAGGCGAGTTCGACTCGTCAATGGTGTATTACATGCGCCACACCGATGAATTGCACACGATGTATCAACACATCTCAGATCGCATGCAAGAGGAAGCAAACAAGCTTGGCGCAAGTTCCTCAAGTGGCATTACCGCCGCTGGCGACTCTGCCGACGTATGGAATGGCGAGAGGTCGTTGGCGCTTATACCTAACGAGCCTTACAACCTCTATTCTTTCAACCTCACCCCTGACACGACATTCCACAAGGGCGACAAGTTGCTACTCAACTTCAAGTCAGACTTTATTTTCCAAGACGGGATGCGGGATGGCGTTGTCGTGCTCTCGGTTGTCCTTGGCAATGACAGCGTGACTTCAAATGTATCGCATATTTCTTCATCCACGCCGATGTCGCTTATGATTTCCGACAACGACAGCCTTGGAATCAAGAAGATACGCGGATTCTTCATGCTATCGAAAAGCATGGATGCCAACACATCTTCCACGACACTTAAACTGATGAGCATTCACGACATCCAGCTCATCAGGATTCATCCGGCAAAACCCACAAATGGCAACACGCCAGCAACTCCGACCGATGGCAGGATTCCAGTTAACGCCAATGTCCCCGACTCGGATAGGATGAAGCCACAAGTGACAAGATAAGGAAAGACTAATTGGCCTTACCATCAAGAAAGAAATAAATCAAACTAATAGAATTAACAAATAAAAGATGAGAAAACAAATACTCAAGGCTTTTTTCACGGCTGCTTTCCTCACGATGGCGACAGCCGCTGCCGCTTGCACCAATTTTATCGTGGCCAAGGGCGCTTCCACCGATGGCTCGGTCATGTGCACCTACAATGCCGATGACTATGGTATGTTCATCGGACTGGCGCATTACGCCGCTGGCACGCACCAAAAAGGCGAGATGAGAAAGGTGATAGACTGGGACACTAAGAAATATCATGGTGAGATACCCGAAGCCCCCGTTACGTATAATGTCATTGGCAACATCAATGAGTTTCAAGTGACCATTGGCGAGACAACATACGGTGGCAGAGAGGAAATGGTCGACACGACCGGAATCATCGACTATGGCTCGCTCATCTATATTGCCTTGCAACGCTCAAGGACCGCAAGGGAGGCCATCAAGGTGATGACATCGCTCGCCGAGAAATATGGTTACAACTCTGAGGGTGAGACGTTTACCATCTGCGATCCCAACGAGGCTTGGATCATGGAAATGATGGGCTGCGGTGGCGACAAAAAGCAAAAGGTGGTATGGGTCGCCGTTCGCGTGCCAGACAATGCCATTTGCGGCCATGCCAACCAAAGCCGTATTGGCGTGTTCTCGCAATATCAAACCGAGGTGCTTCACAGCAAGAACGTTGTTAGCTTCGCGCGCCAGAAAGGTTGGTATAAAGGCACAGACAAGGACTTCTCTTGGAAAAATACATACGCTTTCCCCGATTTCTCCGGACGCAGATGGTGCGAGGCGCGCGTGTGGAGCTTTTTCAACCACCACAAGGACATGAGCCGCTGGCTGCCTTGGGCCATTGGAAAAGACAAGAACGCGGAAGACATGCCACTTTGGATTGTCCCAAACAAGAAACTCAGCGTGCAAGACCTTGAGTCTGACATGCGCGACCACTATGAAGGCACGGAGCTGTCGGTTGCCGATGGCAAGGACATGGGGGGTGGCATATGGCAAATGCCTTACCGTCCGACTCCTTTGACATTCAAGGTGAATGGCAAGAGCTACTTCAACGAGCGCCCGACATCAACGCAGCAAACAGGTTTCTCTTATGTGTCTCAGATGAGGTCTTGGCTGCCACGCGAGATTGGTGGCGTGCTCTGGTTTGGCAACGACGACGGCAACATGATTGCCTACACGCCAATATACTGTGGCAACACGGTTCAGCCAGAGTGCTACAACACTCCTGGAGCCGATGCCGTGACATTCTCAATGAAGAACGCCTACTGGGTTTGCAACTGGGTGAGCAACATGGTCTACCCACGCTACTCAATGATGTTCCCAAGCCTGAAGACGGTACGCGACAGTTTGGAGGCAAGCTATTTCGCCAACCAAGAAGCCGTGGAAGCCAAGGCAAAGGAACTGTATAAGGACAATAAGGACGCGGCAATCAAATACCTCAACGATTACAGCAACCAAAAGGCGCAGCAAATGCTTGCCCGTTGGCGCCAATTGGCTTTCTACCTCATCGTGAAATACAACGACATGACCGTAAAGCCTGAGGCTGACGGCAAGTTCACGCGCACTAAAGAGGGCATAGGCGCAACCGTGGAGCGTCCCGGCTACCCGGAGGCTTTCAAGGAGAAGCTTGTCAAGGAGACTGGCGACAAGTTTGAGGTCCCCCAAGACTAATACACACACGATGTAGGGGGGCATGCTTATTAAACGCAGGCAAGATAAATATGGAGCAGAAGGAGATAACATTTGATAAATTCATCCGCTGGAGTGGCATGATATTATTAGTCATTGCCACCATCTTGCTTGTCAAGTACCTCAGCGAAGTGCTCATCCCGTTTTTTGTGGCATGGCTTTTTGCCTACTTGCTCTATCCCATAGTCAAGTTTATTGAGAACAAGCTTCACATACGCGTGAGGGCCTTGTCCATCATCATCACGTTTATCTTCGTATGCTTTATCATCGGCTTGCTGGTCTGGCTCATAATACCACCGATGATAGAGCAGTTTCAGAAGCTCTACGACATACTTGCCAACTGGCTGCACGAGAGCACGCACACCAATAACATCTCAGCCTGGCTCTCCGAGAAGATAACGGAGAATCAACAGCAAATTGAACGATTCTTGAAGAGTGGCGACTTCGCCGACGCCATCAAGACCACGATGCCAAAGCTTTTCAACGTGATTGGAAAGACCGCGAACATCGTGATGAGCATCGTGGCGTCGCTCATCACGCTTCTCTACACATTCTTCATCCTTCTCGACTACGAGCATCTTTCCAACAACTGGATACGCATCTTCCCGAAGAAGCATCGCCCGTTTTGGCATGAACTGGCTAAAGACGTGGAGAGAGAGCTCAACAACTATATTCGCGGACAAGGCACGGTGGCGTTCTGCATGGCGGTAATGTTCTGCATAGGCTTCACCATCATGGACTTCCCCATGGCCATAAGCCTTGGCATATTGATTGGCATCCTCGACTTGATACCATACCTGCATACCTTCGCCCTTATTCCCGCGGCTTTTCTCGCAATGCTTAAGGCCGCCGACACGGGACAGAACTTTTGGATGATCTTTGGCATGGCCGTCGGCCTGTTCATCGTGGTGCAGGTTATAACCGACATGGTCGTCACGCCAAAGATAATGGGCAAGGCCATGGGCCTTAATCCAGCCATCCTCCTTCTTTCGCTGTCGGTATGGGGCGCGCTGCTTGGCTTTATCGGACTGATAATCGCCTTGCCGCTCACCACTCTCATCATTGCCTATTGGAAACGATATGTCACGAAGGAGGACACAAGGCCGACAGTCACTGATAATGTCAATGCGGCTCCGGAAAAGACGGTTGTCAATAAATAAAAAAAACGGTAAAGCTCGATTTCCCTCCCGGCGAGGGTCGTGATAAACAGTTCAGCCCCGTTTCCTCATCCCACATTGGGAAAAAGGAAACGGGGCTGACGCTATTATTTTAACACAGGCGCGCAGGCATGTTTATGCGCGCCTGAATTGCTTTTTACAGATCCCAACCGATGGCTGAAGCGCCGAGCACGGCAGCAGAACTGCCCTCAAGACTGCTGAACAGGAACTTGGCCTTGCCCTTGAAGATGGAAAGCACGTGGTTGTTGTAGCCTTCCTTGATAGGCTTCATGAGAAGGTCACCTGCCTTTGTCATGCCACCGAAGAAGATGAATGCCTCTGGAGAAGAGAATGCGGCGAAATCGGCGCAAGTCTCGCCAAGCATGTGGCCAGTGAACTCATAGATGTCGTTTGCGAGCTTGTCGCCCTTGTTGGCGGCGATGCTGACATCGAGCGATGTAATCTTCTCTGGGTCAAGCTCACGCAAGATTGACGGGCGGTCTGTCTTGGCCAACATCTCGCGTGCCGTGCGCGCTACGCCTGTGGCCGAGCAATAAGCCTCCAAGCAACCCTTCCTGCCGCATCCGCAAGGACGTGCATTCTCACCACGGACAACCGTGACATGGCCAAGCTCTCCGGCGAAGCCATCACAACCGTAAACCAGCTGTCCATTGACGACAATGCCAGAGCCGACACCTGTGCCAAGCGTGATTTCTATGAAGTTCTTCATGCCGCGAGCGGCACCGTAAGTCATCTCGCCCACAGCGGCCGCGTTAGCGTCATTGGTAAGGGCTACGGGGATGCCAAGCCTGTCGGAGAACATCTTTGCCAAAGGCACGATGCCATCGTGACCCCACTTCAAGTTGGGGGCAAACTCGATGGTGCCAGTATAGTAGTTGCCATTAGGCGCGCCGATACCCATCGACTTGATTTTATCTATGCCGCCAACTTGGTCGATAATCACCTGAAGGGCCTCTACGCAAGCGTCCACATAGTCCTCAACCTTATCATATACTTGAGTCTTCACGGCCGTGGTGACCTTGATGTCTCCGCGAGAGTCGACAATGCCAAACACTGAGTTCGTTCCACCGAGGTCAAGACCTATGACATACGGCTTCATTACTGTTTCTTCCATAATAATATGTTTTTAGTCTGTTATTATTTGAATTTCTTAGTAAAAGTTTCTTATCATTGCAAAGGTAGTAAAATATCGGAAAAAAACACAAAAGCCAATGCTTTTTTTATAAATATTGACAGTAATTTTGCACATAAAACAAAGAATATGTATCTTTGCGCTAAGTTGAATTTATTATGACACAAGAAGAAGACATTAAGAATGCCGTCAAGGTCCTTAGGGATGGCGGCGTGATTCTTTACCCCACCGACACGGTTTGGGGCATCGGCTGCGACGCCACCAACGCCGAAGCCGTGGCAAAAGTTTACAAGATTAAGCACCGTGACGACTCCAAGGCCCTCATCTGCCTTGTCGACAGCGACGCGCGCCTCCAGCGCTACGTCCGCGACGTGCCTGCAGTGGCATGGGACTTGCTCGACCTGGCCGTGAAACCAACCACCGTCATCCTCGACGGAGCGGTTAATCTCGCGCCAAACCTCATAGCCTCCGATGGTTCTATAGCCTTGCGCATCACGAAGGAGCCTTTCTCTCACGAGCTGTGCTATCGTTTCCAGAAAGCCCTCGTCTCCACGAGCGCCAACATCAGTGGCGAGCCTGCCGCGCAAAACTATGGCGACATCAGCCAGGAGCTGCTCGACAGCGTGGACTACGTGTGCTTCTCTCGCCGTCAGGAGCACAAGCCCCACACGCCAAGTTCCATAGTAAGGTTAAGGCCAGACGGAGAGGTTCAGATTATCAGGAAGTGAGATGCTGGAGAGGTTAATAGTCTGGAGTGGGCGACATCTCACCAATCGTCAAGCGACATCCATCATCGCGTTGCTTATAGGCGTGTTGGCGTCGCTTGCCGCTTTTTCATTGCACAAGCTCATCGCCCTGATACAGAATCTCCTCACCAACGACTTTGTGGCCGACAGCTTCAACTGGCTGTACCTTGTTTTCCCGGTCGTCGGCATCTGGCTTACCATGCTCTTCATCAAGTATGTCGTGAGGGACAACATCTCCCACGGCATCACTCGCGTGCTATACGCCATTTCCACCAAGCAGTCGAAGCTGAAGGCCCACAACTGCTGGACGTCGCTCGTGGCGTCGGCGCTGACCATCGGTTTCGGCGGATCGGTTGGTGCCGAGGCTCCTATCGTGCTCACGGGCTCCGCCATAGGCTCCAACCTTGGTAGGCTTTTCCACATGAGCAACAGGCAGCTGATGGTGCTCGTGGGCTGTGGCGCCGCCGCCGCTGTCGCCGCCATCTACAAGGCGCCAATAGCGGGATTGGTGTTCACCCTTGAGGTGCTGATGATAGACATGAACATGGCGTCGATAGTGCCGATACTCATCGCAACCATCACAGCCGACGTGGTGAGCTACATACTCGCCGGCAACGCCACCATGTTCACGTTCCAGCTCGACAACGCATGGAGCGTGGAGCGTGTGCCGGGCACTATCCTCCTTGGCGTTTTCTGCGGTTTCGTCAGCCTGTATTTCATGCGTGGCATGACGTGGTGCGAAAGCGTTTACGCGAAGCAGAAAGACCATCCTTACAAAAAACTTCTTTTGGGCGGAGTGCTGCTCAGCGTGCTCATCTTCTTTTTCCCCTCGCTCTACGGTGAGGGGTGGAACGGCCTGGGCATACTGTTGAGCGGAAAGACCCAAGCCGACTGGAACCAGGTGATGGACGGCTCGTTGTTTTATGGCCATTCCGAACTTCTCATAGCCTACATCGGCTTCGTCATCCTCACGAAGATTGTTGCCACGGCCTCTACCAATGGCGCTGGAGGATGTGGCGGAACATTCGCGCCGTCGCTTTTCGTGGGTGGCTTCGCCGGGTTCTTCTTTTCCCGACTTTGGAACATGGAGATGCTTGGCACATATCTGCCTGAAAAGAATTTCGTGCTCTTGGGCATGGCGGGCGTGATGGCGGGCGTGATGCACGCCCCGCTGACCGGCATATTCCTAATAGCCGAGATCACGGGCGGCTACCAGCTCTTCGTGCCTCTGCTCATCGTTGCCGTGGTCAGCGTGATGGTGATAAGCATCTTCGAGCCTCACAGCATCTATGCCATGCGTTTGGCACGCGAGGGGAAACTCCTTACCCACCACACCGACAAGAGCATACTCACGCTGATGAACATGGACTTGGTGATAGAGAAAAACGTGACGAAGGTGAAGCCCGACATACGCCTTGGCAAGTTGGTCAACGTGTTGTCAAACAGCGACTTCAACTATCTTCCTGTGGTCGACGACGATGGGCATCTCCTCGGCGAAATCGACATCTTGAAGATTCGCCATATCGTGTTCCGCACCGAGCTTTACCAGCGATACACGGTCGCGCAGCTCATGACGCCAGTACCGGCGTTCCTCTACAACAACGAGCCTATGGAGAAAGTGATGAAGAAGTTTGACCATACCAATGCCGAGGCCTTGCCCGTGGTCGACATCAACAACCACCTCATTGGCTACATCTCGCGCCTTCGCCTTTATAGCGTTTACCGCAAGATGGTGGCCGACTACTCGGCTGAATAGTCCATCCGACATTTTTTTAGTGTCTTTCGGGATTTTTGGTGTAATCGCATACCGCTTTGCAGGGGGCAGCCCCTGCAAAGCATACAATACATATCATAATATTTTACAAAAGGTCGTCTGAGAATCGATTTTTTTCAACCAAGTCGTCGCTTGCGTGGAAATGACGCGATTA
>ERZ779764.20-NODE-20-length-37423-cov-4.09722_pt1 | contig 37423 bp, 31 predicted proteins | sample MGYA00511255_ERZ779764 | MGnify/ENA primary metagenome ERZ779764 (study PRJEB29588, sample SAMEA2151677) | human gut metagenome | biome: human gut; feature: human-associated habitat; material: faeces | place: Denmark | collected 2008/2010 ...
TTTCGGCAATAATATTTTACAATTCAACGTTTACGTCATGGTGCGTGTCATGGATTAATACAAGGCCGATGCTGTGTTGCCTTCTTTCGTAAGAACCATCACTCAAAATTCCGTAAGAGCCTGATATTAATCAGGATGTGATAAAACAAAGAAGCCACCCCCCTAAAAACATGTTGAGGTCATTACGCGTGTTATTGTTGTAGGTCGCGGCGCTTGAGTCGGTCTTGGCATCATGGCTTGGGCAACCCCGCATTGTGGTTCGTTGACGAGGTTGTAGTGGGATGACGCCTAAGAATGTTCGTAAGACACAAGCTCGCGAGGCAGCTTGATGGCCTTTAGCCTGCGAAACCATTTGCGGGGAGACCCCGCGATCATTTGTTGTGCTTGGCTGTCAATGATGTAATAACTTGCGGAGTAGTCGTCCATCATACCGCAGAACGCGGCCTTTATGCGTGAGCATTTCTCGTTGAGGGCGTTGTCGAGAGGGTTGGTAAGTCGGTTTACGGTCTCTTCGGCTTTTGCGATGTCCGTAGTCGGGGAGATGTTGCGATATATTTCCAGCAATTCATCATGATAGTCGTTCATGAGCTTGAACTCTATACCCTCGGGATGGTTTAGAAACAACAGGTAGACGGCGCGGTGGATAGGTGTCAGCGGCACCTCCTTGTTGCTATCAGCAAGCACGATCCTGTAGTCGTGGGTTATAATCAGTTTGCTCAAGGAACCTCGTGCGGCCTCTATGCGCAACTCTTCGAGCACGGGAACGGTAATGGCACGCAGCAATAAGTCGTCGCGCCCCATTATCCGCAAATCGTTGACAAGTTGGCGAAGTTGCCGAGCCTTGTCAAGAGCTGTCTCATCATTTATACTCTCGTTTGACATCGTGGTGCAAAGTTAGTTATTACCACGTTTTTTCAGCTTGGTTTTCATGTTTTTTTTGTTCTGCAAGGCTTGCGGTGACCTTGGGTCACGGTTTGTCCTATTGTTTCATTAATTTTGCGACAAAGAAAAAAGAATCATGGACAATAGCACTTATACAGGTTTGGATTTTGGTCCGGTGGAAGACACTTCAAAGCAGATAATCAAGGTTGTTGGAGTGGGCGGCGGTGGCTGCAATGCCGTTAAGAACATGGCAGAGGAAGGCATAGCCAATGTGTCTTTTGCCGTTTGCAACACTGATAGCCAGTCGCTGTCCAATTCGCCAATACCCGTAAAGGTTCTTCTCGGTGACAGTGGGCTTGGGGCTGGCTCTGACCCGGAACTTGGCAGACAAGAGGCGCTGAAGACCAAAGAGCAGGTGAAGCGGCTTTTCGACGACAATACCAAAATGTGTTTCGTGACAGCTGGTATGGGAGGCGGCACCGGAACGGGCGCGGCGCCAATCATCGCTTCGGTGGCGCAAGGAATGGGCATTCTCACCATAGGCATCGTGACCATACCTTTCTTCTTTGAGAAGAAAAACAAGATCATAAAGGCGCTAAAAGGCGTGGAAGAGATGCGTAAGAACGTTGACTCACTTCTTATCATTAACAATGAGAGCATATGCGACGTATATTCCGACTCTGAGCTTGCTTTGAAACAAGCGTTTAAGGCTGCCGACCAGATACTGTGCAACGCTGTTAAGAGCATCTCGGAATTGATAACATTGGAAGGTAACATCAACCTTGACTTCCGTGACGTTGAAAGCACGATGCGCAATGGCGGAGGCGCCATAATGGCCATTGGACGGGCCAAAGGCGAGCGAAGGGTGGAGAAAGCCATTGTGAACGCGCTTGAGTCGCCTTTGCTGTATGGCAGTGACATCACCAAAGCCAAGAACATACTCTTTAATATTTACACCAGCGATGACGCGCCTTTGTTTGTAAGTGAGGTGCGAGAGATTGACTCTTTCATGTATGGATTAAACCCAAATATCAATGTCATTTGGGGTACTTCAGACGATAACACGCTGGGGAAGGACGCTAAGGTGATTATCCTCGCCACCGGTCTCGACAACAAGTTCATGCCTGATGAGTCGACAGCCGAAGAAAGGCAGGATGATAACTACTACAACCAAATCATCTCCAAACTATACAGGGAGCCATTGGAAGGATGCAGAATGTATGCTAAAAAGGCTGAAGACAAGCCAACGGAAACGCCCGCGAAAGATTTGAGCGATTCTGCCGCCGTCACAAAACCGGAGGAGCAGGAGGATGATGCGCCTGTTACAGTTTCTGTTGACTATACGTCGCTGTCAGAACCGGATGCCACTCCAAACTCAGCGTCGCAGTCAGAGCCAAAAAATGTCAATGGCGGACAGAAGCCATCGCATAAGACCTTCCTTGAAAAATTGAAGGAAAAGCTCGCGAAGAATCTCAATCAGTTGACCATGGATGAAGACGACTAAAGACAATTTTAGCTGAAAGCAATATTTATAAATATGTGTCAATGAGGCTGATGATGTCTTGCAGGTCGTCGGGGCAGAACCACCGTGTGGCAGGGTCTTTCTTGAACCACGTCAGCTGCTTGCGCATATAGCGTCGGGTGTTCGACTGTATCTGGCGGATAGCCTCATCAAGGGTTATGAGACCGTCGAGATAGTCGAACGATTCTTTGAAGCCAACTGTGTTGAGGGCATTTGCCGACCTTTTGTCATAAACGGCTAATGCCTCATCCATGAGACCTTCGTTGACCATTGCCAATACGCGCGCGTTGATGCGCTCATACATCTCCTCGCGTGGACGGTTCAGTCCAATCTTCACGATGCGGAAGGGCCGCTGCTTGACGGTGCCTTTCCGGAACGACGTGTATGTGCGTCCCGACTGGTGGCAAATCTCCAATGCGTGGATGACGCGTCGAGGATTGTTCTTGTCCACGATGCTATAATAGTCTGGGTCTACCGTGCGCAGTTCCTCCACGAGTGAAGCCAAGCCCTCGCTTTCGAGACGTCGCTTCATCCAAAGGCGTGTCTCGTCGTTGATGGTAGGGATGTCGTCTATGCCTTTGCATACCGCGTCGATGTACATCATGCTTCCGCCCGTGAGAAGGAGGTTCTCATGGCGCGTGCCATCCTCGTTGCCACAAAAAAGTCGCCCTATGAGGGAGATACAATCCTCCTCATAGAGCGACGCGCTATAATAGTCGTCGACGTGGTGGTTGCCGACGAAATAATGTCTTGCCTCTTCCTGTTGCCGTGTGGTGGGGGCGGCGGTACCTATTGGTATCTCAGCGTATATCTGCCGAGAGTCGGCATTGATTACCGGTGAGCCGAGGTGCTTGGCAATGGTCAGCGCAGCCTCGCTTTTGCCCACGCCCGTTGGGCCGAGAAGAACAAACAGTGTATTCAATGTTATCTGATGATGCCGCGCTTAGACGTTGAGATAAAGTCGATGATGTATTGAATCTCTGGTGTCACTTGCAGCTCGCTCTGCACCTTCTTCAGACCGTCGGCGATGATGCCCTCGCTGTAGATGAGGCGGTAGGCATTGTGGATAAGGTCTATCAACTCGTTGCTGAACCCGTGGCGGCGCAGACCCACCAGGTTGACGCCACAATACTTAGTGGGCTCCTTGCCGGCGATGATGTATGGCGGAATGTCCTGGCTGAAGCGGCACCCTCCCTGAATCATGACGTATCCGCCAATCTTGCAGAACTGATGGCAGAGCACGGTGGCGGAGATGATGGCGTTGTCGTCGATGGTCACCTCGCCGGCAAACTTCGTTGAGTTGCCGATGATGCACTTGCTGCCGACCACGCAGTCGTGGGCTATGTGCATGTTCTCCATGAGGAGGTTGTTGTTGCCAACCACGGTCTTCCCCTTTGAAGCCGTGCCGCGCGAGATAGTGACGTTCTCGCGTATGCTGTTGCCATCGCCGATGAAGCACTGTGTGTCTTCGCCCCTGAACTTCAAGTCTTGTGGCTTGGTGGAAAGGCTTGCTCCAGGAAATACCTCATTGTTGTTGCCTATGCGCGCGCCATAATTGATGGTCACGCTGTTGTGCAGCACGTTGTTGTCGCCAATGACGGTGTTCTTGTCGATAAAGCAGAACGGACCTATGACGTTGTTGTCTCCAAGTTTCGCATCCGGGTCAACGAATGCCAATGGGCTTATCTGATTCATTGTAAAATTCTTTGTGATAAATATTATTGTTGATTCTTCACTCTTCGTTCTTCACGATTTGTGCCGTGAACGTTGCCTCCGACACCACATGGTCGCCTACGAACATGTAGCCTTTCATGGAGCTGATGCCGTGGCGCACAGGGCCGAGAAGCTCTACGCGGAAAAGCAGCGTGTCGCCTGGTACCACCTTGTGCCTGAACTTCACGTCGTCTATTTTCAAGAAATAGGTTGACCATTTCTCTGGATCTTGGAGCTGGCTGAGCACGAGTAAACCACCGCATTGAGCCATCGCCTCAATTTGAAGCACGCCTGGCATGACAGGCTCCTGTGGGAAATGGCCTTGGAAGAACGGTTCGTTAGATGTCACGTTTTTCACGCCGACGATAGTGCTTGCACCCATTGCGACAATCTTGTCGACAAGCTGCATGGGATAGCGATGTGGCAGGAGCTGACGTATGCGGATATTGTCCATGAGAGGCTCCTCGTTGGAATCGTATATTGGGGCTTGCACCTCATGCTTGCGAATCTCCTTGCGCATGAGCCGCGCGAACTTGTTGTTCACCGTGTGGCCAGGACGTGTGGCGATGATACGACCCTTGATGGGTTTGCCAATAAGGGCCATGTCGCCGATAATGTCGAGCAGCTTGTGGCGCGTGCACTCGTTGTCCCACTGCAATGGGCGGTGCTGGATGTAGCCAATCTTCGTGGCGTCGATATGTGGCACGTGAAGCAGGTCGGCAAGCTTGTCGAGCTTGGCTTGTTCCACTTGCTGCTCATATATGACAATGGCGTTGTCGAGGTCGCCACCCTTTATGAGGTTGGCCTCAAGCAATGGCACTATGTCGCGCACGAAGACAAAGGTTCGCGCTGGCGCTATGTCTGTGGCATACTTGTCGATGCTGTCGAGAGTGGCGAACTGCGAGCTTATGAACTTGGAGTTGAACGAGCACATCGCCGTTATGGAGAAGTCCTCGTCGGGGAGGATGGTAATCACCGACTCGTTGTCCTCGTCCCTGACCTCAATCTTCTTGCGGATTATATAATAGTCTTTTGGCGCGTTTTGGTCTACTATGCCCACCTTCTTGATTTGCTCAACATACAAGTCGGCAGCGCCGTCAAGGATCGGGAACTCTGGGCCATTGACCTGTATGAGGCAGTTGTCTATTCCGAGGGCGTAGAGTGCAGACATGCCATGCTCTACGGTGGAGACCCTTGCCTCACCTTTCTGGAGCACCGTGCCACGATTTGTGGCGACTACATTCTCGGCGATGGCCTCTATGATGGGTTGACCTTCGAGGTCTATTCGTTGTATCTTGTATCCTGTATTCTCTGGCGCGGGGTTGAAGGTGACCGTAAGGCTCAAGCCTGTGTGCAAGCCCTTTCCGAAGAGCGAGAAACTGCCACCCAGCGTTTTTTGTTTTTCAGCGTTCATAAGTCTTCTTATTTCTTAGAGTTCTTTAATTCGGCAACCTCTTTTTGCAGTTCGTTGAGCTGCCTGTAAAGGTCAGGCAACTTGCTCATCAAGGCATGGCTACGGAAGAAAGCCATCTTGCCCATTGGCGGTGTGCCGATAAGCATCTGGTTGCTTTTAAGTGATGACGGCGCTCCCGACTGTGCTCCAAGCATTACGCGGTCGCCTATGGTGATATGGCCCGAAACACCCACTTGTCCTCCGAACATGCACCACTGACCCACTTTCGTTGAGCCAGCCACACCCACTTGAGCCGACATCACGGTGTTTTCGCCTATGTCGGTGTTGTGGGCAATCTGCACGAGGTTGTCGAGTTTCACGCCCTTTCTTATCGTGGTCGTGCCCATCGTGGAGCGGTCCACGCACGAGTTGGCACCTATCTCAACGTCGTCTTCAATGGTCACGATGCCTATCTGCGGAATCTTGTCGTATTGATTGGTTTCCGGATTTGGCGCGAAGCCGAAGCCGTCGGCGCCAATGACCGTGCCGGAATGCAATACGACATTGTTGCCGATATGGCAGCCGTGGTAAATGCTCACGTGTGGGTAGAAAAGGCAGTTGGCGCCAACCTTGACACCTTCCATGATGGTGACGTTGGGGTAGATTTGGCAGCCATCTCCAATCTCCACGCCCTCGGCTATATAAGCGAAAGCACCGATATAGCAGTCGTTACCAATCTTGGCTTTTGGTGAGACAAAGGCGAGAGGGTCTATGCCCTTCTTCTTGGGGGCGCTTGCCGCATAGAGTTGCAGGAGCTTGGCCACGCAGTCGCGGGCGTTCTTCACCCGTATGAGCGTGGTCTTGACCGGGTGCTCGAAATCGAGGCTGTCGTCAACGAGCACAATGCTCGCCTTGGTATTATAGATATATTGGATATATTTCGGGTTGGCAAGGAAAGAGATAGAGCCTGGCACGCCTTCCTCTATCTTCGCGAAAGTGTGAACGGTGGCATTTTCATCGCCTTCTACTCTTCCCTGAATAAACTGGGCTATCTGTTTTGCAGAGAATTCCATGTTGTGGTTGTTTTGAAATGTTTCTGCAAAAATAATGAATTATTTTCTAACTGTCGGATGATAGCCTGAATATTAGTCTTTTTTATTAAACAAACGGCGTGTAGTTGCACACTTACACGCCGTTTGAGAAAATAGACAGTAATAAAAACAACTGTTGAAATGGTCAGTTGTCGTAATGGTAATCAGAGTTTTTCGAGTTCAGCTTGCATTTGCTGCTGCAGCTCTCTTGCCTTTTGCTTTGCAGCGTCGGCGAAATGTTCGTCGTGGCCGGCGTAGATGATTCCACGGCTTGAGTTGACAAGGAGTCCGCAGTCTTTGATAATGCCATACTTGCACACTTCTTGCAGGCTTCCGCCTTGCGCGCCGACACCGGGAACGAGGAGAAAACTGTTTGGTGCCACTCGGCGAATGTCGCTGAACATCTTGCCCTGCGTAGCGCCAACCACGTACATCATGTTCTCCTCAGTGCCCCATTGCTGGGTCTTGCGTATCACTTTCTCGAAAAGAGGCTCGCCGCTGTTGTCCTCGGTGAGTTGGAAGTCGTGGCTGCCCTTGTTGCTTGTCAATGCGAGCACGATGACCCACTTGTCCTTGTATTCGAGGAACGGGGTGACGCTGTCTTCGCCCATGTAAGGTGCCACGGTTAGCGCGTCGACATTGAATCCTTCGAAGAAAGACTTGGCGTACATGGCGGAGGTGTTGCCGATGTCGCCACGCTTCGCGTCAGCTATGATGAAATGGTTGGGGTATGCACCACGTATGTAGCTTATCGTTCTCTCAAAGGCATTGATGCCATCAACGCCATAGCATTCATAGAACGCCAAGTTTGGCTTATATGCCACGCAATAAGGAGCGGTGGCGTCGATGATGGCCTTGTTGAACTCAAAAATGGCATTCTTGTCGTTCTTCAAGAAGTCAGGTATCTTGTTGATGTCAGTGTCGAGACCTACGCAGAGAAATGTCTTTTTGGTGAAAATCTCCTTGACAAGTTGTTGTCTATTCATGACAATGTGAATTGTGTTTTATGATTATTTGTTGTTTTCCAATTTTGGATTCTCCAAGGCGTCATCTTTCTTGTGATTGGTAAGCCTAACGAGGAAATCGGTGCATTGCATGGTTTTCTCGTCTTTGGAATAATCCTCTTTCTTTCGTGTCCAGAATCTTGCCATTTGCCTGTGACGTTATTTTTGTCCTACAGCTCGTTCTCCTTGAGCTTCTCCGCGTTCTCGGCCACCGTCAAGTGGTCTATCATGTCTTGAATGTTGCCATTCATGAAGCCTTGCAGGTCGTGGATGGTGTATCCTATGCGGTGGTCGGTGACCCTTCCTTGAGGATAGTTGTAGGTGCGTATCTTTGCCGAGCGGTCGCCAGTGGAGACAAGCGATTTGCGTCGGTTTTGAATGTCGCCAACATATTTAGCGTGTTCACGGTCGTAGACGAAAGTGTATAGGCGGCTCAACGCGCGCTCCTTGTTCTTTGGCTGGTCGCGCGTTTCCGTACACTCAATGAGAATTTCCTCCTCTTCGCCCGTCTCCGGGTTCTTCCATGGATAGCGCAAGCGCACGCCGGAACTCACCTTGTTGACGTTCTGGCCACCGGCGCCACTGGAACGGAAGGTGTCCCACTTAATCTTGCTCTCGTCGATGTGCACCTCAAACTTCTCGGCCTCAGGCAATACTGCCACGGTAGCCGCGCTGGTGTGCATGCGACCTTGCGTTTCCGTGGCCGGCACGCGCTGCACGCGGTGAACGCCCGACTCGTATTTCAAGGTGCCATATACGTTGTCGCCACTTACGGCGAAGTCAATCTCCTTGTAGCCGCCAACGGCACCCTCGTTGAATGAAGTCACGCTGACGTTCCAACCCTTGGAGTCACAATAGCGCTTATACATATTAAAGAGGTCTCCGGCAAAAAGGGCGGCTTCGTCGCCACCAGTGCCAGCGCGAATCTCCATCTGCACGTTCTTGCCATCCTCAGGGTCCTTCGGCACGAGCAGCAACTTTATCTCCTCTTCCAGCTTTGGTTGTAACGCCTCGTTGTCTTGCAGCTCTTCCCTTGCCATGGCTTTCATGTCAGGGTCGCTTTCGTTGACAATGATGTCTTTCGACTCTTTTATGGCATTGAGACAAGCTACGTATCGCTTGCGCGCATCCATGATGTCGCCAAGCTCCTTGTATTCCTTGGTCAACTTGACGTATCTGTTTTGGTCGGCGATGACTTCCGGGTCGGTTATCAAGGTCGAAACCTCTTCGTAGCGCGCCTCAAGACCGTCAAGTTTTTGAAGTATCGTGTTTTTTTCAGCCATTAGTGTATGTTGCTTATTCCATTAATAGTTGAACTCTCCGTATTCCGACTTTATGGTTAATGAACGCTTGCCCTCCTCTATGTGGCCGATGACTTGCGCGTCGATATTGAACTGCTGGCTGATGGCGATAACCTTGTCGGCAACCTCCGGACGGACGTAAATCTCCATGCGGTGTCCCATGTTGAACACCTGGTACATCTCTTTCCAGTCGGTACCCGAGCAGTCGTGGATAATCTTGAACAATGGCGGGATGGGGAACATGTTGTCTTTCACCACACGGCAATTGTCGTTAACGAAATGCAGGACTTTAGTTTGCGCTCCGCCTGTGCAATGCACCATTCCGTGAATCTCCGGACGCATGTCGTCAATGAGTTTCCTAATCACGGGGGCATAGGTGCGTGTTGGGGAAAGCACGAGTTGTCCGGCGTCCACGTCAAGGCCGTCTATCTTGTCGGTTAGATGGTATTTGCCACTGTACACGAGATCGTTAGGCACCTCGTGGTCATAACTCTCAGGGAATTTCTCGGCAAGATACTTGGCGAAGACATCGTGACGCGCGCTTGTCAGGCCGTTGCTTCCCATTCCTCCATTATAGCGGTCTTCATAGGTAGCTTGGCCTGTTGAACTTAAACCTACGATTACATCACCCGGTTGAATGTTGGCGTTGTTTATCACGTCGCTGCGCTTCATGCGACATGTGACGGTTGAGTCGACGATGATAGTTCTCACGAGGTCGCCCACGTCGGCAGTCTCGCCACCTGTCGGCCAGATGCCGATTCCCATTTCACGCAATTGCGCGAGAAACTCGTCGGTTCCATTGATGACGGCGGAAATCACCTCGCCAGGAACAAGCATCTTGTTTCTTCCTATGGTAGACGATACGAGAATATTGTCCACGGCACCCACGCAAAGCAAGTCGTCGGTGTTCATCACCACGGCGTCTTGGGCAATGCCTTTCCATACGCTCAAGTCTCCGGTCTCTTTCCAGTACATGTAAGCCAGCGACGATTTTGTGCCTGCTCCATCGGCATGCATAATGTTGCAATAGTCTGGGTCACCACCGAGAGTGTCGGGGATGATCTTGCAGAAAGCTTGAGGGAAAATACCCTTGTCGATGTTCTTTATGGCGTTGTGAACATCTTCCTTTGCGGCGGAAACACCGCGCATCATGTATCTATTGTTCATATCTTGTGTTATTTATTCCAGAATTCCCAACTTGCAAAGGCTTGCAATAAAAGCATTTCCAGTCCGTTTTTCACGACAGCTCCCTTTTCCTTACCCTTGTTGAGGAAAAGGGTCTCGTCGGGATTATAAATGAGGTCGTAGAGTAGGGTATGGCTGTCCATGGCATCGTAAGGCAGGTTTGGACATTCATCGCTATGAGGAAACATTCCACATGGGGTGCAATTGACGATGACGTTATATTCCTTTATCATCTCAGGGGTCAAGTCTTCGTATTTGATGGCTCCGCCTTTTCCTGTGCGACTCACTTTCAAGGTTTCCAACTTCAAAGACTTCAATCCGAACTCGATGGCCTTGGATGCTCCACCTGTTCCTAAAATCAAGGCTTTTTTATGATATGGCTCAAGCAAAGGCTCGATGCTGCGCGTGAACCCGATGACATCACTGTTGTATCCTTTCAAGACAGTCTTTTTTCCTTTGTGCTCTATCTTGATCACGTTTACGGCTCCGATCTCCCTTGCCTCTGGACTGAGGCTGTCGAGGTAGCTAATCACTTTTTCCTTGTATGGGATGGTGACGTTAAGCCCGCGAAGCTCAGGGTTTGTGTCGAGGACTTCGGTCAGTTGCTCAATGGAAGAAATCTCGTAGTTCTCGTAAATGGCGTCTATGTTCTCATTCTGGAACTTCTCGTTGAAATAACTTATTGAGAAAGAGTGTACCAGTGGATAGCCTATCAGTCCGTATTTATCCATATGATGAAGTGTGTTTGTCGTGTAGGTTGTGCTTATTTCTCGGCAAAATAGATTGTGCAAATGCCAAATGTCAGCCTTTGGAAACTCACCTTGCTGAAACCTGCCCTCTTGAGAATATCCATCATTCGCTCTCCTTGGGGGAAAGCTTCAATAGTGGCCGTGAGATAGCTGTATGCACTTTGGTCTTTGCTTATTAGCCTGCCATAAATAGGCAAGATGGAATGAGAGTAAATGTGGAATAGTTGCCTCATGGGAAATGAGACGGGAGCGGTGAGCTCGGCAATGCTCAGGTGTCCGCCTTTTTTGAGTACCCTGCACATTTCCTTTAACCCTTTGTCAAGGTCTTGGAAGTTGCGTATGCCAAAGGCAGCGGTCACCGCGTCGAAACTGTCGTTTTCAAAAGACATGGCCATGCAGTCTTCTTTCTTGAAGGACACCACGTTCTTCAATCCCGCTTTTTCAACTTTCTGCCTTCCTATCTTCATCATGCCTTCAGAGATGTCGGCTCCTATGAGTTTTTCGGGCTTCAAGGTTTTCGCTGCGAGAATGGCGAAGTCGCCAGTGCCCGTGGCAATGTCGAGAACGGACTTCGGATGGAATGGCGCGAGAAGCTTGATGGCCTTCTTGCGCCAACCCTTGTCGATGTCCCACGACAGGCGATGGTTGAGCGTGTCGTAAGTGGGAGCGATGTTGTCGAACATCGCTTCCACCAATTTGCCCTTCTCCCCTTGCTTGTCGTAGGGTTTTATCTTTTCCTGTTCGTACATTTATTTTCTTGTGGCAAGCCAGGCTTTCACGTTCTTCTCAATTCTTGCCGCGATGTCGCCTTCCTCGGCAGCCTTGTCAAACTTCTCACCTGTGATATGCTCGTAAAGCTCGATATACCTATCCGATACGCTCTCGGCATACTCATCGGTAATCTCTGGCATCTTCTGGCCAGGCTGGTTCATGAAATCGTGTTCAATGAGCCATTGGCGCACGAATTCCTTTGAAAGCTGTTTTTGTGGCTCGCCCTTTGCGAAGCGCTCCTCATAGCCGTCAGCATAGAAATAGCGGCTTGAGTCTGGCGTATGGATTTCGTCGATAAGATAGAGCTTGCCGTCGTGTTTGCCAAACTCATACTTGGTGTCGACAAGAATGAGGCCATGCTTGGCGGCAATTTCTTGTCCGCGAGCGAAGAGCTTGCGTGTCCAGTCCTCTATGACTGCATAATCCTCTGCCGATACGATGCCCTGCTTGATAATCTCTTCCTTGGAGATGTTCATGTCGTGGCCCTCGTCGGCTTTTGTTGTCGGAGTGATGATTGGTTCTGGGAAACGCTCGTTCTCGTGCATGCCATCGGGCAACTTCACGCCGCAAAGCTCACGGCAACCGTTTTTGTACTCTCTCCATGCGGAACCCGTGAGAATGCCACGGATAATCATCTCTACACGGAATCCCTCGCATTTCAAGCCCACGGTGACCATTGGATCTGGTGTCGCGAGCTTCCAGTTGGGGCAAATGTCTGAGGTGAGGTCAAGAAACTTAGAGGCTATTTGGTTGAGTACCTGGCCTTTGAATGGGATGCCCTTGGGCAACACCACGTCGAATGCCGAGATGCGGTCGGTAGCCACCATTACGATGAGGTCGTCGTTGATGTCGTAAACATCACGCACTTTACCATGGTAAACACTCTTCTGTCCATCGAAATGGAAATCAGTCCTTGTCAATGCTTTCATTTTGAGTATTATTTGATTTTTGCGAAGCTATTTTCTTGTCGTAAGCACCGTAGGCTTTTACAATTCTTGTCACGAGCTTGTGTCTCACTATGTCTTTTTGGTTGAGGTTGACAATGGATATGCCCTCAACGCCATCCAGTATTTGCAGGGCTTCTTTCAATCCGCTCTTCTGCTGTCTTGGAAGGTCTATTTGCGTCATGTCGCCCGTGATAATCATCTTCGTGTTCCATCCCATTCTGGTCAGGAACATCCTTATCTGCGCTGGTGTCGTGTTTTGTGCCTCATCAAGAATGACCACGGCATCTGATAGCGTGCGGCCACGCATGAAGGCCAGTGGTGCTATCTGTATTACATGCTTCTCCATCATGTCTTGAAGTTTGACAGAGGGGATCATGTCCTCAAGCGCGTCGTAGAGGGGCTGAAGATACGGGTCAATCTTGTCTTTCATGTCACCAGGAAGAAACCCGAGCTTCTCTCCGGCTTCTACTGCCGGTCGGCTAAGTATTATCTTCTTGATATCCTTGTCTTTCAGTGCCCTTACCGCAAGTGCTATGCTGAGATATGTCTTTCCTGTTCCGGCGGGCCCTACGGCAAATATCATGTCGTCTTTCTCGAAGGCATCAACAAGAGCTTGCTGGTTTTCCGATCGGCTTTTTATTGGTCTTCCAGAGATGCTGTAAACCAAGACGTCTTTTGTGGCGTCAGCCTTCGTCTTCTGGCCCTTGGCTATGTCCAAGATGTCCTCTTCGGTGATGGTGTTGTATTTTAGGACGTGCTTTCGCATGTTTTCAATGTCCTCTTCCACCTTTGCCATGTCTTCCTCGTCACCGAGCACCCGCAGCACGTTCCCCCTTGCCACTATGCGTGTCTTGGGGTATAGCGACTTGATCATTTGTAGATGGCCGTTGTTGACCCCATAGAATGTTACCGGGTCAATGTCTTCAAGTACGATGTGTTTCTCTATCAATGTGCTATTATTGTGCTTTACTTGACATTAACAAGTCAATTAACTATTATTATGGTGCAAAATTACTGCTTTTCCTTGATATATCATCATTTTTCTCTCAACTAATAAAATAAAAAAAAGTACGGGCCTTGTCTCGAAGTGGACAAGGCCCGTGGCCTATCTATGTGTTGTTGATGATTATCTCAATCCTTTTCCGTGGCAGTTCTTGAACTTTTTGCCGCTGCCGCATGGACATGGGTCGTTAGGCCGTGGCATTTTCTCTCTGACGATGGGTTCACGTCTTTGTTCCTGTGCCGCGCCTTCGCGTGTGTCTTGCATGGCTGCGCGACGCTGTGCCTCTTCCTGTTCGTCAAGGTTCACCTTTTGCTCGTTGTACCTTTGCTGGTGCTCAACGGGTTGTGCCTCTTGCACAGGTGCTTGCTGCATTGGAATCTGCCCGCGTGTGAGGAACGATGCTATGCGATTGTTCATGTCATCAATCATTGAATCCCACAGCTTGGCACTCTCCAACTTGAAGACGAGGAGAGGGTCTTTTTGCTCGTAAGACGCATTCTGCACAGAGTGGCGAAGCTCATCAAGCTGACGGAGATTCTCCTTCCAATCGTCATCGATAATGTGGAGCACGACAAACTTCTCGAACTCTCTCACGATGTTCTTGGCCTCTGTCTCGTATGCTTCCTTGAGGTTGACGCGCAGTTGCACTACATGGCGACCATCGGTGATAGGTATGAGAATGAACTGGTATACGTTGCCTTGGTTCTCGTAGACATCCTTGATCACAGGGTAAGCGTCAGACTGTATGCGGTCTGTCTTGCGCTTGAAAGCGGCCATGGCCTCTTGGAACGCGCGCTCCTCAAGTTCTCCACGTTCCGTGTTCTCGAAATTTTCTTCTGTGAACGGCACTTCCATGGCGAGTATTTGCAGGAATTGCTCCTTGCATCCAGCATAGTCGTTTCTCTCTATGATGCTTACCACGCGATCCCAGATGATGTTCGTGATATCCATGCCGATGCGCTCGCCCATGAGGGCGTGGCGGCGCTTCTCGTATATCACGGTGCGCTGTTTGTTCATCACGTCATCATATTCGAGAAGGTTCTTTCGGATGCCGAAGTTGTTCTCCTCGACCTTCTTTTGCGCGCGCTCAATGCTCTTTGAGATCATTGGGCTTTCAATGCGCTCGCCATCCTCGAAGCCGAGACGGTCCATGACCCTTGCTATGCGCTCTGAGCCGAATTTGCGCATCAGCTCATCCTCGAGCGACACGTAGAATACGGATGATCCTGGGTCGCCTTGACGTCCTGCACGTCCACGCAGCTGACGGTCCACGCGACGGCTCTCGTGGCGTGTGGTGCCGATAATGGCGAGACCTCCGGCTGCTTTCACTTCAGGGGTGAGCTTGATATCGGTACCACGACCTGCCATGTTGGTGGCGATGGTCACGGCTCCAAGTAGTCTTTCCTCGTTGTGTATAAGGCTTTCCGCGCTCTTGCCAACGAGTTCTGGGTCTGACTTCTTCTTGTGCTCCGTTGCATCGTTGATTAGCGATTGCTGATAGCGAACGGCTGAAGGCTTGTCGGTGAACGCCTTGCCGTCTGACGCGATGTAAACTTGTCCCATCGTGCTCTTTCCTGCCTCGGCCACGATCATGGCCTCCTTTTGGTGAAGCTTGGCGTTGAGCACGTGGTGTGGAATCTTTCTCATGGTCAGCATCCTTGAGAGCAACTCGGAAATCTCCACTGACGTGGTACCTACAAGACAAGGACGTCCGCTTACTCGCATCTCCTCAACTTCCTCGATTACGGCGGCGTATTTTTCTCTTTGCGTCTTGTAGACGCGGTCCTCGAGGTCTTTACGTGCTATTGGTCGGTTGGTAGGAATCTCTACCACGTCAAGCTTGTATATGTCCCAAAACTCTCCGGCCTCTGTTGATGCCGTACCGGTCATGCCGGCGAGCTTGTGGTACATGCGGAAGTAGTTTTGCAGTGTTATGGTGGCGAAGGTTTGTGTCGCGGCCTCAACCTTCACGTGCTCCTTGGCCTCGATGGCCTGGTGCAGTCCGTCGCTCCAGCGACGGCCTTCCATTATACGGCCGGTTTGCTCGTCAACAATCTTTACCTCGCCATCAATGACTACATATTCATCGTCCTTGTTGAACATGGTGTAAGCCTTGAGCAGTTGCTGCAAGGTATGCACACGCTCGCTTTGCACGGCGAAATGCTGCAGCAGGCTGTCCTTTTTGTCGAGTCGTTCTTGGTCGCTCAGTCCCTTCTCGTTCTCTAATGCGGAGAGCTCAGAAGCGATGTCGGGCAACACGAAGAGTTCCTTGTCGTGCACTTGGTTGGTGAGCCAGTCTACACCCTTGTCGGTGAGGTCGGCAGAGTTCATCTTCTCGTCCACCACGAAATACAATGGCTTTACAGCCTCCGGCATGCGGCGGTTGTTGTTCTCCATGTATATCTCCTCGGTCTTCTGCATTCCGCTCTTTATGCCCTCCTCGGAGAGGTACTTGATAAGTGCCTTGTTTTTTGGCAGGGCCTTGAACGAGCGATACAAGCTGAGGAATCCCTCGTCAAGCAGTTGCTGTGCCTTGTTCTTGTCGGTCTCTTGACGGCCGGCGTTTATCTTCTGGCGTGCGTCGGCAAGCAGCTCTGTTGCTTGCTTGCGCTGAACCTCATAGAGCCTTTCCACGAGAGGCTGATACTCCTCGAACATCTGGTTCTCGCCCTTTGGCACTGGACCTGATATGATAAGAGGTGTACGCGCGTCATCAATGAGCACGGAGTCCACCTCGTCCACGATGGCGAAGTTGTGGCGACGCTGTACCAGGTCGTCTGGCGATAGTGCCATGTTGTCACGGAGGTAGTCGAAGCCGAACTCATTGTTCGTACCGAAGGTGATGTCGGCTTGGTAAGCCTTGCGGCGTTCTTGTGAGTTAGGTTGGTGCTTGTCGATACAGTCTACGGACAGTCCGTGGAACTCGTAGAGAGGCCCCATCCATTCAGAGTCACGCTTGGCAAGGTAATCGTTCACTGTCACCATGTGCACGCCGTTGCCCGTCAGGGCGTTGAGGAACACAGGCAACGTGGCCACGAGAGTCTTACCCTCACCGGTTGCCATCTCGGCTATCTTGCCTTGATGGAGCGCGATGCCACCGAAGAGCTGCACGTCGTAGTGCACCATGTCCCAGTGTATCTTGTTTCCGCCGGCGGTCCACTCGTTGTGGTAGATGGCCTTGTCGCCGTCAATGGTAATGAAGTCGTTTTTCGGGTTGGCCGCAAGCTCACGGTCAAAGTCAGTGGCGGTAACCACGGTGTCGGCGTTCTGGGAGAAACGGCGTGCCGTGTCCTTCACAATGGCGAAAGCTGTCGGCATGACCTCGTTGAGGGCTTTCTCCAATGCCTCAAGCATGTCCTTGTCTTGCTTGTCAATCTCGTTGAAGATGGGCTCGCGCTCGTCTATTGGCGTGTCCTCAATCTTGGCACGCAATTCGTTGATTTTCTCCTTGAAAGGCGTAGCCGCGTCTTGTACATACTTTTGAATCTCCTTGCTCTTGGCGCGGAGCTCATCGTTGGTGAGCTTCTCTATCTCCGGCGAGACCTCCTTGACTTTCTCTACGAGGGGTTGAATGAGGCGCATGTCTCGTTTGGACTTGTCGCCAAAGATGGATTTTAAAAACTTGTTGAAGTTCATATCTTGTTGTTCTTTTTTCTATTTGGATGCAAAGTTAATAAAACTATTTGATAATCAGAATATTTTAACCTGCAAAGATTCTCGCCCTTCCATCTTTGGTTGGTGAAAGGTAAGCGTAAGGCTCTCGGGGTTAAAACAAAGGGGCGACACTGCAAGCGTTTGGCGCGCGTATGCGGATGGTCTTGGCAATGGTCGGCGCGATTCGGTCAACCGTGACGGGTTCTTTTATCCGCTCGTGCTTTATGCCGTCTCCGAAAAACACTATTGGGAAAGGCACCACTCCCGCTCGGCTCATCGAGGTTTGTTGGGTGTTCTCGTTGAGCAGTCGCCAACCTGGTGCCACATTAATTATTATGTCGCCGCTGAGGATAGGGTTGTATCCCGCGCGTATTTTCTGTATGTCGCTGTTGCCCGATTGCAACCTCTCGCTGGTATAGACATCGGCAACGCCTGCGCTCTGCATGAGAAACTCTTGTGAGCGTGTGAGCAACTCCGGCATGGAGATGCGCTTCTGTTCTATGAGACGATGGTCAAGATATATCTCGTTGCCGTATTCCTGCTCTACGTACCTGCCTGAACCGTATATTGCCCCGAGGTACATGTTAAGTAGGCTCGCCGTGCGGTTGATATAGAACGTGCCAGTGGGTATGCGATATTTTGAGAGGTCGGAAGGCTTCTCCTCGTTGTAGCCTGTGGAGGTGACCACGAAGAGCACTTGCTGGATGTTGACGCGCTTCTCGATGCCGTTTATCAACCTTCCAAGCGTGTAGTCCAGTTGTTGGTACACGCTCTGCATCTCCTCTTGCCAGTTGTGCACGGGCTTGCCGTCTGTCTTGGTGGCTGAGAGGGTGATATTTATTATGTCAGAGGTGTCGTCTTTGCCTATGTTGGTGGAGTTGATGGCCGCAAGAGCCATGTCTACTACGTTATCGTTGTCTTGGCGGTTCTTCTGCTTGCGATATTGCTCACCGAAGCCCTCGTTGTAGTTTTTTACCCATTTTGGCAACGCTTTTTCGTAGTATGATGATGTTGTCCATAAGCCGTTTTGGTCCAGCCAATAGCATCCGTCTGCGGCATGGCCCGCCAGTAGTATTGCCGACTTGCTGTTGGCGGCAAACGAGTAGACGAGGGCTTGGCCGTTGGAGCTCACTTTCAGTTCGTCGCCAATTGTGCTCGTGCGGATCTTGTCGGCAGAGTAGTAGCCTTTGCCGTCGTCTACGCTGCTTGTCGGTTGCAACGATTTGCGGTCAAGCCAGCTGTCACCGATAATGCCGTTGAAGAATGGAGTGGCGCCTGTGGATATGCTTGCCGAAGCCGAGGAGCAATCCACTGGGAAGAAAGGATATGTGGCACCGTCGTAGACGAGACCCTCGTCAAGCAGACGCTTGAAGCCATATCGTGAATAGAAATTGCTGAATGCCTCAACATAGTCGGACCTAAGCTGGTCGATAGTCACATTGACGACAAGGCGTGGCGCAAGCTCAAAAGCCTGCATCTCTGCCGTGGTCAGCGCCGCTACCAAAAGTGCTAAATATCGCATTGTTTCTTAGTTCCTGTTTTTTTGTGTTGAGTAAATCAAGCGGTTGGTGATACACCTTGCCAGCAAACAACATGCCAATATCCACATTCCCTCCGCGTAATTTTGCAGGAAAAGTCCGCAGATAAGGAAGATGATGGCAAAGGCGAAGAGCATGTTCCAATAGAAATGCGCCTTTCCCTTATACGCTTTTCGGCAGACAGGGTAGACAAGGATGATAGACAACGGGTTGAGTATCAGTATCTGAAGGTTTACCCTTACCGTCGGGTGCTGCGAGAATATCATGGCGAAGAGCACCAAGCCCGCAAGTCCTGTCAAGGTGAGCAAAATGGTGTCGTAAGCCCAAAGTGTTTTTTTGCGCCTGTATTCCAAGACGGAGAGACATAATGTCAGCGCGAACAATAATGTGAAAAGCACCGTGGGCGACACTGCCGTCCAAAAGCCGTTGTCGTCGGGTTCCGGGCTTGGCTTTAGCGTCTGCTCTGTCTGTGCCACAAGGCGATGGGAGCGTCCGCTTGGCTCAACTACGATAGCCCTGTCGAAGTCTTTTCTCAGGGTGTTGGGTATGAACTGTTGTTGGGCGAATGTGGTCTTCCTGTCCGCCCCCACGCCGAGAAGGAGGTCGCAGCCGAAAGCCATCCAGCGGTGTTCATGGTTCCACTGGTGAATCATCTGCCTGTATGATGATTCCACGGAAGGGTCAATCTTGTATTTAACCTTTCCAGAGAGATGCCTTACTATAATGTCGCGAGCCCTTGTTGTGCAGTTGTCGTAAAAATAGTTGTAACGATATGTGCGCACGGCCGGGTCGTAGTTGTCTTGTATGGCCTTGGCCATGTCGAGCTTCTCTTGCCTTGATAGGTTGAGCTTTTGCTGCACCACCCCGCGCCCGTCGTTGCCATAATCGGCGAGAAACCGGTCATAGTCCTCGATGCCCATTTGATAATCGGTGAGCCCGAAGACGAACCTTATGACAAAGTTCTTCTGCCTGAGGTCGAACATGCCGTAATTGATTGAGTAGTCAACATGGTGCAACCGGTCTTCGAACCTGATGGCCGTGTGGCCATACAGGCTCCAAATCTCGTTTCCGGGCGAACATGTCAATAGGCTTATGTCGACGCTGTCCATTTGTTCAAGCGGTGTCAATTCTTTCATTGCCAGCGTGTTGGTGGCAAATGAGAAAAACAGCATGAACAGGGTTATGGTTTGCTTAAAATATCTCATATATTTTTTCACAGTGCAAAAATACCTTATTATTTTGACTTTCGTGCGTTTATATTGTTTTTTTTCAATACTTTTGCACTTGATTTTTCATAAAAGAGTTAAAAGTATCACTAAAATAACGAACGCATTGAAGACAAAAATCAATATCTTGGCGGGTCTCTTGCTGCTTGCGTCCACGCAATTGGCATCGGCGCAGAGCGGCACTAATTCTCCTTACAGCCAATTTGGCCTTGGCATGCTTTCCGACCAGTCGGCGGGCTTCAGCCGTGGCATGGACGGGGCCGGAATAGGTTACCACGTGCACAATCAGGTCAACTATCTCAACCCGGCCTCTTATTCTTCGTTAGACAGCTTGTCGTTTATCTTCGATGCGGGTTTGTCGGGGCAGTTGACCAATTTCAGCGAGAATGGCGTAAAGAAGAACGCCAAGAACGCCGACTTCGAGTATATCATTGCCGGTTTCCGCGTCTTTCGCCACTTTGGCTTGAGTTTCGGCTATTTACCTTACAGCAACATTGGATATTCTTATTCCACCACCGAGAAGCTCAACGATGCCAACTCCACAACCACAAGCAACATTTACTCTGGTTCTGGTGGCCTTCATCAGGTTTACCTCGGTTTTGGATGGTCTCCGTTCAAGGGACTATCCATCGGTGTCAATGGTGGTTACTTGTACGGCAACTATACCAAGTCGCTTGTCAACAGTTTCAGCAATAGCACGATTAACACCATACAGAAAACCGCCACTGCCGACGTGGAGAGCTATAAGGTCGATTTTGGCTTGCAGTACGCCTTGCGCCTGTCAAAGAAAGACGAGATGACGTTTGGCGCCACTTATTCGCTTGGACACAAGATAGGCGGAAAGCCAACATTGGATATCGTTTCCATTAACCCAACCACGCAAGTTGCCGACACGGTGTCTTATCCTAAGGACGGCACGAGGCTTCACCTTGAGATGCCCACGGTCATAGGTGCCGGAATAATGTACAGCCATAACAACTCGTTAAGGGTTTGCGCCGACTACACTCTCCAAAAGTGGGGCAATGTGGAAGAGCCGGAATACCGTTCCAAAAACGGCGTGGTTTCTTACGCCATGCGCTCGGGAATGTACAAGGATCGTCACAGGGTCACGTTGGGCGCCGAGTATTGCCCAGGCGAGTATAATCGTCATTTCCTCAACAGGGTTCGCTATCGCGTGGGAGTGTCTTATGCCACACCTTATTATTATATAAATGGCATTGAAGGGCCTAAGGAGTTGAGCGCGAGCCTCGGATTTGGCATCCCAATCATGAACAGCTGGAACAATCGTTCCATTCTCAACATCAGTGGGCAATGGGTGCGCCGCTCCGCAGCCGAATATATCAAGGAAAACACGTTCCGCATAAATATAGGACTGACGTTCAACGAGCGTTGGTTCGCGAAATGGAAGGTTCAATAAACAATGATGGACGAGAACTGTCATCATGGCAATAAATTGAGAGTTGGCAATATGCATATTATTATAATATGTGTATTGTTGGCTCTTTTTGTATCTGCATGCCAAGAAGCCGTAGAGCACACGGCTCCTGCCATTCGTGACCGTGACTCCGCGTCCGTCATGACATCTTGGGGTGTCAATACGCTCATTTCCGACTCTGGGGTCATAAAGTATCGCATCGTGACGGAGCGGTGGGATGTAAACGCTGTGAAACATCCTTCGCGTTGGACTTTTGACAAGGGGCTCTTCCTTGAGCAGTTCGACGAGAAGTTCCACATCCAGGCTTATATACAATGCGACACGGCCTACTATTACGACCAGTTGCATTTATGGGAACTTCGTTCGCGCGTCAGGGTGAGAACCAAGGAGGGCTTGCGTTTCACCTCAGAGCAATTGTTCTGGGATGAGTCGCGCCATGAGCTCTACTCTTATGTCTTCTCTCGATTGGTAACACCTGAACGCACGCTCCAGGGCAGTTTCTTCCGTTCCGACGAGCGCATGACCCATTACTTGGTGACCAACTCGCGTGGCTCTTTCCAGAGCACTGACTTTGGTGGTTCTACCGCTGGCTCCGATTCGGCTAAGGCGGCGCAAGACAGCGCGTTGATGAACCAGAGACAGAAGGCCACACCTGTGAGAACGGTAAACGAATGATAATGAAAGCAAGTTAAAAATGGCTGAAGTTGACATGTCACCAATCATTGAGATTTTAATCACGATGGTCCTCTCCGCCTTTTTCTCGGGCATGGAGATAGCCTTCGTGTCGAGCAACAGGATGTTGGCCGAGATGGACAAGGAAAAGAACATGTTCTCGCAAAGGCTCATCAGCTTTTTCTATCGCCACCCCAACGGATTCGTTTCCACCATGCTCGTCGGAAACAATATCGTGCTCGTAATCTATGGCATCCTTTTCGCGAGGATTTTCGACTCTACGGTGTTCTCCGGAGTGGATGTAGGGTGGAGGGTGACACTCGACACCATCCTCTCAACCTTGATAATGCTTTTCACGGGAGAGTTCCTGCCAAAGACTTTCTTTAAGAGTAGCCCAAACAAGTTGTTGTCTTTCTTCGCGCCGATGGCGGCGTTGTTCTATGTGGTCTTGTGGCCAATAAGCAAGATTTCCACATTCCTCTCGCGTGTCATGTTGAGGTTGGTGGGCATCAGGATAGACCGTGAAGTGTCGGAGAAGAGTTTCACTAAAGTGGACCTCGACTATCTCCTGCAGTCGTCTATCGACAGTGCCCCAAGTGGTGATGAGGTGGGCGATGAGGTCAAGATTTTCCAAAACGCGCTCGACTTCCCCGATACCAAGGTGCGCGACTGCATGATACCGCGAACTGAGATAAACGCTGTCGACATGGACGACTGCGACGTCGACGAGCTGAAGCAAAAGTTCATAGAGAGCGGCAACTCGAAGATTGTGGTATATAAGGGTGACATAGACCATGTGGTGGGATATATCCACAGTTCCGAGATGTTCAGGAAGCCCAAGCGCTGGCAGGACGCCATCCGCAAGATGCCATTCGTGCCTGAGACCATGGCTGCCCAAAAGCTCATGCGCATATTCTTGCAACAGAAAAAGAGCCTTGGAGTGGTTGTCGACGAGTTTGGTGGCACGAGTGGTTTGGTGTCGCTCGAGGATATAGTGGAGGAGATATTCGGCGACATTCAAGACGAGCACGACAGCGACAACCTTGTGGCGAAAAAGATCGACGACAACCATTTCGTCTTCTCCGGACGTATGGAGATAGACACTGCCAACGACCGCTTTGGCTTGGAGTTGCCTGAGAGCGACGAGTATATGACTATCAGTGGTCTCATTCTGCATGAGTACCAAAGTTTTCCGAAACTCAACGAGGTTATCAACATCGGGCGTTATTCTTTCAAGATATTAAAATCCACCGCCACGAAGATAGAACTTGTAAAACTAACGGTGCAAAACAAGTTATAAACAGCATTTTCTTATAAAAAGATGTGTGTTATTGTTGAATAATTAGTAAATTTGCACTCTAAATGAATTCTTTGAAGAAAATAAAATAAAAATAAACGTAATAACAGAAAATGGCAGCATTAGGAAAAATCAGAAGTAGAGGCGTTACCTTGATTGTCATCATCGGTTTCGGTCTCTTTGCCTTTATTGCCGAGGAGGCTTTCCGTTCCTGCGAGTCTTCGCGCAACAACGCTCGACAGCAGGTCGGTGAAATCTTGGGAGAGAAAATAAGCTACGAGGAATTCGCAAAGCTCGTCGATGAGGCACAAGGTGCCATGAAGGTCATGGGCCAGGAGAACTTGAGCGATGACCAGCTTAACCAGCTCCGTGACCAGGTTTGGCAGAGCTATGTGCAATACAAGCTCATCGAGAAGGAGTGCGACAAGCTCGGTCTCACCGTTACCGACGGCGAGATGCAGAACGTGCTCAACGAGGGTACCAACCAGATGCTTCTCTCCACACCGTTCGTGAACCGTCAGACTGGTCGTTTCGATGCCAACCAGCTCAAGCAGTTCTTGGCTCAGTACAACCAGATCAAGACTTCCAACCCACAGGCGGCTGACCAGTATGAGGCAATCTACAAGTATTGGACTTACGTGGAGAAGAGCTTGCGTCAGCAACTCCTCATCCAGAAATACAATGGCTTGCTGTCTCACTGCTTCCTCTCAAACCCAGTAGAGGCCAAGATGGCATTCAAGGAGTCGAGCGAGGAGAGCAACATCCAGCTTGCTTCTTATCCTTACAGCAGCATTCAGGACGCCAAGGTGAAGATTTCCGACAGCGACCTCAAGGCTAAGTATGATGAGATGAAGGAGCGCTTCCAGCAGTACATCGAGAGCCGCGACATCAAGTATGTTGACGTGCAAATCACACCTTCCGCCGCCGACCGCGCTGCTCTGCTCAAGGAGTTCAATGGCTACGCCAAGAACCTTGCCGCTGCCGCTGACCCAACCGAGGTCGTTCGCAAGAGCACATCATCAGTGGCCTACCTTGGCCTACCAGTTGGCAAGGATGCATTCCCTAACGACATAGCCGCCAAGCTCGACTCCATGAGCGTTGGCCAGACCCTTGGCCCTGTGGAGACAAAGAACGACAACACCTTGAACGTCATCAAGCTCGTCGCAAAGCAAGAGCTCCCCGACTCAGTGCAGTTCCGTGCCATTCAGATTGGCGGTGCGACACCTGATGAGGCTCACACTCGTGCCGACTCTGTCTACAACGCCCTTGCCGCTGGTGCTGACTTCGCCACCATCGCCAAGAAATATGGCCAGGAGGGTTCTGAGCAGTGGCTCACCTCTCGCCAGTATGAGTACAGCACAACGATGGACAAGGACACGAAGAACTATCTCAACTCTCTCTTGACTATGGCTCCTAAGGAGATGAAGAATATCGCCACAACACAGGGCAATGTCATCGTCCAGGTGCTCGACCGCAAGAACATGGTAGAGAAGTTCACCGCGGCTGTCATCAAGAAGACTATCGATTACTCTAAGGACACTCGTAGTGCCATCTACAATAAGTTCAGTGCTTTCGTGAGCGCCAACCAGTCTTTGGACGCCATCCAGAAGAATGCCGCCAAGAGTGGTTACAACGTCCAGGAGGCTCGTGATGTAACTACCGCACAGCACTACCTTGCTGGCATCCACTCAACTCGTGAGGCCATGAAGTGGCTCTTTGATGCTAAGCAGGGCGATGTCTCTCCAATGTATGAGTGCGGAACCAATGGCGACAACCTTCTCGTAGTGGTCTGCACCGGAGTTCATCCTATTGGCTATCGTTCGCTCGATGACCCACAGGTCAAGGAGATGGTCAAGGCGCAGGTGCTTCGCGACAAGAAGGCTGAGATGTTGATGGCCAAGGCCAAGGGCGTTACAAGCATTGCCGCCGCAAAGGCAAAGGATGCTGTCGTCACTGCCGTTAACCAAGTCACGTTCTCAGCTCCTGTGTTCGTCAGCTCGACGGGTGCCAGCGAGCCAGCTTTAAGTGGTGCCGTTTACTCAGCCAAGGTCGGCAGCTTCTTCTCTCGCCCGGTAAAGGGACAGGGTGGTGTCTACCAGTTCCAGGTCGTGAGCCGCGCAAAGAACGCCACCAAGTTCAACGAGCAACAGCAAGAGGCCGCTCTTCGTCAAAAGGCCATGCAGTATGCTGGCAACTACATGAACGAGCTTTACATCAAGGCTAAGGTGGTAGACAACCGCTACTTGTTCTTCTAAGACTTATAAGTCCATAAAAAATATAACCGGCTGATATGTAATGTATCAGCCGGTTTTTTTCATGTCAGTTGTTTATAATATTTCGCCTTCCAAGCGTAAAAGCATCGCGATTCAAGTGTAACGTTGACGGGCTTGCAGGTGGGGAGCCGCAGGGTGTAGGCCAATAGGTGACAGTTGATTAGTAAATCATCTTGTAGCCTATACCGCGCACATTGATTATATAGAAGCAATAATTTTTAAACCTGTTATTTTGTATAGCTTACACGTCTGTATTCTGACCTCTGATTGCCCTTGTCAATCGTGACAAGAAAAGATTCGTTCAGTTTTACGATTCTGTCCTTGCTACCTTTTAGCAGATTTGATTTTAGAGGAATGGCTGCATCATATCGGAACCTTTCGATTTCCGAATTCTTGACTTCCTTTATTTTTTCAATATCTGTTGTCAGTTCTTCTCCCATCAAATCCACATTGTCTACTTTTACATCAGCGTCAGTACATGACTCAACCAATAGCTTTCCCTCTATTTTCCATTTACCCTTTGTCTTATAAGACACCGTCACAATCTCTTGTATACCTTCGGAGTAATAGGTTATACGCATAGAGTATTTTGACCTGCAAGTTCTGTCCTCATTGTATGTAGATGTTCCCTCATACACGATTTCCTGACCTTCGCTTTTCATATTTCCTGTGTCATACCAACTTCCAACAAGTAGTTTTTCACTTGGATTTAGGTCGCTACACGCACAGAACATCATGCATACAACGAATAATATTAGGCTTGATATGTTTTTTGTTTTCATTTTTCCGTATTTTCAAGTAAATTAATATGCTATGGAAGCAGTGTCGGCTGGTTCGCTATAATAATCGGTATCTGTAGTCGTGCCTTCATATGATGAATTCTCATCATCAATGACGCCAGAGCTACTGTTACCGCCAATAGCCTTTGAAACTATCAAAATCAAGAGCAGGATAATGACAACGGCAAGAAACCCAACAATGGTCTTGTTGTTATTTATCGCTTTCTGAATTTCTAAATCCTTTGCTTGTGCAACCTCTCGCTCTTCAATGTTGTTTTTCCCTTGTTGAAATAGCATGGCAAAACAATAAAATGGTATTAGCTGAAACCATCCAGAATGTCCCAAATCATGGCAGCGTTTTGAACCTTGCGACAAGGCCAAGTAGAATGCCACAACATAAAGAACACAAAAGTACAGACCGAAAAACCATGCGAAACTATCAGACGGGCTATTGGAATTACCCCACATCCGAAAAACTTCTTCTGCAACAAAAGCGCTCAACCCACAGGCAGGAAACAGTAAAAGCGACAGAAAAAACTCTATACGACCGATAGTTCCATTGAAAGATAGCAGTCTCAATATATATTGTTTCGGTGTGCAGGAATAATGTCTGGCACCAATATTAACAAGAAGAAATACAATAGCCGCAGTAATAAACAAACATATCCCTATCGCAAAACTTTCCATATTATTGTATTTCACAGCATGTGTTGCTTGTGCTATGTGTGAGGTACCATTGGCTATTGCATTAACAGCTTTCTCAATACCTCGCCCACTTACCGCATATGTCGGATTGTAAAGTAGGACTAAAATGGATAATATCCAAAATTTCTTATACATTATTGTTAAAAATAAGGGCGTGTAACTATTCCAGTACTTGTTTTCCTTTTAGGTTACCGCCAAGTGACCTGAACGCATAACAAGTAAGGAATAGTCCACGCCCCATGAGCGTGAACTTTCCCACTACTTGTTCCCATGCGTTGAAAATTGGCGGTATTCAAAAGGAAGAGAACAAGAGCATAAAAGCTCAATATCCAAAAAGTATTGAACAGAAACGCATTGTTAAATATTGAGGAACACGGGGCACCTCTATTTTTCTCTCTTGTGAATTGAATATTCTTATAAGAAATCAATTCTTTGCGTATCGTTCTTGTATATATGTCTGTTTCTTATTCAAAATTTAAATGTTCAACAATATGTTTATACCAACTAAAAGAATTTTCACATCAAGTTGATACTTCATTATGCAAAAGTAATGAAAAAAATCATTATATAGGTAAGTTTTTGAGAAAATATCGCTACAACAACGCAATTTTTCCCACCACGCCCAAATCAAGCGTGGCAGTAGCAATGCCCAATGCCTGAAAGACGCGGCTCATTACGGGAATGGTGATGTTAGTCCTGCCACTCTCCAGACGACAAATCTGTGACCGTTGTATGCCAACGCGCTTGCCTAGTTCGTCTTGTGTGAGGTTTTGAGCCAAACGAGCTTTGCGGATAGCCTCTCCCAAGTAGAAAGAGTTTACATCTTCTTTAAGTTGCTCTTCTATAGCATCACGTATGTGAGTGCCTTTCTTGCCCCAAACCTCATCCACAACAGTTGACAGTGGTGTTAAATTCATCTTTGTCATATTTATTTGTGCTTTTGTTCAAAATACAGTTTTCTAATCTCTTCCGCTTTTGTTATTTCCTTAGAGGGTATTTTCTGAGTTTTCTTTATTATGCCATGAGTGGCAATAATTAAAGTTTTAGTCTCAGTGTCCCAAAAGGAAAATAGCCGATAGCAGTTTCCGTTAAACAGAGTGCGAAACTGCCAGATGTCAGTACCTTCCAACTTTTTGAAGAGTTCCTTGTTCATAATTCCCTGCTCTATTTTCACAAAAGTTCGTTAAAATTTGAGATAAAGGCTAAGCCGTTTTACGCTGCCAGCCAAAGAGTTCTTTGATAGTATGACTAATTAACTTTCGGTTCGGTCTTCTCCGACACTTGTCGAAAATTAATTTAGCGATGTATGTGCTCGCCATGATTTCCTTGAAAGAAGCCATGGAATACGGCACTTCATTTTCCTTCATCATCACCTTTGCCACATTCAGTGATGCGAATGATGCATTATAACCTGAGTTCGGGATAAGCGACAGTCGTTTTTCTTGCTATGCAAGATTTTCGATTGGTGCATATTACATTTGCCCTCCAAACAATATGGATGGCAAAATGCGGAACACCTTGTTCCTTGTTATATCAATGCTACCATCACGTGTAAGCCACTGAAAGGCGACAGGTTGACGGTGAAAGCCTACTGCAACGACATCTTCAAGACTGCTGATAATTATTTGCGCGACACGTTTAAAGGTCAGCATGTCATAAACGATTTGCACAACGGACGCGCTTTTGGCATGTCGCTCACTTATCGTTTAGGTGGATATAAGACAAAGAAATATGGTGAGGTAGACACGTCAAAGTTTGGCAAATGAACTTGTGGCTGTGAGCCATTCGGCTCTCATTGCTAAAGGCTTGTGTCAGCCTTTCTTTCTTACCCCTCTTACGGCTTGCGCTTCCAACGGATTGTCTGGCCAATAGTGTTTTGGATAACGGCGCCTCAGCTCCTTGCGAACCTCGAAATAGGCATCGTTCCAGAAACTGCGCAAGTCCTTGGTCAGCTGAACGGGCTTGAATCCTGGCGATAGCAGTTCCATGAGCAGGGGGCGCGTGCCGTTGTCGACGCGAGGCGTGTCGGTCATGCCAAAACACTCTTGCAGCCTGACGCTCACTATGGGTGCGTCGCTGCCTTCGCGGTAGTCTATCCTGATGTGGCTGCCCGTGGGCACGGTGACATACGATGGGGCTATGCGGTCAACATCATGCTGTTGTTCGTATGACAGTCGGGCCCACAGCACCGCTGTCATGTCTATCTTCTTCAGTGCTGATGCCGTGGTGGCACCTCCCGAATACATTGGCAACCACTCGTCGGCTTTATTGAGCAAGCTGTCGGTAGTGACATCGGGTAAAGTCAGTTCCGGGTGCCATGCTGAGCAAGCCATTACGCGCCGTTGCAGTTGGTGGAAACTGTCTGTGAGGTTGAGAAGGCTGCGGCCCTCATCCTTTACCACTTGCACGACGATGCTCTCCGCCTTCTCGTGCGAGACGGCCTCCATGGGCTTGGCTGTCAGCACGATGTGTCCCACACGCCACTCTCGCATGGCCGTTACACGCCCCAGCGTGCCGTCCCATGCCACTCGCTCATAGGTCTTGGCAAGGTGGCTTATCCCGTCCTTGTCGACGGGCGAGGCAAGGAAAACCTTACGGTCTGCCGTGGCAATGGCAAGCAGGTCGTAGGCATGCAAACCGTCGGCAGGGTCGAGGATGGCACGCTCACCGTTGGAGAGTTTATAAGTGCCGTCTTTTTGCGCCATGGCCACGCGCTCTGGATAAGCCGAGGCAATCAACATCCCGGCCTCGCAGGGAGGAAGGTCGCTGTTGTCTTCCTTGGCGCCCGTCATGCGTCGATATTGCTCTGCTATCATGGCTATGCGTCGCCATTTGCCATGCGCGTGCCTTTGCCGCGCCTTCCTCAGCTCAGCTATGCGAGTGTTGATGTCGGCGTCGTTTCCCGTGGAAAGAGGGTCGCGCTCTTCAAGCAGTGCGGCTATGTCACTGGCCAAGGCTTTCTGGGTGTTGTCCTTAGCCTTGAGTAGCATTTGCGCCATTCTGGGGTGGCATGGAAGACTTGCCAACGCCTCGCCGTGCCGCGTGACGCGATGCCTGTCGTCGATAGCCCCAAGGCTTTCCAACAGTTCCTCGGCTCTATGAACATTGCTCGGTGGGGGAGGGGTCAGCCAAGGCAACTTCTCTATGTCGCCTCCGCCCCAAGCCGCCACGTCGAGAACGAGTGACGTGAGGTCGGCCGTCGTTATTTCCGGATTCCTGCACTCTTGCATCCTTGCTTCCGTGGCTTTGCTCCACAGGCGGTAGCAATGTCCGGCGGAGACGCGTCCCGCCCTGCCCATGCGTTGGCGAGCCATGTCCAAGGATATGCGAACCGTTTCCAGATGCTCGAGGGCGCTGCGCGGATCGTATGCCATCCTGCGGCAGAAGCCGGAGTCCACTACCACCGTGACACCTTCTATGGTGATGGATGTCTCGGCTATCGGCGTGGCGAGCACTATCTTCCGTTCGCCATTTTTCGGTGGGGCTATCGCCTCACGCTGCTCCTTGCTCGACAGGCGACCGTAAAGCGGATAAACCACGGTGGAATAGGGGAATGAGCCTTCGAGCATCTCCGCGCACTTGGCTATCTCCGCCTCGCCGGGCAGGAAGGCGAGGATGCTGCCCTCGGTCTCCCGCCAAGCCTTGCACACGGTGGCGGCCACGACCTCGGCGCAGTTGTAAACCGTAGCCTCATCGCCATACGTCACGTCCACGTCGAACATCCGGCCTTTGCTCTCAATGAGCTGAGCCTTGAGTGCCTGGCATAGGCTTGTGGTGTCTATCGTGGCCGACATTACCACTATCTTCAAGTCGGGGCGAATGGTGCGTTGGGTCTCCAGGGCAAGAGCGAGAGCCGTGTCGGTGATTATGCCGCGTTCATGAAACTCGTCGAAGATGATGGTTGATATTCCGTCAAGTGTTGGGTCGCTCACCATCATCCTTGTCAGTATGCCCTCCGTAAGAACCTCTATGCCCGTGTTGTCAGACACCTTGCTTTCGAAGCGCACGCGATAGCCTACGAGGTCGCCCACGGCAGTGTGGGTCATTTGTGCCATGCGCTCGGCTATCTGTCGCGCGGCCACGCGCCTTGGCTCAAGCAATATCACCTTGCCTTGCCCTTCTTTCAACGCCTTGTGTATGGTCAACGGAAGCAAGGTCGACTTTCCTGCTCCGGGAGGCGCCGTGACCACGACCGCGGCGTGTTCGCTCAGCGCGTCGTTGACCTTTTCTGCCACTTCGCCTATGGGAAGGGAGTTTATGTATGTGTCGAGAGCCATTATTTTATCGGAGTCTTCTGTTTTCATAGGGACAAAGGTAGTGATTTGTTGTAAAAAGGCCGACTGGAATCGCCACATGTCTTATGCCGACTCTCTGTATGCCTTGCCGTTATCTCACTTCTCACCGTGCTTGACACATTAGCCGACAAGCCTCTGCAAAATCCTGTCCAGTTCCTCCACTTCTTCTTTCTTGGTGGCCCAGCTGGTGACGAAACGGCAGACCATCTCGTTCTCGCCCTTTCTCTCCCAGACCTCAAACGCCACCTCCTGGGAGAGCGACTGGCATAGTGCGGGTGAGAGAACGACGAATTGCTGGTTGGTAGGTGAGTCATAGGCCAGGGCTATGCCATGCTTGCTAAAGACATCGCGCATGCCGCTGGCCATGGTCATGGCATGGCGAGACACCTTGAAGTAAAGGTCATCCGTGAACAAGGTGTCAAACTGTATGCCGAGCATTCTGCCCTTGGCCAGCAACGCGCCATGTCGTTTCACGTTGGTGAAGAAATGCTTAGGTGCTTTCATACCCGAGAACACCACCGCCTCGCCAAACATGGCGCCCACCTTCGTGCCGCCGATGTAGAACACGTCGCAATGTCGCGCGAGGAACGGCAGGTCATAGTCGCACGCCTCTGACATCAAGCCGTAGCCCAGTCGCGCGCCGTCTATGAAGAGACGAAGGTCATATTTCTTACATGTGGCATATATCTCTTCCAGCTCATCCTTGGTATAGACCATGCCAAGCTCGGTGGGCATGGAGATGTAGACCATGCCGGGCTGCACCATGTGGGGGTATGTCTCGTCGGCCAAGAAGGTCTCCATGTATCGTGTCAAGGTGCTCGAAGCCAACTTGCTGTCTGTCGAAGGCAAGGTTATCACCTTATGCCCGAAGGCTTCCACGGCACCGGCCTCATGCACCCCAATGTGGCCCGTCTCCACGCAGACCACTCCCTCGCAGCCAAGGAGAAGGGAGTCTATGACCGTAGTGTTGGTCTGCGTGCCGCCCACGAGGAAGTACACGTCGGCGCTGTCCATGCCAACGGCCTTGCGAATCTTCTCTTTCGCGGCCTCGGTATAGTGGTCGAAGCCATACCCTGAAGTCTTGTCATCGTTGGTCTTGCGCAGGGTGTCCAGTATCTCTGGCAGCGTTCCGTTGTTGTAATCGCTTTCAAATGAAATCATCTCGTATTTATTTTTGTGGCATTGGCTTGATATAAGCCTTGAATTTCTCTGGGTTATAGTTTATTACCAGCTCATCGGGGAATTGCGCTTTCTCTACCAATGGCATGATATTGCCGTAATCGGCAATCATGGTGTAGAAGTGGGCGTCGCTTCCGAATATGACCGGTGTCTCATATTTCTTGGCAAGTCGCAGAAGCTCCAGGTTATTGGGTGCGGCAATCGTCTTATGGCGTATGGGGGCCATGGAGTGGTTGTTTATCTCCAGCAGCGTATGCGTTTCCTTTGAGGCCCTCATCAAGGCGTCGAAATCCAGTTCAGCCGTTCCGTCTCCGGGGTGGGAGATAATCTGGATGTATGGATTGCGCATGGCGTTGATTACGCCTCGCGTGTTCTCAGCCTTCGTACCGCCTTGCCAGCAGAGGCTGTGTATGCCGGCTATGCGTATGTCGAGCATGCGCCAGTAGGTCTCGTCCAGGTCGATGTCGCCCTGTGTGTTGAGGATGTTAAGCTCAGCGCCCAACATGAGCTGTAGCCCATAAAGGTCGCGAGGCACACAGTGCAGGTTGCGGAAATAAAGAGGGTCGCAAGTGCCTGGGATATTGGGGCCATGTTCCGTTATTCCCAATATCTCAAGTCCCTTGTCCTTGGCAGCCTTGGCCATCTCTTGCAATGTGCTGTAAGCGTGGCCAGAGGCAATGGTATGCGTGTGAACGTCTAATAATGTCTTCATGTTTCAAATGTTTATGTAAAGGTAGCAAGAATATTTGGAATGGAGCTTATTTTTGTTTTGAAGAATCCGGCGATTCGCGCTTTTTTAATTATATTTGCACGCCAAAACCAAAACACATGAAGAAGAGTGACATTTTGCTCGCCAAGATACGCAACGGCGAGGAGATGACGAGACGTGAAAAGATAAGCCTCATCATCGACTTGAGCATTCCGTCGATGCTTGCCCAGATAACCACCGTGATGATGTTTTTCATCGACGCCGCCATGGTGGGACATCTCGGCGCGGCGCAGTCGGCAAGCATAGGCCTGATAGAGACCACCACATGGCTGATGGGCTCCATCCTCTCCGCCGTATCGGTTGGCTTTTCCGTGCAGGTGGCCCACTTCATCGGTGCCAACGACTTTTCCAATGCCAGGCAGGTGTTCCGCCACGCGTTGGCGTGCGGCATCGGCTTTAGCCTGTTCATGGCGCTTGCCGGCGCGGTCGTTGCCCCCCACTTGCCGTTCTGGCTTGGAGGCAAGGCCGACATAGCCCCCATGTCGTCGGCCTATTTCCTTATCTTCAGCCTCACGCTGCCCGCCGTGCTCGTTTATCATCTCACGGCGGCGATGCTGAAAAGCGCGGGCGAGATGCGAGTGCCCAGCGCGCTGTCTATAATGATGTGTTGTCTCGACGTGGTTTTCAACTACCTGTTCATCTACATTCTCGACATGGGCGTGACAGGCGCGGCCCTCGGCACCATGACGGCCTACGTGCTGACCGCCGTGACGATGTCGTGGCAGGCGATGTGGAAAAACAAGATTCTCGCCCTCAACATTGACCGTGCCAAGTTCGTGTGGCAATGGAAGTTCGTGAGAAACGCCGCCAAGATAAGCCTGCCCATAGCCGTGCAAAACATCCTGATGGGCTCAGCCCAGGTCGTTTCAACCCTCATAGTGGCGCCTTTAGGCAATGCTGCCATAGCCGCCAACTCGTTTGCCATCACCGCCGAGAGCCTTTGCTATATGCCTGGCTACGGCGTGGGCGATGCCGCCTCCACGCTCATTGGCCAGACCTATGGCGCGGGCCGTCGCCGACTGTGCCACAACTTCGCCCATCTCACCATTGCCACGGGCATGATAGTGATGGCTTTCATGGGCATGGTCATGTTTGTCTTCGCGCCAGAGATGATAGGCTTCCTCTCGCCGGTAGACGAGATAAGGCGTCTCGGCACCGAGGTGCTGCGCATAGAAGCCTTTGCAGAGCCTTTCTTCGCCGCGGCAATAGTGAGCTATTCGGTCTGCGTGGCCGCAGGCGACACCTTGAAGCCCGCCGCCATGAGTCTTTTCTCCATGTGGTGCGTGCGCCTCACCTTGGCTTGGTGGCTGTCGCAGAGCCTCGGCTTGCGGGGCGTGTGGATTGCCATGGCGGCAGAGCTGACCTTCCGTGGCTCCATCTTCCTTTTGCGAATATGGAAAGGACGGTGGAACAACCTCAAGGCGCGGGCATGAGGCCTCACGATGCCAACGGTCTTGCCGTACATGTCGAAGCCCATCAGCCCGTCGAGCTTGAAGTTCCACTCCCTCGTGCGGTTGGCGGAGCTTCTCTTTTGGTACTATCAGCTGATAATCCGCCACTACGATAGGTTTTCCCATATCTTCAAGCGCAAGTTCTACCTCTACACGATCTCATGGCAAAAGTGCTACGGAGCGTAGCTGTTTCTCGCCACGGTCAGCATAACGCTCATAGAAATCATGAGAAAAACGACGGAGAACAACATAAACTTTTATCAACCATAAAAAATTAGCGGCGAATTATGTTGGCAAAATGCTGGCAATTTTATAAAAGCAAAAATCCTAATCGCTCATATTCATGCGCTTTAAGCCTATGTATGCACAACCAATTTCTTTGGAAAGGACGTGAAATTCATAACGCTACCACGGCGTGGTACTCACAATACCACGGTGTGGTACTCGCCGTACCACGCCGCAATGATTTTTTGGTACTATCGACAAGGAAGCGAAAAATAATGTTAACCCAAGTTTGACAGTTTGAAGAATTTGTCGTTGTTTTTTCACTGTAAGCGATTGATTCTCTTAGCATCTCGAAAAATGAAATGTGGTACACAAGAAAGTCGTAGCATGTTTGCTCCTTTGCCCCATGCGTTTCATATCCGAGATACGATACAATCCCAGTTTCCAATGTGATGACAAGTACTACCGCATCAAGGAAACATGAAAGTCGCCGAGGACATTTACGACAAGCTAAAATAGAAGATGCCTTTTAGGAAAATCCGACTTTGTAGTACACAGTGACGCGATTCATAACCAGTAACTCGCTGATACAGCATGAAAAACGAGGTGGACATGTCAAATTCGGGTTAAAATATGGTTAAACGATGTTTATTCAATTACAAGTGCTCGTTTTTTTACTATATTTGCAATACAAAAAACCTTGCATAAAAATATGAGAATACATCTTAAAACAACACCTAATACCAGCCCTGTTACTTTCGACTATCAATACAAACTGGTAGGGACGATTCATAAATGGATTGGAACAAACGCCATTCATGACAAGATTTCGTTGTATTCTTTCTCATGGCTTAGCGGAGGAAAAATGGTTGACAATGCATTGCAATTTCGAGATGGTGCGACAATGTTCATCAGTTTCTATGATGAAAACATAGTTAAGCGAATTATCAAGACAATACTTGATGAGCCAGAAATGTTTTGTGGTCTAACAGTCTCCAACATCACTATTGACGATGAACCAGACCTGAGCGACCGTGAGTCGTTTTATTGCGCGAGCCCGATTTTTATCAAACGAAAGTTGGCAGATGGTAGCACCAAGCAATTCAATTTCAACAATGTTGAGGCCAATCAATATCTAAAGGAGACTCTACTCTCCAAAATGAGAGAAGCAGGACTTGAAGATGATACTTTGGATATAAGATTTGACACATCTTATAAAATTTGGATTCTAACACATAAATAATTAAATTTGCAATTAATTTTAATGATAGAAATATAATGAAAAAAGCTACACAAATTTTCAAGGCAATGAGTTTCTTTGTAGTTTGCCTTATATGTAATGCGTGCTCATGGTTAGCAGAGGATCCAGGCGTGGACGTAAACTGGCAGAATATCCAAATCATGAATAAGTCTGGTGAAAAAATCTATGCATTGGAATTTATGTTTAAAGATTCAACCCTTTTAACTCCTCAATATGTTTTTGAAGTATTTGGTGGTAAATTATTAATTGAGACAGAAAATGATAGCAGCTTCATAGGAAAGATACCAATACCGGATAATGAACTCCAGGCCAATGATAAATATCAAGTGATAATCTTCAAACAAAGTACGCTTGATAAATATTCCAAAGAAGAAATAATCAAGCAAAATATCTTTGATAAAAGATATGAATTGAGTTACAATGAATTAAAAAAAATGAACTTCAAAATTACATATTCGGGAAATTGAAATTATGGTCCATATTCGAATGTTTTATTGTAGAAGACTGGATACTTTGTCATCGACCTATATATATCCCAATACATAAAATTATATGAACAAAATATTTCCACATAATATGATTGCCAACAATCGTAACTACTCAGTACCCCCCAGGGCATGAGATGGTCAACAGGACTCGTTAATAATTTATAAACTTGACTCCACTTTTAAAAGTGAGTTAAATTTGAATTAAATATATGCCTTGGAAAGTTTTTACGCAATCCTTGGCGTTAACTAACTTTGGCAACAAGTTGGCAAACGACCAGTTTATACAGCGTCAAAAATGCCTCTTATTGCCTAAATATAGCCCCAAAGTGGGGCGATTCGGTCTTTGAACTATTTTGTTGCCATCTGGAGACCCATTTCGAGGTCATACAAGAAAAGTCGGCGCATGTTAATCCAAGCACACCTTGCGATGGCTTGCAAAGTATGCTCCTGACTTTGACAAAATGTGTACCTATAAAATAACATATCCTAATTTTCAGGCATTTAGCAAAAATAATCTCTGTAAATGGGTGACGCAACGACTATTTTTTGTATCTTTCCTCTATAAAACAAAAATGAATATCTCCGCAAAAGGTAACTAAACATCTGTATAATTAA
>ERZ779764.24-NODE-24-length-33882-cov-2.13439_pt1 | contig 33882 bp, 19 predicted proteins | sample MGYA00511255_ERZ779764 | MGnify/ENA primary metagenome ERZ779764 (study PRJEB29588, sample SAMEA2151677) | human gut metagenome | biome: human gut; feature: human-associated habitat; material: faeces | place: Denmark | collected 2008/2010 ...
AGAAAAAGTCCGCATCAATCCGGGAAACTATGTGGATGCAGCACGTACTTTCAAGCATCTGGAGTATACCGATGAAGAGTATGCCCAGGAGTTGCAGAAGATACACGACCGCTTTGTACCCTTCCTTAACATCTGCAAGGAGAACCATACTGCCATCCGCATCGGCGTAAACCACGGTTCATTATCCGACCGCATCATGTCGCGCTATGGCGATACACCGGAAGGCATGGTGGAATCTTGTATGGAGTTTCTGCGCATCTGCGTACAAGAGAATTTCACGGATGTGGTCATTTCCATCAAGGCATCCAATACAGTGGTCATGGTAAAGACAGTACGCTTGCTGGCAGCCGTCATGGAGCAGGAAAGTATGCGATTCCCGCTGCATCTCGGTGTAACGGAAGCCGGAGACGGAGAAGACGGACGCATCAAATCGGCCTTGGGCATCGGCGCCCTGCTGGCAGACGGCTTGGGTGACACCATCCGGGTTTCCCTGAGCGAAGCTCCGGAGGCGGAAATCCCCGTAGCCCGCAAATTGGTGGACTATATCGTGCAGCGCCACGACCATCCTTATATCCCCGGAGCAGATGTGCCGGAATTCAATTATCTCTCTCCCACCCGCCGCGAGACTGCCGCCGTACACAATATCGGCGGAGACAATCTGCCCGTGGTCATTGCCGCACGCTTAGACGGGGACATGGACTTCAATCCGCAATTCATGCCGGACTATATCTATACGGGACGTTCCATCCCTAAACAACTTCCGGAAGGCATGCAATGCATCATCGATGCCGATGTCTGGATGGAGCACAGTAACGGCAGAACGGAACCGGACAATGCCTGGCCTGCCTTTAAAGGAGACCAGCTTCCTTTCCTAAGCAGCTGCGGCGCTTCCTTGAAATTCCTCTTCATCACGTATATGGGGCTGAATGACGAAGCCATCGCCTGCCTGAAGTATCATCCGGAAGTCGTATTGGTTTCGCAAAGCAATCATCCCAACCGATTGGGAGAACAACGTGCCCTGGTACACCAGATGATGAAGGAAGGCCTGAAGAATCCGGTAGCATTCTTTGAACACTACGCAGAGAGCGAATTGGAAAATCTGCAAATCAAAGCGGCGGCAGACATGGGAGCACTCATCTTCGACGGTCTGTGTGACGGTATCCTTCTCTTCAACCAAGGAGAAACCATAAGCGGCAAAGTAGTGGATGCCACTGCTTTCGGTATCCTGCAAGCCGGACGTGTACGTACCAGCAAGACCGAATACATCTCTTGTCCCGGCTGCGGACGCACCCTCTACGACCTGGAAAGTACCATTGCCCGTATCAAGGCAGCCACCGGCCATCTGAAAGGACTCAAGATAGGAATCATGGGATGCATTGTCAACGGTCCTGGAGAAATGGCGGACGCCGACTACGGCTATGTGGGCGCCGGACGAGGCAAAATCAGCCTCTACAAGAAGAAAGAGTGCATCGAAAAGAACATTCCCGAAGAAGAGGCGGTAGAAAAGCTGATAGAACTGATAAAAAGTAACGGAGATTACGCTGAAAGGACTTAAGTCTCAGCGCAGATATTCGTCAAAGTCCACCTCTCTGAACTTAAAGTTATGATGTTCGGAGGGGTGGTAGGCTTTATTCCAAGTCGAATAGGTCTTCACATCTATCTCCCTTGTCTTCCGGTTAAAAGTTACAATGCGTAAGTAGCCCTCACCTCCCAATCTACTGCCTTCCACACCACGCTGATAGTTTGCCAGCATCTGATACACTTTATTTCCCTCTTTCCCTACCAGCGTGCCGACTCCGCTTTTCAAGACATGCCCACAAAAGACAGCTATCACATTGCGATGTTTGAGAAGCAATTTCTCCCAGATTCCAGCACCATCGTTCACTGTGCGCCCAGACTCTTTGCCGATGCCATATCCTTGAGGGCGCCACCAGTCTTTCCCGTCATGCAACGTACTGTCACAATACAAATAGGCGTGTGTATTCAATATGACAAGCTTATCCGGATGAATACCCACTATGGAATCGGCCCATTGCAGAGCCTCATCAGAAGGCCCGAATTCCAGATTCAAGACCAGCCAATCGGTATCGCCCGACCTGAAATTTATGAAATAGTTATCCAATGTCTTTCCATCTGCACTACCTCCCCAATAGCTCTTCCGCTTATAGCCGGAAAGAGGAAAATACTTGTTGGCCATTGCAGTGTTATGTATGTCCGAAAACTTACCGGGTTTACTGCCAATATCGTGATTTCCCCATACGACAGAATAAGGTATTCCTGCTTGGCTGACACGATGAAAAGCTTTCTGCATATATGCCCATTCCACCGGAGAATTATCTTGTGTCAAATCTCCCACTTGGAACACGGCATCTATTTTCTTACGGTTGGCAACCAACCAGTCCACTTGCGAATCGAAGACCTCCGGACATTGCTCCAGATAAGTCTGCGTATCCGGCAATACCACAAAAGTACTTACCCGACCGGAAGTGGTGCAAGAAGTTAAAAAAGCGCCCCCTAAAAAGAGCGCTCCGATAACAGACAATATTCTCATCATTTTTTCTTCTGATTAAACAGCCACTCCATAAAATCAGGATAGTTGAAAGCCGGATTCCAACTACCATGATTACAACCAGGAAATTCAATATATTCCACATCGGCACCAATAGCTTTCAAGGCCCGATATGCTGCACGCGATCCTTCAGGAGTTACTACATTATCCGCATCTCCATGAAAAATACGGAACTTGACCGATTTGCCAGCCTTCAACCGTGCCGGATTCACTGTTCCACAAATAGGTATTGCTGCCGCAAAAATCTCCGGATAGCGGACAGCCATGTCAAATGTACCCATTCCTCCCATAGAAAGTCCCATAACATAGATACGGTCTTTGTCTATCTGCGGCATGGCCAGATAGAAATCCAACAACTCTTTCAACGTACGGAAAATAGGAGAAACAGGCACTTCCAACGGCATATCTGCCGGAGCAAAAGATGAAGGGCGCTCCGTATATGCCCAATATCCGGTTTCAGGACACTGCGGAGCCAAAATAAACGCCGGATACTTTTCGCGGTTTACAGGATTAAGCCACATCTGCCCACCATGAACCAATTGTTTCTCATTATCATTGCCACGCTCTCCGGCACCATGCAGGAAAAGCACCAAAGGATACTTTTCATCAGGTTTCATCACCTCTGGACGCAACAAACGATACAACAATGTATCTCCACGGGAAGAGATATAAGTTTCCTTTTGAAAGGTTTCTTGTGCAAACGAAAACAAGAAAAAGAATAATCCACAAAGGATGCCGATTATACGTTTCATCTTATTATTTATTTTACATGTTTAACTTCCGAACGTAAAGATACACCATTTTCATTGAAAGCCTCCACACAAAAATAATAATCCTGATCAGCAGTAAGGGTTTTCATCAATAAATCAGTCTTATCATAGACCATCCAAGAGCTGTAAAGTTTGTCCGGTGCAATGCCCCAAAGTATGTTGTAACCTTGTGCACCTTTCACAGCCTCCCAACGGATGGAGATGTCACGACGGTCTGCTTGGCGGTCAAGTACCAACTTTTTGGGTTGTTGCGGTGCCTTCCCCGTACCCAATCCAAAGACGCGAAGTTCAGATATAGCCAGATTCGGTGTCGGTATATCTATATTTTTATAACGGATATAACGGGCAGACTTGGGTAATGCCAGTTCAACATAATCATTCGGAGTATCCCTATAACTTTCCTTACGGTCCACCAATATATCCCAATTCTCACCATCAAGAGAACCTTCGATGAGATAACGGTGATGGAGTCCTTCGTAGCGACCGTACATATTACTTTGATAATCGTGATAGTTTATCTGAACAGCATACACATCAGCAGGTTTCTCTAAATCAATCATCACCCACTGCCGTTCGTCATTAGCCTCGGCAAGCCAAAAAGTTTTAGTCAGTTCATCCGTTAGGGCATCTGCCTTAAATTCGTCTTTTGTAGTAAAAGCCGTCACCGGCTTGCCATACGAGAGCAACATCCAGCCACGGAACTGTCCAGCCTTGCCCGGTACGGCAGGTGCATAACGGGGATAGTCTCCGAAACGGGTATCTACATACATAATGCCATCTTTATCAAACCCTGCCGGAAACATACAAAGGCGACGTTCCCAATTCACATTGATAGAGAGTGACATCGAAGCAAAATGCCAATACTGCCCCCCAGGACCAAGCACGGTACTTCCATGTCCGGCACCGTTCATATAACCACCCGGCTTGTAGGACACCGGATTATGCTTTTGGTAAGTATAAGGCCCCATCGGATAATCGGCCACATAAACACCATCGGCATAGACATTGAATTCCGTTCCCGGAGCACCGTATTGCATATAGTATTTCCCATTATGCTTCGTCAGCCAAGGCCCCTCAATATATCCGCCCAATACAGTATCCGTATGGTTTTCACCGAAACGTTCCCAGCCATGTTTAGGCATATCCAAATTGAAGAGTTCTTTCGTTTCTCCCTTCTTGATGAAACGCCGCTTCTTGTCCAGTTCCATTCCCCTGATAGGATACACATTGGAAGAACCCCAGAACATATACGCTTTACCGTCATCGTCAATAAACAAATCGGGATCTTGCAGATTATGCAAAATTGCCGGAACAGCTTCCCAGTTTCCTGAAGCCGGATTATCCGTATAAAGGATACTCATGGAACCGGAAGGATCACCGGTCACATAAAGTACCGAATCTTTGTAATTATGTGCCGCCGGAGCATTACACCCTTGCGGATACCAGTTCCTGCCCGGACGTACAAACTCCCAGTTCAGCAAATCCCTGGAACGCCAATAACCGTGTGAACGGGTGACAAACATATAATATTCACCCCGAAACTCCACCACGGCAGGATCGGCACCGGAACGGTAGGAGATACTCTTATCCGAATTATAAATCATATACGTGTAATCGATATTCAAAGGATTACAATAAGTATCCATACGCATGTCCTGTGCAGAAAGGAAATTCGCCAAACACAACAGCAGCACCAGACCACTTAATCTTTTCATCATATTATCCACATTTATATTTCTAAATATTCATTTATACATCACGAAATATGCACCATTATTTACACAGAGATTCAGGAACATCATATTCTTCCTGCAGGCGGGCAAGTTCCGCTTTCAATTCTGCAGCAACCTTCTCCATCCCTTTTTCACCATACAAATTATGCATTTCTGCCGGGTCCTCCTTCAAATCATAAAGTTCCCACTTGTCATCCACATAAAAATGCATCAATTTATAGCGCTCCATCTTGACACCGTAATGTGCACGGACACTATGAAAACCGGGGAATTCATAATAGTGATAGTAAAGTGACTTCCTCCAGTTTCGTGGAGTATTTTCTCCCTCTACCAACCGACGAAATGACACTCCCTGCATGTCTTCAGGAATCTCAATTCCACACATATCGAGAAAAGTGGGAGCGAAATCAATATTTTGAGTTAATCCTGTTACCTGCGTTCCAGGCTTAATATGTCCCGGCCAGCTCATTACCATCGGCATACCGAAAGACTCCTCGTACATAAAACGTTTATCAAACCAACCGTGCTCGCCCAGATAGAACCCCTGGTCTGTAGTATAAACGACAATCGTATTTTTATCCAATCCGGTACGCTTCAAATAATCCAATATTTCTCCTACACTCTCGTCCACGCTTGCCACACAAGCCATATAATCCTGCAAATAACGCTGATATTTCCATTCTGCCACCTCTTTGAAAGTACGCTGTTTCGAATAAAATTCATTGTTCCGTTCACGATAGGCATCCATAAAACGGCGGCGCTCATCCGGCTCCATCGTACCAAGAAAAGCATGAGGCCACGGGTCGAATAGCAGACTGTCGCTATTCATACCCGCAACCATCTTCAAGTCGTGACCTTCGTACATATCACGGTATATATTCATCTTCTGCATTTGTGCCGCATAACGTCCTTCGTATGCATCATAATAATTGTCGGGTAAAGGGAACTGCGTGTGTTCGTACAAATGATAATGCCGTTCGGCAGGCACCCAATTACGGTGAATGGCTTTGTGATGCATCATCAGGAAAAAAGGTTTATTCTTATCCTCGCGCCCACTCATCCAGTCTTCACAATATTGAGTGATGAGGTCAGTTACATATCCTTTATGCCGAGTGGTATCTCCCTCGGTAATAAAATACGGATTATAATAATCTCCCTGATCATTCAAAATCATCCAATGGTCAAACCCGGTAGGCTTTGAAACAAGATGCCACTTGCCGATAATGGCTGTTTCATAACCGTTTGCTTGCAATATCTTCGGCAGTGTCTGCTGCGAACCGTCAAATCCTTTATTTCCATTCCTCATAAAACCATTCTTATGACTATGCTTACCAGTCAGTATGGCTGCACGACTGGGACCGGAAATGGAATTGCAACAGTAATTATTCTGAAATACCGCCCCTTCATGCCCAATACGGTCAATATGGGGAGTAGGAGCTATTTTACCTATGGGATGTCCATATATACTCATTGCTTGTCGGGCATGGTCATCACTCATGATAAAAATAATGTTAGGACGCCTGTTTCCTATTCCTTGTTTCTGTTCTTGTCCTTGCATCCAAACCGAAGGAACAAAGGGCAACAAGGCAATTCCCCAGGATAGTTTATTTTTCATGTATTCATTATTTGTTGTAATTTATCAAAGGCGTAACACCGCTTTATAATTTACTGATTATCAGTACAGTTAGAATACAGTGCATTCAGTATACGACTGAACCCTATTCAGTATACGACTGAATGGCATTCACTATACGACTGAATCAGGTTCAGTATACAAGTGTTTCTTGAGCCCTTATGATTTGTAAATAATGCAGAATAGAATTAGACGAGTGCCTCTTTACAGTTTCAAAGTAACCAATACGGGAGCATGGTCGGAAAGATAGCCATTGTCCGGCTTATCGCCAACTGTGCGGTAACGCTCCACCTCTACAGAAGCATTTACGAATATAAAATCTATCAGCCTGCGCTTCTCCACCGGAATACGTCCGAAGTCATGAAAGCTCCATGTCGGTCCGTAAACGACCTTTGCCGTGGAACAAGCGTTCCTCATTCCACCTTCCGTCAATATAGTGACCGGCTCGGAGGCTACCGTTCCATTAAAGTCTCCAGTGATAATTACCGGAAGCTCTCCCGCTATTTGCTTTATCTTCTCGAGTATTAACTTAGCGCTTTCTCGACGTGCCACCTCACCTACATGGTCAAAGTGGGTGTTGAAAGCAGCTACTTTCCTGCCACTCACCTTGTCTTTCAACACAGCCCAAGTCACGATACGCTCGCATGCCGCATCCCAGCCTTTCTTTCCGATGGAATCGGGAGTCTCACTCAGTCCGAAATCTCCGTTCTTTAAAAGCTCAAAACGCTCTGTCTTATAAAAAAGGGAGCAATATTCGCCTTTCTCTTTTCCATCTGCACGACCTACGCCAAGGGCAGTATATTGAGGAAGACGCTCCTTCAAGTCATTGAGTTGATTCTTTACCACCTCCTGCATGCCCACAATGTCCGGAGCATAATAAGCAATCATCTGTGCTGCATTATCCTTACGGTATTTCCAGTTATTCATACTGTCCGCTACATGATCCAGACGGATATTAAACGACATCACCTCCACCTTAGCTTCCGGTTGCTTGCCGCACGAGGCGACAAGCAATACGAAAGCAACCAATACACTATTGAAAAGCACGTTTTTCATGGTTATAATCCTTTTTAATCTATATAAAATTTACCAAAATCAAATCCTGCCAAACCTAATCAGCCTTATTCAAATAAGGAGACGTAAAGCCTAATCTCTTCAATCCCTTCTGTACATCGGGATGACTCATGAAAAGCTTCCAAATTAAACCGGTGCGATAGTTCTCTATCATCACAATAATCGGTCCCTGGTCAATGGCAAGATACGAAGGCGCAAACCAATCCTCAGTCAGATTAAATGCATCTTTGAACCCATATTCACCCCAAAGACGGTCACCCAGTTCTTCATAGAAATAGCGCATGGCCTCCAAAGAATATTCCGGTGTATAAGGGATGGATGAAAGGGCCGCAGTAGGCGTAATCACGCCGCGATCATTTCCGGGGCTATGGGCCGAATAGCCTTTATCACCGTCACTGGCTGTCAATCCCCAGCATTTCTCACCGTAACCCTTATATCCCTTCGGATTGTCGATACAATAGGCACGGTTAATCAAGGTATGGGCCTTCATTTGTTCCTCGTAGTCAGCATAGCGGTCCTTCAAGCCATGCGGATCAAGCCCCATGTAAGAGTAATGAGTAAAGAACAAAGGACCGCCCTTACCGTTATCGTTTCCGAGAGGAAGCCTGATGCCATAATACTCCCGACCATTCAGAAAAGTATTCGCATTGACCCAGCCTTTATGATAAACACTCTCGGCAATCGGATAAGTAGGAGAAGACGCACCTAAAATATAAATAATGTGGCACTCGTTATGACCTTTAATCTGATGGTTCATCGCCCACCCGTTATAGGGTGACCAATGCCAATACATCACATCTTGCCCCTGAGTGAAAAAATTCCACTCTGCTTGGCGCCACAGATTATTAATCATTCCCCGGATACGGTTTTCCGTCGGATTATCCTTTATAAAATACTGATGGGCAGCCAACAAACCTTCGAACATGAAAGCGGATTCTACAATATCGGCTCCATCATCCTTACGGCTGAAAGGAATGGTCTTACCGGTTTTACCGTTCATCCAATGTGCCCACATGCCGTGATAACTGTCGGTATTCTTGTCGCTCAAGAAACGAACAATCTTCAGTATACGTTCAGCACCTTGTTCACGGGTGATAAACCCGCGTTCTATGCCGACAATGATAGCCATCACTCCGAATCCCGACCCACCAATGGTAGCTGTCTCGGCACCACCGTTACTCCGTTCATGCGCCAATCCGGATTCAGGATGGGCAAAATCCCAAAAGTAACGGAAAGTTTGCTTCTGAACGAGGGTCATAAGTTCGTCGTCAGAAAGCCGCTTCTGCTTTTTCTGTCCCGAAATCAAATTAAAAGGGTATAGCAAAAGTATCAAATATATTAATATTCTCATCATAATCATTCTTTTAGTTTAAGCACGGACTCTGAAAGCCAAGCTTCTTCAGTCCTTGTTGGATTTCCGGTATAGACATAAATAAATTCCAAAGGAGACTTGTTCTATAATTCTCTATCATACAGATTATCGGCCCTTGGTCAATGGCTATGTACTGAGTATCGTACCAATCTGCCGTCAAATTAAAGGCATCTATAAAACCATAATCTTTCCAAAGTTTGTCTCCTATCTTATAATAGAAGAAATGCAGCGCTTCCATTGACTCCTCCGGAGTATAAGGAAATGCAGACAAAGCAGCTGTTGGAGCAATGACCCCTTTATCATTAGTAGGTGAATGAGCTGAATATCCCGTATCGCCGTCACTTGCCGTCAACCCCCAACAAGAAGCGCTATAACCCGTATATCCTTTAGGATTTTCCTTACAATAATTGTAATTAATCAACGTATGATTGCGATTTTGCATCCAGTAATCGGCATATTGGTCTTCCAGTCCTTGTGGGTTAATGCCTAGAAAAGAATATTGAGATAAGAACAGCGGTCCCCCTTTATCCGAACCTAAAGGAAGAGTGATGCCATAATAAGATTTTCCATTCCTGATTCCTCCATTTTTAGCCCAGCCCGCTTCATATACAACTTTATCGATAGCATGTGTTGGAGACGAAGCAGCAAGTATATAAGTAATCAGACACTCATTCCATCCTCTTATTGCCAGGTTCTTCTCAAAACCGTAATCGGGACTCCAATGCCAATATAGTACATCTTCACCATTTTTCCGGAACCAAGTCCAGTCAATAGCTTCCCAAAGACGGGTTATGTCGGCACGCAACCTGCTTTCTACTTCCGTATTTTCCTTGAAATAGGCTCGAGCGGCAAGCAAACCTTGAAATAACAAGGATGTCTCAACCAAATCGGCACCGTTGTCTTTCTCACTGAAAGGTTTGGTTGCTCCCGTTGCGCCATTTATCCAATGTGCATAAGCACCATGATAAGCCGTACATTCCTTATCAAGAAAAGTAACTATCTTCTGCACTCGTTCAACAGCTTGCTGACGGGTAATAAAGCCCCGTTCAGCAGCTACCAGCATGGCCATCACGCCAAAGCCGGTACCACCGGTAGTAACGACATCGCCCGAAGTAGTACGTTCGCGCGCCATTCCGGAATATTCATGCCCAAAGTCCCAGAAGTACTTAAAGGTCTGCTTCTGTACCAATGTCAACAAGTCCTCATCAGGGATACGCTCAAACTTGTCTGTATCATCCATTCCTGTCTTAATCATACAAACCTTGCCATTGGAAAGCAGTGTCCCGGAAGTGGATTTCACCCCCGGATTGACAATCAATTTATACGATGACAAGACTTTAAAGCCTCCCTTAGGAGTCACCGATACTTTTTTCTCTTGCAGGAACTCATAATCGCAGCTTACAGGAAGCTCCTCATGTTTCAAAGCAATATTGTTACGGGCTGAAGCCTCATCTACAGCATCCGAGAACTCCAAAACAATGGCTACATTGGGAGCAACATTCTCAAATGTCTGTTGGTTTTGTTGGTCACCCACAATGATATTCTTCAACTCGAAAGGCTGATTCACTTCAGGTTGATTATCACCACTGCACGCAACCAACAAAAGACATACTATGAAATATAATACTTTCATCCTATCATCAGATTAAAGTGTAGCTTCATTCTTTTCCAGAGTAAATACTCTGAATTTCGGTTGCCGTCAACACCTTGTCATATAAGCGGAACTGATCAAGCTGACCGGGAAAGTTCTTTGCCCAGGTTTGTGCTCCTGCACCCGAAGTAAGACTCGGAGTAGTGCTGAACTGAAATGCACCAACAGCCAAAGAAGCGCCTACATTATTAAACTTCAATTTCCCACAATCTGGCAATTCTTTGGTAAAGACACCCTCACCATTACGATAAACAGTAATGGTAGAAGTATTGCCATCATACACAAAAGCCAGATGCACCCATTCGCTACCAAAAATATCATCTATTTTTGCCTCAACCCATCTTTCATCATTCTCTTTTGCTGTCTGATTGAAGATATGAACCTTGAAAAATGCCTGAGTCTCGCTATTATTATTCTCCAAGAAGATGTCGAAGTTGCCCCAGAATTTAATAGAGTTAGGGATAGAGAACAAACCTTGCGCAGAAGTATTCTTAGTGGTTCTCATCCAGAAAGCTACAGTCAAATCACCGATAGTGGGCATGTTATTTTCCAATATAGAAGGAGTCTTGGCCAAAATGTAAGCATTCTCAGCACCTTGATAGGCCATGCCAGCGATTCCGTCTTCCGCAAACTTGGCATTACCGTTATCTGCTACCAAAAATCCCCATTCACCTTTATCCCGAATGTCCTCTTCATCAAAAGGAAGATACATCTTCAAAGGGGTAGTAGGTACTTCACCTGTACTCTTAGGGTAGTCGAAAGCAGGATGATCCATATCCTGAAAACAAGACTGCATACACAATGCAAACAGGCAAGAAGCCACAGATACTATATATTTTTTCATAAGTAGTTAGTACATTTATAGATTAATAATTGGGATTTTGAACCAATACACCATTCGACTTGTCAATTTCGTCTTGCGGAATGGGCAACAAAGCATGTCTGTCTTGATAACCGGTCTTGCCTACCGCATGAAGTACCTCTTTAGCAATACCCCAACGAACCAAGTCGTAGAAACGGTCGAACTCCATACCTAACTCAACACGTCTTTCATGACGAATGGCCTCACGCAGTTCATTCTGGTTGTTGGTCGTCACTTCCGGTAGAATTCCGATATTATTGCCACGAGCACGAGCGCGCACCATCTCCAAATAGTTACGGGCAGAAGATAAATCACCCAATTCACAAGCAGCTTCGGAAGCCATTAATACCACATCAGCATAACGTATCAGACGAATATTTACCCAATATCCTCCCTTTGTGAATTTCAAACGCATCGCCGGGTCCGTATATGCCTTCTTGTTAAAGTATTTAGCTATAACATCAGCATTCGAAATAGGTTTCTCACCATAAGGCTTGTTAGCAGGTATGGACTCTGGATCGTCCTTGCCGTTGCGTATAAAATAAAGCAAAGTTTCGTCTTTTCTCGGATCTCCCTCTTCAAAAGCATCTGCCAATTCTTGAGTAGCGGTGTGTTGCCCCCAACCGAGATTCCACTCGCCTGCGCCACGTACACCCTGAACGGAAGCAAACTGGCTTCCTATGTCATTAGAACCTGGTTGTGATTCTGTTGCCGTACATTGCAATTCAAAAACAGATTCACTACAGTTTTCACCTTTTTCTCGGAATATGTCTTCATAAGGTGTTTTCAGATTATATAAACCGGAGTTAATCACTTCTTCAGCGGCAGCCTTCATATTCCCCCAGTCATTACGCATCATGTATGTGCGTGCATGAAGAGAACGAGCAGCTCCCCAAGTGAGACGACCTACATAAAGTTGCTCCCACGTTCTGGGCAGACTGTTTTCGGCTTCCGTAAGGTCAGAATCTATTATCTTTGCCACAGAAGACTTTGGAACATTTGCCTCAGCTGCATCATAAACTTTAAAGTCAATCAAAGGCACTTCACCAAAAGCGCGTACAAGGTTGAAATAACAGAAAGCACGTACAAACAAAGCTTCCCCCTTATTGACGAGGTCACCTTCTGTCAATGACGGATTTTGGCTCATCTCATCAAGCAAATCATTTACCTTATGTATCAATGAATAGTTATCATTCCAATAACTCTTAATCATCCCATTACTTGCCAAATATTCAAAGTCATCGAACATCTTGCCGGTAGCAGCTCCATCGGACAATGTACTTCCTTTCTCTGCGTCCTCAGAACGCATACCGTGGATTGCCAATGCAGTATTGCCGCTTGTCAAATGAAAACCGCGCAACTTGGCATACATATTAAAAACCTGTGTTTCATAAGTACCACCAGTCAAATCATCCTCTGTCTGTTGTCCAAGCGGTTTTCTATCAAACATATCCTCACACGAAGTTAGTGCAAAGCTTACTGCTAAAAATGCTATATAATAAAATATCTTCTTCATAGTCTGTCTCTATATAATTTTAGAAAGTCAAATTAAAACCAATCGTATAAACTGTAGGCATAGGATAGCCTCCACCATCAATACCAAACGAAATAGCACTTCCGCCCACTTCCGGAGTATATCCTCCATTACGGCTCCAGGTCTTGGGATTCTGCACATTGGTATAAAGACGCAGTGACTGTACCTTGATACGATTCAACAGTCGTTTGTCAAAGTTATACCCCAATTCGATATTACGGATTCTGAAGAAACTGCCATCTTCGATGAAATACGTGGAAGCCTCCTGATTTATTTTGTGTGAAGGGTCGAGCAAGGGCTCCCAATTGGAAGTGCCCTCTCCATGCCAACGATTCAATTGCTCTGTGCGATAATTCAGTTGTGCATAGCTACTGCTTCCCCAATTACGGTAAATTTCATTTCCATAAACACCCATCATGTCAACAGTCAGGTCCAGATTCTTCCATCCCAAATTAACATTAAAACCGTAAGTAAAATCAGGAGTTGGATTACCTATCATTGTACGGTCATTATCAGTAATTTTGCCATTACCGTCAACATCAGCAAATTTCAAGTCACCCGGTGTTACCGAGCCAACCGAGTTAATCGGAGAGAAACGGATGTCGTCTTCGTTCTGATATACACCCTCAACCTTGTAACCATAGAAATAGCCAATCGGATAACCTTCGGAAACACGTGAGGGACCACTGATAATATTATAGTCTTTGTTTACCAGTGAAAGCACCTTGTTATCAATAGTGCTCAAATTAGCACCTAATCCATATCTCCAATCTTCCCCAATCTTGTCGTTCCAAGAAGCACTAAGTTCAAAACCGCGATTGCGAATCTCACCCACATTCTGTAATCCGGGAACAGTACCTGCAATACCCGGAATGGAAGTCAACATATCTTTTGTTGTTTTGTTATAATAAACCGGAGAAAGCTGCAAACGATCATTGAACATATGCATGTCAAAACCTACTTCCCATGAATAATTACGTTCCCATCCCAAAGTAGGTGAAATCAGTTTGTTGGGGCCTTTACCCGCAATGATATTGTCACCGAACACAGCTGAACCCGAACTAACAATGGTGGCATATGCCGGATAACTGGAACCAGTATTCTGGCTACCCAACACACCCCAAGAGCCTTTCAACTTCAAGAAGTTAATTACATTCTGGTTCTGCATAAACTTCTCTTCGGTCATTACCCAACCGGCACCGAAAGAGTAAAAGTTGTCCCAAGTATTACCTGTCTTATAGAAAACAGATGAACCGTCCCTACGGAAAGAAGCATTAAGTAAATAACGATTCTTGTAGTTATACAATGCTCTGAACAAATAAGACATGGTAAATCTGTCACTCTGAGAACCGCCATTAGTTGCCGTAGATACATCGTCGATGGTAGAGAGCCACCATCTGTCCGGGTCGTCGCCCACCAAAATGCCGTAGCCCGCAAGCTGGCTGCGTCCACCACTCAAACTGGAAGACTCATTGTAATTGGTTGTAAGACCGGCAGTCAATGTCAATCCATGATTGCCAAACTGTCCGAGATAAGTCAACACATAGTCAGACTGTGCAGCAAGAGAGGTAGACTTGCTTTGGTTCACACTTTCTCTTTCAGTCAACCGTTCTTTCCCCCCCTCCACATCGGGATTATAAACATAAATCAGCGGAGAATATGAACGTCCCTGACTGGAAGCATAGTCCATAGAGAAAGTTGCTTTGAACGTAAGGTTCTTCAGAATATCTATCTCTCCGAACACATTACCTGCCACGCGATAGTTTTCAGACTTGTTGTGAGCACCGCGCAGCTCTGTTTCAATAAGAGGATTCCACACTTGTGCACGCTGGAAGTCGGGCAGCGTATGTATCAGTCCCGATTCAAGGTCATGAGTAGGAGCAATAGGAGCAGCCTTCAAAGCACCATCCACACCCTTTGCATCAGGATACTTGGCACGAACTCCATTAAGCTGGAAACCAAAACGCAGGAAATCGGTTACGCTATATTCACTGTTCAAGTTTACGGTAAACTTATTGAGCTTTTCCGTTTTAATGGAACCTTCTTCCATGACGTAACCCAAACCCAAATAAAACTTACTCTTATCCGTTGCACCCGTAATGCTCACATTGTTATTGGTCAGAAAACCTGTCTGGAATATCTCATTCTGCCAATCAGTATTACCAGTCCATTGAGTATAATCATAAGGGTCGCTTCCTTGAGATATCAACTGCTCGTTGTACAGCATCTTAAACTCTTCGGCATTCGTCACACCTACACGGTCATAAATAACCTTCCAACCCACTGAAGAGTTGATGTTGACCATCGTCTTCCCTATTTTTGCCCTTTTAGTAGTAATGATGATTACACCATTGGCACCACGCACACCGAAAATAGCCAAAGAAGAAGGGTCTTTCAAGATTTCCATAGATTCAATATCCGCAGTGTTCAGATAATTGATATTGTCCGTGAACAGTCCATCTACCACATAAAGGGGTTTGAAACCGTTAATGGAGTTCGTACCGCGAACACGGATTTCAGGGTCTTGTCCTGCACGACCCGTATTCACCACCTGTACACCGGCAACCTTACCCTGTATGGATGCCAGTGGATTGGTAGAAGGCTTAGAGGCAATCTCGTCCGCTTTCACAGTAACGATAGAACCGGTCAAGTCGCGTTTCTTGGCACTACCATAACCAACTACAACCACCTCATCAATGAGCTGGCTGTCCTCTTCCATCTTCACATTGATAGTTGAACGCCCATTTACGGCAATCTCCTGCTCACGCATACCTATATAACTAAAAATCAAGGTAGCATTAGATGCCACATCAACAATCTGATATTTACCATTTATATCAGTAATACTACCTTTACTCTCCTGCCCTTTCACACGAACAGAAGCACCGATAACAGTTTCGCCTGTCTTGTCCGTAACGACACCCGAAATCGTAATTTTGTTCTGTGCCATCGAAGTAATGGCAAACAATAACATCACACATGTAATTAGTAGATTTTTCTTCATTTTGTATTGATTTAAAATTCTTTTGCAAACATACCGGAGAAGTTGATATATGTCAAAAAACAAGCTACCACAAGAGTACCACAGTTCACCGGAGGGGTACATCATTACTACTACTGTATAACATAAACGACAGATTATAAGGAATATAAAAGTACAATAAATATTTAGGTACTATTCATATATATAGAGCAAGAAGATAGAAAAGCAAAGGGGGCTTTTATCCTATTCTGAAGTTTTTTATCCCATATTCAAGAACGTCATACCTTTCACTGCCTCAAAGCCGACCATAAGATTTCCATAACCGATTGCCATTATACGATAGATTATATACCAAGCAAATACTGCAAAACGTTTGCAGTGAAGATGTAGACAATATGCAGCAACAATGCCATCTCAACGCAGTGGCTCGAATGCTGCATATTGCCGTCTTGAGAATCAGTTAGAGTAACTTGAACGCTGCTTTCTTTACGTCCTGGCTATTTCTGCCAATCATCACCTCAAAGTCACCGGACTCGCATACAAAATCAAGATTGTAGTTGTAGAACTTCAGCAATTCGGGAGTAATCTTGAAAGATACTTTTTTAGATTCACCGGCTTTCAGGAAAATCTTTTCAAAGCCTTTCAACTCTTTCACCGGACGGGTTACACTTCCCACAAGGTCACGAATATAAAGTTGAACCACTTCTGCACCGTCTCTCTTGCCCGTATTGGTCACAGTCACGGTAGCAGTCAGTTCGCCCTTATCCGTCATGCTAGTCTTGTCCAAAGACACGTCGCTATAAGAGAATGTGGTATAGCTCAAGCCGAAACCAAAAGGATAAAGCGGTTCATTGTCTATGTCTATATAGTTGCTGCGGAATTTCTGGAACCATGCACCGTCGGCAAGAGGGCGGCCCGTGTTCTTGTGGTTGTAGAACAAAGGAATCTGTCCCACGCTCTTCGGGAAAGTCGTAGTCAGCTTCCCACTCGGATTCACATCACCAAACAGTACATCACCGATGGCAAAACCTGCCTCACTGCCCGCAAACCATACATTCAGAATGGCCGGCACGTTTGCCTGCTCCCAGTTCAGTACCAGCGGACGACCGGTAAACAGTACCAGTACCACTGGTTTTCCTGTTTTCAATAATTCTTGTAACAGCATGCGTTGGGTGTCGGTCATTTCAAGATTCGTGCGGCAACTGCTCTCTCCACTCATTTCCGAAGACTCACCGAGCGCAGCCACAATAACATCCGATTTGGCAGCCACGGCAAGAGCCTCGTCCAGCAACTCCTTGTCCGAACGATTGTCACGGTGTAAAGAACGTCCGAACATAGTGGCACGTTTCTCATATTCGGCATCACTCATCAAATTACAGCCTTTCGCAGTCAATATTTCGGCTTTATCGCCTGCTACCGCCTTCAAACCTTCAGCCAAAGAAGTAGCATTCTTCAATACGGCAGCCACACTCCAAGTACCCGGCATATTACTGCGGCTGTCTGCCAACGGACCTACCACAGCAATAGTGCCTTTTTTGGCCAGCGGAAGCACATTACCCTCGTTCTTCAACAACACCAAGCTCTCCGAAGCAATCTTACGCGCAACAGCACGATGCTCTTTGGTAAAGATTTGCTTCTTGGCACGCTTCACATCACAGTATTTATAAGGATTATCGAACAAGCCCAACTTGTACTTAGCTTCCAAAATACGGCGACAAGCCGCATTAATTGCTTCTTCTGTCACTTTTCCTTCTGTCAATGACTTCTTGAGCGTACCTACAAATGCATCGCTCACCATATCCATATCCACACCTGCATTCAGTGCCAAGGCGGCAACAGTCTGCGTATCGCCCATACCGTGGTCGGTCATCTCAGCAATTCCAGTATAGTCTGTCACCACAAAGCCGTCAAATCCCCACTGCTTACGCAGTATATCCGTCATCAACCACTTGTTTCCAGTGGCAGGAATGCCATCGACCTCATTGAAAGAGGCCATCGCACTGCCCACACCGGCATCAACCGCCGCCTGATAGGGCAACATGTATTCATTGAACATGCGCTGATGACTCATATCTACTGTATTATAGTCACGTCCTGCCTCACCGGCACCATACAAGGCAAAATGCTTTACACAAGCCATGATTTCATCATTACGGCTCATATCCTTTCCCTGATAACCACGTACCATGGCCTGCGCAATGGCTGCTCCCAGAAACGGGTCTTCACCGTTGCCCTCGGACACACGCCCCCAACGGGCATCACGGCAAATATCCACCATCGGACTGAATGTCCAGCAAATACCGTCGGCGCTGGACTCAATGGCTGCAATACGTGCCGATTCTTCAACCGCCTTCATATCCCATGTACACGATAATCCTAAAGGAATGGGAAACACCGTTTCATATCCATGAATAACATCCATACCAAATAAGAGAGGAATACCCAAACGACTTTCTTCAACCGCCTGCTTCTGTACATCGCGGATACGTTCCACGCCTTTCAGATTGAAAAGCCCGCCCACTTCACCGGCACGAATACGTTTGGCCACATTACTACTTTTAGCCTGACCGGTCGTAATCTCACCGGTAACCGGCAGATTCAACTGACCTATTTTCTCTTCCAGGGTCATCTTCTTCATTAAATCGTCGATGAAACGATTCATATCGACCGGAGATTTCTGCGCATACGCACTAGCGGCAGTAAACACCAACAAGACTAAAAATGATTGTAACTTGAAAAGTAAATGCTTCATGTCTTTCATGCTTTTAATTTATAGAAATATTATTTTGCTGCAAATAAAAGAAAAGCATGCGACAACCTCCACATCCCGCACTACAACAAAAGTACACCCATCACTAAAAAACAAAAGAGGAAGTACAATATTAGTACTTCCTCCATTAATATTTTACTGTAAAACAGTCATTTAAAATTTATAAGGAAATCAGTCAAACTTTCTTCCGGAAGCAAATTGAATTTCTTACGTAACCGGTATCTCGCAGCATCAACCCCACGTGTAGAAATGTTGAGCAACTTCGCTATCTCCTTTGTCGGCATATTCAAGCGGAGCAATGCACAAAAGCGTAAATCTCCTGAAGTCAAATCAGTATATTGAAGTTTCAGATTCCGGAAGAAATTTTCATGTATACGGTCAAAATTAGCTTGAAACATTATCCAGCTCTCTTCATCAGACACTATATTATTGTTAACCAAAGCGAGAAGCTTATCCAAATTCTTACGACTATGCTGTCCCGACAACTTTTGCTTCTGTATCTCCTCTTTCAATGAATTCAAAAACTCCTGATGAGCGATATTCATCATTACCACGCTGGACAATTCTTTGCTTTTAAAACGCAAATCGGCCTCAAGCTGTTCCTTTTCCAACTCGATAATCTTCTTCTCTTGCCGTTCAAGCTCTGCCTGATGGGCTACACGCTGCTGCTCAATCACACGATCCTTCTTTTTCTTCACAAAACGATAAACAATATATTGCAGCAAGGCCAGCAGGCACAACCCTATCAGAATGTAGCTTCCCACAGCCCAATAAGACAAATACCACGGAGACAAAATCTCAAAGGGAAACTCTACCGATGCCAAAACTCTACCAGTATCATATATCTCCGCCCGAAAAACATAACTTCCATAAGGAAGACGGGCATACTTTTTCTGCAAATTGCGTCCATCGGGTATCCACTGATCAGAATACCCTTCCAACCGGTATCTTACTTTATAAGTATAATCGTTATAAACCGGATAGCACAATGTAAAACTCACTGTATTAAACTCATGTTCGACCTTGACTCCCGACTGCACGACCAATGTTTTCCGTTTATCACTGAATTCCTCAGTAACCTGCATCTCTGAAATCCATAAAGAACGCCTAGTCTGAGATTTATATAACGAGGAACTATCTGTTTCAATACGGGCAATAGCATTATTCAAGCAAAGATAGGAATGATTATTTCTCTTGTCATAAACCACGCTTCCTCGTTCTTCCACAGCCAGACCGTCAAACAAAGAATATGGAATCCGAAGTTCGATATTGAAAGTATTTATCGCACACTTCACCAAATACACAGTCCTGTCGCCCACAAACCAATAGTAATCTCCGTTCGCATGACTCACAGTCTTGATTCCCTTCAATTCCATCAATTGTTCATTCATTGTTTCATAGGGAACAATCGAATCAGTCATATCTTCGTAAGTATAGAAATATTCCCCATTAGAAAAAACTACCCGACCATTGATTTTGAACAAAGTAAAACTCCCACCTTTCACTTCTCCCAAACTCTCATACTTCCGCACATCCTTTACCTGCTTCATATCCGAATCAATCCGAAAGCGATACAAACCATTCCTTAAATGTTTCGCCCAAATATTCCCTTGATGGTCCACTTCTATATGACGAATCATGTGACTGAACCCACGTAAGGACCGAGTAAAGCAATACTCTCCCGAAGCAGTCTCCGTATATAAATTCAGAAGCGCATAAGCTCCCTCCAACAAAAAAGATTGTTCCTTCAATTCAATTTTTTCCATACACATCCCTCCTTTTACATCAGATGCCAGCTTTGATTTCAGTCCTGATATAAGGAAAGTTCCCTTGTTGTGCCCGCAGAAAATCTGTTTTCCCCATTCATCGACGAACCACGCTTGTTCTTCCAAACCCGGAACTAATTCAGTCTTTCCATCCCTAAGCCAATAAAGTCCTTGATTAGAAGCAATATAAGCTTCATTTTCCCTTACCAAAACATCATATACCATGCCTATTTTACGAAATGGAGGTTCATAATAATAGATTAAAGAATTGTTGTGTATATAGGCAATACCTTCATCCAAAGCTGTCCATATATTGTTGTCATCATCACAATACAATCTCAAAACAGTATTGTTCTGTAGTTTATTATCCGTATTGACCTTCCAAATCAGCTTTCCCTTTTTATCCAACGCATATATGCCATCGGATATTGTGCCAACAACGTAGCAACTATCTTTGGTCATCACCGCACGATTAATGGTATGCTTCTTGAATATATCATCACATTCAGTTTCCCATTTTTCTACCCTCCCATCTCGATACAGGAAACCTCCCTGATTACGGGTAAACATTAAAACCGCATCATCATAAGGGAGCCCGGCCAGGACATCACTATCTCCAAATGCTTTTCTGGGAATAAGTTCTTTCATTTCCCTACCGGCAAAGACATAAAGTCCACCGTTTATTCTTTGAGAATAAAAAGTATTTCCAACCTGGAACAAATTCAGTGGAAGGTTCTTCATTCGAATACCTTCTACCGAATTTCCATTATAAAAAAAGAGAGAACCGAATGATTGAAATACAATTTCTCCTTGAACGCAAGCAATATCCCAGATTTCGTCATTATGAAACGCAAAATCTTTCACCTTATTTTTCAATGAATGATATTCAAGAGTGTCATAAGGAGTACGGACAAAATAACCGAATTCTTCGTAAGAGCCTACATAAATTCTTCCATCTTCACTGATATATATAGCACGCACAATTCCTTTTGTCGGTAATTCATACAGCCGCCAAGCACTTCCATCAAATTCCAACAGCCCACTGTTATTACCGAAATACATCACTCCTCTTTCGTCTTGAGCAATGGCCCAATTCTGAATACCGGCATTATAATCCGACACCGAATAGTTCCTCACTATAGGAGAAAAAGGTATGGGTGAAGCTTGCAGCAAACTACTGAAAACCAAAAACAAGAGAAACGTTATTGCAATTCTCATGAGTACTGTTTATAGGTATTTACCAGCAAAGATAAAGCTTTTTGCGTTTTCGTAAAAACAAAATCGCAGATTATCCTCTTTTATAGAAAGATAACCCGCGACAACTGATAACTCACTTTATTAATTTTCAGCCGTTTTCTGTTTTCCCAAAGGAATAGAAACCCCCAAGTAAGCATTGACATTCTTCGTATTCTTGCCAAAGAACATATAATCTGTTCCTGCAAAGAAGGAACCCAGCTTCAATGCCAGACCGAAGGTTTTACCAGCTCCTTGAAGTACGGAATAGCTGGCAGCTACATTGAAAGCATTCGTCGGACGGATGCAGGCAGAGAAAGTCAACTCATTCAAAGTTTTCGGTTTGGCAAAACGACCGGTATACAAGGCACCCACTACCAGCCAATCATTCAATAAGGCATATTCAGCGCCAAGAACCATTGTAGAAGTCAATCCACGGGTACGGCTCTTCTCAGAAGCCTCCTCCGTCTTGAGCTTCAACATGTCATAGTTAAGAATCTCGCCGCTGTTCACAATATTCATGAACTCCTGCTGAGAGGCCGGGTCAAGAAGATCATAAGTCTGCTCTGCATTGGCTCGCGCTATACTGGTATTCGATTTAGACCATTTGATAAAACCCAAATCAAGAACTGAAGCAGAAAGTGTCAATTTATCCAGTAACTTGTAAGATACTCCCAAATCAATAGCCCCACCATATCCGGCAAAACCGAAACTGCCAAAATCGATTTCATCGATATAATCGCCACTCTCATTCTCGGGAAGCTCCAACAGCTTTGACGAGTTCTCCAAAGTTGCATCCACTTGAATGGAAGCTTTACTCGTCACTCCTGAAGAGCCGACAGAAGGAGTTTCCACATGAATCTGGTTGATGTTCAGCTTTAAGTTACCGATACCCAGCAGCATCTTCACCTTACCACCTACAGCCAGTCGGTCTGTGATATTCCTTGCAAAGCCAAGGCCGACTTCCGCATAGGAATTTATCTCAAGCTTCTGTCCATTAATGGTTTCGTTAATACCCAAATAGTCAGAAATATTGTCACCAAACTCCCGGCTGCTCATGTTATTCATAAACTGGAACATGGTTTTCGGTATGGCGGCACCGATATCATTACGCAACCCCACATTGACTGACCAGAAGTTCTTTCCTTTATACCACCCGGCAGACAGAATGTCGGTACTCAAATTCACATTCAAGTTATTGGTAGCATCCAGTCGGTTCATAAAGTCATTGCTCATGAAATAGTCGCTATCATCACTGTTCTCAATAATGTCCATAATATCCCTATACCCCAGGGAACTGGAGTTGACGGTAGCATTCAACGAACCTATCACGGGAATATTCAGATAACCGCGTCCCGGCATCAAGGCCGGATTGAGCTGCATACGCTGGTTACTTCCTTCCATAAAGTAGGAAGTGCGCAGGAACTGGGCTTGTCCGGAAAGAGAGAAGCAAAGCAACAATACCACAGACAGCCATACTTTCAGAGAATTCAATCGTTTCATAACCTTGTCAATATTTTCATTATCACCTGCAAAAATATAAAACAAGTTAATACCCTACAAACAACTTAACCGGATAGCCGTGCATAAAAGGCTTATACAGAGACTATCCGGTATAAATTAAGGAGCAAATAAAAGAACCCTCTTAAGAATGCCCTTATACTATTTCATCATAAACATGTTCATTTGCTCTCGTAGCGGTACTCAGAAAAACCGGGGCTGCCTCCTTTCTTTGTTGCAGAGACATTGACGTCACTGTCGGAGCACTCAACATTTCCTTGTATTTTGCCGGAGCAGTCAGTATCTTTACAGCCTCTTTCAAGTCATCATCATCTTTCAACTGCTGGATAATGCTTCCACGCTGGAAATAATAACGTTTGATGATTTCTACCGCAATCATGCTCTTGATGTCCTTGGAGAAATGGTCAAGGTCACGGTCCAGATTATGCGACAATTTTTTCTCCAGCGCTTCAAACTCTTTCGAAGCATCAGTCAGATAGCCCTCAAATTCGGCCATCTCCTTCAGGTTCTTCAGCATCTTCTCTGTCTGTTGGTCGTATTTGAAGTCCGCCTTCTTCACCATCGCCTTGAAGTCCGCATAATCGGCATCTGTAATTTCAAACTTCTCTGCTGAAGGGATGGTAGGATGTTTCAGGCAATAGTCCGTTGCATAATTGAAAATAAGATTGTCATTGACAAGATAGAACAGAATGTTGGGCAGCTTCTCCTGCTTCACCGCAATGTCCGGAGTCACGCCTCCACCATCCCGCACTTCACGTCCGGCAGCCGTATGGAACACGGTAGTAAGGCTGTCCGGAATACGTCCCACACTGCCGTCCTCATTCCGGTGCTTGTAGTCGATAGCCTGCACACAACGGCCGCTGGGAATATAATATTTGGAAGTCGTCAGCTTCATGGTACCACCGTATGGTAACGGACGGGTGGTCTGCACCAATCCCTTACCGAAAGTACGGTTACCGATAATGACCGCACGGTCAAGGTCCTGCAAAGAGCCCGCAAGGATTTCTGACGAAGAAGCCGTTCCGCCATTGACCAGAACAGCCAAAGGAATTTCCAAATCCAACGGTTCACGCAATGTCTTGTAGGTATTGCTGGCTTGCTTAATCTTACCCTTTGTCGTCACAAGTGTTTTTCCGCGAGGCAGAAAGAAGTTGGCTATCTCTATAGACTCATCCAGCAAGCCACCCCCATTGTTCCGCAAGTCAATCACCAACGAAGTCATCCCCCGCTTCTTCAAGTCCAGAAAAGCCTGCTTGAACTCCTTGGAAGGATTCCCCGAGAAGGTGCTGAGATTGATATAACCTATATTATTATCCAGCACCGTATAATAAGGTATGAACGGCAATTGGATGGAACGGCGCACAATGTCGAAATCCAACGGTTTCTCTGTACCGGGACGTTGCACTTTCAGCTTGAAGCTGGTACCCACTTGTCCGCGAAGCATCTCGCTGACTTCCTGGTTGTTCTTTCCGGCAAGGTCTTTTCCGTCAATTTCCATCAAAATATCTCCGGCTTTCAGGCCTACATCGGCAGCAGGCATATTCTCGTATGGCTCAGATATCATGGAACGTTTCAGTTTCGGATTCCAAGTAATCACAGAACCTATACCACCATAGGAATTCTTCAGCATCTGCTCCAATTCGCTTTGGTCATCTTCCGGATAATACTCCGTGTAGGGGTCCAGCGAGTAGAGCATGGCATCAATGCCTTCACGGATAGTCTTGTTCGGATCAATCGTATCCACGTAGAACATATCCAACTCTTTCACAATGGAATTGAATATATCCAGATTCTTTGCTATTTGGAAACTACGGCTATCACCACTCTTAAACCCCCAAAAACAAACGGCTCCCGCTACAATCAGCAAGGCAACCATCCAGCGTATCTTTAAAATTCTTCTCATAATTATGATAATGTGCTAATATGCCAATGTGCCAATGTGCTAATAACCTGCAGCGTAATAGCGAAACAAATATTGCGCAGCCAATTAACACATTGGCACATCAGCACATTAATTAATTAATAAAATTTCTTCCTTGATTTTTTCCCATTGTGCTGCCTGAAGCTCCGTACCCACCACTTGTATCACATCTTTGGAGAGAAGGGAGCCTATCTTGCCACATTTCTCCAGCGAGTAGCCACACGTCAATACAAGAAACCTGCCGCAAAATAGTCGCCAGCTCCTGTAGTGTCCACCACTTTCTCTACCGGAGCCGCTTGTACCTGCACCATCTCTGTACCTTTGCGAATCAGAGAACCACGGGCACCCACCTTTACAATGGCTATGCTACACATTTTGGCAATGATGTCCAATGCTTCCTCCGGTTCCTTACCCGTAAAGGCCTTTGCCTCTTCCTCATTGGCAAAAACAATATCCACATATTTGTTGACCAACAGAGAGAAAAATTCAAGGTCTCCTTCTACTATATTGTAGCTCGCCATGTCCAAACATACTTGTAAGCCGGCCTCTTTAGCCAGCTCAATGGCACGGAGAATCATATCATGGTCTTGCACCAGATACCCCTCTATAAATAGGTAAGCATATCCTTTGAACATATCCAGCGAAAGATCTTCCGCCTTCAATGTAGAAGCCGCCCCCAAATAAGTGCCGAAAGTACGCTCCCCATCAGGAGAAATGAAAGTAGAGGCTACACCGGACGGAAGGGTAGTGGAAAGCAATAAATTCGCCTCTGTCCCACGTTCCAGCAGGCTATCCCGGAAAAAGTTACCGTAAAAGTCATTGCTTACTTTTCCGATGAATCCCGTACCCGCACCAAGGCATGCCATTGCCCGAATTGCGTTTCCGGCAGAACCTCCGTTAGCCAAGTGCGTCTTCATCCGGCTGAAATACTCACTAATTTTCAAGAACTTATCTTCATCAATCAGCGTCATGCTTCCTTTCGGAAGCTGCATCTCCGTCAAAATATTATCATCTTCAATGATTGCCAGCGCATCGACCAAAGCATTGCCCAACCCAATTATTTTATCCATCTTCGATATTTTTTTTGCAAAGATATTGCATATTTCAAAATATCCTATTACTTTTGCAGCGCATTTGAGAAAAAACAACATTCTTCCTTAGCTCAGTCGGTTAGAGCATCTGACTGTTAATCAGAGGGTCCTTGGTTCAAGTCCAAGAGGAAGAGCAAAAAGGTTCGTCAATTAGGCGAACCTTTTTTGTTTTCCCACATTATCCCACACAAAAGACAAACATTTCTATTTCATATTCAAAGATTTAACATACATTTGCCAAATGTAAAGTAAGGAGTTTCATAAAAGCACCTGTCTTTATTTATTAGAAAAACATATTTTAATCCAAACACCAAACTACAATGAAAACTCTTTTATTCTTTTTAGTCATAGGATTCAGCCTATGTACCGCTGGTAAAGCACAAACCTCTCTTGTTTCTACGCGAGAAAAATTCCGCCACCATGAAATATCCGTCAGTTACGGCTTCCTCCCCATTACCGACGCCAATAGTATAGCCGAAGAGTTTATTGCTCCGACAGCAAGTTTTGGAATCTATACACGCGAGAAGACCAGCTATTACGGCGCTCTGAATATCAGTTATATTTATAGAATCAACCGTAAAATCAGCCTAGGCGTAACCGGAGGAATAACCGGTAATAGAGGGACGGCCAGTAGCCTTTATGAAGTTTTGGATGAGAATAAGAACGATGACCGGCGCTATCTGTATATCCTCCCCACCTTCCGGTGGCATTGGTTCACCCGCCCCCAATTCTCCCTATATTCCTCTGCAGGGCTCGGCGCCTATTTCCTCCGGAACAGCTTTGGAGGAGACACTTATCACAAAAAGGAATTTGCCTATCAGTTCAGTTTTCTGGGTATCGAATATGGAAATCAGTTTGCCTTCTTCACCGAATTCGGCGTAGGATATACGGGAACAATCGTGGCAGGCGGACGTTTCCGCTTCTGATTCACGAACCCGCCACTGCCAGCGTCAGGATACTAACATGTACGCCTCCCACATCTTTAAGCGCATCGGCACATGCAGTTGTAGTGGCTCCGGTGGTCAGTACATCATCCACAATAAGGATATGTTTCCCCACAAAGCGTTCCGGATAGCGGAGAAGGAAAATACCGTCTACATTTTCCCAACGCTCGTAAGCAGACTTTCGGGTCTGCGTTTCCGTATGTCTTCTGCGCAGCACGGAGGACACATCAATAGGAATACCCGTTACGGCAGAAACGCCGCGCGCTATACATTCACTCTGATTGTATCCGCGCAACTTTTGTTTGCGGGGATGTAGAGGAACGGGGATAATTACGTCTATACCACGGAAAAAACCGGTAGCCGCCAGCTCCGCTGCCATAAAACGCCCCATTATTTCTCCCAAATCTTTCCGGCCTCCATACTTCAGTTGATGCAGGATGTGGCGGAAATCACTTCCTTTGTGATAATAAAAGAAGGAAGTGCCGCGTTCCAGAGGTATCTTCCCCCAAAACATACGCTCCACGGAGTTGTCTTCGCGAAGATGATAGTTTGTCCGTGGCATATTCATATTACACCTGATGCAAATGCCCTCTTCTCCCTCTTGCAAAGAGCTCCCGCATACAGCACACTGACGCGGGAAGAAGAGATGGACAAAGGACAAGAACCAGGCTTTAAATGTGTTTTCCATAAAAAAGTGTAATAAGGCAATAAGAACCGTATCAGAATGGCAGCGCCTCCCGTACCAACCGCAAAAACAACGGATGCAGCGGCCCGTTGGTGGCTATGATATGATGCCCTTCTATAAAGTTCTCGTTTCCCAAAAAGTCTGTTACCTTACCGCCGGCTTCCAACACCATGAGTGCAGCCGCAGAGAAATCCCAAGCGTCAAAACGTCCGGCAGCCACATAGCAGAGGGCAAGCGCCGCCGAACCATTCATGCGAATGCCTGCAACCTTACCGTAAAGTTCGTGTATCAAATGTTCGCCCGTACGGGCATACTGCTCGAAATTGTAGGGTAACTCTGTCACCACAAAAGCGTCTTTCGGTTCACTGACAAGCGAAACACGCAACCGTTCTCCGTTCACATAGGCTCCTCCTCCTTTCCAAGCATAAAAACACTCGTCTCGGCAGGGTTCATAAACCACACCCAGCAAAAGCGACTGCTTGTCACGCAAGGCAATACTTACACAATAGGGAGCATTGTCGTGAATATAGTTCGTTGTCCCATCCAAAGGATCCACTACCCAGCAATACGTTTCGTCACTATAGGCAGCAGACCCTTCTTCGGCAATGAATCCGGCTTCGGGAAGCAATTTCCTAAGGGCAGATACAACCTTTTTCTCGGAAGCCTTGTCCACATAAGATACATAATCGTGCGCATGTTTTTCCTGCACCACCTCCCGACGGAAACTTTTCCGCTCTTCCTTCAAAAAATGCCCGGCTTCACGGGCTACACAGCAGACAGCCTCTGTCAACGCCTTCAAATTTTCCATATTCTTATATTATTTACCATTCGCATCTTCCTGATAAATGAGCCTCCCCCGTTGGCTGACCGTCCACTCACCGTCTTCCAGACGTACGTTTTTCGTATCATCATCTTCCACATTCCAGGCATATCCACCGGCAGGCAGACCTCGACGGTCCAGAATTTCGTTCGAAACACCTTCCTCCGAGAAAAACAACTCCACTTGCGTAGAGTCCGGACTGAACACCAAGAACAAAGTCTTCCCGGCATCATCCACTGCATTCATGCGGACACCTTTCTCCCACAAACGGATGCAATCTTTCTGCACCTCGCTCCACGTATATCCGGCAGAAGCAATACAACCATGTTCGTCTTTATCACTACCAACCACGGCCTCTTTTTCCTTTCTCTCCGAAGTTTCCGCTTCCTTTTTACCGCCGTTTCCACAACCGGTCAACAAAGCTCCGGCACATATCAGGCACATAGATACAACCTTCATATTCATACGCTTGTTTTTATTAGTTTTCAATTGACAAAGTTAAAAACAAATCGGCAGTACTAAAAGTTTCTTCCCTTTTTATACGCACGGCTCTTTCGTTTAAAGGAGTTATCGGGAGTCAGAAGGAGTCATCAGCCGGCAAGTCGGCTTAGGAGTTAAAGCCGATAGTTCTGTGAATACATACACAAGAGTATCGGCTGTAACTCCTAGCGGAGCAAAGTGATAACTCCTCTAACTCTCTTGCTTGTCATGGCTTGAGATATACCACTGTTTTTCCACTACCATATTTGCGAATAATACCTTCTTCCAGAAATAGGTTCAAATCGGCCACCGCCTGATGTTTCGCCTTTCCGGTCAGCTGTTCATAATCAGTACGCGTAATGCAGCCATACTTATTCAAATGCTGCAACAGTTTTTTTCTCCGCTCCTCCAGTGTCAATTTGGAATGAGAGATATAGGGAGATGCTTTCCGTTCCAGCTCCATCGTCTGAAAGCGGTTGCGGAATTTACTGCCGATACGCAAGTTTACATTCTGAAAATGCACGGACGGAGAGCGAATATCCTTTTTATTCGCCACGGCCTTGTCGCACTTCAATGATAACGAAAAGAATCCCAATTCGCCCACTTCAACTATCCATCCGTCTGCCAGCCAGCTGTGCAACTCATCCGTTATAGCCTGCAACGTGCCATCGAGAATGGCAGGGCTGAAACCGGTAGCCTTGTGAACCAGTTCGCGGAATTTATCGGCAGGAATGGTTCCTTTGGGAAGAATACGGGCGTGAAGCAGCTTTTCTTCACCGTCCTCCGGAGAAGGATTGGGGGTCTGGTATAAATCGTAATAAGCACTCATATAATTTAGAATATCAGTTGGGCAATATTATTCATTCAATGCTGCAAGAACAAGTCCTGATGCACCGAGTTTAATTCGTTAGACAGTTGTTGCTGTTTCGTTAAACGTCCATCTTACGAAAGAACAACAATTGTCTAACGGAAAGAAGACATCTGTCTAACGAATTAAAAACAACGCCCAAAGGTATTAATAAAAAGGGAAGTAGGGATTAAAAAAGGGGAAAAATCGCTCTAATAATAGGTTCATTGGCGTAATAAAAGCTTTTATTCAGTTGGTTTTTAAACAGACTCTTAAATGAGCAAAGTTGAGAATAAAAAGTTGCCGTTCCAAACAAAGAAAGAATATTTATTTTGCTCCTGCTGGGCAACTCCATAACATCGCCATAGAACACCTTCCAAGCAGCGACTCTACTTTTATAGCGGAACAAATAAATTTCTATCGGTTGTCGTCTACGCGACAATTGGTTATGATAAAAGACAAAAGCCATATTAAAGAAGCTGTTCTCTATGGAGGTCTTAAATATGATGCTGATACAACAGCTTTAGTAGTCGAAAACAAAAAATATACTGATATTCCTCGAGACTTGAATATTCAACATACCTTCTATCCGGATTCCCTAAACCTGCGTGACGGAGCCAAATACCTTCCCGCCACTAAGATAGAAGCTGAACAAATTAAACAAGCACTAGAGAATACGAGACTTCAGCCAGCCTTATATATGGATTTACGAGGTACAGAAGAATCTTTTAAAGCTTTATCAGGTAAGAATATCAGTATGCTACATATCGCCACTCATGGTTTCTATTGGACAGAAACAGAAGCCAGACAGACAAAGGATCTTGATTTCTTGATGATGGGAGACAATAACCAATCACGCTACGTAGAAGACAAAGCATTGACTCGATCAGGACTGCTATTGTCAGGAGCAAATATTGCACTGAAAGGAAATCCTTTGCCGGAAGGATTAGAAGACGGCATACTCACCGCCAAAGAGCTTGCCGGTTTAGATTTACGAGGGTTAGACCTGGTAGTACTTTCTGCCTGCCAAACCGGACTGGGAGAAATAACCGGTGACGGAGTATTCGGCTTGCAACGCGGTTTCAAAAAAGCGGGAGCCAACACATTATTAATGAGTCTCTGGAAAGTGGACGATAATGCTACTCAACTCTTGATGACACAGTTTTACAAGAATCTGCTCGCAGGAAAGAGCAAATTTGAATCTTTGCGCGAGGCCCAGAAGTATGTACGTGACTACGAAGTTGAAATTGAAACAACTCCCGACAAGCGCTGGCAGTCAGAAGCCAGGCAAAAAGAAAAACAGAGCAAAAAGCCTATGCCCAAAGAGTTCAAGAAAATAAAAAAATATAAGGATCCCTTTTACTGGGCTGCATTCATTTTATTGGATGCAATTGATTAACTCTTAATTTATGAAAAACATGAAAAATTACTTATTGTGCATATTCCTTGCAGTATTTACCATCAGTATTTATGGGCAAAACCACAAGAATGCTGCGGACTATAGGACAGATGCAATAAATGGAAACGCGATTGCACAATTCTATCTCGGACAGAGCTACTTTAGGGGATGGGGTATAAAACCTGATACCATACAAGCCGTTTATTGGTGGCGAAAGTCGGCTGAGCAAGGAAATCCTGCTGCACAAAACAATATGGGTGCAGCCTATAGTAATGGCTGGGGGAATTTAACTCAAAATAAAGAAACGGCCATCTATTGGTATAAAAAAGCAGCTGAAAAAAATGGGGCTTTTCCACAAAAGAACCTTGGACGCATATATGAAGACAAAGAAAACTATGAAGAGGCTTTTATCTGGTATAAAAAAGCCGCCGAACACAATAATAGCCCGGAATCTTATTATGCACAAAGCCGCTTAGCCTATTTACTGAAAAACGGGTTAGGAGTCACAAAGAATTACCCCGCCGGAATGGCATGGACAAAACGAGCAGCTAAAAACGGGAATGCAAGCGGGCAGATTTCGCTTGCAATCTCTTATGAATACGGCATAGACAACATCTTGAGAAAAGATGGGAATTCAGCGTTATATTGGTACAAAAAGGCTGCTCTCAACAAAGACATTGGAGAACTCCAGAAGTCTATAGCAGAAGCTGCCATAGAAAGATTGGAAGAAGCGGGATTCAACGGACAGAATACTCTCCTCAAAATGATACCGGACTATAAACCATTCTACACTGCACCTTCGGAAAGTGAACAGAAAAGCATGCATGAATCTGTTCGCAATAGCACGGTAGAGTGGGGAAAAACAATAGAAGGAGAGGCTTCTCTAGGACAAACCCAAAATGATGAAATAAATGGATTCAGGGTAGAATTCAAAGAAGATAATATTAAAATTGGCTTTACTAAAAACTCAGAATTCACTTTATTCATCCATATTCAAGAAGATGACATAATAGTTAAAAATGGCTCTGAAAATGGTGTAGAATACAACCGAAACACCGGAAAACCGTATATGCTGCTCCGCCCCTACAGTTATGAAATAGAAGCCAAAGAATATCCCGGACAAATATTTGAACGGACAAACTACACAAACGGGAATAAATATTGGGGAGAAACCTATAATGGACAACGCCACGGATACGGCATTCATATCTGGGAAAATGGGAATATGTGGTTCGGCCCTTGGAAGGATGGTGAAAGAAATGGATACGGCGCTTACTTTGATATTACGGCACACACCATTCAGTCAGGAAAATGGATTGGAAATGAATTGATAGCCGGTACTTCTTATATCTGTAAAGAAAAAGCGGAACCGGTTCTTCCAGCCAGAACCAGAACCGTTTCAAAACCATTTTCCTATAGCGGTACTGTTCGCTATATAAATTTACCGACCAGCTCATACATGTCATACATCACAGAAGCCATCAACAAATGGGGGAAATGCCGTACCGGAGCAATCACTATGTATGGAGCAGGAGTAGGAGTGTATGGGAATAGTGGATATGCCTACACCGGCAGTACTCCCAGCAAGCTTAAGAAACGTATAGAAGAAGCCAACAGCAGCAATGCTGAAATAACAGACATCAACATCACTGAAAATGGCAACTATGTAATTATCTTAGGCGGTTCAGGGTATTGGACTCTTGGTTATCCGGATGCATTCCTCAAAAAACTGGAACAATATCGTACAGGAGATTTAAGAGACGACAATATTCTTTCGGCCTGCTTCAATGATAGAGGAGAATGGGTAGTTATCACGGACAAGCATTACAGCTATTCAAATGAAACCATCAAAAATTTCATACTGAAAGCCGAAGAACTATACGAAGAGGTTTACTATGCCTATATTACCAATTACGGGATGATAGCTTGCTGCAAAAACGGAGTATATTACAAAAACATTCCATCCAATTTGGCAGAGGCATTGAAGAAACTCACATTCAAACCCAAAGTCATCAAGTTTACAGACAATGGATTGTACTTGATTACAGATGGAGAATCACAAAATTATTATTTTAGATTTTCATCGGTTAGACTTAACCGATTGAGGAATAAACTTTTAGCGAATTATTTGAAAAGTGGCGGTAACGAGTTAGCAACCGTGCGAATTTCAGCGTTTTGCGTTGCTATGCTGTCAAATAACTCTTTCATTTGCAAATATAGCATC
>ERZ779764.42-NODE-42-length-26923-cov-4.16347_pt1 | contig 26923 bp, 17 predicted proteins | sample MGYA00511255_ERZ779764 | MGnify/ENA primary metagenome ERZ779764 (study PRJEB29588, sample SAMEA2151677) | human gut metagenome | biome: human gut; feature: human-associated habitat; material: faeces | place: Denmark | collected 2008/2010 ...
TAGCCAAATGGCGTTGCCGTTACACCGTAACGGCGACGCGATTACACCGTAACGGCGACGCGATTACACCGTAACGGCGACACCTAAAAACCGCAAAAAACACAACCGCTTGATATTTAAGGATTTATAAAAATGGCTAAGAATCGCATAATTTCGACCAAAGAGACACGTGGTTGAAAAAAATCGATTCTCAGACGACCTTTTGTAAAATATTTTTATCAACAAAAAACGGTGTTCACTGTGGGTGCCGCCCCTGCAATACATGGAAAACGCCCGAAGTGTCCGTTTGGGAGTGCTTCGGGCGTTGTTGTTTTAATCCTCGTCTGGGATGATGAGCTTGTAGCCTTGGCCGTGGATGTTGATTATCTCAACTTGGTCATCGTCCTTGAGGTGCTTGCGCAGCTTGGTGATGTACACGTCCATGGAACGCGCGTTGAAATAGTTGTCGTCTATCCAGATGGTGCGCAGGGCGTCGTTGCGCTTCAGAATCTCGTTGGCGTGGGAGCAAAGCAGGGAGAGGAGCTCGTTCTCCTTTGTCGTGAGCTTTGTTTGCTTCTGGCCGATGGTGAGGAGCTGCTTCTGCGTGTCGAACATGTACTTGCCAATCTTGTACTTTGTGCTCTCATGGTTCTTCTTGCCCTTCACGCGGCGGAGGATGGCCTCAACGCGCTTAACCAGTTCTTCCATTGAGAAAGGCTTGGTGATGTAGTCGTCGGCACCCTTGTCGAAACCTTCCAGCACGTCCTCTTTCTGCACGCGAGCCGTGAGGAATATGATTGGCACCTGCGAGTTGACTTGGCGAATCTCGCCAGCCAGCGTGAAACCATCTTTCTTTGGCATCATCACGTCGAGGATGCAGATGTCGTATTTGTCTTTCTGAAACTCGCGGAAACCAACTTCGCCATCAGGGCAGAGCACAGCGTCGTAACCTTTGGCGATGAGATATTCGCACAACAATGTTCCGAGGTTCTCGTCGTCTTCGCAAAGCAGAATCTTTGTTTTCTCTTCCATAGTATTTACTGTTTTAATGTTATTGTTCTATATTATTATAATGTATATTATGTTGCCAACGGCGGTGTTAACGTGTCACTCACGTTGTGAGACCATTGACCGTGTTTAGTCCTCGTCGTGAATCACGGGCAGCTTGATGGTGAACGTAGAGCCTTTGCCGTATTCGCTGTCAACCTTAATCTCACCGTCGTGCAGGTCAACGACCTTCTTCACATAGGCGAGGCCGAGGCCAAAGCCCTTCACATCGTGCACGTTGCCCGTGCCTACGCGGTAGAACTTCTCGAATATCTTTTTCAAGTCGTCTTTCTTTATTCCCTTGCCCGTGTCGTGAACCGAGAGATAGAGCCATTTGTCGTCGTTCCATGTCTTGAGGTAGATGTCGACAGGCTCGTCGGTCTTGCGATACTTCACGGCGTTGTCCATGAGGTTGAATATCACGTTCTGGAAGTTCACCTCGTCCACGTAGATGTCTGAGTCCACGGCCCCGATGTCCACGTTTATCTTTCCGCCCGTGTGCTCCACGCGGAGCGAGAAGCTGTTGGCTATCGACTCCACCATCTCGTTGAGGTCGAGGTGCTTCTTCTTGAACGACGACTTCTTGCGGTCGAACATCGACATCTGCAGCACCTTTTCCACGAGGAAGCGCAGGCGCTTGGTCTCGTCGGTGATGACACCCACCAGGTGTTTCCTCATCTTCTCGCTCTTCGTCACGCTGTCGTCGTTGAGCATCTGCGTGGCGAGCGATATGCTGGCGATAGGTGTCTTCAGCTCGTGTGTCATGTTGTTCACGAAGTCGTTTTTAATCTCGTTGTATCGCTTCTGCCTGAACACTATCACGAGGGTGATGATAAACGTCACGAGAAGGATGAGCGTGAAGAACACGCTGGGTATCATGAACTTGATGCTCGAGAAGATGTAGCTGTTGATGTCGGGGAAGTGAACCTTCACCACGCCCATCTTCGACGACGGGTCGTTGCGGAAAAGCACCTGGGTGTAAGTGAACTCCGAGCCTTCGTCGCTGTAGTCGGGGCAACGATACACCTCACGCCCGTCTTGCGTGGTCACTGTGAAGTGGTAGTGTATGTTCACGCCGTTGTTTATCAGTTCGGCCTTTATGTCTTGGTCCAGTATCTTGAAGTTGACACGCTCCTTCAATGGCTTGTCGGAGGCGGAATAGAGCATGTTCATCACAACCTCGTCGACCAATGCCTTCTGGTAGACGTATCTGTTTTTCACGATCTCTTGCAACGAGCGGCTCGCGGCGTTGTTGGAGTTCTTGTCGTTGATGAGAATCATGGCCTTCGGCATATTCACCGGGTTGTCCATCTTCATCTTCATGCGGAAGGTGAGATAGTTGGAGCCGCGGAAGCTGTTGGCCGTCCGACGCGATGATGAGTCGGCGGCGTCCTTTTGCGCGCCAGAGGAACCGTTGCCTTGATGTTTTTCCTTCCTCTCCGTCTCCCTTACGTCTTTCTCCAGATACCTTAAAGTCTCATTCAGCTCAAGGTTGCGAGAGGCTTGATAGAGGGCGCGGTTCACGCTTTCGTCAAACTGCTCTTTCTTCATGTTTGCCATCTCGCGTATGTACGTGAGTTGCAAAAAGAGCAGCAAGATGAACGACAGTCCCATGATGACCGCTATTGTCCATATCGTCTTCTTTTTCATGTCGCAAAGATACTAATTAACTTAATTGCTTAACATTTTAGTGTTAACTATTTGTCTCGTGTTTGCTTGTTTTAACGTAAAAACGTCAATTATGTAATATTTTACCATAAACAAAGAACCGTCATTATCCTTTTTATTGAGGATTGCGAATGGGCGTCAGCCAAATGCTCATTGTTTCGTCAGACTCGATGAGGTCGATGATATTGTACGGCATCTGATGGTCACCTCCCCACGGGATGTACTTCATCTTGTCGTTGATGATGATTGGTGCGATGTTGTGCTCCTCCTTGAAGACTTCAGATGTCTTGGAGGTGAAAGCTGCGGAGGCGTGGGTGCCGGGGATGGTATGGACGGATGTAAATGTTAGAGTATCGGGCATAATATGCTGTTTTTGAGGCAAAGATATAGACGTTATGGCTATACTGAAAAGACATCAAATAATCAACTGGAATAGCAGATTGAGTATAATTTAAAAAGACTTTAATAGTAATTGGTAGTACAGAATAGTATAAGACGATACAAATTATGGCTGATTTTAGAATATTTAAGTTTGGCAATTTAGTTAAATGCCGTTAAAATACTACCTTTGCAAGATAATGTATAATGTCAATTAAAGGTAGAATTTACAGAAACAATTAAATCATAAAGATGGAGCTTCCTAAACAAATAAACAATATAAATGAACGAGTGGTAGACGACCTGAAGACGCGGTTGTCTGCCAGCAGTCGTATTTGTGTGGCTGCAGCTTCGTTTTCGATTTATGCTTTCGAGGCACTAAAGAAGGAACTGGAAAGCATAGAGGAACTCCGCTTTATTTTTACCTCGCCTACATTTGTCAAAGACAAAGGCAAGAAGGAGAAACGTGAGTTTTTCATTCCCAAGCTGAATCGGGAGCGCAATCTTTACGGCACCGAATTTGAAATCCGTCTGCGCAACCAGCTTTCACAGAAAGCTATAGCAAAAGAGTGTGCAGAATGGATAAAGCGCAAAGTGCGCTTTAAGAGCAATTCCACAGGCGACATTATGGGCGGTTTTCTGCATGTAGCAGACAACAGCCAGCACGTATATCTGCCGTTCAACGAGTTTACCACAACAGAATTAGGATGTGAGCGCGGCAATAGTGTTTACCAAATGGTAAATGTCTTGCCGTCACCCACAGCAGAAGCATATCTGAAGATATTCAATGAGCAATGGGATAATGAAGATAAGTTTTCTGATGTCACCAACAAAGTATTGGAGTACATCGAGACAGTGTATCAGGAGAACTCTCCGGAATACATATATTTCATAGCTCTTTATAATATCTTCCATGAGTTTCTGGACGACATATCAGAAGATGTACTGCCCAACGAGCGTACAGGTTTTAAGTCAAGTATCGTATGGAACAAGCTCTATAACTTCCAGAAAGATGCTGCCCTTGCCATCATCAACAAGCTTGAAAAATACAACGGCTGCATCCTTGCAGATAGTGTAGGACTTGGTAAGACATTCACAGCCCTTGCAGTGATAAAGTATTACGAGAACCGCAACAAGAGCGTGCTCGTACTTTGTCCAAAGAAGCTGAACGACAACTGGCAAACGTTTCGTGCCAACTACAAGAACAACCCTATCGCAGGCGACCGTCTGCGCTATGATATATTGTTCCATTCCGACCTGTCACGCGACCGTGGCTTAAGCAATGGTCTTGACTTAGAGCATATCAACTGGGGAAATTACGACCTTATCGTAATTGATGAGAGCCACAACTTCCGCAATGGCGGTAACGTTGACGAGGAGGAACTTGACGATGATGAAGAACCACGCAAGGAAAACCGCTATCAGCGTTTGATGAACCGCGTCATCCGTTCCGGAGTGAAGACAAAAGTGCTGATGCTCAGTGCAACACCGGTAAACAACCGCTTCAATGATTTGAAAAATCAGTTGCAACTTGCCTATGAAGGCAAAGCAGACTACATCAATGAAGCTCTTGAATTAGACAAGAGCATTGATGATGTATTCCGCAATGCCCAGACCGTATATAACAAGTGGGCGAAGCTCCCGCCTGAGGCACGCACCACAGAACGCTTGCTGAATGATCTGAGTTTTGACTTCTTCCAGATGCTTGATGCGGTGACAATCGCACGCAGCAGAAGTCACATTACGAAATATTACGACACCAAAGATATAAGAGAGTTTCCAACTCGCCTGTCACCCATCTCGCGTAGACCCAAGCTGACCGACCTCAATAGTGCCATCAACTTTCGGGATATCGCCAACACCCTCGACACCCTTTGTCTTGCCATCTATACGCCATCGCTCTATCTGTTCGACAGCGTAAGAAGCGACTATGCTATTGACTTCGATGGTGAAGGCTTATCCATCGACGGACGAGAGAAGGGACTTCGTAAGCTCATGGCAACGAACCTCTTGAAGCGCCTTGAAAGCTCGGTCAACTCCTTCCGCCTGACATTGCAGCGCATTCAGGAATATATCACGGAGACTATAAAGCTTATAGACGAGTATGAGCAACGCCGTGGAAGTGAGAGTATTGACGTAAGTGAGTTTTCAGATGATATGGATAGCAGCGAAGGCGATACCGATCCGTTTGCCACCAAGAAGTCGAAGATAAGCCTTGCCGACATGGACACCACCAGCTGGCGCCGTGATCTTTCTTCAGATTTGGAGAAACTTGATTTGCTCCTTATCATGCTTTCCGACATCACACCGCGCCACGACAGCAAGCTGCAGATGCTTATTGAGGATTTGAAACACAAGTTTGAAAATCCGATAAACCCCGGCAACAAGAAAGTGCTTATCTTCACAGCCTTCGCTGATACAGCGGACTATCTGTATACCGAACTTGCAGACAAAATAAAGGCAGATTGCGGACTCAACACCGCCCTAATTACTGGAACTACAGAAGGACGGTGCACAATAAAGAAATTCCCATTGAGCTTTAACAATGTCCTCACCTACTTCTCACCTATCTCTAAGGACCGTGCATCCATCTATCCCAACGCGAAGGAGGATATAGATGTGCTTATAGCCACCGACTGTATCAGTGAGGGACAGAACCTGCAGGACTGCGACTATCTCATAAACTATGACATCCACTGGAACCCGGTGCGTATAATCCAGCGTTTCGGACGAGTAGACCGTATCGGCTCGCGAAATAAGGTGATACAGCTTGTGAACTATTGGCCCGACATTGAGCTTGACGATTACATAAAGCTCAAAGGACGAGTGGAGAGCAGAATGAAAGCCACGGTGCTTACCTCCACCGGCGACGACAACCTGCTTTCCGACAACGAGAAGGGCGATTTGGAATATCGCCGTAACCAGCTGAAGCGCCTTCAGGAGGAAGTGGTGGACATCGAAGATATGGACACCGGCATCAACATCATGGACTTGGGACTGAACGAGTTTCGCCTTGACCTCTTGGCATACATAAAGAATCATCCCGACATCGAGCACGCACCGTTCGGTATGAGTGCCGTAGTGGGGAGCGACAGCATGGCAAAACCGGGAGTGATGTATATCCTGCGCAATCGCAACAATGCCGTAAACATCGACAAGAAGAACCTGCTCCATCCGTTCTACATGGTATATGTGGGCGATGATGGCAGCGTGGTGTGCGACCATCTGCACCCAAAGCAGTTGCTCGATGTGATGCGCCATGTGTGCAAGGGCAAGCAGGAGTATGACCGCACGCTTTGCGCAGCCCTCAACAAGGAGACGAAGGACGGACGCGACATGCGCAAATACAGTGACTTGTTGCACTGTGCCATCGACAGCATTGTGAGCGTGAAGGAAGAAAACGACATCGATAGCCTGTTTTCCGTAGGAGAAACCACCGCTCTACGAGCTGAGATCAAAGGACTGGATGATTTCGAGTTGATAACATTCTTAATCATTAGATGATATACTTTATTTATGACAAAGAGAGAAGCCCTTCAATTATTTGAAGAAAAGAAGATACGCTCTGTATGGGACGACAAAGAAGAGAAATGGTATTTCTCTATAGTGGATGTTTGTGCGGTGTTGACCGAACAACCAGACGCAGAACATGCGAGAAACTATTGGAAAGTATTAAAACACAGATTAATAAAGGAAGGCAACCAAACGGTTACAACTTGTAACCGGTTGAAATTGCGTGCAGCCGACGGCAAGCTCCGCCTGACGGACGTAGCTGATACAGAGCAACTATTTCGTCTTATACAGTCCGTTCCTTCTCCCAAAGCAGAGCCTTTCAAGCTGTGGATGGCACAAGTGGCGAGCACACGATTGGAGCAGATGCAAGACCCGGAGAAAAGCATCGACCAGGCTGTGATAGATTATAAGCGATTGGGGTATTCTGACGCATGGATAAATCAGCGCATCAAGTCTATTGAGATAAGAAAAGAACTTACAGACGAATGGGCAAGAACTGGCGTTCAGCAGGGCATGCAGTATGCATCTCTTACAGACATCATCACTCGTGAATGGAGCGGAATGAGCACCAAGCAATACAAGCAATTCAAGGGGCTGAAGAAAGAAAGTCTACGCGACAATATGACCAATATGGAGATTGCGCTCAATATGCTCGCCGAGGCCTCTGCCACAGAACTGTCTAAACAGCGTGACCCAAAAGGCTTCAGTCAGCAGAAGCAAATAGCAAAAGATGGCGGAAGCGTAGCAAAAGTAGCACGCAATCAATTGGAGAAGAAACTCGGGCATGGGGTTATTACTTCAGCCAAAGCAAGTGACTATCTTCCTTCTTTAGATTCTGAAGAAAAGAAAGAGCCATGATAACATTCCCTGATTCAACCCTTGTAGGCAAGACGGTGCACGAGATAACCGTGTTCCGTATGGTGCTGAAAAACAGTGAAGTGCCATCCGACGTGCTGATGCTTATAGACAAGCGGAAGGAGAAACAACCGAGGAAACGATTTGAGATACACCAAAGACTTGTGGTAATGAAAGAAAAACTGAATCAATAAGAGAACGAAATACTTTAAGAATATGGAGAAACTGAAAATGCAGACCGCCGATGGTGTGCAGGACAATATCAGCCGAATAGCTGAATTGTTTCCTGAATGTATCACGGAGGTTAACGACAAAATGGGGGGGTGAAACGCTCCATTGACTTTGACAAACTGCGCCAGCTGCTGTCTTCCGATATTGTAGAAGGCAACGAAGAGCGCTATCAGTTTACTTGGCCTGACAAGCGCAAGGCTATCCTTGCTGCCAATGCGCCCATCAACGCCACGCTGCGCCCCTGCCCAGAGGAGAGCGTGGACTTCGACACCACACAAAACCTGTATATCGAGGGCGACAACCTCGATGTGTTGAAATGCCTTAAAGAGACCTATCTACATAAGGTGAAGATGATTTACATCGACCCACCTTACAACACAGGCAATGACTTTGTTTATGAAGACGACTTTGCGGAGTCGGCTGCAGAATATCTCGTCAACTCAGGACAGTTTGACGAGCAGGGCAACCGTTTGGTTACGAATACCGAGAGCAACGGACGCTTCCACACCGATTGGCTGAATATGATTTATCCACGACTGAAAGTGGCAAGGGACTTGCTAACTGAGGATGGCGTGATATTTATCTCGATAGATGACCATGAGGTTGAGAACCTGAGGAAGGTGTGTGATGAGGTGTTTGGAGAATGCAATTTTATAGCAACACTTGTATGGGAAAGAGCATTTTCACCAAAAAATGATGCAAAATATATTTCAAATAGTCATGATTATGTTTTAATGTATGCAAAAAGTGCAGCAAATTTTGTTATAGGAAGATTGGAACGTACAGCAGAAGCAAATGCCAGATATTCAAATCCTGATAATGATCCACGTGGAGTTTGGATGTCAAGCGACATTTCTGTAAAGACATATAATGCAAGTTGTGATTATCCTATTATTACTCCTTCGGGGAAAGTGGTAGAGCCTCCAGCAGGGCGCTGCTGGAGTCTCTCGAAGAACGCGTTCTTCGAGAGACTCCAAGACAATAGAATTTGGTTTGGACCTAATGGGGATAATACACCACGTATGAAGCGATTTTTGTCTGAACTTAAATTCGAAGGTATGGCACCTACATCTATTTTATTCTATAAGGATGTTGGTCATAGCCAGGAAGGAGCCCAAGAAGTCGTATCATTATTTGGTGACAAGGGCGTTTTTGATGGTCCAAAACCAGTTCGTTTGTTAGAGCGACTTATAACTTTAGCTAATCTAAAAGAAGATTCCATTGTCCTTGATTTCTTTTCAGGAAGTGCAACCACAGCACATGCAGTAATGAAGAAGAATGCAGAAAAAGCTAAGAATAGTCGCTTTATCATGGTACAGTTGCCAGAAGAAGTTAGTGATAAGAAAAAAGATCAAGGCTATAAGAACATCTGCGAAATCGGCAAAGAGCGCATCCGTCGTGCTGGTGCTAAGATAAAGGAGGAAAATCCTGAAAAGGCACAAAACCTTGACACCGGTTTCCGTGTTTTGAAGCTCGACAGCAGCAACATGAAAGATGTGTTCTATTCACCGAAGGAGACATCACAACTGGAATTGTTTAGATATGTAGACAACGTAAAGGACGACCGCACAAGCGAAGATCTTCTGTTCCAAGTGATGCTGGAGCTCGGTGCAACCCTCGACAGCAAGATAGAAGAGAGCGAAGTGGATGGTAAGACTATATTTAATGTAGCCGACGGCTATCTTGTTGCTTGCTTCGACCAGAAAGTAACCGACGAGGTGGTGACAGCTATTGCGAAGATGCAGCCGACGTATGCCGTGCTGCGCGACACCAGCTTGGCGAATGATGCCACGGCAACCAACTTCGAGCAGATCTTCAAGACATACGCACCTAACACTACAACAAAAATCTTGTAAGGATGAAACTGCAATTCAAGATACAACAATATCAAACCGATGCCGTGGAAAGCACCGTCGACATATTTAACGGACAACCAAACCAGGGACTCTTGGACTACAAGATGGACCAGGGAAAGGTGTACGTGATAAACAACGGCAAGCGCATAGAGCAAAAAGGCATCAGTTTCAGCGGGTATGACACAGGCTACAAGAACGGCGAGATAGTGCTTTCGGAGGGCGAATTGCTGAAGAACATCCATCAGATACAGACACATAACAACATCCACCTCAGCAATGAGGTGATAAAGCGCCTTGGAGCCTGCCAGCTCGATATAGAAATGGAGACCGGTACTGGTAAGACCTACGTCTATATCAAGACAATGTTCGAGCTGAACAAACGCTACGGTTGGACAAAGTTTATCGTCGTTGTGCCCAGCATCGCCATACGCGAAGGAGTGAAGAAGAGTTTCGACATAACCCAAGACCACTTCATGGAGCAGTATGGCAAGAAGGCACGCTACTTCGTTTATAATTCGGACAACCTCAATCAGATAGACACCTACTCGCAGAGTGCCGACATCTCCGTGATGATCATCAACACCCAGGCGTTTAACACCTCGATGAAAGAAGGCGCCAAAAACAAGTATGCCCGCATCATTTACGACAAGCGCGACGAGTTTGGCTCACGCCGACCCATCGACGTGATAGCAGCCAACCGCCCAATCATCATATTGGACGAACCGCAGAAGATGGGCGGCGCAGCCACACAGACAGCGTTGGCACGCTTCAACCCATTGTTCACGCTCAACTATTCGGCCACACACCGAGAGACCCACAACCCCGTGTATGTGCTCGATGCGCTGGATGCCTACAACCAGAAGTTGGTGAAGAAGATAGAGGTGGTGGGCTTCGAGCTTCGCAACCTCAAAGGCACGGAAAGCTACATCTATTTCGACAGTGTCGTCCTGTCGAAGAACGAGCCACCGATGGTGCGCATGGAGATAGACGTGCAGAGCAAGAGCGGCAACATCAAGCGAGCCTACAAGAATGTAGGCGAAGGCGACGACCTCTTTTATCTCTCCGGAGAAATGGAGCAGTATCGTGGCTATATGTTGACAGAGATTGACCCTTTGCGTGGCAAAGCTATATTTAGCAATGGCGTAACGCTAAACGTAAAGGATATTCAAGGAAACATCACTGCCGACCATAAGGCACGCATACAGATACGCGAAACCATCAAGGCGCACTTCCGTAAGGAGTCGGCCTTGTTCAGGCGTGGCATAAAGTGCCTATCGCTGTTCTTTGTCGATGAAGTGGCAAACTACCGCCAGTATGACGACAACGGCAACCAGAAGTTGGGACGATACGGCGAGATATTCGAGCAGGAGTATATGGCGGAACTGGCTAACAATCAGAATATGTTCGATCCTGACTATATGGCATACCTTGGAAGCATATCAGCCCACGCCACCCATGCCGGATATTTCTCGATTGACAAGAAAGGCCGTTCTATAAACAGCTCTGTAAAGCGTGGCAGCGACCAGAGCGATGACACCTCGGCTTACGACCTTATCTTGAAGAACAAGGAGCGGCTGCTCAGCCTCGACGAGCCAGTGCGCTTCATCTTCTCACATTCGGCTCTTCGTGAGGGTTGGGACAATCCGAACGTGTTCCAGATATGTTCGCTGCGCCAGTCGAACAGCGTTTCACAGAAACGCCAGGAGGTAGGCCGTGGCTTGCGCTTGTGTGTAGACAGGCATGGTGTACGCCAAGACAACGACGCCCTTCCGGAAGAAGTGCATAAGGTGAACCGACTTACCGTAATTGCCAGCGAAGGTTATGCAACCTTTGTGGCAGATTTGCAGCATGACATCAGGCAAGACCTCTACGACCGTCCGACAAAGGCAGATGTTGACTTCTTCACCGGCAAGATTGTTACCTGCGATGACGGAGCTAAGTACACAATAACAAAGAATGACGCACAGGAAATTTATTTCCAGTTGCGTATGAAGGGCTACATCACCAAAGATGGTGAAGTGACCGAAACTTTCCGTAAGGCATGTGCAGAAGAAACCTTGTTGCCTTTAGCCGACGAGTTGCAGCCAATGAGCAATTCGGTGATGAAGTTGGTTCAGAGCATCTACGACCCGAGCGTATTGAAGGGCATGATTGACGATGGCAGCAAGACCACAACGCCCGACAACAAGCTCAACGACAACTTCATGAAGAAGGAGTTTCAGGAGCTTTGGCGCCGTATCAATCATAAGTATGCCTATACGGTCAGCTTTGACAGCGAGGAACTTATTGAAAAAGCGGTAGGCGCAATAAACAAAGAGCTGGAGGTGACCCAGCTGAGCTATGTAGTGACACGAGGTGAGCAAAAGGACAACACTTCACTGGACGACATGAAGCATGGCGATATGATGCGCCAGAAAGAAAGTGCAACAGAGAAGCTGAAAACGGATATAGTAAGCAATGTGCGTTACGACTTGTTGGGCAAGATAAGCAGCGCCACACGACTGACCCGAAAGACAGTGGCAACAATTCTTTCAAAGATACGTCCGCAGAAGTTCGGCATGTATAAGGCTAACCCTGAAGAATTCATACGTAAGGTAACACGTTTGATTCTGGAACAGAAAGCCACAATCATCGTTGAGCATATCAGCTACAACCGATTAGAAGGTAAGTTCGATAGCGATATTTTCACGCAGGAGAAACACGGAACGATAGACCGTGCCTTCGAAGGAAAGAAAAGCATCGTGGATTATGTGTTTACTGATAGCGAGGGAGAACGAAAGTTTGTTGGTAAAATTGACACGGCAAAGGAAGTTGCTGTATATGCCAAGTTGCCAAAGGGTTTCCATATTCCGACACCTGTAGGCAACTATTCTCCCGACTGGGCAATCGCGTTCCAAGAAGGCGAGGTGAAGCACATCTATTTTGTAGCAGAGACAAAAGGCTCTATGTCGAGCATGGACTTGCGCGAAATAGAAAAAGGCAAGATAGCTTGTGCCGAAAAACTGTTTGCTCAAATATCTACATCCAATGTGAAGTATGGTAAAGTAGATAGTTTTGAGACACTTATGGATATTGTAAAATAAAAGTTTAAAAAAACGAAGTTTACGAAAAGCACATAGATGCAATTTAGTAAAGTGGGGATGCTCGCAAGGGTATCCTTTTTTTATTGCAACAACATGTTTTGTAAGCAAATGTTAAAACAAATGATAACTAGGGTTCACTAAATTATTTTGACTAAGCAGCCTCGTGTTGGGTCTAAAACTCCCATGAGGTAGTCAATGCTGTATGAAATCCTTCTTTTGAAGGCCTTTAGACCCAATTTTGCGAAAATGAGACAAAGGAGTCCCCTAAGGAACTTCATTACGTTTTTAGCGAAGAAGCGAGCTCCTATCCATGTGTCAGCCGTGTCGTCAAGTTTCACCCTGAACTCGACCTTGGCCTTCGCCTTGCCCCTGACAATAGGACGGAGGTGCAGCTGGTAGATGCTGACGATGCGGTTGGACTTGCTCAAACCCGAGAGAGACTCTTGAAGCTCAAACAGCTCGTGACTGTGGTATTGGGAGTAGTATTTCATGTCGATTCTTGTTGATTTTAACACCCAAAGGTAATCATTTCCTGTGAACTACGGAAATATATTGAAAGATAATTTATTGAAATTCAATTAGTTGCATTTAATTAGTAGACCCTAATTATGAAAAAGTTAATTGCTATCGCAGCGTTGCTGATTTCTTCAGTTGCTACATTCGCACAGCAGCCTGTTGGATCATTCTCAGTCCAGCCTAAAGTAGGTCTTAACATCGATTCTCTTACAAAGGCAGACAACACCGATCCTCGCTTTGGCCTTGTTGCAGGTGCTGAATTCATGTATCAGGCATCAGACATGTTGGGTGTAAGCTTCGGCGCTCTCTATTCTATGCAGGGATGCACAGCTACTGAAAACAAAGTAGATTATACTTACAAGCTCAACTACATCAACCTTCCCGTTCTCGCTAACGTTTATATAGCTCCTGGTTTCGCCGTTAAGCTCGGCTTACAGCCCGCTTTCTGCATTAACAACAAGGCTAAGGCTAAGTCGGGTGGCAGCTCTGTACAGACAGATGGCATTGACGAGAACACCTTTGAGCTGTCTATGCCTATCGGCTTGAGCTATGAGTTCAGCAACTTCGTTATTGAGGGTCGCTACAACTTTGGTCTGACCAAAGCCTTCAAGGATGAGGACAACAAGATCAGCGTGTCCCAGTTTACCGTTGGTTACAAGCTTCCCCTCTAATAAGCTGAAAACATTTTGCCTTTGGCATAAACAGACGCAAGCGTTGTGAATGATATAAATTTTTGCACGCGCTTGCTTATAATAAGTAAAGCAGTTGTTTTTCTATTGCCCGTGCATTGAGAAACAGCTGCTTTATATTTTTGCCCGTCTTTCATCAATATTTCCTTCCTTTTGTTCGTTTTCTATCTTTTTTTACTCTGTTTTTCTGCTTGCTCTTTACATAAGTGAAAATTTTCAATGTACTTGGCCCGATTTTTATGCCTCAAGTAATGTTCTGATTTATAGCCTATTAAATTCGTTTTCCTTTTACAAAGATTTACCTAGAATGTACTTTGTTAAACTTACATAACGATTTTTATCTATATTTGCAATCGCTAACAAGCAAGAAATCAGATATAGTGGTTATTGGAAACAAAAGTCAAGAATATAACACTAAAAATAAAAAGCTTTTTCTTCTACGTTAAGCTAAAGACCATAAAGCCAATAAAGCTCTAAAAGCCGTAAAAGCTCAAGCGCTGTTAAGCCGTAAAAGCTCAAGCGCTGCAAAGCCGTAAAGCCATAACGTGCAAAAGCTTTAAAAGCCGAATAAGACAAGAAAATATTTATACATTATATAATATATAACTTAAAAACACTGAAATCATGGAATCAAAAACAAGACAGAATTCCAAGTTTAGATTAGTGCTTTGGGTCATGTTGCTGTTTGCTACGCTTACGGCCTCTGCCCAACAAGTAAAGGTAACAGGTACCGTTACCGACCCGGGTGGTGAGCCGCTCGTGGGCGTTAGCGTGAAAGTCGGATCAACAGGTGCTATCACCGACATCGACGGCAAGTACTCAGTAGAAGTGGCCTCGTCAGGCTCCATCTCGTTCTCTTATGTTGGCTTCGAGACCATCATGGAGAAGGTGAACGGCCGCACGACCATCAACGTGACGCTCAAGGAGAAGAACGACGTGCTTAACGAGGTCGTGGTCATTGGCTACGGCACGATGGACAAGAAGGAACTTACCTCTGCCATCTCACACGTTGGCGAGAAAGACTTCCTCACCATCAGTTCGCTCGACCCCTCGATGATGATTCAGGGCAAGGTGGCAGGCGTGAGCATCACCAACACCGGTGCTGGCGACCCCAACAACCAGGCAAGCATCCAGATCCGTGGCGTGTCATCGCGCTCGGCAGGTCTTGGCCCGTTGGTTGTCATTGACGGTGTGCCTGGCGGCAACCTCACCAACCTCAACCCCAACGACATCGCTTCGTTCGACATCCTCAAGGACGGTGCTGCCTCTGCCATCTACGGCACACGCGGCTCAAACGGCGTTATCGTGGTGACCACAAAGAAAGGCACAAAAGATGGAAACATGCACACCTCTTACTCGGGCATGGCGTCATGGGACGTGATGAAGAAAGAACTGAAAATGATGAACGCCGACGAATATCGTGACGTGCGTCTCGGATGGGGCGACACCGGCGTTGACCTCGGCGGCAACTACGACTGGCTCGATGGTGTGAGCCGCACAGGTTTCACCACCCAGCACACCCTCTCTATGAGCGGCGGCAACGCACAGAGCAACTATCGCGTGAGCGTAGACTATCGCAATGCCCACGGCATCGACCTCCGCTCCAAGCGTGAGGAGTATGGTGCGCGTGCTTCTATGATGCACACCACCAAGGGCGGACTGTTCACCCTCACCGCCAACGTGGCACCGCGTATCATCTACCGCGACCAGGCCGACTGGAGCGTGTTCAAGGATGCTATCGAGGCAAACCCCACAACGCCTCTTATGGATCCCGAGAACCCAGCACGCTATTACAACTTCCAAGGTCAGGTCGTAGGTTCCAACCCTGTGGAGCGTCAGAAATTGGAGAAAGATCACGGCGACACCAAGCTTCTCGACTGGGACGGCACCGTGAAGCTCAACCTCCTGCCTCTGCTGCTGAAAGACGGAAAGGGCAACCACAACCTGTCAACACAGGTCATGTTCGCCGACCACCAGTATGACAACAACACCTCGTGGTTCCGCCCCTCAACAAGCACCATCTGTATAAACAACGGCCACGATGGCGAGGCAAGCCGCTCTTACAGCAAGGAGCGTCAGTATGTGCTCGAGTGGCTTACCAACTACACCGGTACCTTCGGCAAGCACAACGTAAAGGGAATGGCTGGCTACTCATACCAATATTCACAGTATGAGGGCTTGAACAATGAAAACAAAGATTTCCCCAACGACGGTCTCACCTATAACAATATGGGCTCAGGCGAATATGCCAAGGAAGAAGGCAAGGTGCTCATGGGCAGCTACAAGAACGACTGCAAGCTCATCGCCTTCTTCGGACGTGTGAGCTACGACTTCGACGGCAAATACATGTTCACCGCATCGCTCCGTCATGAAGGCTCATCAAAGTTTGGTGTCGACAACAAGTGGGGTAACTTCCCCGCTGTGTCAGCAGGCTGGCGCATCTCGCAGGAGAGCTTCTTGAAGGACGTCAAGTGGATCAACGACCTGAAGCTTCGCGCCGACTATGGTGTCACCGGTAACCAGGACTTCGGCAGCTACAACTCGCTCAACACCATGACAGGCTTCGGCTATTATTATTACAACGGCAAATATTTCCAGGTGTGGGGTCCCTCGAAGAATGTTAATCCGGACCTTAAATGGGAGAAAGGCAAGAACTGGAACATCGGTATCGACTTCTCGCTCTTCAACAACCGCGTCTACGGTTCGTTCAACTACTTCAACCGCAAGCAGCAGGACCTCCTCGGCAACTACAAGGTGTCGGTTCCTCCTTACCTCTTCGACGAGACCTTCGTGAACGTGGGAACGATGAAGAACGCCGGCTTCGAGTTTGATATCAACGTCAAGGCCGTGACCACCAAGGATTTCTCTTACGACTTCAACGTTGTGGGAGCAACCATGAGCAACAAGTTTGTCGACTTCAGCAACTCACAGTATGTTGGTCAAGACTATTACGACGTGGTAAGTACAAGCGACCCCTATCCTTATTTTAACCTGCAGCGCATACAGAAGGGCAAGTCGATAGGCAACTTCTACATGTGGAAATATGCCGGCCACACCACCGACGGCGAATGGCTCGTCTACGACAAGGACGGCGACATCATTCGTGCTTCACAGGCAAGCGACGCCGACCGCCAGAAGGTGGGCAACGGCATGCCTAAGTTCACAATGTCGTCAAGCCATAACTTCCGCTACCGCAACTTCGACCTCTCGCTGTTCTTCCGCGGTGCCTTCGGTTATGACATCTTCAACATTCATGACTTCTACTATGGCACACGCAACTTCACAGGTAACCGCTTACACAAGGCCTATGGCAAGAACTTCCAGATCTCTGCCACCGCCAACCCCGTGGTTTGCGACTACTTCCTGGAGAAGGGCGACTACCTGAAACTCGACATGGTGACGCTGGGTTACACCTTCAACCCCAAGAGCTGCCGCTTCCTCGACCGCGTGCGTCTCTACGGCACCATGAAGAACGTGTTCACGCTGACCAAGTTTAGCGGTGTCGACCCCTCTACCTACCAGGTTAACGGTCTGACACCGGGCGCAGAGGGGTCACGTACCTATTTCCCCTCTACCCGCCAAATTATCGTAGGCTTGCAAGTAGACTTCTGATAAAATATTTAACATATAACAGATAAAATATGACAATATCTAAATATATAGTATCCGCAGCGCTGTGCACACTCTCTCTTGCCAGCTGTACTGATCTGAGCGAAACGCTTTACGATCAGGTAGGAACACAAAACTATTATAACACCAAGATGGATGTGGTGCGAGCCACATTCCGTCCTTTCGAGCACGCCTTCTGGAGCATCCAGAGCCGTCATGTGCTCAACGAGCTTTCTGCCGACCAGCTCATCACGCCGACCCGTGACGGTTGGTGGGACGACAGCGGCAAATGGCGCAAGCTCCACTATCACGAGTGGAACGTTGAGGATGGTGGTGACGCCCAGACCGAGTGGAACGGCTGCTTCCAGGGCATCGGCCAGTGCAATTATGTAATAGAGGATCTCGACAAGATCTCTCCCGAGAAGTTCGGTTTCTCTGACGCCGAGTTTAACAACCTCAAGGCCCAGTGTCGCGTGCTCCGCGCCTGGTTCTACATCCGTCTGCTCGATGCCTTCCGCCACGTGCCGTTGTCGGTGAGCTTCAGCGATGTGTCAAAGAACACCGAGACACAGGTGGAACCAAAGGTCATCTACGACCTTATCGAGAGCGACCTCAAGGCGTGCATACCCATGCTTACCGCTAAAACCGAGTTGGGCACTAACGCCACCCTTCAAGGACAGTGGACCAAGGCAGGTGCCGCAGCCCTGCTCGTGCGCCTCTACCTCAACGCCAAGGTCTACATTGGCGAAGACCATTACAGCGACTGCGCACAGGTGGCACAGGACATCCTTGACGGCAAGTATGGCAAATATCAGGTTGCCGACCGTTGGGACGCTGCCTTCGACTGGGACAACGACAACTGCGACGAGGTGATCTTCGGATTCCCCGGCTCAGCCAATTATACCTACTGGCATTATCAGGCCGACACCTACTGGTGGACGGTTCCTGCACGCGCTCGCTACTATTTCAATGATGCCAAGGCCGAGGCTGGCGACCACAACACCAAGTATGCTGCCTCACCGAGCTACGCCCCCAACGGTGTGCTCATGACCTACAAGCTGGGCATGCCCATCCAGAAGTTCCGCAAGTATGAGGGCGACGAGCGCATGAAGCTCTACAAGAACCTCGGCAACAGCAAGCGCGAGGGAATGTTCCTCTATGGCTACCTCGAATATAAGGATGAGAACGGCAATACCAAGCGTGTGAAGGCTCCTGAGGTCGATTATGAGCTGTATATCAGAGACGCCGTGGGCAAGTTCCAGGGCCTGAACCCCAACAAGTGGCTGAACGTGGCAACGAGCACCCTGCGCGACGGCGACCACAACTCAGGATGGCATTTTGCCAAGTATCCGTTCTACAGCGACGAGGACGAGCACCAGATGGAGAGCGACTACACCGAGATCCGTCTGCCCGAGGTCATCTACTCGCTTGCCGAGTGTAAGCTGCGTGCTGGCGACACCGCTGGAGCAGCCAAGCTGTTGAACAGCGTGCGCAAGCGCAACTATCCCGCTGCCATGCTTCACAAGAACCTCTACGCTCCCGAGGGCGAGGCACAGCTCGATATGGACGAGATGCTTGACGAGTGGGGACGCGAGTTCTTCGCTGAGAGCCGCCGACGCATAGACCTCATCCGTTACGGCAAGTTCTCTACAGGAGGCACATGGTGGGACAAGGGTGCCGATGCCGACAACCACACCGAGATTTTCCCCATCATGCGACCCATCCTCAACGCCAACCTCAAGTTGGTGCAGAACCCGGGCTACAACAAGTAACGGGTGAGAAGAGAGCAATGTGTTAAACAAAGAAACAACAAAAAACACTTCAACGTTATGAAACGAAACATCAATTTCAAACATACGTCGCTCTTCGCGCTGCTTTGCCTCCTGTTCATGCAGATGCTGGCAAGTTGTGACGGCGAGAAAGACCTCAAGATCATTGAGGGCAACCTGCCCATCAAGACCTCTACCTTGTTTATGGTGGGCGATGCCACGCCCAACGGATGGAGCATCGACGCCCCCACACCGTTCACAGCCTCTGAGGCCGACCCCATGGTCTTCGAGTGGACAGGCTCACTGAACAAGGGTGAGATGAAGCTCTGCCTCACAACGGGCAGCTGGGACGCTGCTTTCATCCGTCCCATGACAGCGGGTGAGGAGATCAGCAAGACCAACATCACGAACAAGACGTTCGACATGCACGCTGGCGATCCCGACAACAAATGGAAGGTGACAGAGGACGGCAAGTACAAGCTGTCGTTCGACATGCGCAATTGGACCTTCTCTACCGAGTATCTGGGCGAGAAGGAGAAGCCTGCCGTTGAGCCTATCGAGGCAGAGACCCTCTACATGGTGGGCGATGCCACACCCAACGGTTGGAACATCGATGCTCCCACGGTGCTTACAAAGCAAAGCAACTATGTGTTCGTCTACGAGGGTGAGCTGAAGGCTGGCGACCTCAAGTGCTGCTTGAAGACCGGCGACTGGGGACAGCCCTTCGTTCGTCCCGATGCTGAAGGCGTGAAGATCAACAAAGACGGTGTCGAGAGCCCCGACTTTGTGTTCACCGCAAGTCCCGACAACAAGTGGAAGGTGGAAGCCCCAGGCAACTATCGCCTTACCTTCGACCTTGAACACTACACACTGAAAGCCGAGTTCCTAGGAGAAATTGAAGAGGCAAAAGAACCTATCGAGGCAGACAACGTGTGGATGATCGGCACCGCCACCCCTGGCGGCTGGTCGCTCGACGATGCCGCACAGTACACCAAAGATGCGAACAACAAGTATCTCTTCACATGGGAAGGTGAGCTCAAGGTTGGCACCTTCAAGGCATGCACAAAGAAAGACTTCAGCGCTGCCTTTATACGTCCCTCTTCTGCCAACGTGGCCATCACCAAGTCGGGTGTTGCAGCCGACGACTTCGTCTTCACTACCTCTCCCGACGACCAGTGGGAGGTTAAGGAGGCAGGCAAGTATCGCATAACCCTCGACCTGGAGCATTACACCATCAAGGTGGAGAAGAAAGATTAACACTAAACCTCGTAACATAAAAATATGAAAAAGACATTTTTGTTTGCTACGGCTCTGGCCGCTCTCTCCATGTTCTGTTCTTGCAAGGACGAGATAGAGATGCGCTACCCGCCAAAATATGAGTTGCCTGAGCTGCCAACGGTTGAGGGCATTCACGAGAACCAGAAGGCTCCTCTCTATTGGAGCGTGTATGAGAACTGCTATCTGCAGGAGCGTCAGGGTCACACTGGCGAAGACCTCGACATCAGCGAGGCCGAGTGGGACAACATCATCGACTGGGTTGCCACCAACCTCAAGCCCTATGGCTACGACATGATCTGTACCGACGGCTTCATACCCATGCTCGACAAGGAACACCGCGGCTACATGACCCACTATGGCAAGATGGCGCTGAAGGATCTCGTGGCCAAGTGTAAGGCCAAGGGCCTGAAGCTCGGCGTCTATGACAACCCGCTGTGGATTCATAGTGACGACGACTGCGTGGTGGAAGGCACCACCTACAAGTATGCAGGTCTGAAATGGAACCACAAGTCGACGGTGATGAACCCCAACGCCAAGGAAGTTTTCTCATGGGCTGTGGCCGAGAACCCCGGCTGCGAGGAGTTTATCGATGGCTTCTTCAAGTATTACAAGGAGCTGGGTGTCGACTTCATTCGCATGGACTTCCTCTCATGGTATGAGGATGGCAAGGACCGCTACGCCGGCATACAGGGACGTGGTTACGGTCGTGAGAACTATGCCCGTGCCCTGGCTTACATCGCTGCATCGGCAAAGAAATATGGCGTGTTCACCTCGCTCGTCATGCCTCACATGTATGATGACGCTGTTGTGGAGGCCAAGTATGGCAACATGGTGCGCATCGTTGCCGACACCGGCACAGGCACCTGGTGGCATTGCTCGGCACAAGATAAAGGCAAGTCGTATAGCAACTGGCCAAACTGCATGAACCAGTTTGACGGCTTCAAGTATTGGTCACACATCGCTGGCCGCGACAAGGTCATCCTTGACGGCGATTTCCTGCGTCTCAACACCTTCGACAACGACAACGAGCGTCAGACCGCCGTGTCGTTGCAGCTCCTCGCCGGTGGTCCTGTGGCCGTTGCCGACCAGCCTGGATCCATAGGCGACAACCTTAAGTTCTACACCAACAGCGAACTGCTCGCTCTCAATGCCGACGGTTTTGTGGGTAAGCCCCTGAGCGACAAGCTTGGCGAGAACAACGAGGTGTGGTATGGACAGATGAAGAACGGTGACTGGGTTGTCGGCCTGTTCAACCGCGACGAGAACACCGCCACCATGACCGTCGACTTCAGCCAGCTCGGCATAAGTGGTGAGATGAACGTTCGCGACCTCTGGAAGCATATGGACGAGGGCAAGGCTTCATCGCTGACAGCCAACGTGCCTGCCCATGGCTGCAAGATTGTCAAGCTTACAAAGTAAGAACGGTTTCCTGCCAACCACGGCACCATAAATGTTGTGTCCTTTCCAAAGGGGTGTATGTGGTTAAGGCCACTGCCTCTGGCGAATCGGTTGTCAAAAAGGTTGTGGTAAACTGATCTTTTAAAACTTAAGGAAGAAAATGGTCGTTAAAAAACTATAGAACATAGATATGTTGAAAAAATAGATTTTTATCGGCCTTTTCTTTTACCTATCCTTTGATGCAGCACATAGAAAACATTGGTGCAACAAATCAAAATCATTGATGCAGCAAATCAAAATCATTGGTGCCGCAAACCGATCCTTTGATAAAACCAATCTTAAAATCTATTGATTGCGTAATTCTTTAAACTATAGATGATGCAAAGTTATAAAAACATCCTGCTCTCATGCGTGCTGGCATGCGCTTCAGCTCTCTCTGCCCCTGCTGCCACATGGGTTCCCTCGCTTGACGTTACAACAGACAAGGCGTGTTACGCGCCCGGACAGACGGTCACGTTCAAGGTTGTGGGCACCATGCCCGCCAACACCAACATACGTTACCGCCACGGCTCTGCCGTCGTGGAGACCGCACGGCTTACGTCAAGCTCATGGACATGGACACCGCCGACGGCTGATTATCAGGGCTACATGGCAGAGCTGTTCACCACCGCTGCCGACGGCACCGAGACAATAGTGGGCACCATCGCCGTAGATGTGTCGAGCCAGTGGACGCGCTTCCCGCGCTATGGCTTCGTGGCCGATTTTGACAATCACCAGGGCAACGTCGACAAGAACGCTAACATAAAGACGGAGATGGCATATCTGAACCGTCTCCACATCAACGGTGTGCAGTTTCAAGACTGGCAGTGGATGCACCACAAGCCTGTAAAGTTTAACGGCGACGGTTCGCTCACACAATGGTATCAGGACATCAGCAACCGATGGGTGGGAGTGGAATATGTGAAAAACTACATCGCCGAGCAGCATAAGTATGGCATGAAATCGATCTTCTACGACCTCTGCTTCGGCGCGTGGAAGGATGCCGACAAAGATGGTGTGAAGCCCGAATGGGCATTGCTGAAGAAAGATGCGTCGGGGTGCTTCTATCAAGATTATCACGGTCTGCCGTCGTCATGGGCGAGCAACATCTACCTTCAGAACCCCGGCAACGAGGGATGGATAAGCTACATGAAAGACCGCTGCGACGAGGTTTACAACAATTTCGGCTTCGACGGCTTTCAGGTCGACCAGCTCGGCAATCGTGGCGATGTGTTCGACTATAGCCACAACAAAGTGGAGCTCAACAAGGCCTATGAGCCTTTCCTCGCTGCCATGAAGACGGCGCATCCCGAGAAAACGCTTGTCATGAACGCTGTGTCGGGCTTCGGCACCGATTATATCGTGAAGGCCAATGTCGACTTCTGCTATAACGAGGTGTGGGGCAACGGCAACGGCTATGGCGGAGCGCCAGAACAGAATTTTGCCAACCTCTACGACATCATAAAGGAGAACGACAAGTGCAGCAACCAACAGCGCTCCACGGTCTTCGCCGCCTACATCAACTACGACAAGGCGGGCAACGACAAACGGCCCGACACAAAGGTCAACACCCCTGGCGTGCTGCTTGCCGATGCCGTGATGTTTGCCCTCGGCGGCTCTCATCTTGAGATCGGTGACCACATGCTCACACGCGAGTATTTCCCTGCCGCCCCCTTGCAGATGGATGATGAGCTGAAGCAACGCCTTGTCCACTATTACGACTTCCTCACCGCCTACCAGAACCTTCTTCGTGGCACGTCGTTGGACCAGTCGGAGTTCAAGGCTGAGGTCTCCACCTCTGCTTCCGATGTGGCCATAACCGCATGGCCGCCCAAGGCACACACCATGACAACGTTCGCGAAGAGGATCGAAGACAAGGATGTTGTCCACTTCCTCAACTTCACCAACACCGACGACTTGTCGTGGCGCGATGTCAACGGCACACGCCCCGCGCCAACATTGAAGACCAACATCCCCGTAACGGTAAAGGTCGCACGCCCTGTAGGCAAGTTGTGGGTTGCAAGTCCTGACATCGACGGCGGCGCTGTGAAGGAACTGTTGTTCTCGCAAAACGGTTCCGACCTCTCGTTCGTCCTTCCTTCAGTGGAATATTGGACCATGGCGGTGGTTGAATATAAAAATGTTGAAGACAACATCTTCATAACGGGCGACGGCGTGCAGAAAGATGAAAGCATTGCCTGGAGCATTAAAGACGGCATACAGATGATCAAGGGCGACAACGATGTGTTCACCGCTACGGCCTACATAACGAAAGGCAAGCCGTTTAAGTTTGTTACCGTGAGCACAGAGTCGATAAACTCGAACAACAATTTCAGTTGGGATGTCTGCAAAAGCTATAATGCCGAGTTTGAAAACTTTGAGTTCAAGCAGGGCTATAACACGGCTAATGTGCTCTTCGACGATTCGAAAGATTATAAATATACAGTGAGCGAGGATGCTAACTACGACATCACGCTCGACCTTGCCCACATGATCATAAAGGTAGACAAGTCGGCTTACCAGGATAAACCCGTTGACCGCTTCCCTGCTCTTTATGTTGTTGGCGCTGAGGGTAACTGGAACCTCTCGCAGGCCACGCCTCTTGTGCCTACAGACCTTTCAAAGCCTTATGTCCTCACAGGTCAGCTACCTATAAAGAAAGGCAACGACTTTAAGTTTGCCACACGCACCATCGACGAATATTGGGATCAGACGATGTTCGGCATGGGTGAGTCGGCAGACAAAATGACAGTCCTGAACAGCGTCGACCGCAAGTGGGTCGCACCCAACGACGGCTACTATTTCGTGACCGTGAACAAGCTCACCAACGATGTGAGCATAGAAAGCCAGACCACCGTCAATGTCGCCCCATCGGGCTATGCTACCTATTGTTGCGACAAACCCATCAACTGGGCCTCGGTGTCGGGTCTCGATGCTTATGTGGCTGTGGCCACAAAGACGGACGGCCAAACAAGCAATGGCGGCTCCGCAAGCGCAAACGGTGCCATCACAAAGGTCACGATGAAACCGTTGGACCTTTCGTCGCCAGGTACAGGCTTGTTGCTTCATGGCGCAAAAGGTTCTTACGTCCTTCCTTTCTGCAAGGACAACGGCGCTCATGTAGAGAACCTTCTGCGCGGAGTGCTCACGGATACCTACATTAAAAGCGAAGCCGACGGCTTTACCCACTATATCCTTGCCAACGGCAAGGAGGGCATTGGTTTCTATCCTACCAAAGACGGCACCATCGCTGCAAACAAGGCTTACCTCGCTCTCCCTTCAGACAGGGCTGGTGCCAAAGCCGTAATGATAGATCTTGGCAACGCCACAACCTCGATAGCTTCTTCTGCTGCCAACAGTCCAACGTCCAACAGCTGTTACAACCTCGCTGGCATCAGGATACCTGCCTCAACGAAGGGCTTGCATGTGGAGAAAGGCAAGAAGGTTGTTGTTAGGTAGGTGTTCATAATTAATCGAATATATGAATCTTACAGAAAGATGTTATCAAAAAAATGCTATTATGGAAAAAGCAAAATATACACGTCCTCTTGTCAATATGGTGCCTTTGCAAGGCTCTTGCTTGCTCGACAATTTCAATTCGAAAAAACAAAGACTAAACCTTGAGACGAAAAACGAGCAGATGGATCCTGAAGTGGCTTTGGGCAAGGAGCAATATGACTGCTGGTTTGACGGTGAGGAGTGAGGAAAAACAAGAAAAAGAAAGAAGAAAAAAACGAAGAGACATGATCTTGATTGAAGACATGCTTCATAGCTGACAACTAACATTTTATAAAAATTAAAACGGTTAAATTATGAGAATTATGAATTTTACTCGTCGAGTGTTGAGCTGCGTTCTGTTCGCAGCGTGTGTCATGACAGCCAACGCTGTAGAGCGTCTGATGGTGGTCGGTAACGGTGTGTGGGGCGGTTGGTCGATTGACAACAGCATCGTGATGTTTAACACAGCAGAGCAGCCCGACGTATGGAAGGCTACCGTAAACCTCAAGGCCGATGCCGGCTTCAAGTTTCTTACCGAGGCATATTGGGGCGGTCTTGAATTTCGTGCCGGCGACAACGACGTTGTGCTTAACAGCGGTGTGGCTACAGCCCTCGTGTCGTCAGACAACGACAACGGCAAAGACTGCAAGTTTAAGGTGAGCGAGAAAGCCAACTATGACATCGTGTGCGATCTTGCAAACAATAAGGTTACGGTCACCAAGGCTGCTTATCAGGACCATGAGATCAACCACCCCGCTCTGTGGATGATTGGTAGCGCCACACCCGGCAGCTGGAGTCTTAGCGATGGCATCTTGCTCGTTCAGGATGCTGCCAACCCATGCGTGTTCTCCGCTACCGCCGACCTCGTGCCTGGTGAGATGAAGGTCGCTGTCAACAAGTATGGCGGTTTTGACCAGACCTTCTATCTTCGTGACCTTTCAGATGACACCAAGATGGTGTTTGGCGGCGACGACAACAAGTGGAACATCGCCGAGGCAGGAACCTATGACGTTAAGGTAGACGTTGCGGCCATGACCATCTCTATCCAGAAGCACACTCCTTCAGGCATCGGTGTCGTGAAGGGCACAACCGCGGCTCCCGCAGTCTATTACACCATCGCCGGCGTGAAGAGCAACGCTGCCGCAAAGGGCCTCACTATCGTTGTCGACAACAACGGCAAGGCTCGCAAGGTAATGAAATAAAAAAGTGGCGTGAAAACGCTTCACATAGATTGTTGAGCCGACAAAAAAAGCCCGATTGCAGACAACGCTTATCTGTTGTTGTCGGCAATCGGGCTTTCTTGTTGTATTCGTGAAAAAAAAATCCTCCCCGAAGCCCCGTAAAATAGGACTTTGGGGGTTGTTTTTTCAAAAGTAAGCCTTCCTAATCGAAAAGACTTGGTTCTGGTGGCGCTTTTTGTATCTTCTTTGCAAGGAAATCAGTCCAACTTTTTGGTCTTACGGGATTTGGAGTGATGGCATACCCAATCGTAGCGCTTTGCAGGGGCCGCCCCTGCA
>ERZ779764.46-NODE-46-length-25698-cov-4.38264_pt1 | contig 25698 bp, 18 predicted proteins | sample MGYA00511255_ERZ779764 | MGnify/ENA primary metagenome ERZ779764 (study PRJEB29588, sample SAMEA2151677) | human gut metagenome | biome: human gut; feature: human-associated habitat; material: faeces | place: Denmark | collected 2008/2010 ...
TCTAATGGCGGTCATTAGAAATAACAAGAAGTTTTTTTCTAATGACCGATTTGGGATAAAACCGGCCACTGCAATGCCAATCCCATTCGGGGTCACGGATGGACATTGTTGTTTCCTTACATTTTAATCCTTACATTATTGGCTTATTCGGGAAAAAAGCGATAACTTTGCGTACTCATACAATAAAGTCGGACACGAATCCGTTTGTTACATAAACAAGCAAAACACAGGTAATGAAGAAAATCATCATATTGTTGCTCCTCGCGTTGCCGCTCCACTTGCTGGCACAGTCGTCGATGACCGACTCGCAGGTAGCGAGCTACATACAACAGGAGATGAAGCGCGGCACGTCGCAATCGCAAATAGTGACCCACCTCATGCAGAGCGGCGTGGAAATCTCACAAATCAGACGCGTGAGGAAGGCTTACGAGCGCGCCAAGGACGGCGCTGGACTGGGCGAGACCACGGCATCGCGCGGACAGGGACAACGCAGGCTGAGACAGGCCAACGGCATGGGCAAGCAGGGCACGGGCGACAAGCAAGCCGACGCGCTCGCCACACGGGAGGCCAACGCGCAGAGGGATGCCACGACGACGCAGCGACTGGCGGGCAACGCCTCGTGGCAACAGCAATACGACGACGAGGACTCCGACTTCAAGAGATACCAAGAGAACATAGCGGCGTTCTCCGACGGCAACGAGGATGACAACGCCACTGGCAAGACAAACAAGAAAAAAGTGTTCGGGCGCGACATATTCTCGAACAAGAACCTATCGTTTGAGCCGCTGATGAACATTGCCACGCCACAAAACTACGTGCTCGGCGCCGGCGACCAGGTGTCGGTGGACATCTATGGCGCGTCGCAGAAGTCGGTGGACTGCACCGTGTCGCCCGACGGCGACATCGTGATCGAAGGCTACGGCCCCATACGCGTGGGAGGACTCTCCGTGGCGGCGGCCAAGGCAAGGCTGCGCGCCACGCTCGGCTCGCGCTACCAGTCGAGCCGCATCAACCTGTCGCTCGGACAGACGCGGACGGTCTCCATCAATGTCATGGGCGAGGTCGTGAAGCCGGGCACCTACACTCTGTCGGCATTCGCCTCGGTGTTCAACGCCCTCTACATGGCCGGCGGCACCAACGACATAGGCACGCTGCGCAACATAAAGATTTACCGAAACAACCGTCTCGTCAGCGTGTGCGACATCTACGACTACATCCTCAACGGCAAGATGACGGGCAACGTGCGGCTGCACGACGGCGACGTCATCATCGTGGGACCCTACGACTGCCTGGTCAACGTGACGGGCAAGGTGAAACGACCCATGTATTATGAGATGAAACGCAACGAGAGCCTGCAGACGTTGTTGCGCTATGCCGGTGGCTTCACGGGCGACGCCTACAAGAAGGCGGTGCGCGTGAACCGCAAGACAGGCCGCGAATATGCAGTGTTCAATGTCGACGAGTTCGACATGAGCGCGTTCCGCATCGCTGACGGCGACTCGGTGAGCGTCGACTCCATCCTACCCCGTTACCACAACACCGTGGAGATCAAAGGGGCCGTGTTCCGCCCGGGGATGTATCAGCTTGGCGACGGCATCAACAGCGTGCGCTCGCTCGTGCAGCATGCCGAAGGACTGACGGAGGAGGCCTTCACGGCACGCGCCGTCATGCACCGAATGAAAGCCGACCGCACCCTGCGTGTCATACCTGTGGATATCCAAGGTATCATGGACGGGCGCGTGGCAGACATCCCCTTGAAAGAGAACGACGTGCTTTTCATCCCCACCAAGCAGACGGCGATGAACGAGCAGACGATCAGCATACAAGGCGAAGTGGTGTACCCCGGCATCTACAAATATGCCGACAATGAGACCCTCGAAGACTTCGTGCTTCAGGCAGGCGGTCTGACCGACAAAGCCTCAACCGTGAAGGTCGATGTGGCACGGCGGGTCGGTAACCCCAAGGCGCTGACCACAGACAGCATCATCGCCAAGACCTATTCGTTCGCCTTGAAAGACGGCTTTGTCGTCGACGGCGAACAGGGATTCGTGCTCCAGCCGTTCGATGAGGTATACGTCCGCAAAGACCCGAGCTATACCGTGCAGCAGAACGTAAGCATTGACGGTGAAGTGACGTTCCCCGGCACCTACACGCTATCGCACAGGCAGACACGCCTGACCGACCTCGTGAAAGCAGCCGGCGGAGCCACCAACCTCGCCTACATACATGGCGCAAGGCTTGAGCGCCGGACCAACGAGGCCGAGCGCAAACGCATGGAAGCGGCATTGCAGATGCAGAAAGAGCAATTGCAGCAAGAACTGATGACGCTCGCCGCGAGCCAGACATCGGGCTCCGCGCTGCAACAGGTAGGACAGCAGAGCAAGGAGGAGGGGATAAAGAAGTTCCAGGCGCCCAACACATACCCAGTGGGCATAGAGCTCGACAAGGCCCTGGCCGATCCCAACAGCGACGCCAACATCGTGCTCCGCGAGGGCGACCGCCTCATCCTGCCACAATACACGTCCACGGTGAATGTAAACGGTGCCGTGATGTACCCCAACACCGTGAGCTATATCAAGGGCAAGGGCGTGGGCTATTACATCAACGCCTCAGGCGGATACAGCCGAAACGCACGCAAGAGCGGAGCATACGTCATCTACATGAACGGCATGGTGTCGAAGTCGTCGAAGGCAAAGGTAGAGCCAGGCTGCGAGATCGTGGTGCCAAGCAAGATAAGGCGCCGCTCAAGTCCGTCGGAGATACTTGGCATCGGCTCAAGCATGTCGTCGATAGCGGCAATGATAGCCACGATAGCCAACATGGCGAAATAGTGGCAAGCGCTTGGCTTGACGCTTGCCTTCTTTCCGCACAAAGCTCATAACTCGCTATGAATAAGCATCTTATGCTTTTAGCGAGGAAGATGTGGAGTCTATAAATGGCACGACCTGCAGGGTGCGGGTCTTGTGCCCGTCCGCAACCCGGAAGGTATTCTGAATGCCAACACCTTTAAATTAAGAATAAATATTATAATTTACAACAAGGAAACTTGTTTGCACAACATAAAAGACTTATTTTTGCAAAAAATGACAAACATGACAAAGAATAAAATTCAAATAAAAAGAGAGGGAAAACTCATAACCGTATTAGATGAGAAAGGACATGTTTTGTGTTCTTCCACACGTCATTCAGTTGTGAGAAAAGACGAGCATCCATATATGACAGGATTCTCGAAAATCGCTGATTTAGGGAACAGCTATTCAGAGATGTTAACTTTATTACGATTGAACAACACTTCTAACCGAATAAGGGATTACTGGGAGAACGTGGGCAATTACGCACTGAATATAATGACTAAATAATATTAGCAAAAATATGAAGGACACAATTGATTCTAAAATGGCTGACAATAACCAAGATGCCAGACACGAAGAAAGCCAACTCCCGAAAGAACTTATAGAAGCTCTAAAAGATCTTCCTAAAGAAGAACAGGTCAAGATAAGCCAGATTATCTATAGTCAACATCTTACGGCATTTAAAGGTCCACTTCCACCTCCCTCAATTCTCAAAGAATACCAGGAGATAATTCCTAACTCACCAGAAAGGTTCCTTCAACTGGTTGAAAGAGAACAGGCACATACACTTTCCTGTGAGAAAAGCATAATTATAAACCAAATCCTACAAAACTGGGTTGGGCTAATTATTGGTGCAGGACTGGTCATTTTCCTTTGCTTAATGGCATACGATTTAGCGACTAAAGGCTATGATTTACTTGCTGGTATAATCTTTTCTACAACACTTGTTGCTGTAGCCGCAATCTTTGTTCTTAGAAAATTACCCTCTAAGACCACAAAAGAATCTGATACCAACAACAAGTCATAAGATAGGCATTCAAATAGTCTCGAATGGCAAACTCGGCAACAAGAAATGAATGGAAAATACAACAAGATGTCTAAAACAGACAGAGAGCTTCCCAGAATTCACAAGAACCCGATTGAGAATAATAAGTACAAATTAGATTATTCATAAACGCTTACAAAAGTGTTTACCTAAGTGAATACAATATAGCAAACACAAGACCATACCCTTTTTAGATAACCAAAAGTATGCAAAATATTGATAATCCAAACTGTCCGACAAAAGACGGTCAAATTGATATAACTAAAATATACAAATTAATGAAGGAAAACCGGAGAGCCTATCTTTTTATACTCCCAATTGTTTTCATTCTATCTACCGTTTATATATTCTCAGAGCCTCGGACATATCAAACTCAAACAACGATGGCACCTGAATCGACAGAACTCCAAAGTAATATTGGCGGATCTTTAAATTCACTCGCACAATCCTTTGGCTTCGATTTCAACAATGTACAAGGTATAGATGCTATTTCACCCCTGCTTTATCCTGACTTAATGGAGGACAATGGGTTTGTGACACGATTATTCCACATTAAAATAAGGGATAGTAAGGAAGATACCTTATATTCTTACTATGACTATCTCCGCTATCATCAGAAAGTATCATGGATTAAGAAGTTACTTGGGGGAATAAAAACAGGCGTGACCAACTTATTCTCTAATGATAAGAACAATATAGTAACTTCAAAAAAGTTTAACCCATACCATCTTTCAAAAAAAGACGATGACATTGCAGGAATAATTCGAAAAGAAGTTTCTATTCAAGTTGATAAGAAAAATGGACTAATTTCTATAACAGTTGAAGCACAAGATCCTTTGGTATGCAAAACAATTGCAGATTCTGCACGAAGCCTTCTTCAACAGTTTATTACCCAATATCGTACCAGCAAATCCCGCAGAGATGTTGAATATTATCAAAAGTTAACCAATGAGGCAAAGGCTACCTATGAAAAAACGAGAAAGAAATACGCCATAATTGCTGATGCTAATGCGGATGTCATCCTTGAATCGGAGAGATCCAAGCAAGAAGATATTGAGAATACCATGCAATTGCAATATAACACCTATACTGGGCTTCAAACACAATTGGAGGCCGCGAGAGCAAAACTAAGATTGTACACTCCTGCGTTTACTGTTGTGGAGGGTGCCGCAGTACCCATCAAGCCAAGCAAACCTAAGAGGATGATTTTTGTATTAGCTGCTCTGATTATAACTTTTGCATTCACGACACTTTATGTTACCCGTAAAGTTGTGTTCAAACTCAATTGAACATACATACTAACATATGACCTCAGAATCAACAAAAAGTAACGGAACACGGATAGCAACAAACACTATCACTCTCTTTATCAGGATGTTTGCCATAATGGTCATTAACCTGTATGCAGTGAGATTGGTGTTTCAAATTCTTGGTCAACAGGACTACGGTGTATTTAATGCCGTTGCAGGAATAGTATTAAGCGGTTCTTTTATTACAAGCACCCTTGCTGTTGCAGTACAAAGATATTACTCTTTTGCTATCGGGCAACACGATACCAGTAGAGTCAAGTCTATTTATTCCTCAAGTATCAACATAGCAATAGTCTTATCCATTATATTAATAATACTTTTTGAAACCATTGGGTTATGGTTCCTACATCATAAAATAGTATTTCCTCCTAACCGCTGTTGGGCAGTACAAGTAATATACCAGTTCTCATTATTCACCTTTATCATTGGAATACTTCAAATTCCGTTTCAAGCTGCCATTTTTGCAGAAGAGAATATGAGAGTATATGCAATCATCTCCTTCTTAGAATGTTTCGGTAGATTATTAGTTACCATTTCATTATTTCATATACCCTTTGATCATTTATCTATTTATGGAATAGGTCTATTCATAATTGCCCTTGGTGTTTTCTTCTTATACAGTATTTTTGCTTACAGGCATTATGACTATTGCAGATATTCATGGGTACATAGATTTACCTTATATAAAGAGTTAACGGGATTTGCAGTTTGGACCATGTTTGGTACCATTGCAGGAGTATTCATGATTCAAGGACACACCATAATAATTAATATGTTTTTCGGACCACTCATAAACGCAGCATTTAGTATAGCCAATCAAATATACAATGCGTTTAATGCATTAACTAATAGTATTGTACTCGCCTTTCGGCCATCTATGGTCAAAGCATATGCAGATGGAGATTATTTGTTTTTGAACAAAGCTTTTAGCTACGGAAACAAATTTATCTACTACTCGATGGTTGGCATTGCGCTTCCGATGATTTTTGAGATTAATACTATATTAAATATATGGTTAGGCAAAAATGTTTCTCCAGACATTATCATATTCTCTAAGCTCTTTATAGTCTATAGCATTATTATTGCCTTACACAATCCAATAACAATTCTAATGCAGAGTTCCGGCACCGTTAAGTTCTACTACTCTAAGGTAGAAACATTTACTATCCTAAGTGTCCCAGTCACGTATTTGCTTTTCAAGTTACATTTCCCGTCTTGGAGTGTGTTCGCCTCTATGATTACCATGTCTTTATTGGCACATGCAGTACGCATATGGTGTGCAAAGAAAAAAATCAAATACTTCCAACTTAAAGAATATTTTATGCAATTTCTTTTTCCTGCAATAATGATAACGGGATTTATCATCTTCACAGGTTGGGAATTTCACACACACATTCAGCATACATATTTAAGGCTTGCTATCTCATTTATAGTTATACCAATTATCACTATTTTGCTGAGTACTAAATTTGGAATGTCGAAAGATGAGCGTAAGGTGATTCTAAATATTTTCAAACTAAAGATGCACAAATAACATCATGCCCTACGCCATACTCGTTCTTTTTTTTATAACAGCATTCATATCTTTGTATGAAGAATATTTGGGTAAGTACAAATGGATTGTCGTCAGTATATTATTAACTTCCCTTATTATAGTAGCAGGAACAAGAGAGGTTGGCAGTGATCCTGATTCATTAAATTATGAACAATATTACCTTCATTATGATGATACTACGAATGAAATGGATGGAACGCAAAATAATGTAGAATGGTCGTTCATCTTTTTCTCTTCTATATTAACCAAATTTACAAATGACGTACATGCTATATTTTTACTTTATGCATTTTTAGCTGTTGTAATCAAGTTCATAGCATTTAGGAAGCTGAGCAAATTTATCTTTCTTCCACTTGTCGTTTACATTAGCTATTATTATCCTATACAGGAATGTATACAAATAAGAGCTGGTGTTATGTCGGGATTGTTTTTGCTTGCCATATTTCAGTTATCCATTGGCAACAAATTCAAAGCAATTATGTTTATTCTAATGGGAGCATTTTTCCATATCTCAGCATTATCCCTTTTACCTCTAGCTTTATTGAATAACAAACCTTTATCACATAAAAAAAGATATAAATGGGCATTCTTAATACCTATTGGATATATAATGTACTTTATAGGAGTTGGTGTAGTTTTCAACTTAGCATCAAACATCCCATATGTTGGTTTTAAATTGTCAGCATATCAAAAGGCTGTAGAATTAGGTATTGTCATTGCAAATATATATCCTTTTAGCCCGACTCAGCTTTTGACTATCATCATTTACTGCATACTATTGAGATATTATGACACAGTCCTACTATATGATAAATATTTCCCCGTTATGATGAAAGTATTCAGTTTAGGAATCTTCGTTTATACAGGGCTTTCATTTATTCCTGTTTTAGCTGATAGAATATCATCGCTGTTAAACGTCGTTAATATCATACTATTTACAGACATAGCATATATATTTCGACAGAAATGGGCAGGTAAAGTTATTATATTAGTATTCTCTATTGCCTACCTTGGCTACTCTCTGTATTATACCTTTGAATTTAAGCCAATTGGCTAAAATTCCATAATGATTTTAAATTTTAAAAATGGCAAAAGCACGAGTTATAGCATATTATCTTCCCCAATTTCATCCTATTCCTGAAAATGACAAATACTGGGGGAAAGGTTTTACCGAATGGATTAATGTTGCCAAAGCTAAGCCACTGTTTCACGGACATATCCAACCAAGGATACCAGCTGACCTCGGTTTCTACGATCTTAGGGTGCCAGAAATCAGAGAACAACAAGCACAACTGGCAAGGGATGCCGGAATAGAAGGCTTTTGTTATTGGCACTATTGGATGGGAAATGGCAAACAATTATTGGAACGTCCTTTTCAGGAAGTATTGACATCAGGGAAACCAGACTTTCCTTTCTGTCTTGCATGGGCAAACCATGACTGGAAAACAGGAACATGGCAAAAAGGCGGAAGCTGTAAAATGATTGTACCCATGGTTTACCCTGGAGACAAAGATTTTATTAATCATTTCTATCATGTTTTGCCTGCTTTCAAAGATAACAGGTATATCACTATAGATGGGAAACCCATTTTTGTTATTTTCGACCCCTATGGGTTCAAAGACATAAGTCATTTTATAGAACTCTGGCATGAACTGGCTCATAAGAACGGTTTAAAAGGAATTTATTTTATTGCCCTTATTCATTCAACAACTACCATGCACAGAGATAAGGACGGTAACATTACAAGAGTTCTACCTAATCTCAAAAGTAGTAAACAAGTATACCAAGACATACTAAGCCTCGGATTTGACGGCATAAATTCCTTTGGAAAACCAAGGGCAGAGATGCTTTATATGGGAAAATACAGTAGAATTATCAGCACTATTCTTCATAAGAAGTTTCCTTTTCTCCCCTCCCTCAAGTTTAACTATCCTAAGGTTATGAGATACTTTTTCTCTCCAGAGGACAATTGGGAAAATGTATACCCAACAATATTTCCCCAATGGGATAGAACCCCAAGAGCAGGGAACTGCGAAGGTATCTATATTCATGCAAATCCAAATAATTTCAGAAAACATATAGAACACGCTTTGGAAATAATAAAGAACAAATCAGAAAATCACAAAATACTATTTCTTCGTTCATGGAATGAATGGGGAGAAGGTAATTATATAGAACCAGACCAAACATATGGCCACGGTTTTTTGGATGCTTTAGGCAAAACTATCAAATAAACAATTATGTATCAAGTACCAATTCTGTTTATCATTTTCAAACGCAAGGATGTAGCTTTGAAAACACTAAAGGCCATCAAAGCTGTTCGACCTGTAAAAATCTACATTGCTGGAGATGGGGCAAGATTAAACGTTGCTGGAGAAAAGAAAAAAGTAGAAGAAACCAGAAATTCCATTCTTAAAGCCATTGATTGGGATTGTGAAGTGAAAACAAGATTTTCTGAGCAAAACCAAGGATGCAGCAATGGTGTATATAATGCCATCAACTGGTTGTTTGAACATGAAGATAGAGGCGTCATCGTAGAGGATGATTGCATGTTAAAATCTTCTTTTTTTCCATTTGCCGAAGAGATGCTAAACAAATATCAAGACGATCTAAGAATTGGTATGATAGATGCAGCCAACTATCTTCCCCAAATAGAAATACCTGACTCTTATGGTTTCAGCAGATACAAATCTACCAATGGATGGGCAACTTGGAAAAGAGCCTGGCAGTTTATGGATCTAAACATGAAATGGAGAGGAAGTCCTTATGAAAATTCAATTATAGCTAACATGTCATACAAATCAAGGGAATATGCATATTGGGAATATCGTCTCAAAGCTGTGGACATGAATGATGTAAGTGCTTGGGATTGGCAATGGTATTTCACATTGGCAGCAAATAATATGCTCGGCATATATCCTAAATATAGCTTGACAACTAACATTGGGTTTGGAGAAGACGCCACACATACAAGTCATGGTGAAATGCCTTCCTACTACAGGGCACAAAAAGAATTGGAGTTTCCTCTAAGACACCCAAAATATGTAGTACCTTACTTACCATTTGAGAAAGCATTTAACGAAAAGCTCAATGATACAACATACGAAAAATTAAAACGGCTTATCCCATTTTCATTGAAAATTAAAATTAAAAAGCTTTTCAAAAAGAAATGAAACTAAAGATAAATACCCCGAATGGTCCATATTACTATAAATATGTGCCGATATTTCTTGGCATCAAACCTATTAACAAGGTCATTGCCAAGGAAAACCTCTTATTAATAAAAAGCATCTTCGACAAGAACAACTTGTTGTTTCTACTCTCATTTGGAACACTTTTAGGTGCAGTCAGAGAACATGATTTTATATCCCATGACGAGGACATCGACCTCATCATATTCAAGAAAGACATGCCGAAGTTTCTATCATTGCTCTTCGTCTTGCGAGGCAACGGATTCGAAATCGTAAGATATGAATCCAGAGGCTTTTTGTCCATCATGAGGAAAGGTGAATACATAGACTTTTACTTCTACGAGGACTATCCGGAGGACAACTCACTCTCCTACTGCTGTAGAGATATGTATCCCAAAAAACTTTTAGAAGATGTTACAGACATCGAATTTCAAGGTGCATTGTTTAAGGCTCCAAGGGAATACGAGAAATATTTGGAGTTCAACTATGGCAAGAACTGGCGCACGCCCATTCCATACGTGAATTTCAAGATGTCAGCATTCCAAAAGGTCAAGCTTCTTTCTATACAATACATCAAAATGCTATTACCAGAGAGCATCGCAGAAAAAATTCAAAGAAAATCGGACAAGCCTTTCATTGATAAATGGGTAAAGAAAGCAAAAGAATTTAATTTTTAGCAAAAAACATTTCAAAACAATTTACCCAAGAAATAACGTAGTAAACAACATCATTATGCAAGCAATCATTTTAGCTGCTGGGATGGGAAAGCGTCTTGGCGAATACACCAAGGACAATACCAAATGTATGCTTCCCATCAATGGAATACGACTTATAGACAGGACTTTAACAATTCTGTCACATCTGAATATCCGTAATGTGACCATTGTCATCGGTTATAAAGGGGATAATCTTAAGAATTATATAGGCAATAGATACTCTCAGCATTTAGACATCGAGTACATTAACAATCCTATTTATGACAAGACTAACAATATCTATTCACTGTCATTGGCAGAAGAGAAAATGGTAGAAGATGACACCGTTCTCTTTGAGTCCGACTTAATTTACGAAGAAGAAATTGTTCGAAAATTAGTAGATAATTCAAATCCTAATCTGGCACTTGTCGCTAAATGGGAATATTGGATGGACGGTACTGTAGTAAAAATAGACAAAGACAATAATATCTTGAGTTTTGTTTCAAAGGATATGTTTGATTTCCACCATACCGATGAATACTACAAGACCATCAACATCTATAAGTTTAGCAAAGAATTCGCCAAGAACAAATACATTCCTTTCCTTCAAGCATATTGCAAGGCATGGGGCAACAACGAATATTATGAAGAAGTGCTTAAAGTACTAACATTCCTCAATCGAACAGAACTAAAAGCTCTTCCTATCGCAGGAGAGAAATGGTACGAGATAGACGACGTTCAAGACTTGGATATTGCCGAAACTATCTTTGCAGACGACAAAGACATCCTACAAAAGTATCACAAACGTTTTGGTGGCTTTTGGCGTTTTCCTAAGTTGTTAGATTTCTGCTATCTAGTCAATCCGTATTTTCCTACCCAACAAATGAAAGAGGAGATGAAAGCCAATTTTAACACTTTGCTGACAGAATATCCATCTGGCATGTATGTAAACTCCCTCTTGGCTGGCAAATATTTCAACATCAAACAAAAATATGTGGTAGTCGGGAACGGTGCAGCAGAACTCATCAAGAGCATGATGGAAAGAATACAGGGAAGGATTGGCATCATCTACCCTACTTTTGAAGAATACCCAAACCGTCTGAATAAGGATAGAGTTGTGCCTTTTTTATCTGGAAAGGAGAATTATGCATACGACGCATATGATTTAAAAGGGTATTACAAAGACAAAAAAATAAGCTATCTGTTGATCATCAATCCAGACAATCCATCAGGCAACTTCATTCCTATTCAAGAAGTGATTAATCTTGCTCAATGGTGTAAGAAAGAGAATATCAACCTAATCGTCGATGAGTCTTTTGTTGATTTCAGCATTAACTTCCAGCAGAACAGTTTGCTCCATGACAATATTTTAGAAGCAAATTCTAATCTAACGGTCATCAAGAGTATATCTAAATCATACGGAGTACCAGGTTTGCGTCTGGGAGTATTAGCATCGTCGAATGTTGACATGATCAATATCATCAAGAAAGATGTCTCCATTTGGAATATTAATTCTTTCGGAGAATATTACATGCAAATTTTTAGCAAATACAGCAAGGACTATGCCAAGGCATGTCATTCCTTCATCGAGGAACGTGAGCGTTTCCAAAAAGAAATGTCTAAAATTCCTTTCATCCAGGTTATTCCTTCACAGGCCAACTATTTCATGATAAAAATTGTGAGTAGATTCACACCAGAAGAGTTGTCAGCTGTCTTGCTCAAAGATTACAACATCCTCATTAAGAGTTGTAATTCGAAACATGGATTAGAGAAGCGGAACTATATTAGAATAGCAGTTAGAAGCAGGGAAGAAAACAATCTACTGCTTTGTGCTTTAAAGGAACTTGAAAATATTTAGCAGTAACTAGTAAGAGCTCAAATTCAAGCCATCAACGGAGCAGCCTATACTCCAGCACTTTATATAGATACTTCAACGCAACTATAAACTTATTGGTATAAATACCATTTGAGCGACAAGCACGCACATCTTCAGCAAGAAGCATACGACGACTCTTAAGACTTTTCGTACTCATGCCGCCTGTGCGCATTGTAACGAAATCCTTGGCAAGATATTGGTAACGGATATGCTGCTTACGAAAAAGCCGAACCATCATCTCAAAATCACTGCCTATCTTATAAGCCGTGTTATAAAGTCCGGCCTTCTCGTATACTGACCGGCGAACATAGAAAGAAGGATGGGCGGGCATAAAGCCAAAGCGTAACCAGAAAGGACGGAAATGGCGAGACGAATAGTAACGCACGACCTTATTAGGCTTGCCATCATGAATAAAATGGATGTCTCCATAAACAGCATCCAATCGGTTGTCGGACAGCACTGATGCAACGACACTCAACACATCCTCAGATGTAAAGTAATCATCAGAGTTGAGAATCCCTACCACATCGCCGGTGGCACGACTTATGCCCTTGTTCATCGCATCATAGATACCATGGTCAGGCTCCGAGGTCCATTTGAGTTTCCCGCCAAATTGTGGCTCGTATCTTCTGATAAGGTCAACGGTACCATCGGTAGAGCCTCCGTCAACAATGATGTACTCCCAATCAGTATAAGTTTGATGCAGCACCGACTCTATAGCATCAGCCAAAGTCGATACACTGTTATAAGACGCTGTTATAATTGATATCTTCATCCGTTTAAATGACTTTCATACAAAGTTACTAAAAAGTTAACAAGTAAGCTGGATATAAACACAGAAATCGGATAAAAACGCATTATTTCATGGTGATGATAGTTAGAAGACGTACTGACAAGCAGAAACAAATGAAATAATATCCCTTTTGAAAGGGAAAAAGATACAAAAGTAAAATTGGAAGGCTATGATAGAAGCACTGTTTTACAACTATATGCGGGAGATGCTGCGACAGACGCCTATGGAGTTTCATCGCTATCTCTATGATAAAATCAATTGGGATAACAGACTCATTGGTATCTTGGGGCCTCGCGGTGTTGGTAAGTCTACATTAATCTTGCAACACATCAAAGCGCTTGACGCTCCTCGTACGCACATCTTCATCACTGCTGAGAGCCTGTGGTTTTCAGAGCATACGCTTTTGGAGTTTGCAGACAGTTTCTCTGCCATGGGCGGAGAATATCTTTATATTGATGAAATCCATAAGTACAAGGGTTGGTCAAGAGAATTGAAGCTCATCTATGACATGCACCCAGCCTTACACGTTGTGTTTACCGGATCTTCCATTCTTGACATAAAGAAAGGAGAGTCGGATCTCAGCCGACGGGTCCTTCTCTACAAATTGGAAGGCATGTCGTTTCGTGAATACCTGATGATGAAAGAGCATATCTCACTGCCGGCATTCACGCTTAAACAGATAGTGAACAACGAGGTTGACATCCCAGAAATAGCTCTTCCTCTTCCTGCATTCCATGAATACCTTCAGCGCGGGTATTATCCCTTCTTTACTCAAGACGGCTATTCTGTGAGGCTGACTCAAATAGTGTCGCAGACTATTGAGGTTGATATACCTATCTTTGCTAATATGCAGGTGTCCACAGCCCGCAAGTTACGACAACTGCTCGCTGTAATTGCTAAAACCGCACCAGTAAAGCCCAACATGTCAAACCTATCACAAGGGCTTGGCATCAGCAAAAACACAATACCGGACTATTTCACCTATCTTGAGGCAGCCGGCATGATAGGCATGCTTCGCGATGACACTTCCGGGCTGCGTGTGTTAGGCAAATTGGAGAAGGTATACCTTGACAACACTAACCTGATGTATGCCTTGACGGGAGATGATACAAATATAGGCAATGCCCGAGAAACATTTTTCTATAACCAGACGCGGGTTCGCAATCAAGTCACGGCATCCCGTGTCAGCGACTTTACCATCGATGGCATGACGTTTGAAGTCGGTGGCAAGAACAAGGGCAAGAAGCAGATTAGCGAGGTTAAGCAAGGATATGTCGTGAAAGATGATATTGTATATGGGTACGGTAACGTCATACCACTGTGGCACTTTGGGATGAACTATTAGAAATTCTCCGGGTCATTCTTACTCTTATCGCAGATTTCTGAAAGTGGAAGGGAAATTAAGATATCACTTTCCACTCATCGATGCACCGCTTCTCGCGGTTGAAGTTCACGCCAACCTTATAGAGTTTGCGGGGGTCGGCGGCAAAAGGCGCGGCATAGCCCTTCTCGGCAATCTGTCGGAGGGCGGCATCGGCACTCCGGTCGTATTTGAACTCGAAGATATAGATATAATCCTTGGTCTTGGCAATCATGTCTATACGTCCGTCGCTGATCGTATGCTCCACCTCTGTGTAGAAGCCCAGGAGCTTTGTTATGAGATAGAACGCATTCTGGAAATAGAGCTCCGCGTCACCTACAATCTTATAGTCGGTGTCAGCGAAGAGCACCGCCATGCGTTTCATGAACGCCTCCGGCTTACCTTTCTCCATATCATGAACGAACTGTCCGACGAACATTGGTGACGCATTCTTCTCCATGTTCGTATAGTACGGCAGCAAATACTCCGTAAATCCTTCTGATACTTCTTCATTGGGGAATCCCAATGCGTAGGTCTGGAAACGCTGATCATAATCTTTAATCGTCAGGTACCCACTCTGATAAAGGATCGGCACGGGTGAGACATCAACCGAGTCGACGGAGTTGAGAAAGTCGCCGGACACCTCTTCTTCCGTGAGGTTCGGGAGATAATAGTTGTCTCGCTTGAGCAGCTGAACGAGGAACGAGGGTGTGCCCGTCTCAAACCAGTAGCTGCCGAGTTCACCTGTCGCAAACGTGTTTAAAAGACTGAAAGGATTATAGATGTCTACGCCACGCTGACGGAAGTGATAACCGTCATAACGCTTCTTCAGTTTGGCGGCTGCCTCATCAAGACTTATGCCATAAGCATCCGCGAAATCTTGAACAGATGACTTGAAATAGGTCATCAGTTCATCCTGTGTGATACCACAGATACCCTGGTACCTCGCATCCATGGATATGTCAACAAGGTTATTGAGGTCACTGAAGACGCTGACCTTGCCAAACTTCGTCACCCCCGTGAGGAACGCAAACTTGATATATTGGTCCTGGGTCTTGAGCACGGAGTAGAACGCTTTCAGCGTATTGCGGAAGTGCTCCTGCAGCTCCGGGTTGCTGATTGCCTGCAACATCGGCTTGTCGTATTCATCTACAAGGATGACGACACGCTGGTTGTGCTTCTTGGCGATACGCTCGATAATACCTTTGAAGCGAAGCTCCGGTGTCACCTCGGAAGGGTATTTGCCATACACATCCTCTAACTTGCACAGATAGTCGTTGAGCACATGAAACAATGCGTCCTCGGAATCATACTTACCCGTATTGAGGTCGATATGGACGACGGGGTAGACCGTCCAGTCCTTCTCCAAGGTCTCGAGCGCCAAGCCATGAAACAGCTCCTTCCGGCCACGGAAATAGGCATCCATCGTGGAGATGAGCAGTGATTTACCAAAACGGCGCGGCCGGGAGAGAAAATAATAGCTACCCTCAGAGGCCAACTTATAGATGAAAGCCGTCTTGTCTACATAGACATACCCGTCTTGCCTAACCTTGGGAAAGTTCTGTATTCCAATGGGAAATTTCATACGCATCTACGTTTTCTGCAAAATTACTGCATTTTTCTCAGAGTGGCAACCAAATAATCATCTTTTTGCCTCACAAAAGAATAAAGCCAGTTAATGTGAAATCTTTTTCTTCCTGATGCAATATTTTGATGGTCACTGCGTTTAATCAATAATAAAGAAAGAAATTAGATGCAAGACTATCTACTATATTTGGGAGCTATACTGATCAGCATGGGGTGCGGATTTATCGCCATCCCAGCGATCACCAAGTTCTGCCTCAAATACAACATTTACGATCAGCCCAACGGCCGTAAAATCCATCACCAGCCGATTCCACGTCTTGGCGGCATCTCCTTTGTACCCGGGATGCTCCTGGCCTCCGTCATTGTGCTCTTCTTGATGAGCACGGGAATCCAGCGAGAAATACAGGTGAGCCTGTGGAGCCTCTACTTCATTATCAGTCTCCTGATTATCTATGCCACAGGCATCATTGACGACCTCGTGGGACTTAACGCTACGGTGAAGTTCAGCATCGAGATTGCTGCCACTTGTATCCTACCGGCTGCCAATCTTTATATCAGCAACCTCTACGGGTTGTTCGGCATCTACACCATCCCCTTCTGGATAGGTGCTCCTCTGACAATCCTCGTTTTAGTATTCACCTGCAACGCCATCAACCTCATTGATGGCATCGACGGATTGTCCGCTTCCCTTACTGTCATCGCTTTAACAGGTTTTTTCCTCTGTTTCATTGAAGATAGACTCTTCTACTACTGCATCATGATTGCAGCCTTGATAGGCGTGCTTGTACCCTATCTCTACTATAACGTCTTTGGAAGCGCCGAGAAACGAAATAAAATATTCATGGGCGACTCTGGAAGCCTAAGTCTTGGCTTCATTCTCGGATTCCTTGCCGTCAAACTGTGCATGGACACGCCTCGCGCGGTCTATAACACTCACAGGATAATATGGGCATGGTCGTTTCTCGCCGTGCCGTGCTTCGATGTCGTGCGTGTTTTCTTCTTTCGCATCATGCACGGACGGTCACCTTTCCAACCTGACAAGAAGCACATACACCACAAGCTCATGGCATGCGGTCTCAATCAACACAAGGCACTGGTTGCCATCATCGCCCTGCAACTTGCAATCATAGCAACAAGCTTTATAATGGTTGACACCATCTCCCCCACGGTCATTTTCATAATAGACGTGACACTATACTCAATGGTTAATCTCGCAGCCAACTACTTCATAAAGCAAAAAGAGGCTATGGCAGAGACGAAGTTCGACAAATAGGATGAAACGAGCAATAGACTTTACGCTGGCCCTTATCTGCCTCATGGCCTTTTCTCCACTCATGCTCATTTGCGCAATTGCCATAAAGAAAGAAGACGGTTTACCGGTTATATATAGCCAAGAACGCATAGGACTGCACGGCAAGCCATTCATGATTTACAAATTCCGGACCATGAGGAAGAATGCGGAGGGCAATGGGGGTCCACAACTGATGGAAGTCCCAAACGACCCGAGGCTGACGCAAGTCGGTAGCAAACTCCGTCGCCACCACCTCGACGAGCTTCCCCAGCTGTGGAACGTGCTCAAGGGCGACATGGCTTTCGTGGGGCCGCGCCCAGAGCGGAAATTTTATATCGACAAGATAATGGAGCACGACCCTCGATACAGGTACCTCTACCAGATTCGGCCGGGCGTCACCTCTTATGCCACATTATATAATGGATATACCGACACCATGGAGAAGATGCTGCGCCGGCTCGACCTCGACCTTTATTATCTTGAGCACCGCTCATGGTGGTTCGACGCCAAGATACTCTTCATGACGTTCGTCAACATCGTTTTCGGCAAAGTGTTCTAAATTTTAGGCAAAACTAACAAATCGTCAGCAAAGCGGAAGTAAAACATACTGGAATCGCCATTTTATTCAACTATTTCCTTACAAATTATCACACAAGTGTTAAAAGATAGGGACAATAGTGAATAAAGTGGCGATTTTGCTTTACACTTAGTGATATATTTATTAATTTTGCAAACGAATTGATAGGTAAAACACAAAAACATTAGCAAATGCAAACAAATGGACTGTACAACAGTTCCTACGAGCATGACGCTTGTGGCGTAGGAATGGTAGTTAACATCCATGGCGGAAAGAGCCACCAGCTTGTAGACGACGCCTTGAAGGTTCTTGAGAACCTGCGTCATCGTGGAGCCGAGGGCGCTGACGGCAAGACCGGCGACGGTGCCGGCATACTGCTGCAAATCCCCCATGAGTTTATCCTTCTCCAGGGCATACCTGTACCGGAGAAGGGAAAATACGGCACTGGCCTCATCTTCCTGCCAAAAGACGAGAAACGCCAGCAAGAGATCCTGTCCATCATGATTGAGGAGATTGAGCGCGAGGGCCTGCAACTGATGCACCTGCGCACCGTCCCCACCAATCCCGACTGCCTCGGCGAGGCCGCCGCTGAATCGGAGCCTGCCATCAAGCAGGTGTTCATCACCGGTGTCTCCGACGACAAGGTGGCGGTGTTTGAGCGCATGCTCTATCTCATCAGGAAGAAGATAGAGCGCCGCATCCACGACAAGGATTTCTACATTTGCTCTTTGTCAAGCAAGAACATCGTGTACAAGGGCATGCTGTCCAGCCTCCAGCTCAGGCAGTACTACCCTGACCTCACCAACAGTTATTTCACGAGTGGCCTGGCCTTGGTCCACAGCCGTTTCTCCACCAACACGTTCCCCACGTGGTCGCTCGCACAGCCTTTCCGCCTCTTGGCCCACAATGGCGAGATAAACACCATCCGCGGCAACCGCTCGTGGATGAAGGCCCGCGAGGCCGTGCTCTCGTCGGATGCCCTGGGCGACATCCACGACATATCACCAATCATCCAGCCCGACATGAGCGACTCGGCAAGCCTTGACAACGTGTTCGAGTTCTTCGTCATGAACGGCATGTCGCTGCCGAAGGCTCTCAGCATAATGGTGCCCGAGAGCTTCAACGACAAGAACCCCATCACCGAGGACATCAAGGCCTTCTACGAGTACCACTCCATCCTCATGGAGCCTTGGGATGGTCCTGCAGCCCTGCTGTTCTCCGACGGCCGCTACGCCGGTGGTATGCTCGACCGCAACGGCCTGCGCCCTGCCAGATACACCATCACCAAGACGGGCACCATGGTCGTGGCGTCGGAAGTCGGCGTAATGGACTTCGACCCGACGGTGATAGCCGAGAAGGGACGTTTGCAACCCGGAAAGATATTGCTCATCGACACCCAAGAGGGCAAGATATACTATGATGGCGAGATAAAGGATCGCCTCGCCCACGAGCATCCTTACCGCCAGTGGCTCAACACCAACCGCATACAGCTCGAGAAGATTCACACTGGCCGAAAGGTCAACAACGCCATCGAGAACCTCGAGGCCAAGGAGATGGAGTTCGGCTTCGGCGAGGAAGACGTCAACGACACGCTCATCCCGATGGCCATCAAGGGCCAGGAGCCCACGGCATCAATGGGCAACGACACGCCTCTCGCCGTGCTGTCGGACCAGCCACAGATCTTCTTCAACTATTTCCGCCAGCAGTTCGCCCAGGTCACCAACCCTGCCATCGACTCCATACGCGAGCAACTCGTGATGAGCCTGACCGAATATATCGGTCGCGTGGGCACGGGCATTCTCAACCCCAACGAGACCAACTGCAAGATGGTGCGCCTGCCCCACCCCATACTTACCAACAGCCAGCTCGACATCCTGCAGAACATTCGCTACAAGGGCTTCAACACCCGCAAGCTCAGCATCTGCTTCGTGCCGTCGCCTGAGGGTTCTGAGCATCCGGGCGAGGCGTTGCGCGAGGCTCTCGACAAGCTCTGCCACGACGCGGAGAAGAGCGTCGACGACGGGTTCAACTACATCATCCTCTCCGACCGCGACGTCGACAAGGACCACGTGGCCATTCCGTCGCTCCTTGCCGTCAGTGCCGTCCACCACTATCTCATCGAGGTGGGCAAGCGTGTGCAGACAGCCTTGATAGTGGAGAGCGGCGAGATTCGCGAGGTGATGCACGCCGCCTTGCTCCTTGGCTACGGCGCGTCAGCTCTCTGCCCGTACATGACCTACGCCATCCTCGACGACCTCGTGAAGAAGGGCAAGATACAAGAAAACTACGCCACGGCGGAAGCCAACTACATAAAGGCCGTGAAGAAGGGCCTGCTCAAGATAATGGCGAAGATGGGCATATCCACCATCCGCTCGTATCGCGGAGCGCAGATTTTCGAGTCGATAGGTCTGTCGGAGGGTTTGCTCCGCACCTATTTCGGCACGGAGACGAGCACGGTGGGCGGCATTGGCCTCGACACCATCGCACGCGACGCCGTGGCCTATCACGACAAGGCCATCAAGGAGGCGAGCGCCGACACCGAGCACCCGCTGCCAAACCTCGGACAGTTCCACTGGCGCCAGGACGGCATCAAGCACGCGTGGAACCCTGAGACAATAGCCACGCTGCAGCTCGCCACGCGCACCGGCAACTACGAGACCTTCAAGAAGTTTGAGAGCCTCGTCGACAACAAGCCGGAGCCGCTCTTCCTGCGCGACTTCCTCGACTGGAAGCGCAACCCCATCGACATCGACAAGGTTGAGCCGGTGGAAAAAATCGTAAAGCATTTCGTCACGGGCGCCATGTCGTTCGGAGCTCTCTCCGCCGAGGCCCACGAGGCTCTCTGCCTCGCCATGAACGCCCTTGGCACGAGGTCCAACACCGGTGAGGGCGGCGAGGACAACGAGCGTTACCACTCCGAGGTCGACGGCATCAGCCTGTCGTCGAAGACCAAGCAGGTGGCGTCGGGCCGCTTCGGTGTCACTACCGAATATCTCGTCAACGCCGAGGAGATACAAATCAAGGTGGCGCAAGGCGCTAAGCCTGGCGAGGGCGGACAGCTGCCTGGCTTCAAGGTGAACCAGATCATCGCCAAGACGCGCAACTCCATCCCTGGCATCTCGCTTATCTCTCCACCGCCTCACCACGACATCTATTCCATAGAGGACCTGAAGCAGCTCATCTTCGACTTGAAGAACGTCAACCCGAAGGCCGCCATCAGCGTCAAGCTCGTCGCCGAGAGCGGCGTGGGCACCATTGCCGCCGGCGTGGTGAAGGCCAAGGCCGACCTCGTGGTCGTGTCGGGAGCCGAGGGCGGAACGGGCGCGAGCCCTGCCTCGTCGATGCGCTTCGCCGGCATATCGCCTGAGATTGGCGTGGCCGAGACCCAGCAGACTCTCGTGAAGAACGGTCTGCGCTCGCTCACTCGCCTGCAAGTGGACGGACAGATGAAGTCGGCGCGCGACGTCATCATCATGGCGCTGCTCGGAGCCGAGGAGTTCGGCTTCGGCACGGCACCGCTCATCACCCTTGGCTGCGTGATGATGCGCAAGTGCTCGTCAAACACCTGCCCAATGGGCGTGGCCACGCAAGACGAGCGTCTGCGCAAGCACTTCCGCGGCGACTACCACTACGTGATAAACTATTTCAAGTTCCTCGCCCAGCACGTCAGGGAATATCTGGCCGAGATGGGATTTACCAGCCTCAACGACATCATTGGCCACACCGAGCTTCTCGAGAGGCGCGACACGTCGAAGACGTGGGCTAAGGCCCCGGCCAACGTGCAGGCCAAATGGGACAGCCTCAACTTCTCGCGCATGGAGAAGAAAGAGACTGGCGACGTGAGCCTCTATTGCACCAAGACGCAAGACCATGAGCTCAACAACCTGCTCGACCAGCAAATCATAGCCGGAGCGCAGAAGTCGATACAAGACAAGGAGGAGGTGAACCTCGACTTCGCCATCCGCAACACCAACCGCGCCGTCGGTGCCATGCTCTCGGGCATCATAGCCGAGAAATATGGCGAGGAAGGCTTGCCCAACGACACTATCAACGTGCGCTTCAAGGGTTCTGCCGGACAGAGCTTCGGCGCGTTCCTCGTCCACGGTGTCAACTTCAAGCTGGAGGGCGAGACCAACGACTACTTCGCCAAGGGCCTCTCCGGAGGTCGCATAAGCATCCTGCCGCCGATACGCTCCAACTTCAACGCCGAGGAAAACATCATCGCCGGCAACACCGGTCTCTACGGGGCTACCACCGGCGAGCTGTATGTCAACGGAAAGGTTGGCGAGCGTTTCGCCGTGAGAAACTCCGGTGCCATCGCTGTCGTTGAGGGCGCGGGCGACCACTGCTGCGAATACATGACGGGCGGACGCATTGTGGTGCTGGGTAAGACCGGACGCAACTTCGCTGCCGGCATGTCAGGCGGCGTGGCTTATGTCTGGGACAAGGACCACGACTTCGACTACTATTGCAACATGGGAATGGTGGAAATCAACCTCGTGGAGGAGACCACCTACCGCAAGGAGCTGCACGAGCTTGTGCGCCAGCACTATCTCTACACTGGCTCTAAACTCGCCCGCACGATGCTCGACGACTGGAACCGCTACATCGAGGACTTCATCCAGGTGGTGCCTATCGAGTACAAGCGCGTGCTGCAAGAGGAGCAGGTGAAGAAGCTCCAGCAGAAGATTTCCGACATTCAAAGGGACTATTGATATTGCCGGACTTTAAAATCATTAATCAATTAGACATTAAGACATGGGTAATCCAAGAGGATTTTTGGAGGTAGAGCGCAAAGATGCCGGCTACCGTCCAATACATGATAGAATACACGATTTCGGCGAGGTGGAGCAGACGCTCAACTCGCGCGACAGGCAGTTGCAGGCAAGCCGTTGCATGGATTGCGGCGTGCCGTTCTGCCACTGGGCTTGTCCGCTCCACAACAAGATGCCGGAATGGAACGACGCATTGTATAAGGGCGACTGGAAACTCGCCTACGAGTTGCTCACCGCCACCAACGACTTCCCTGAGTTCACCGGGCGCGTCTGCCCTGGCCTCTGCGAGAAGGCGTGCGTGCTCAACCTCATGGAGCACGAGCCGACGACCAACCGCGAAAACGAGGCGGCCATAATAGAGCACGCCTACAACGAGGACTTCGTGCATCCGCACATCCCCACGCGCAACGGCAAGAAGGTGGCCGTGGTGGGCGCTGGCCCGTCGGGACTGAGCGTAGCCACGCAACTCAACCAAAAGGGCTACGAGGTCACCGTCTACGACGCTCGCGAGAACGCAGGCGGACTGCTGCGCTTCGGCATTCCTAACTTCAAGCTCAACAAGGCTGTCATCGACAGGAAGATGGAATACCTGAAGATGGAGGGCATCAAGTTCGAGTTTGGCGTCATGCTGGTGCCGGTGAACCCGACCGAGCCTGCCAACATCCAGAACGACAACACCCTGGACAACACCAAGAAGACCACGATAGAGCAACTCTCAAAGCAGTTCGACGCCGTGGTGGTCTGCACGGGAACGCCGCAGGCCCGCGACCTCAAGATACCCGGACGCGACTTGAAGGGCGTGTATTTCGCCCTTGAGATGCTGTCGCAGCAAAACAGGGTGCTCATGGGCGAGGAGTTCACCAAGGACCAGCTCGTCAACGCCAAGGGCAAGGACGTGCTCGTGATCGGCGGTGGCGACACCGGCTCCGACTGCATAGGCACGGCTCACCGTCAAGGATCTAAGAGCGTGACGCAGATAGAGATAATGCCGAAGCCCGTGGATGGACCCGAAGACCCGAAGAACCCATGGCCCAACTGGCCACGCACGCTGAAGACGACTTTCGCCCACGAAGAGGGATGCGTCAGGCGCTGGAACATCAACTCGCTGGAGTTTCTCGGAAAGAACGGCAAGCTGACGGGCGTGAAGGTGCAGGAAATAACGTGGGTGCCCAACCCCGACGGGGGGCGCCCACTGATGAAGCCGGCAAAGGAACCGGAGATAATCAAGGCCGACATGGTGTTGCTGGCCATGGGATTCTTGAGGCCGCAACAGCCTGAGTTCCCGGCCAACGTCTTCGTAGCCGGAGATGCCGCAAGCGGTGCCAGCCTCGTGGTAAGGGCATTGGCAAGCGGAAGAAAAGTCGCTGCCGAAGTAGACAGTTACTTGCGAAAGTAACCAAACCTATCAATTTATATTTGTTGGCAGAGGCAGGGCGCCGGTGGGTGTCCTGCCTTTTTTATCTCCAAGTGTCGCCTTTTCGATAATATAAAACAAGAAAAGATTAACGTCAAATCGTTTTTTTTCTTAAATCATGACACAACATTAATAAAAAAAACTTAACTTTGCACCAAAGACATATTAAGCAAAAACAAACAACAGACATTATGAAAAAAGCTATTTTGGCATTAGCTGTCATGGCCTTGGGCTTTGGAAGCGCTAACGCACAGACAGGCTTGGAGAAGGCTAAGTTCTTCGACAACTGGTATCTTGGCGCAAAGATTGGTGTTTCCACACCTCTCACGTTCAACCACACGTTCCCACTCAACCCAAACTTCGGCTTCAAGCTCGGCAAGAACTTCTCGCCCGTTTTCGGTGCCAACATTGAGGGTCTCGCCAACTTCGGCGACAACCGTTTCGTAACAGAAATCCCCGACAACTTGGTGCTCAACTCCAAGACCGCTGTCAAGTCGTTCAACATTGGCTTGAACGGTACCATCAACTGGACCAACCTCTTCCTCGGCTACAACGAGAACAAGGTTTTCGAGCTTGGTTCTGAGCTCGGCCTCGGCTACAGCAAGTTCTATGGCGACAAAGTCATCAGCATGAAGGGCAACGTGGGCGACGACAACGACCTCACCGCAAAGACCTCAATGACCTTCACATGGAACCTCGGCGGCGCAAGCAAGCCTTGGCAGCTCTACATTGAGCCGGGCATCTACTGGGACCTGACTCACGGACCTAAGGATGCCGTGCAGATGGACAAGCGTTGCGCACAGCTCGCTATCCAGGCCGGCTTCAACTACAAGTTCAAGACTTCCAACGGCACAAACAACTTCAAGAAGATCGACCTCACTCCTCTGAACGACGAGATTAACGACCTTCGCGCTCAGCTCGCGCAGAAGCCTAAGGAGGTGGTGAAGGAAGTGATCAAGGAGGTTCCTGTTGAGAAGGAGACCACCAACACCGTCCGCATCGACAACCTCTTCTTCGTGACATTCCAGCAGGGCAAGTCTGCCCTCGTTCCTGACATGAAGAAGGCTCTCAACAAGATCAAGAGCGGCAGCCACGTCGAGATCGTGGGTACGGCTTCTCCAGAGGGTTCCAAGGAGCTTAACGACCGTCTGTCGCAGGCTCGTGCCGACGTCGTGGCCAGCTACCTGAAGACTCGTGGCGTCATCGTAGACAGCGCTTCCGGTAAGGGCGTGCAGGGTGTCACGTCAAACCGCCTCGCCGTGGTTTACGTCAAGTAAGAATAAGCACTTACAGCCATATTAAGAGGGCGTGTCAAAACACCCAATATAAAAATATTAAACTCGTTGTGTGTCCATTTATGGATGCGCAACGAGTTTT